>Ga0316189_10001815_pt1 | contig 21088 bp, 21 predicted proteins | sample LowCovwburrow_MG_FD_204930 | JGI IMG/M metagenome (GOLD analysis project Ga0316189, IMG submission 204930) | Coastal sediment microbial communities from Maine, United States - Lowes Cove worm burrow | ecosystem: Environmental > Aquatic > Marine > Coastal > Sediment | place: USA: Maine... | reverse complement strand
GTCAGTAGCTCCTATTCCGTCACTCATTCTATCGCAAAATCCATAGTATGGCCACTTTTCGTTCAACAGCGGATTCATGTTGGGTCGTGCCGACCACACGAATCCTTAGTTATTACAGCGCTGTTTTATACGTCTATGCTGATTGTTACCTTGCCTCCAAGTCCCTTTTCTACAATGTCGTAAAGCGTTTTTAGGGTCAAATTGCTGCCATCGTTCTCCACTCTAGAAATATAGGTTCGTTTCTTGTCCACGAGTTCTCCAAGTTGCTGTTGAGTTAAGTGTTTATCTTCTCGTGCCTGACGTAATAAAAGTCCGACTTTTAACCCTTCAGCTTCACGTTCAAGTTGGTCACGTCTTGGTGTTCCTTTCTTTCCGTAGACGTCATCCTTAATGGTTTTCCAAGATTTAGTTTCCATGTTCGTTTGTTTTGTCGTAATAATATTCGTTCATTAATCTTAGTGCTTTCTCAATTTCGGATTTAGGTGTTTTCTGAGTTTTCTTTTGAAACCCGTTTAGTAAAATCACCAATTTACCTTTGTCAAAAAAGCAGAACACTCTCCAAATATTAGATCCCAGTTTAACTCTTGCCTCATACAAGCCATTAGTACCAACTAAGTGTTTCAAGTAGTTGCTGGGAACTCGTTCGAGAGTTTCAATCGCTTCTATTATTTTGAAAACCTTGTCTTGAACCTTTGCAGGTTGTTTCGTGAGGAATTCCTCAAAATAGTGTTTGTAAGCAACGACCTCTCGGATCTTGTTCATACGGCAAAGGTAACTTAAAAGTTACTACATGTCAAGTAAGCCTGAAAATGTGCGATGGAAAGGAATGCGCTGTAACGACCCAGCTAAGGTGTATGTCCCGAACCTCGCTGATGAAAAACTAAGCTAGCAAAGCTGCGCCCCACCTACAACCTGCCCGACGTAAAACTTTTGCAGGCGGGCAGTATGTGTAAAAAACTACATTATGAAAGTAAAGGCCAGAAGCAGAGGAAAGAGCTAAAGTGAATGAACTATCAGAGGCGAAGCTTTGCGGTTCGGATAGCAGTATAGTTGCTAGGAGCAGTTTGACATATGCACTTTAGCGACTATGTGTGCCTTGAATGGTGAATGTAGCTCATGAAATTGAGTGTTCCAAAGGGTGTAAGTCCCGTAAGCGCTAGGGTCGTTCCTAGAAGCTAAACAAGTGGCACGCGTGTCGCTGAAGCTCTAGCGTAAGCACAAGGTGGTTTGGAGAGATCCATGCACTGAAGTAAGCCAGACTGTGGTGTCTGTACTGACGAACAGAAATTGCATAAGAGGCTATTAGATCGGATGAGGTAGCACATCATACTGAAGTCCCGTCCCTCGAAAGAGGATCGTATCGAAATAGTAGATGCAGCAGTGATAGACACAAGGATATTCACCTTACCGAGGGAGATCTCTGACTCCACGAGATGGAGACTGAGAAGTCAGCAGAGGTCATAGTACCGATTAGGAAACGAGCCCCGATGAATCGGGGAGGTCTCACAAGATTGGGAAGGACTGGGCGTCCCCGACTGAACATTAAGTAGTTCCAAACAAGAACAGGAGCGCCCCGACTTTTCGGGGGCAGCCTGCTTATGAGCGGAACAGAGAAGTAAAAGAATGATAGAGCAAGTTGTAACAAGGAGGAATCTGCTGAAGGCACGCCGACAAGTCGAGAAGAACCGTGGTTCTTCGGGCGTAGACGGTATGCCCGTAGGCCAACTAAAGCAACATCTGGATCAAACCAGAGAAGTCTTAGTGACCAGCATACTCAACCACAGTTATGTAGCTCAACCCATTCTAGGAGTAGTGATACCCAAGGGGAACGGAAAGACAAGGCAGCTGGGAGTGCCTACGGTCAGAGACCGTATGTTGCAACAAGCAGTAAGTCAAGCGATAGCCCCGAAGTTTGAGGCGGTTCGCCGCTGCGATGGAGTTCAAAGACACATAGTTATGGTTTTCGACTTCAAAAGAACGCCCACCAAGCGGTGTTGCAAGCACAGAAATACCTTCATGAAGGCTACCAACACATCGTTGATATTGACTTGAAGAATTTCTTTGATCAAACGGTCCGCCGCTGCGGTGGAGCATTATATCATTCTCCAGTTAATATACCGCAAGGTGAAGTGCCCATCAACCCTACGTCTGATCCGAGTGTGGTTACGGGCCCCGATGCAAATCGGAGGTAAACTAATCAAGCGAAGGAAAGGCATACCACAGGGAAGCCCACTTAGCCCCTTGCTATCCAATATCATACTGCATGAGTTGGATAGAGAACTAGAAAGGAGAGGTCTGAAATACGTTCGCTACGCCGATGACTTTAGTATCTATACTAAGACCAAAGGCGAAGCTCGTGCGATAGGTAACAGCATCTATGAGTTCCTGAGGGACAAATTGAAGCTACCTATCAATGGAGCGAAGAGCGGCATCTGCAGACCTGTAAATTTTCAAGTCTTAGGATTTGGATTTGTACCGACCTACAAAAAGGGAGAGAGGGGGCAATACCAACTGGTAGTAGGGAAGAAAGGTTGGCGAAAGCTCAAACAAACCCTCAAATGGATCACAAGGAAAACAATACCAATGAGTCTACAAGAGCGTTTCCGCAAACTGAAAGAAGTCCAACGAGGCTGGCTGAACTACTTCCGTATGGCAAGTATACAAGTCAAACTCAAGGAGATCGACAGTTGGTTGCGCAACAGGCTCAGGTATTGTATTTGGTCCGCCAGTTGGCGGAGAAGAAGCTGGATCGGAAAAGGAAGAACCTGATTCGATTGGGCATTTCTTATGGTCAAGCCTATGCATGGAGTAGAACTAGGATGGGGGGCTGGGCAGTGGCTCAAAGCCCAATTTTAAGAACAACTATCACGCTGAACCGTCTGAGGAAACGAGGCTATCAATCCCTTAGTGAACACTACGCTAAAGTATCTCCATTACTTAATGAACCGCCGTATACCTGCCTTGCCGGCCAGGCAGGCGCGACCCGTACGTACGGTGGTGGCGCCTATGCTGAAGCTTTAGCGCAAGCATGTGTGAGACGCACCGTGGGCTTATGGCTCACGGCCGTCTACTCGATTGTGCTTTCGTGTTTTTATTTAAGTTCAGTTGATCCTAGGTTCACTAGGCTAACTTTTTTTAATGTCACTTTTGTGCATTCCATTATGTCTTGATCAAAAATTACAACGTTGTTCCCTTCTGGGTGCAATGAGCTTGTAAATCTGATACCACTTGCACCTGTAAATATTTTTATGAACTCACAAATGAATTGAGTTGGAATATATTCTATTTCAGTATCGTACCTCCTCATTGGTTTAGAAAGGTCTCTGCTAATTCTATCTCGCAGAAGTCTTGATTTGATAGTTCCACTTACTTGGTTCGGTTGAAAAAGAACAGTGTCTTCAGTGAAATCTACAATTTTGACCTTTCCTTTTTTTAAGCTGAACTCACCAATACTCAATTCATCTAAGTAGGAAGCTCTTACTTCATAAAGTACTGTATTCTCGTCATCGCTAAGGTAGAGAAATGGTATTCCAGATGGATTCGCTCTACCGCCTTTGCTAATATTAGGATCAGGACACATCATATCCGCAGGATCATAAGCCTTTTGTCCGCTTTGGTGATGTACTCTTGCTCTGTATAATTTGTTGGTAGAGTTAAGTTCGAATTGAGTATTGAAGAAACCGTCCCAACCTAAATCCTGAATGAACTCAAGGTCGGGTAAGAAACGCCGTTCCCATTTGAGTTTTTCTTTTAAAATGTCCCAATAAGTGTAATTATCAACGATATCAATCTTGTAATCCACAAGGTCATTTGAGCTTTCAATATCAGTGTTAATTTTTCCAATTGCTGCATTCAGAATTTTAGAAGCAGAGTCAAGAGATGAAAAGAAACTCCAATTTTCCTGAATTTTGGATTTTAATGGAATTCCACTATCACTTCTGCGGAAATTTTCAAGAAATTCTTGAAAGAAATCAAGTAGCTCAGAAAGTTCAAGGACAGAGATATTTTCTGATTTGCAAACATCACAAAGACCTGTTTTGCCGAAAGATTCGATAAATGCTTTTAATTCCTTGTCTGAGAAACAGTTTTTACAAACGAGCATATTATCTGTTTCTTAAAAATCCTGCTACAACAAGGATGTGATTTTTCATTGAGATTTTCTTGACAGTACCCAAGCCTGGATAATGTTGTTCATCATAATGAGTAAATAATTCTTCTAAGGCCGAATTTGTTAATCCGTTTCTGCGACAATAATGGACAGCTTTCGCAGCTGCCTCGGCAAATTTTCCTTGAACGTTAGCAATGGAATCATTTGTGTCAGATGTGAAATGTCTGATCCAAATTTGATCCTGATTATGTAAATACGTTAAGTGAATTGCTACAGCTCTAGGTGTGCTGCCCCCTTCAATATACTCACTTGGTAAAATCGTGTAATCAGAAAAACCATCAAAATTATCTTCTGTATCGAAATAGAGGTGTTCTTCAGTAAATTGATGCTCAGGTATTGCTAAAAAGTCGCTATTTCTAAGTTGCTTTTCGAAAGGATCATCTAGTCTTATGAATGTTTTTTGTAAGCCTCTGATATACCTCTTAAGGGGTCTGTTTCTGTCAGGATCCTCAATATTAAAGGCGACCACTTGGCCTAATTCCGCAACGCTGGTGAAGTCTTCATCACTCGGGTTTACATTGTTTTGACAAATAATCAAGCATTGCTGCAAATCATTATTTTGAATGGCTTGTTGAATATAGCGCCCATTTGATTTGTACCGAAAAGCTGGCAAATACGTACCCTCTTCCTTATTTGATAAGTAATCTATATAGTGCGAGCCATCACCAGCCATTTCTCCATTTTCAGGATTCATTATCACATAAACAGGCTGATCACCTTCCTGAAATACATCAAAAGCAAGATCAAGGTTATTGTGCGTTTCCTTAACTGGTTCAATAACTGGTGTAACAACCCCCTGAATAGCATTTTCTGCCACTAATTCACGAAGTGTTATTAATTCAAATTGACGGGCTCGAAGTAGGGGATAATACATGAATACAATTTATGCATTAAGAGGCGCTTTTAAAATAGAAAATAACTGTTTTCTATTTTTCATATTCATACGCAGAGCCAAACTCAGTTGATTGAATTCCCTAAAGTAACGTACTGATAATCCATAGTTTTCAGCACGATTCTTCATTTTATTGATAAATAGTTGATTCAACTCATTCTGAGGAATTTGAGCTATCAAATCACTACAAACTTTAAACTGATTAAAACTTGTAACCTCTGGTAACCTGCCATAATGTTGAGTTACAATTTCCTTGTACTCTCTTGTATGGAAAACATGCATAAGTGCTTCGGCATCAATGTTTGTGTTTTTAGTTGCCGATCTAATTATATGAAACCTTTTGGGGCTTGAAATATCAAAACAAATGATCCCCACACCACTGTCATAAGTTTCATATTCCTCAAGCTTGGAAACCGGGACAATTAAAAAAATTTCGTTAAATACTTTTCGATATTGATCCAATTGTGAATTCAGACGTTTATCAGAATCAAGCTCAGTTTTGATTTCAAAAGCTCTGGAAGTACCGTTAAACATTACTAAGTCCGCAATAGCACTACCAATCCTAAATTCACTGTAGAGTTCTGAGTCTGTTTCTCCCAACTCCTTAATTAGCCAGTCATTTAGGAATGAGTTCTTGAGAACATATTCGTTTTGATATTGATTCTCTAAAACAGAGTAAACAAACTTTAGGTAATCAACATAAGTGGTTTTGGTCTTTGAATACCAGTTTTCATCATATCTCTCGATCTTGTAATCAATGGATGACAAGTTACCTTTCATCCATTCTTTTACAGAGCTCCTGGAGAACAAGGAGGAATAATCTCGTAATTGGCTTAAACTGAAAGTTCTAGTCGAGCTCATGGATCAAATTTACAAAACCATAAGTTGGTATCACAGTAACATTTTACGGGTGGCCATAGTTTCTTCGACTCTGTAGAGCATGAAGCACAACATCCAGATATGATGCATAAAGTGCACTATATCCTCCTAATGAGTATAAATGTAATGCATAATAGACGGTATTTGTGATTTGATCAATCGATCTACCCGTTTGCCTCCAACCACACCTATATTCTCACGATCACATCTGTTGCGAAACCTTGTTCAATGCCTTGCCTGCTAATTGCACAGAAGTAACTTACGCGAGATCTGAAATAGCCTCAAGGATGTGCTGAACATAGTCGCATTAATTGAGTTGAACATATAACTAGCATTACGTCCCCTTTGTCATACAATTTTCATACGCAATGAACGAACGAAAAACCACCAATATTTTACTCCTGATTTTCGTGGTGCCACTGGTGTTTTATCTACTTAAAACGCTTTCTTTTATGTGCATTCCACTGTTTTCCTCGATGTTCATTGCCTTGCTTTTTTTGCCCTTGATGAGATGGTTTAAGAGGAAAGGTGTGCCAAAGGTCTTGAGTATAATAATGGTCATACTTATCATCGCCACCTTTTTTAAATTGAGTGGGGAATTGATTCAACTTTCAAGCCGAGAAATCCTAGCGACTGACAATGCGTTTTTTGATAAGGCAAAAGATAAACTCACCACTCTGGTGATCACAATTGAAGTGTTCTTCGGGGTTGATTTTTTGCAAGGAGAAGACATGTTGGGCTCATTGATTCAAAAAGACACCATCATCAAAAACTTCGCACCTACTGTTGGTTTTATCACGAACACATTATCCATGACACTTGCCACGGCATTCTTTGTGGTGCTCCTTTTGGCAGGTTCCATCGATATGCAAAAGGTATTAAACAACACTGTTCTGAAACAACAGTTTTCATCCGTCAAAACCTTCATGAAGGTGGAAAAGGATCTAATTAAATTCATTAAAGTAAAATTCTTTGTAAGCCTATTTACAGGTGTGGGCATTGGAGTTGCCTGTTGGGCTTTTGGTGTAAGTTTTCCCATCTTTTGGGGCTTGTTTGCATTTGCTATCAATTTCCTTCAAATGATTGGTTCTGTGATCACAGTCGTGCTCCTTGCAATTTTTGCCTTCGTTGAAATAGAGACTACTTCAATATTGTTTTTGTTCATCCTTACCACCACAGCAATTCAAGGCTTATTCGGAGGGATTTTAGAACCGATTTTTATGGGAAAGTCATTTTCAATCAATGTGATCACCATTTTAATAATGCTGATGCTTTGGGGATATATCTGGGGAATCCCAGGGCTGATCATGTCTATCCCAATCACTGTATTTCTTAAAATACTCTTTGAACAGTTCGAGAACACTCGGATCATCTCCCAACTGCTCTCGGGAAAATCGGGACGCGATTTGGCTTAACGGCAAGGATTGGGAAAATCTCGTAATCAAGAATTACTAAGCATCACTTTTCCTTCTCCGGTGCGGAACTAAGTTCTGTGCCTTGTCTGCAAATTGTGCGGTGGGGACTTCCGCGGTGGAGTGATCCGATAACTGGTAAGGCTACCTTTTTAAGTAAGGCTACTGGTGGAGTTATAACTTACACCTAGAAGGGATGAAAGTGACCACCTAATGTTCTTTGAATTCAATCGTAAAGGTTGACCCTTGATTCAAGGCGCTTTCACACCAAATCTTTCCATCCATGGCTTCAACAAACTTTTTGGTAATGGAGAGCCCAAGACCTGATGAATCTTCCCCGTCGGTCGGTTTTGCCGATAGCTTTGCATAACGAGTAAACAGTTGTTTTTGTTCTTTATCAGAAATTCCCGGGCCATTATCAATGACTCTTATCTGAACTTTATCATTCACAATATTTGCTTCAACCCGAATTAGTGAATCTTTTGGAGAGAATTTTAATGCGTTAGACATTAGATTTTGTAGCACTTGACATAAATATTGTCTGTCGGCCATAATCTGCACATCTCTTTTTTTCAATTGAACTTTGGTGATAAAGGATATTCCTTTCTGCTTAGCAAGCACAGCAAAATCGCATACTTCCCTATCCAGGATGTCTATGATTGAAACTGGTTCCAGAGACATATTAAGTTTCTTGTTTTCGATGGCTTCAATGTTCAAAATTTGAGAGATCATATGACTCATCACAGTGGCAGACTTTTTGATTTGATCAAGAAGATTGATCTCCTTGTTTTTCAATTCAAAATTTGAATCATCGATCAAGTCTATGCATCCTATAATTTGATTTAAAGGTGCTTTAAGGTCGTGGGCTACTATTTCAATCAGTTGGTTCTTTTGATCATTTAATTCCAGTAGTTCCTTTTGCTTGACGTCTATTTTTCTTTCATAATCCTCACCCTCATCTATAAATCTTCTTATTACAAAAAAGATACAAGCTGTCGCTACATAGGTTAACCTGAAGTAGCTGTCATATGCATCCATAAGGTAAGGGACATGAAAAATGATCGCATTGCTTATAAAGAAATATGTAGACCATCGATTTCTATATAAAATTGGGAGCATGGGTGTAAAGGCCAAAATCGTAAACTCAGTCTGGCCACCCGGATCCAACAAAATGGCATGGATAGAAATAAATACTTGAAAGAATAAACCAAGGAGAATCATTGCCAGCCTTGGTTTTTTTAAATAGACAAAATACGTAGTTAAATACAATCCAGCGGAGACAATATTGACCAATTTGCTATTTGGACTATGTGCAATTAATGTCATTGCCAAGCTCGCTACAACTAAGAAGATCAGGATTATTTTATAGAAAACCGCTCTTCTACCCTCAAAACGAGAATTTTGTGCGTCGCTATTTGCTTTGGTCCAGGTATCCATGGTTCACTCATTTTTATGAGAGCAAAGTTGATGAAGCTGGAAATCCATTTGTACGGTGATTCACCAATTTTGACAATTACATAAAACACTGATGACGATCGGTAAAACACTTAATTTATTTCAGGAACCGTTTTTATCACAACTGAAGGCGATGATGTGATTTCATGGTATTCCATATCGAAAGTATGAGGAGGGAAAAGATGAGCCTATAGTTTCCCTTCTGACGAAATTTAGTTACGTGTCTTGTTTGATTCACTTTTCGCTTCAGTTTTTGAAAACTTCTGTGTTCGGATAGAAATTAATCCAAGCCCAATCATATACAATGACACTTGGTATCATCCTTTCATTGGAGTCTTCGGTCCATGCAGTTAGTCCAAGACTATCAAAATGAATAAGCAATTCATATTCATTCACTTTATAGAGTAGCGGCGAATTTTCTTCAAATAGCTTCTCTAATGAAAAGAAGAGGGCAGAACCACCAACATCTAATCCCAATCCCAAATTCTGAATGTCATGACCTGAAGTGCGGGGATAATCGTTTCCTGGAATCCAAGTGGTATACTGCTGTTTTTGAAGCACGAATTGAGGGAAAACTGCATTGGAAGTATCCTTATTGATAGCTACTTTGGTGTTTGGGTACTTGTTCTTTCAGAAAGCCCAAGTACTCTGAATGGAGGGAAGTGGCGATAAACTCTCACCTTCTAGTTCTCCTTTTATGGCCTTACATGATAACTGATTCCATACCGTTTGCGTCTTCCTGTCGATAATCAGCAAATTGTTATCCTTAAGTCCCCGACCAAAATCAAAACCTGATTTGTCTCCATTAATTTCACCTTCGAACACACGAGCTGAGCCTACAAGCGGACACCATGTAAATAGATAATTTTGAGATTCCAGAAAGAGATTGGCTACCTCAAAACCTGATAAAAACTTAATCGGAACCGCGATTTGGGTATTTTCAAATGACATACCGAGAACAAGTTCATCGCTGTCTAGATCGGTATTGCTTGGATCTGTAATTTCCAATTTGTCAAGCCCCTTGTCAATGGGCATATTAAAATTGAAGGGTTCTCCACCAGGTCGAGCTTGAGCAAATATTTCAATGGAGTCGCCCTCTAGCAAAGAAGTATTTCTCTGATCCGTTTTGTTTTGATTGCATGATATCAACGATATGGCTAGCGGTATTGTAAAAAATAGTTGACTAAGATTTTTCATAGTGCTATTGTGTTTTTGTGCGTAGCGTCCTTTCCCGCACCTACACTGCTGTTATTTGTGGCCAATTATATCATTTTTTTAGCACTATATAACAAACTGTTCTCCACCACTCTGCATGGCCAAAATAATTCCATGATAATAGAACAATAGCAGTGGTTATCGTAACTAAGATATAAGGTTGATAAAATTTCTTTTCTTTCTTATAGTCAAGAAATATTAATAGGCAAAGAACCGATATAATAAGGCCTCCAGCTATATAAACGCATTGTTGAAAAGAAATGGGTGTGGGGAAACCATATGCAATTAAAAGAGGGAAATAAATTAATCTTCCCAAAGCAGGGAGCATTACCCAAAACACAGTAGAAAATAAGTACCTGGCGTGTAAGTCTATATCTCTTTTGTGAATTACTGCCATTATTACTGAAAATGAAAAACCGAGTACAAAAACAAAATCCGCAAAAACAAAACTAAAGCGCAGGTTTTCTGATACCGTTTCTAACGTAAGATTGTTTGGTATTACTTGCATGGCGGAAAACACGACACCACCAGCTAAAAACACGCTAATTATACCAAGTTCGCGATGTAATTTCATTTTTGATTTTTGGTATAGAATTGGCTGCGCAATAATCAAAATATACCAAGCTGTAGCCGTCAAACCATGTAGGTGTTGATGGAAAGGAGCTTCGGTAAACCTACTCCAATAAGAAAAAAAGAAACCAGTAAACGCAATTACAAAAGGTATAATTAACCACAAGTGTGCTTTAGGAAATTTTTTCATAACAATTTTTGGGTATGTACATTTTAGCTAAAATAGCTTCTGATGTATATTCCTTTATATTGCTAAAAGTCTCTTTCTTAGTGAAGAAAGACGAAAATTTCACGTCCGGGCAGAGGGTAATTCACCAAAGTAGTTTTTGTATGCTGCAGTGAAATTGGATGGGTGAGAGTATCCCAACTCATAACTTATTTCAGACGGGGTTTTCGCTTTGGTTACTATTTTTTCTCTGGCAAATTCCATCCTTATTTTGTTTCGATACTGAATAGGCGCACTTCCAAACAACTGTTTAAATGAAGTTTTGAATTTGGTCGTTCCCATATTGGCAATGGAAGCAAGTTCACTAAGTGATGGTATTGTTGTGGAGATTGGATTTCTAAGGTGTGCGGAAGCTATGAATAGGTTTTTCACATCTTCTGAATGCAAACTTTCATGATGCGTTGTTCGAGAGTGAGTTCGCATTTTATCAAAAAAGAGTGACATGAAATGAAGTACGTTGGCATGACATTCGATTTTATTTCGAATAGAGGATAATGCAGTGTACAACGCTGCTTCCAACCTGTAGTCCAAATCTTCATAGACCAAATTCTTATTAGTGTCTATGTATTGCTCCCAGTCCTCAAAATAGGTATCAAGAAAGGAACGATGAAAATGAATAGAAGCCAATTCCATTTCTACGTTAGGAGGTAGCTGAGTTTCAATTTCCAGCCCTGGTCCATATAGCAGCAGCCCCATTGGCAGGTGTTTTTGAAAATCGATGGACCTATCATCAACCTTTTTTTGCTGTTTCGTCTTTGAGAGATTAATGTGTATCAGAAACCAATCCGTGTCGATGGGGTTGATTGATTTCATGAAAATAGGAATTTTGAAATACGATTTTTTGAAGTGATAGAACTCCATTTGTCCTGGGAAATCCAAAAACTCCATGCTTTGGCCACCACCAATTGTTGGATCTAGAAAGTATTCTCCATTAAGCTCTTTTAGTTTGAAGTAATGTTCAAACTGGTCTTTCAGGTTTTTGGTGATATTTAGTTGAACATTCAAATGTTTGATTTTTAACTTCTCAAAATGGTGATCCAAATGGTTCATCCTCATGGCTAAGGTTGGCACAGTATCATTCCTTTTTCTTCAGCGCTTCAAGTTTTGGTTGAGAAACATTGTTTCCCATTTCCACCGAAATTTCATAAGCTTTTATTGCATTGATAGTATCCTTGGCTGCTACATATCCGTCACCTAAACTATCAAAACCATTGGCATAGTCTGGAAATTCTTTCACGTTGAGTTCAAAAAGTTGAATGGCTTCTTTTGTCTTACCTTCTCCCAATAATTCATAAGCCAATGTATTAAGTTGTTCCTTGTTGAAGTTATAAGCTTCAGGCTGTTCCTTTTTTAGATTCTTATACTTGCCAATCGCTGCATCAACACCTTCGTCGGCAATAATTTTTGACAGCACATCTCTTATTTTTGGCAATCTGTTAAGGGTAGCTATTTTTTCGATATCATCTCTGAGCGCATTGCCTTCAAGATATTTCCCTTTAAGTATTACTGCATTAATAGCTGAGGTGTTTTTAATGTCGTCCAGAGGATTCTTATTCAGTAAAACAAGGCTTGCAAGTTTCCCAGTTTCAACTGTTCCGAATTCACTTTCTTTTTTCATAAAAAGGGCCGGATTAATAGTTGCTGTTTGCAAAGCTTGCAATGGTGTTAGCTTCGCTTCATTTACGAAAATCTCTAGTTCTTCATGCAGACCGAAACCTGGATACGTGTAAGGGTTTGCATAATCGGTACCAGCAAGAAATTTGGCTCCTTTTTCATGTAGGGGCTTCACTAGTGATAATATCTTGTTATACCAGGTTGTATCAATAGTAAGCATCCTGGCATTATCTTCAGATAATATGGAATCGCTTTCAGTAATCCATTTCCAGCCATTCATCGCGTAATCAGGCATATAGTCGATCCTATCATCTGTATAATAATAATCGTACTGTCTGTGAAAACCTTTATGGACCGTAAAAGTGGGACAAATCCATGAGTCACTATTAGAAAGTAATTCTATTAATGCATTTTCTTTGGCCTTATCATAAGTGGTAGTAATATGGTCAAATCGCTTGTAATATTCTTCAAAATTAAATCTGGTTTTTCGAAGGCTATCAATTTTGGCCAGCCCTTCTGTATCTCCTGCATATTCAAGAATACCATAGAAATGTTCAATACTTAGATGATTAGATGCTATTGCCTCTTCCAGAGAAACTTTAAATGGGATATGTCCAGTAAGTGGTATGTTTTGTTTTTCACATTCATCAGCAATCGCGAGGTACACATCCTTTTTAAGTAAAAAATAGACCTTAATAAAATCTGCTTCTCCTGCTTTTTGTTGTCTAACAATTTCACGTCCTTTTTCGGGTGTATCGGCAATATCAGAGCTACTCCAAATTGGAGGATCACCATCTACTATTGGACCCGAACTATATATTTCTGGGCCGATAATCGCTCCGCTTTTTAGCTCTTCTCGAATTTTTTTTACAGTTTCAAAATCTCCAAACATTTCTCGCACCCCTGTTACTCCATTGGCAATGAGGAGTGGAAAGAAGTCCTCATAACCCCACCATGTATGCGTATGCATGTCCCAAAGACCAGGAATCAAATATTTTTCTGAAGCATCCACAACTTGTTCAGCTTCGTAGTTTGTATTTCCATTATGGTCTATGATATTAGCAATGGAATCACCACGAATAACTACGCTTTTAGTGTAATTTATTTCCCCGGTTTTTACATCAATGATGTTAACATTCGTAATAATTAAGTCTCCTTCGAACGTTTTTGAGCAGCTCAGAAGAAAAAGAGCTGAGGCAAAAAACAGTATCTGGGTAATATTTCGATTTTTCATTGGTACAAGAGAGAAGTTGAAAATTGGCGGACTTTCCAGATTCCAAGAATTTTCCGGAATCGTCCTGTTTTTTTATCTATGGATGTGGGTTTACTTACCCCGATTTTCGCCCGCGATTCGTTTCATGCGATTTATGTCTCCGTTTACCCGAAACTCATTAACCGCAAAAGGTGTATTCTGGAGCGCTATAATTTCCCAATTATTTTCTACTCGGTTAAGGACAATCAACGGAACTGCGTCCGGCTCTTCTGGGGTTGGATCTCCATTTTTCACTACGGCACCAGCAGCATGAACCAGAGCAACATTATCACCTATAAATCTAATTTTCTTAATTTTTAAATTCCAAGTTGTATTGCTGTAGAAGTCATTGAATATCATGTTATGCCCAAATGCAATGTCATTTCTTCCTTGCATGTGAAGGCCGAACCACACCATAAAATCAGCATCCTCCGAAAAATAGGAAGCAAAGGATTTGGCATCTGCTTGGGTCCATGCATCAACTAATCCTGCAACTACTTTTTCAATTTTATCCTCCTCCTTGTCTCTCTCAAATTCTTGCGAAAATGCAGTGAAGATGACCGGAATTGTAGCAATGAGAATAAGATATTTTTTCATTGTTTGTCTTGGTTAAGTTAAACATAAGGGCATATTTCATACACCACCAGATATGACGAGTGCTTCTGTATTTTCTTAATATCTACAATCTAGCGGTTTTGTATATCAGTTTCAAGTCGAAACTTAGAGGTGGGTGCTAGATCGCTTGTTATGGTTTTTTGTATTTTTCAATTTCTTCAGAGCTAAGACCCAGGAACTTTGCAGCATTATCAAAGAAAATATCCTCTTTCTGATTTACCGTGAGATAATCGGCATTGTTGACCGATTCAATTCCTATGCTGATAACTTGAGGCCACACCATTTGGTCACTGATGAGGCAATATCCAATTAAGTACTGCAATGTCAACATACACGTTTGGATGTGCGTACATCATTGCTTTCACATCGTCTACATACGGCCAGCCACCGTGCATAATATATACTTTCAAATTGGGGTATTTTACTACTACATCTTCCAGTTGCAAGGGACTAGCATTGTAGGTCCGCATACCTCTCAACATTTCGGGTATAAGGTGGAAACCAGAATTTGGACCGCCTGGAAAAATATGGAAGCCAGCAGGGATGCCAAATTTTTGAGCTAATTCAAAGTAGGGTAGTATTGATGGGTCGTCAGCTAATATTCCCGCATAGAAGGGTGACATTTCAGCAATGACTTGTAGGTTGCCTTCTTGATACTGATTTCTTAACGCATCAATACCTTCATCAGCGCGACCAATTAAGATTGTTTCAGGGGCCTCGTCAAACCATAAGTGACCATTGGATACAACAGCTTTCACAATGTTGTGCTTGCGGAATTTCTCCAGGTTCTCTTCTTTTTGTTCGGTGGCAGAAGCCACACCTTCATAGGTTTCACCTCGAAGTGTCGGCGGGTGCGTCATTCCAAACAATGGGTGTCCATCGTTGAAGGCATGGACATGCATGTCAATAATTGGTCCAGGGGTACCTTTCATTGGGTTCATGGGAAATACTTACAAGGATATCTCGATGAGTTTTGTTATCGAATGAATCGTCACCTATTTCGTGATCATATTTTTGACAACCTAATCAATCGGATGATGGCTCATCAACCCGTCCAAAGAACTAAATTGATTTTGTGATAATACTTAAGTGATTAATTCTATAAAGAAAAACAGTGATATAAATATTCCGATTATGAAAATAATATCTACCATTTTTTACCATAGTCCAATTTCATTCATAATTAGTTTATAGGTCGGGTCTTCCTGAATGGGCTTGCCAGTTAGTATCGCATAATAGGGTAAGTTAGGATCACTTACTTCGTACATTTTCATCAGCCACTCAAGATGTTTCTCTCTATCATCCAGCATTTCATAGAGGCGATTAATGATCGTAGGAGAAACAAAGTTTTCCACGCTATATTCTTCGAGATATGTTGCAACTGCTTTCATAGCAGCATTAAAATCTTTGTTTTGATATGCCAGATCTATGATCGAATTTACTTTAGGTGCTTTTGTGCGACCAACATACTTTTTCAATTCTGTGATTGCCAGATCAGGTTTTTTTTGAAATATGTATTTACCAAGTAACATTTCATTTGCCATGGGGTGATTTGGTGCAATTTTGACTAATCTCTCTGAATGCTTGGCCGCACTTAAAAACTTCCCATCAAAAAAATACATAGCTGCACTAAATGCCACGACCCAAGGATTTTGCGGATCTAGTTCTATGGCATATTCCATTTGTTCCCATGCTTCTTTCCACCGATTTTGGATTACCAAATAGTGAGCATAGGTTGCACGAGATTGTGCCATATTTGGATTTATATCTATGCTTTTTTTGAAAAGCTCTTCTGCCTTTTCCCATTCATAGTTTGTCCATGTAAGCTGAGCAGCTATCCCCATTAAAATAAAGGCATCTAAGCTGTCCAGATGGTAGGCTTTCTTTACCAAACTATCCGAAATTGAATTCACTTCAGCACCTGAGATATATCCCATTTGCTTTTGTGAACCTAGTATTCCTGCCAATCCACCATAACCAGAGGCAAATAAGGAATCAATCTCAATTGCCTTCATAAATTGTGCTTCAGCCAGTTCTAAACCCTCCATGGTTAAAAACCCCATATAATACGCTCCCCGCAGAGAGGCTTCGTAAGCACCCGGATTTGGCACTCTTTTGGGTTTTAATTTCTGCTCTTCTTCAGCCAGTAGCACATTGTTTATTTTGAGCGCTACATTCTTAGTTACCTCTTTGTAAAGGTTGGGGAGCTCATTGATGGTCGCGGTGTAAGAATGGTTCCATAACACCAATTCATCGCTGGCATTAATCAGGTTTATCCGTAATTCAATAACCGTGTCAATTCTATTCAAAGACCCTTCAATGATCGCATCAACATTCAATTCATTTGCGATTTGCTTAATGCTCTTATTGGTGTTTTGATAGGGTAGGGAGGAGGTTCTTGAAATGATGTGGATACTGCCAAGTTTGCCAATCTCATTAATCAAGCCATCGTGCATTCCAGCTAATAAATACTCCTGTGAGCCATCATCCATGTTGTTTGAAAATGGCAATAGAGCCAGTGAATTAAGGGATTGAAGAGCACTGGATTTCCCCTCATAGAGTTTTATTAATCTCAATTTGCCTGGGTTCAGGGAAAGCGGATTGTATAAGAAGAAATTAAGAACGAATAGCGCTCCGACTACATTCAGAACTTGTAGCCCAATGGCTATCTTATTGAATTTTCCTTTGAGAAAGGAATAGATGAGGGTAGCCGATAACCCAAAAACAGCAGCAATAATTATCAGGTCAAGCAATACTGGCTCAAGATTGTACCTGTCAATTACAAAGTTAAAAACCTCAATAAGCAGCCAAGCGCTTCCGAAATAAACAAAAAGTCTATTTCCTATTTTTCTCACCTCTGATGATTTAGCGTCGGCCACACTCTAATTTAATTGTTTTTGATATTAAATGTATGGTTGCCGATGTAAGGAGCAACACGTTAGGATTGCAGAAGAATAGTTAATAATTGCTTGTCAAGCTATGATGGTTGACCAGAGTAGTTTTTATAGAATGGATTTTGGAACAACTCTCCGTAACCACAATTGGAATCGCTTGCTTCTGCTGGCATAAGAATCTGGGTTGAAGCTCATCGTAGTTTGCCAGGCATTTTCCTGTTTCAACTCTTCGGTCATTGTGTTGAATAGATTTGTAGCGATAGTAGAATCCCGTACCACAGCAATGCACTCCGTATTTAGATTGGCACTTCTAGGGTCGAGATTAAAGGTGCCGATAACTGCGACTTCTTTATCGATGACCATCGACTTGGCATGAAGGCCGAAGATGGGTGTGAAGTTTATTCCCCTCTGTAGTGCGCCAGTCATCAATTGGTATCGGATAGCTGCGTCAGGTTTAAATTCATAGATTCGAACGCCAATCTCCAAAAGTTTTTCTCGTTCTCTTTTGTAACCGCTAAATGCCTCAAGGTTGTCTGTTGACAACAGACTATTTGTTAGAATTTTGATTTCCACGCCCCTTTGGACAGCTCGTTGAAATAGTTGTTGACTCACCTCAGTTGTCACTAAATAAGGTGTCTGAATGTAAACTGATTTTTTGGCCATTTCAATTAAGTTGATCAGTGCCTCAGTGCTTAGCCCACCTCCGCCTAGCCCATCGTTACCATCATTTTTTCCAGGAAGATCCGAGATAAAAGAGACATCGTCCACCCAAACCACTTCGCCCGCTGCTGCCAGTTTCCCGAATAGTTGTGGCACGCTTTCAATATTTGTTCGTACCTCAGGCCAAAAATTATCTGGATTGCATGCGTACTGATGAAGGTATTCAAACTTGACATCAACATTCATTTCAACTTCACTTACACTAACCAGATTCTCAACTGGGACACTGAGCTCGCTTTCCCAAAAAAGGGAAAAGGAGTTAGAAACCTCGGAGACTGATTTTCCGATAAGTAGCACATCTCGGTCTCTAAAATTATATTCATGATCATAGTCAAAATATTCATCGGCGATGTTTCGTCCCCCAGTAATTACTACTTTTCCATCAACGCTAAAGGTCTTATTGTGCATCCGCTGATTTACACCCCTGAAATCGCTCGTTAAACTCTGAAGCTTGGCAGGTAGGTTCTTACCAATGTTGGCTGTCGGATTATAAATTTTTATTTCCAGATTTGGATGAGAGTTTAGAGCAAGCAAGTCATCTGCATCTGCTTCCACCATGATATCATCTACTAGCAGTCGAATTTTAACTCCTCTTTCTGCAGCCTTCAGTAATAAATCTATAGCGATTAATCCAACGTTATCGCCAGAGAAAATAAAATACTGAATATCGATCGTCTCCTGTGCTGCTTCACTCAACCAAGCCCTGAAGATCATGGAGATGTCACCCTCTTCGAGCACAAGCACTCCCGTTTTGGTGGAGTCAATTTCGGAGAGGTTAATCAGGTCTTCTAGATATTTAGAGCTTACTTCTCCTTGCTGCGCGCAGTAGTCTTCCGTAATAGGGTCGTACTGTTTTTTACCAGAAGAACAGGCAATGGAAATAACCGTCAGAAAGAGGAGTTTAAACTTCATTTACTCTTTTGGGTCGAAAGCTACTTGATTATCTCGAGTATTTTTCTGGACAGCTATGGCACCATAGATGGCAAGCAGGAACGCAAACGCATAGAACCCTTTCTCGCTTGGTAATAGCTCTGCATTCCAAAGGCCAATGATTAAGAGAAGAATGGACAGGAGGGTGGAGAACCAGCTGATGCCGTAGTAAATGTCTGTCACGGGTATTCCCTCGAGTCGATCACGCACGGCCTTTTGCAAGGAAATGACGGAGAATAGTCCGTACATTAGAATAGTGAAGTAGTAGCCTTTTTCATTGAGCATCATCTCAGCCCTGAAAAGACCAATAAGGAATCCTACAATTCCTGTCCCCATAGCAATCCATGAAGCTGCTACGAAGGCACTTGACGTTTTTTGAATCATAATACGATAATTTTTAAATCTAAAATCTATTTAAGAACTCAAAAAATTGTTTTCTCTCAGCCTGGGCGAAAGAAAGTTCTGTCCGTGTACGAGATGGTCTGGCTAAGGTTCTGAAAAAGGCTCTGGCGCTTCCTGTGAGTGGAAAATTGATTTAAAGGCGAGGCTCTGCGCCAAGCAGTTCGGATAGCAAGATTGTAGCAAGAAGCAGTTGACGGGGACGCCTTGCCATGTGCGTTTTGGCGTCCTTCGCGCTCGTTTTTTTAATAGATTAGCTACTGATTTTTTCAATGAACCTCATTGCTTCATCAATATGAATCAGCACCTAAAGAGGTACCATGATTTCATATATCCTTTAGCGTCAGTTCTTTACCGAATCCGTTTGTTGAATATCTTTCAATAATCTGTCCGATCCCAATTCTTGCCTTGATTTTTGATACATGACTGATGTGTCATTCTTATTCAAAAGAAGGTCTGCAGCAATGAGTCCATAGGTCAGAGAGCCTTTTGCTCCTATGCCAGACATTCCACCAACTAACACAAAATTTGAGTCGACTTCATTACCATCTTGTAAACCATTTGTAACATAGGGTATTTCAGACCCTGTAAGCGAATAGACACAAGAGTACCCACTTGAGTATTCTAAGTCCTTGGCTTTCACGGGCAAATTCAGCCAACGCAAATAGTTGGCAGTATTTTCTTTGCTCCAGGCAATTTCTTGTGAACTTAATTCCTTTTGCCATACCGCGTTTAAATCGTCAATATCTGTTCTTAGAAAATGCCCTCCGACCTTCAAAATCGGTTGTCCTTCCTCATCAGATTTTTCTATCATAGAGTAGAAAATTTCTGAATTCATATTGGCAATTGGATAGAATTCTTCAAGCTTCTTTTTCTGTTCGCTTGTTAGATTTTCATACGTATGTTTATTGATTTTTAGAAAGGCTAAAAATAATCTCTTAGGAGTGATCAATCCCTCAAAATACGGAGCAATTTCATTTACTAATCTTCCATTATATGGCCCAGCTGCAGCAACTACTTTTTTACTTAGCAATTGTTCGATTTTTCCCGTTTTGGAATTTGTTATTTCAATCTCATATCCTCCATTTACTCTTTTCAAACTTGTAACTTTTTCATTGTAACGGATTCTATTTCCAGCCATTTTAATACCATCATGGAGTTTTGCAATCAAATCCTTTGGATTCAGTGTTCCTGAGTATTGCTTAAATTCCCTTATTACCACTGCTGTATCAGGAATTTCCATGCCAAACATTTGCAGAGCCTTTTCTGGATCTGAGGCATATTCATATTTGTCAGTTTGTCCATCAAGAAGGGTCTCAATTTCACCCAATTGAGACCTGTAGTAGATGTAAGTAACAGGGGATGTTGTGTAGATGTCTTCCATCTCATGTATCTTCCCCGTCACAGCTTCATTTAAGTACTCAATTAATTTCTGTGTTTCATTTACCGATGTTTGTTGCAAGTATGAAAAGATGTCATTTTTGGGACCTAAACTTCTAGAAATTCGTGCGTCGCCAAAACTTGAGCCAAAGGTGTAAATAGAGTCTTGCTGTTCAATTAATAAGACTCTTTGACCATATTTGGATAGTTGCCATGCTGTTGAGCTTCCCATCAGTCCACCACCAATCACAACAATATCCTCCGTTTTACGATCTGTCCGACATGAGATTATGCAGAATGCGAGAGTAATAGTAAATAGTAGTTGTTTCATTTCAGTCAAATACTGACTAACGTAAGCTAAGTTACTGATTATCAGGAGTCATTTGAGCAGCGATTTTATCTCTATCTGCTCTTGAAAACCCAAGGTCATCCGGGTTAATTCCTAAGTCGGCGATCTGTTTTCTCAT
>Ga0316189_10001814_pt1 | contig 21089 bp, 15 predicted proteins | sample LowCovwburrow_MG_FD_204930 | JGI IMG/M metagenome (GOLD analysis project Ga0316189, IMG submission 204930) | Coastal sediment microbial communities from Maine, United States - Lowes Cove worm burrow | ecosystem: Environmental > Aquatic > Marine > Coastal > Sediment | place: USA: Maine... | reverse complement strand
GCTGGCCAATAAGCCTTTGTACAGTGACACTTTTTGGGTATGTTAGCGCTTACAAACTCGTCTGGTCGTCGATGTGCTCCAGTGGTAGCTCGGTGCGCTGCACGACCCTGCGCAGCTCGAAACTCGAGTGGACTCCCGAGACCCCGGGTATCCGGGTCAGCCTGCCCAGGAGAAATTTTTCGTAATACTCCATATCCGGGACAACGGCTTTGAGCAGGTAATCTGCCGATTGCCCGGTCACCACTGAGCAGTCCATGACCTCCGGGTAGGAGGAGGCTTCCTGTTCGAAGGTCTCGAAGCGGTCAGGCGTATGCCGGTCCATGCTGATGCTGATGTACGCCGTCAGCTTCAGCCCGAGCATGGACTGGTTGAGCAGCGTGACGTGTCCGCGAACCAGCCCTGACTCCTCGAGGCGTTTTACCCGGCGCGAGCAGGGTGTGGGAGACAGCCCCACCGCCTCTGCCAGTTCCAGGTTGGTAATGCGGCTGTTGCGTTGCAGGGCAGCGAGTATGCGACGATCGGTGCGGTCCAGTTTCATTGCTCTCCCCAAAAAGGTGATTCCATTGATATGTTGAATAGTAGAGAATATAACCACATATTAGTCGATAATTAGCGTTTCAATTCAATAAAAGTGGCCAGATCTGCAATATTTGCAATCACTCGCTATCGACCCGGCTCTATACTACGCACTCGGCTGACTAATCACCTGCAGTAGCGGGCAACGGTGGATTACCCGTTCACCCTTTGCCCCGCACGCAGCCCCACAAGGGTAGTGCCCCGGGCAACCGGACAGGTGAGCAGCCTCCTAATCTACCTCGAAGGAAATTGGCATGAGCAGCTTTGATCACCGGAAGTACAAACCCTTCCAGCCCATTGAAATGAGCGGCAGGAGTTGGCCGGACCGTGTGCTGGACAAGGCGCCTCGGTGGTGCAGTGTCGATTTGCGAGACGGTAATCAGGCGTTGATCGAACCCATGACCAGCCAACAGAAACTGCGCCTTTGGGAGCAGTTGCTGAAGATTGGCTTCAAGGAGATCGAAGTCGGTTTTCCCTCCGCCTCCAGTCATGATTACGAGTTCGTGCGCGATTTGATCGAAAACGGCCGCATCCCGCAAGACGTCACCATACAGGTGCTCACCCAGGCCCGTCCCGAGCTGATCGAAAAGACCTTTGCGGCTCTCAAGGGCGCACGACGAGCGGTCGTCCATGTCTACAATTCCACATCGACGGTGCAAAGAGAGAAGGTCTTTGGCCTGGACCGCGCCGGGATTATAGACATCGCGGTGCAGGGTGCCGAGCTGGTGCGTGAGTGTGCCGCCAGACACCCTGATACTGAATGGGTATTTGAGTATTCGCCAGAGAGCTTCACTGGCACGGAGCTGGATTTTGCCGTGGAGGTCTGTAATGCGGTCACCGCCGTGTGGCAGCCGACACCGGAGCATCCAGCCATTATCAACCTGCCTGCAACCGTCGAGATGAGCACGCCCAATGTCTACGCTGACCAGATTGAATGGTTCTGCGAGCGGGTCCACAATCGGGACAGCCTGCTGATCTCCCTGCATACACACAATGATCGGGGCTGTGCTGTGGCGGCCGCCGAATTGGGTGTGTTGGCTGGCGCGGACCGGGTCGAGGGCACCCTGATGGGCAACGGTGAGCGCACGGGCAATATGGACATTATTACCATGGCGATGAACCTGTACAGCCAGGGCGTCGATCCCGAGCTGCACCTGGAGCGGATGGATGAGATCATCCAGACCACCCGGCAGTGCACGCGCCTGCCGGTGCATCCGCGTCATCCCTATGCCGGTGAATTGGTGTTTACCGCATTTTCCGGCAGTCACCAGGATGCCATCAAGAAGTGCCTGGCATTGCGTGATGACCGCGAACCCTGGGAAGTCGCTTACCTGCCGATCGATCCGGCGGATATTGGTCGCTCCTATCAGGAAGTCATTCGCATTAACAGCCAGTCGGGCAAAGGCGGCATCGCTTATGTACTGGCTCGCGACTACGGTCTGGAGCTGCCTCGCTGGCTGCAGATCGACTTCAGCGGTGCCGTGCAGGCCTATGCCGAAGAGCAGGAGACCGAGGTGGGTTCTGCGCAGGTTTTCCAGCTGTTCGAGCAGACGTATCTGGCAGCAGATGGCCGTTGGCGCCTGGGTAACTTCAAGGTGAGTCGCGAGGATCATGTGGACCGGTTGCACGCGCAGTTGCTGCGGGGCAGTGCCAGCCACAACCTCTCCGGTACCGGCAATGGCGTTGTCGCCGCCTTTGTTGACGCCATGCAGGCGTTTACCGGCAAGGAAATCGTACTGGTGGAATACAGCGAGCATGCCCTCAGCCAGAGCGCTGATGCCGAGGCGATTTGCTACATACAGCTCAGTGTGGACGGCGAACGCCACTGTGGCGTGGGCCGCAGCCACGATATCATACAGGCCTCACTAAACGGCATACTGGGTGCGATCAACCAGGCGGCCCAGACAGGCCAGAACGCCGCAGCCTGAGAGCGCCGCGGCGTGAGGGTGTGATCTGCGGCTACGCTCGCCACGTAGGAGTGACTATCCCGCGACGCAAAAAGCTGGCCTATAATAGGGCTTGTGGCTGTCGTTAGAGAGGGCCGGGCTGGTGTACAGACTTCGCACAGTAGCGCTTCTACTCTCCCTGCTGACATTGGGGGCATGCAGTAGTACAACTTTCTTTTACAATCGCCTGTACCTGATCCTGCCCTGGTACCTGGATGACTACGTCGACCTGAATCGCGAACAGGACGCTTATCTCGACGCCGCGCTGCAGCCTGTGCTGGATTGGCACCGTCGCGACGAACTGCCCCGATATATTGAGATTCTGGACAATATCGAGGGCATGCTCGACCAGCCCATCGGCCCCTCGGACGTGGCCGGCATTGCTCTGCAGTTTGAACAGGCCTGGTTCCGGTTGGAGGATAAGCTACTGGGCTTTCTGCTGGACCTGGGGGCACGCCTGTCCGATGAGCAGATGGCTGCTTTTTTGGAAAAGCTGTGGAAGAAACAGCGAAAGTACGAAGAAAAGTACCTGAAGCGTTCGGAAGAAAAGTACAGGGAGGACAGTTACGAAGACCTGCTGGACAGCCTGCAGGACTACCTGGGCCGCCTGAGCAAGGATCAGCGCGCCATATTGCGAAATGCCAGCGAGCAACTGCTGCGCTCCGACGGAGTCTGGTTGACTGAGCGGACGGCCTGGCTGAACAAGCTTGAAATTATACTGCAGCGTGAAGAGGGTTGGCAGCAGCGCGTGCTCGATGCAGTGGCGCAACGCGATGAGGAGGTATCCAGCGCATACCGGGACACGTATGCGCACAATCTCGATGTGATTCAGGAGGCCATAGCGCTGGTGCTGAACGATCGCAGCGAACGCCAGGACCGGCACCTGCGCAGCGAAGTGGCCGACCTGAAAGAGGATTTGCAAACTCTCATCGCGCAAGGCCAGAGCTGAGCGGGTCCCTAGTCGAGTAGCGACAGGTCCCGCACGGCACCCTTATCGGCACTGGTGGCCATCTTCGCATAGACCTTGAGAGCGGCGCTGACCTTGCGCGGTCGCGCGGCCTCGGGTTGCCAGGCCTCGCTGCCGCGCTCTTGCATGGCTTTTCTGCGGCGGGCGAGTTCCGCATCGCTCAGGGCGACATCAATGCGGCGAGACGGAATGTCGATCTCGATAATGTCGCCATTTTCTACCAGGGCAATGGCCCCACCTGCCGCCGCCTCCGGGGATGCGTGTCCGATAGACAAACCCGATGTGCCGCCGGAGAAACGGCCGTCGGTCAGCAGTGCGCAGGCCTTGCCCAGCCCGCGGGATTTGAGGTAGCTGGTGGGGTAGAGCATCTCCTGCATGCCGGGCCCGCCGCGCGGCCCCTCGTAGCGAATCACCACCACGTCACCGGGTTGTACCTTGTCACCCAGGATATCCTCAACGGCCGCCTCCTGGCTTTCGCAGATATGGGCGGGTCCGGAAAACACCAGGATGCTGTCATCGACACCGGAAGTCTTCACCACGCAACCATCCTCGGCGATGTTGCCAAACAGCACTGCCAGCCCGCCCTCACTGGAGTAGGCGTGCGCCAGTGAGCGGATACATCCGGCCTCTCTGTCGGCATCGAGGCTAGGCCAGCGCGTGTCCTGACTAAAGGCGGTCTGGGTGGGCACACCGCCCGGTCCGGCGCTGAAAAACCGGTGCACGTCCTGGTCTTCGGTGCGCACGATATCCCAGCGATTCAGGGCCTCGCCCATCGATGGGCTGTGCACCGTTGGACAGTCGGTATGCAACAGGCCGGCGCGATCCAGTTCGCCGAGTATGCCCATGATACCGCCGGCGCGGTGCACATCTTCCATGTGATACAGCGGGGTATTGGGTGCCACCTTGCACAGCTGCGGGATTTTGCGTGACAGTCGATCGATATCCGCCATGGAAAAATCCAGTTCCGCCTCCTGGGCTGCGGCCAGCAGGTGCAGGATGGTGTTGGTTGATCCGCCCATGGCAATATCCAGGCACATCGCGTTCTCGAAGGCTTTGAAGCTGCCCACGCTGCGAGGCAGGACAGAGGCATCGTCCTGCTGGTAGTAGCGCTCACACAGCTCGACGATCAGGTGGCCGGCGCGGCGGAACAGTTTTTCCCGGTCGGCGTGGGTGGCCAGGGTAGAGCCGTTGCCCGGCAGGCTCAGCCCCAGCGCTTCGGTCAGGCAGTTCATGGAGTTGGCGGTAAACATACCTGAGCAGGAGCCGCAGGTGGGGCAGGCAGAGCGCTCATATTCCGCGACCTCCTCGTCGCTGGCAGAGTCGTCCACCGCGATAACCATCGCGTCCACCAGGTCCAGCTTGTGTTCGGAAAGCTTGGTTTTTCCCGCTTCCATGGGGCCGCCGGACACGAACACGGCGGGTATGTTGAGGCGCATGGCGGCATTCAGCATACCGGGGGTAATCTTGTCGCAATTGGAGATGCAGACCATGGCGTCGGCGCAATGGGCATTGACCATGTACTCCACTGAGTCGGAAATGATGTCTCTTGAAGGCAGGCTGTAGAGCATGCCGTCGTGGCCCATGGCAATGCCGTCGTCCACGGCAATGGTATTGAATTCCTTGGCGACTCCTCCCGCTGCCTCTATTTCCCGGGCCACCAACTGCCCGAGATCCTTGAGGTGAACGTGCCCGGGCACAAACTGGGTGAAGGAATTCACCACCGCGATGATGGGTTTCTGGAAGTCATCATCTTTCATCCCGGTAGCGCGCCACAGGGCGCGAGCGCCGGCCATATTGCGGCCGTGGGTCGATGTTTTTGAGCGATAATCCGGCATTGCTTGGCACCCTGTTGGGGGGCGGGCCCGTGCCGGCCATCCCCCGGTGAAATTCGGTCCGGCAGGATAGCAAACTTCGCGGCTATTTTAACCCGGTAAGTTAAGGTGACTTTGTCGCGGCGTGCGCACTGGCAAAGTCCAAGCAGTTCATCAACAACAACTGGCCATCGAGGTGTAAAGGGTCAACCCCCCGGTCTTGCGCAAGCGGGGCCTGCGGCTTATTCGGCGGCATGGCCAATGCAGCCAGGCGGGGTTGCTCCATTGCCGGGCCTGCCTCTGCCAGCGCTCATAGAGAAGGTCCACGGTCAGAGCGTCTTGAAAAATACCTTGGAGTTTCGTTGCAGGTTATACAGTAACTGCTTCTGGTCGGGCAGCGTGTCCCGGGAGCTCTCGATGAAGCCCTGCTCCAGGAACCAGTGCGCGGTCTGCGTGGTGAGAACGAACACCCGGTCCAATCCGATACGCCGCGCTTCCTGTTCGAGTTCCAGCAGCAGCCGCTGACCCCGACGACCTCCCCGGTAATCCGGATGGGATACGATGCAGGCGATTTCGCCGCAAGATGCCCCTACAAACGGGTAGAGCGCGGCACAGGCAATGATTCTGCCGTCGCGCTCCAGTACGCGAAAGCGGGCAATCTCCGTTTCCAATAGCTCCCGGGAGCGCTTCAACAGCACGCCTTGCTGCTCCAGTGGCTCGATCAACTCCAGGATGCCGCCCACATCCTCGATGCTTGCCACCCGCGCCTGCTCATACTCATCGTTAGCCACCAGCGTGCCGCTGCCGTCGTGCGTAAACAGCTCCTGCAGCAGGGCGCAATCGTCTTCGTAGCTGATGATCTGGCAGCGTGGAACGCCGGCCAGGCAGGCCTGCCTGGCGGTGTGCAACAGGGCGCGCTGCGCGGGGTCGGCCAGCTGCAGTGTGCCCGCATCCCCCACCGCCAGCTGACGAATCAGTTCGCCACTGCCAGCGGTAATGCCGGCGTCGGCGCCGAACAGGATCAATTTGTCGGCATCGATAGCCGATGCGCAGTGCACGGCGATGTCCTCCAATGCCAGGTTGAATATCTCGCCGGTGGGGGAATAGCCCAGCGGCGACAGCAGTACGATAGCGCCATCGTGCAGCTGGCGCGCAATGCCTTCCACATCGATGCGCCGCACCTGGCCGGTGTGATGAAAGTCGATGCCGTCGACCACGCCGATCGGCCTGGCCGTGACAAAGTTGCCTGAACAGACGCGCATCTGTGAACCCTGCATGGGCGAGTTGGGCAGCCCCATGGAAAGCAGTGCCTCTATCTGCGCGCGCAGTGAACCCGCGGCATCCTTGACATGCTCCAGAGCCGCGTTGTCGGTGATGCGCACATCGTCGTGGAAGTGGCTGTCCAGGCCGGCCCTGTGCAAACGGGTTTCGATCTGTGCGCGGGAACCGTGGATCAGTACCAGTCGTACGCCGAGACTGTTGAGCAGTGCAATATCGTGCACGATGTGCGCGAAATTTTTATGTTGCGCTGCGTCGCCCCCCAGCATCAGCACAAAGGTCCTGCCCCGGTGTGCATTGATGTACGGCGCTGTATTTCTGAACCAGCGTATATGGCCCCGGCCCGGCGTGGTCACTCTCTCTTCAACCTGTTGATATATAGCGTATTATTTAGCGATGCCCTAATGTCCTGTCGGGTGTGTCGTTGTATTTCAGAGCCGGCAGAAAGGGCTGCAGTAAGGCGCGATCCGCAGGGAATGCTGGTTGCCTTTCCAAGGGCCGCAACGCTTCTGCAGCCCTTTCTGCCGGCTCCCGAAGGGCGCGCCAGCCAGGTTTCCTGGCCGCGTTGCGCCTTTTGCCAAGGGGGACGGCCATTGCCTGCAAGGCGCGCCTTGCCAGGAAACCTGGCTGGCTCGCTGAAATGTAACGACACACCGGTCAGGACATTAGGTTACCGAAAGCCTTGCGGAATACCTAATGGCAATAATGCACAGTCCGGCCCAGCACTACAGGCAGTAGTTGCGTATGCATGCCTGCAGCAGGTTGATGCACGGCTGAATCTGGTCCAGCTCCAGGTACTCATCCGGTTGGTGGGCGCGGTCGATGGAACCCGGGCCCATGACGATCGTTTCCATGCCCAGTTGCTGCAGAAAGGGCGCCTCGGTGGCGAAGGCGACCGCTTCGGCGCGATGGCCGGTCAGCTTTTCGGCCATCAGCACCAGTTCACTGTCGGGGGCCTGTTCGAAGGGCGCCACGTCCTGAATCAGCGAGTGCAGCTCGATGTTCAGACTATGTTGGTCGGCGACCCGGACCATGCGCTGGCGAATCTCCTCGCGGATCTCGGTATTTTCGCCGCCGGGTATCATGCGCAGGTCGAAATGCAGTTCAGCACGGCCGCAGATCCGATTGGGGCTGTCACCGCCGTGTATGCAGCCCAGGTTCAGGGTGGGGTGAGCGATCTTGAACAGGTCATTGTTGAAACGCTTCTGCAGTTGTTGGCGGTAGCTTATCAAATCTCCCATCACTGTGTGCATGCCCTCCAGCGCGCTGTTGCCCAGGGCCGGGTTGGAGGAATGCCCGGCCTGGCCGGTAACCCGCACGGCCTCCATCATGATGCCTTTATGCATGCGTACCGGCACCAGGGAGGTGGGCTCGCCGATGATGGCCGCACGCGCCCTGGGCTTGCCGGCCGCAGCGAGGGCCCGAGCACCGTTCATGGAGCTCTCCTCATCGGCGGTGGCCAGCAGGATCAGGGGTTGCCGCAGCGGTTCTTGCAGAAAGGGGGCGGCTGCGGCCAGGGCGACGGGGAAAAACCCTTTCATGTCGGTACTGCCCAGCCCGTACAGGCGCTGGTCACGCTCGGTCAGGCCCAGCGGGTCGCTCTGCCAACGGCCCTCATCGAAGGGTACGGTATCGGTATGCCCGGCCAGTACCAGGCCACCGGGGCCGCTGCCCAGGGTGGCGATCAGGTTAGCCTTGGCGCCATCGGCGCCCACCTCCTGGATTTCGGTGGCAAAACCCATGTCCTGCAACCAGTTGGCAAGCAGGTCGATGACCGCGCGGTTGCCCTGATCCCAATTGGGGTCGGTCGAGCTCACCGAGGGCGTGCTCACCAGCTGACGCAATTGTTCTATGACGCGCTTCTCAATATTGGGCATGTAATCTCCGCCGGGTGGGGGCCAGGATCAGGTGGGAACAACCCGCTCTCCCGGCGCAGGCGAGGGGAGCCGCTCTTCCCAGTCTAGACAAGCCGGGGCCTGACGCCAAGTGAGTCGCGCGTGTTGTGACTTAAATCAACGGATATTCAGTCTGGTCGCGCGGGGGCTGTGTTAGCATCATTGGCTATGGCACTTGCGGACTGTGCAAACTGGTCTCTACGATGAAAAGCAATTTCGGCGAACAAGTGGTTGAGCAACGCCTGGATCTGGCTGGCCTGGCGCGCCAACTGGTTGCGGATGGGCGATTGGTGGACAGCGACCTGACCCGCATTGGCGAGCCTTCTATCATCAAGGTGCACCCCCTGGTTTTTCTGGCCGAGCGCAAATTGCCCGATGCCGCGGCGCCGGGCCGCATACTGGATATGGATGCGCTGCTGCACTGGCTGGGCGCCAGCGTCGACCAACAGGTGTACCAGATCGATCCGTTGAAGATCAACGTGACCGCTGTGGCGGATGTCATGTCACGGGCCTTCGCGGAGCGCCACCGCATTCTCGCGGTCGAGGTCAATGGGGAGGAAGTGGTGATCGCCAGTGGCGAACCACACATCCGGGCCTGGGAATCCAATCTGGAGCATGTCCTGCGCAAGCGGATCCGCCGGGTGTTGGCGGATCCCCGTGCCATTGCCAGGCATACGGCCGAATTCTATACCATGGCGGTTTCCGTGCGCGGCGCGCACGGCGCGGGAGGGGTGGAAGGTGCGGCCGGCGTCGGCAACCTGGAGCAGATGCTGGAACTGGGGTCGATAAAGGAGCCCGATGCCAACGACCAGCATATTGTCAACATCGTCGACTGGCTATTGCAGTACGCCTTTGAGCAGCGCGCCAGTGACATTCATATCGAACCACGCCGGGAAGTGGGCAAAGTCCGGTTCCGCATCGACGGCGTGCTGCACAGCGTCTATGAATTACCACAGCAGGTCTGCTCCGCCGTCACCAGTCGTATCAAGATTCTCGGGCGGATGGATGTCGCCGAAAAGCGGCGTCCGCAGGACGGACGACTGAAAACGCGTTCGCCCGAGGGCAATGAGGTTGAACTGCGCCTGGCCACCCTGCCCACCGCTTTCGGCGAGAAGCTGGTGATGCGTATTTTCGACCCGGACGTGCTGCAGAAAAGCTTTGAACAGCTGGGTCTGGCGGACGACGACCTGCAGCGCTGGAAGCAGATGACCGTTAGTGGCAATGGCATTGTGCTGGTGACCGGACCCACCGGTTCGGGCAAAACCACAACGCTGTATTCCACCCTGCGGCAGCTGGCGACGGCACAGGTCAATGTCTGCACCATCGAGGACCCCATCGAGATGGTGGAGGACGCCTTCAACCAGATGCAGGTCAACCACGGGATCGACCTCGACTTCTCATCGGGAGTGCGAGCCCTGATGCGGCAGGACCCGGACATTATCATGGTGGGCGAAATCCGCGACCTGGAGACTGCGAATATGGCGGTGCAGGCTGCGTTGACCGGCCACCTGGTACTTTCTACACTGCACACCAACGACTCTCCGGGCTCGGTGTCGCGCCTGCTTGAGTTGGGCGTCCCGGCCTACCTGATCAAGGCCACGGTGCGCGGTGTGATGTCCCAGCGCCTGGTGAGGATACTGTGTCCAGCCTGCAAGGAATTTGCCGACGTCGATGTTGACGCCTGGCAGCAGCTGACCCAGCCCTGGCAAGTGGCCCCGCCGAAACAGATAGCGCACCCGGTGGGTTGCAAGGCCTGTCGCAAAACAGGTTATGTCGGTCGCCAGGGCATCTATGAGGTCCTGGTCAACAGTCCCGATGTGCAGGCACAGATTACTCCCCATATGGAGGCTGCGCAGCTGCGCGAGACGGCAATGCGGGAGGGCATGCGTACGCTGCGCCTGAGCGGGGCGGCCCGGGTGGCGCGGGGACAGACCACCATTGAAGAAGTGCTGCGGGTGGCACCGATGCTGGAAGCCTGACCCGATTTTTGCAGCGGGAAATAGCCATGACTTTACACACCAACGAGTTGCCGGAAAAACTGGCTGTAGCGGCGCGGGAGGCCTGGCAGCACATCCTGGAGCGAGCCGGCGATGCCCTGGCCAGCCAGCTGCTGGCCGCGGTTGATTCGGGACCGCTCTCGGCGCAGTTAGCCAGGGTTTTGGCCTGCAGTCCCTTTGTGGCCGAACTCGCCCGGCGCAAACCTGCCCTGTTGCTGGAACTGTTGCAGAGTCGCGATTTGCGCGAAACGCTGCCTGAGTCGACCTGGCGCGCTCAGCTGCAAGCGCTGTTGGCGAGGGAGGGGGCGGAATTATCCACCGAGCTGCGCTGTTTTCGCCAGCGCCACATGTTGCGTATCGTATGGCGCGACTTTTGCCGACTGGCGGACACTCGCGAAACCGTACGTGATACGTCGCTACTGGCCGAGGCCTGTATTGCCGAAGCGCTGTCCCACTGTCAGTCAGCGCTGGAACAGCGCTTCGGCACGCCCCGCGGCAAACCCAGCAACGAGCCGCAGCAGTTGATCATAGTGGCCATGGGGAAGTTGGGTGCCAGGGAGCTCAACGTCTCATCGGATATCGATCTGATCTTTGTTTACCCCGAGTCCGGGCAGACCGATCACCCGACGAAACCACTCAGCAATGAACAGTTCTTCACCCGGGTTGGCCAGGCCGTTATCACCGCTCTGGACCAGGTGACAGCCGAAGGCTTTGTCTTCAGGGTGGATATGCGCCTGCGGCCCTACGGTGAAAGCGGCGCACTGGTACACAACTTTACCGCGCTGGAGGAGTATTACCAGGACCAGGGACGGGACTGGGAGCGTTACGCTTTGATCAAGGCCCGCCCGGTAACTGGTACGCAGGCGTATGCGCAGCAGCTGGTCGAAGCCCTGCGACCCTTTGTATTTCGGCGCTATGTGGACTTTGGCGTTATAGAGAGTCTGCGTGGTATGAAGCAGATGATCAGCACCGAAGTGCGGCGGCGCGGCCTGCACGACAACGTCAAGCTGGGCCATGGCGGAATTCGCGAGATCGAGTTCATCGCCCAGTGCTTCCAGCTGATTCGCGGTGGCCGGGATCTGGGATTGCAACAGCGCGAGTTGCTGGCGGTGCTGCAAGAGTGCGTGACGCTGGGATGCCTGCCGGCACAGGCGGAAATGGAACTGCGTGAGGCCTATCTCTTTTTGCGTGACAGCGAACATGCCATTCAGGGTTACCGGGACCAGCAGACCCAGGAGCTGCCGAAGGAGGACTTGCAGCGCCTCGCCATGGCGCACGTGATGGGCTTCACCGGGTGGGATGAATACCGTGTGGTACTGCAAGAGCACCGCGATCGCGTCGCCGGCCACTTCACCGAACTGATCGCTGCGCCGGAAGACCAGGCGGCAGCCGAGCAGGACGACGGGCTGTTGTTGTGGGGCGAGGGCCTGGGTGCCGATGTGCTGGCCAGCCTGGGTTATCAGCGTGCCGACGAGAGCCTGCAGCAGCTGCGGCAACTGCAACAGAGCTCACGCGTGATGACCCTGCAGGCCGAGGGCCGTCAGCGGCTTGAGCAGTTTATGCCGCAGTTGCTGCGTTGCTGCGCCGAGGTGGATGACCCGGATCTCGCCCTGGAGCGGTTGCTGTCGCTGGTGGTGGCGGTCGTGCGGCGCAGTGCCTATATGGCGCTGTTGCTGGAAAACCCTCCCGCATTGCGCGAGCTGGTCGCGCTGTGCGCTGCCAGCCCCTGGATTGCCGAACAACTGGCCCGGCAGCCGGTGCTGCTGGATGAGTTCCTGGATCGGACCAGCCTGTACACAGCGGCCGACAAGGTCGATCTGCGGGACGAATTGCGCCAGCAGGTAGCCCGCCTGGACGTGGATGACCTGGAAGCCCAGATGGACGCGCTGCGCTACTTCAAGGCGTCGCATGTGTTGCGTGTGGCGGCCAGTGAGTTGTCGGGGCGCCTCCCGCTGATGCAGGTCAGCGACAAGCTGACCTGGATTGCCGAGGTGATACTCGAGCAGGTGCTCGCGGTCGCCTGGGCAGACATGACCAAAAAGCACGGCGAACCGCTGCGCGACAGCGATGGTTATGGCTTTGCGATTTTTGCCTATGGCAAATTGGGGGGCATTGAGCTCGGTTATGGCTCTGACCTGGACCTCCTGTTCGTCTTCGACGCGGCGAGCCAGGGCGCGACAGACGGTGAGCGCAGCATCGCCAATGTGGTTTTCTACACCCGCCTTGGTCAGCGTATGATTCATATCCTGGAGACCCGGATGCCCCTGGGCCAGCTGTATGAGGTGGATATGCGCCTGCGACCCTCCGGCGAGTCCGGCATGCTGGTCAGTACCGTCGCCGGGTTTCGCAGTTATCAGCAGGAATCGGCCTGGACCTGGGAGCACCAGGCGCTGGTGCGCGCCCGCTTTGTGGGAGGGGACCCGGCAGTCGCCGAGCAGGTGGTAGCGATTCGCCGGGAAATACTGTGCCAGCACCGGGAGCCGGCGGACCTGGCGCGCGAAGTGCAAAAAATGCGCGAGCGCATGCGTAAGCACTTACTATCAGGCAACCCTTCGGATGAAAAGGGGTTTCATTTGAAGCAGGGCAGTGGCGGCATGGTCGATATCGAGTTCATGGTGCAGTATGCGGTGCTGGCCTGGTCTGCCCAGGTGCCCGAGCTGGCTGCCTGGTCAGACAACGTGCGCATTCTCGAGACCCTCGGCCGGGAGGGCCTGTTCGAGCAACACGAATGTGATGCTCTCACGGAGGCGTACCTGCTCTATCGTTCCGCGGCCCATCAACTGGCCCTGCAACAGGAACCGGGCGTGGTGGCGGCTGACCAGTTTGTCGACCTGCGGGCCGCTGTCTGCGCCAAGTGGCGACAACTGTTCGCCCCCTACCCCCTCACCGGCGATGAACAGACGGGCGCAGACCGATAGTACAGACCGGCTGCCCGCCTCCGATCGGACGCCCGTTGATGATAAGGGTCGAGGTCGGTCTCGGCCCTGTTTATTGCCTCCCGGCAGTGGTCGCCTGGACAGGGCCCCGGGATGACTAGTGCCCCCCAAAAAATACTCGTCATCGGCCCCTCGTGGGTGGGTGATATGGTCATGTCGCAGGTGCTCTATATTTACCTGCGACAATCCCGGCCCGGGTGTCTCATCGATGTCCTGGCACCCGCCTGGAGTGCGCCTGTGCTGCAGCGCATGCCGGAGGTAAACCGGGCCATTCCCATGCCTCTCGGTCATGGCCAGCTGGGCATGAACGTTCGCTGGCGCCTGGGCCGGGACCTGCGCCGCGAGGCCTATGATCAGGCGATCGTCCTGCCGAACTCGCTGAAGTCCGCCCTGGTTCCCTTCTTCGCTGGCGCGGACAAGCGCACTGGCTGGCGGGGTGAAATGCGCTATGGCCTGTTGAACGACATGCGTCGACTGGACAAGACTGCCTTGCCGCTGATGGCACAGCGGTTTCTCGCCCTGGGGCAGGACGCGGGTGAACCGTTGCCAGCGGCGCTGCCGCAGCCTGCCTTGCGGGTCGATGAGTCGGCCGCCCGTGCCAGCGCCAGCGAATTTGACCTGGCGGAGGACAGGCCGATTCTAGCCCTATGCCCCGGGTCGGAATTTGGCGGAGCCAAGCGTTGGCCGACGCAGCACTACGCCGAAATTGCCAGTGCTTACCTTGCGCGGGGCTGGCAGGTCGCACTGTACGGGTCCGCCAGCGACCGGGATGTCTGTGGGCAAATTGTCGACTGCACCGGGCACCACCGGCAATGCCGCAACCTGGCGGGTAGGACCTCGCTGGCGCAGGTGGTGGACCTTTTGTCGCTGTCGAGGGCCATTGTGACGAATGACTCCGGCCTGATGCATATTGGTGCTGCGCTGGCACGTCCCCTATTGGCCCTGTACGGCGCTACCTCACCGGAATTTACCCCGCCACTGAGCCCCGTCGCCGATTTGCTGGTCAGCGACCTGGACTGCGCGCCCTGTTTTCAGCGTGAGTGTCCCCTGGGACATCACCGCTGTCTGCGCGACATCACGCCCGTGCAGGCCACTGCGCGACTGACTGCGCTGCTGGACGGGTTAGCGTGATGCGCGTCCTGGTGGTGAAGATGTCCTCGCTGGGCGATGTGATACACACGCTGCCCGCCCTGACCGACGCCGCACGGGCAGTATCGGGGATTCGATTCGATTGGGTGGTGGAGGAAGCGTTCGCCGAAATACCCTCGTGGCACCCGGCCGTAGACCGTGTAATCCCGGTAGCGCTGCGGCGCTGGCGCAAACGCCCGCTGCACGCCTTGCGCGGACCCGAGTGGCGAGCGGCGCGCAACAAGCTGCAGGATCGCCCCTACGATGCGGTGATAGATGCCCAGGGTTTGCTTAAAAGCGCGTTTATTGTCGGGCAGGTGCCCGCGCCGCGCTACGGCATGGACTGGCGGACGGTGCGCGAGCGATTTGCCACAGCAGCTTACCAGCACCGTGTAAACGTGCCGCGGGACATGCATGCGGTGGAGCGGACCCGCCTGTTGTTTGCGCGCTCGCTGCGCTATCGGGTCCCGAAGGATCGCGGGGACTTCGGGATACGCTCGAACCTGGCGGCTGGCGGCGGCAGTACCGAACCTGTCATCCTGTTCTTGCACGGCAGCGCCCGGCCCGAAAAGCTGTGGCCACAGGGGCATTGGGAGACCCTGGGTCGGCTGGCAAGTGGCGCGGGCTACCGGCTGGCGCTGCCCTGGGGCAATCCGGAGGAACATTCGAGGGCGCAGCGCATCAGTGCTGCTGTGCCGGCGGCAGAGGTCCTGCCGCGCATGGACCTGCGGCAATTGGCGGACCTGTTGTTGCGTGCCAGTGGTTCAGTCGCGGTGGACACGGGCTTGGGTCACCTGGCCGCCGCACTGGATATACCCACCGTGTCGCTCTATGGGCCGACCAGTGTTCGCCTGATTGGCGCTTACGGGCAACACCAGGTCCACCTCGAGTCACCGGCGGACCGGCAAGTCAGCCGTGACCCGGCGGCCGTGATGCAGGCTATTTCTGCCACCCGCGTGTGGCAGGAGTTGCAGGCCATTTTACCGGGGGCGGACTGAGCGTGCGCCTGGCGTTTTTGCTTTATAAGTACTTCCCCTATGGCGGTATGCAGCGCGACTTCCTGCAGTTCGTGCAAGCGCTGCAAGGGCGCGGCCACGAGGCCCGCGTGTACTGTTTTACCTGGCAGGGAGAGCACGCGCCTCACATCGATCTTCGCTTGGTGCCGCAAGTTTCCGGTAGCAGTCGACGCCGCGGTGAGCGCTATCTGCAGTGGGTAAGCAAGGACCTGAGCGCTGATCCTGTAGATGGCGTGGTAGGGTTCAACAAAATGCCGGGGCTTGATGTCTACTTCGCGGCAGACCCTTGCTACCTGGCCAAAGCTATGAACGATCGCGGTCGGCTGTATCGACGGGGTGGCCGCTTCCGTCATTTCGCAGCCTATGAAAGGGCGGTGTTCGACCCGGCCAGTGCCACCCGGATACTGCTGATCTCCGCGACCGAACAGCGCAAGTTCGAGCGCTACTACCATACACCGCCCGACAGGATGCACTTACTGCCACCGGGTGTTTCGGCAAGCAGCCGGCGACCGCCTGACGCGGCCCGGCGGCGCGCGGCGGTGCGCGGCGACCTGCAGGTGCGCAGCGGTGAACTTGTACTGCTATTCGTCGGCTCGGGCTACATTACCAAGGGCCTGGACCGCGCGATACGCTCGCTGGCGAGCGTGCGCGCAGCGCAGCCGCAACAGGCGGTTCGCCTGTTGGTGGTGGGCCAGGACAAGGGCAGGCGTTTTGCGCGATTGGGCCGCAAGCTCGGTGTGTCGGAATGCCTGCATTTTCTTGGTGGCAGGGATGATGTCCCGGATTTGATGCTGGCTGCCGACCTGCTGGTTCACCCTGCCTTGACGGAGGCCGCCGGGATTGTGCTGCTCGAGGCGCTCGTGGCGGGACTGCCGGTGGTGGTCACCGATGTTTGCGGCTACGCCCACCATATCGCCGCGGCCGGGGCGGGTATCGTGCTGCCGTCGCCATTTTCCCAGTCCTTGCTGGACAAGGCCGTGCTGCGCAATATAGATGGGGTGTACCGCGCCGAATGCAGACACAGCGCCCTGCAGTACGCGGCCACTGCAGACCTGTATTCCATGCACAGCGCCGGAGCCCGCTTGATAGAGAACATTATTGCCGCCAAGCTCGGTGGTGCAGGTGCCTGAGCCTTGCCATGGGGCTGGCCGGGCGGTGGCTGTGCAGGCCAGGTCCGCGCCCGGAGGGATCAAAACGGACGGCCCGGCCCCGCGTGGCCGGGCGGTAATGCAATGAGCCGGGGCCGAATCGTGCGCGGCGATGCCTGGGCCGCTCACCTGCAGGATCTGTTGGCCCGTTCACCCGGGGATGTCAGCGACTGGATGATGCGGCACACGCGACTGCTCAAGCGGGACCGTGACAGCCAGGTCGGCCTGCTGCTGCTGCAGCAAAAACTGTGTTGCCTCAAGTTTTACGCCTTCAAATCGAGGTTGCAGCGCTGGCGTTACCATTGGGGAAGTGGGCGTGCGATTCACGCTTTCGATATCGGCCGACAACTGGTGGCAGCCGGCCTGGCGGGACCGCGGCCGCTGGCCTGCCTGCGATATGATGCAGGCATGTTACTGCTCAGCGAAGGGATTCCCGATGCCAACAGCCTGCAATCGCTCTGGTTCAACAGCGCCGAAGATTCATTTCCGGCCCATTTGCTGACGGGGGCCGGAACCATGCTGGCCAGCTGGCACATGGCCGGCTATGCCCACGGTGACTGCAAGTGGAGTAATGTGTTGTGCGCCGGTGGGCAGGTGGTGCTGATCGACCTGGATGCGGCTCGCGCGGCCCCGCCAGGTGCTCCCGGGCAATCCAGGGACCTCGCCCGATTTACCCTGAACGCAGAGGAAGTGGGTCTGGGGGCCGACGCCTACGCAGTGTTCCTGGACAGTTATTGCGGTGTTCTGGGCACGGATCGCCAGGAGACGCAGCGGCGCATGTTGCCGGTGCTGGAAAAGCTCCGGACCCGCCACCTGGCGCGCTATGGCAAACGCGGACAACCCCTGGTGCCACGCCTGCCGCCATGAGCTGCTGCCGGGGACGCGGTCCTGGCATTGGCGGCCCCGGCATTCGCGTTAAAGCGGCCTGGGATCTGCGCTTTTCGAACGCGCGGCCCGCCGCCGGCGTTGCAGGTAGCGGCGCGATTTCAGGTAGACGCGAATGTTCTTTTCCCACTCCTTGAACGGTTGTCGTTGTTCCGGGTAGCGACAGGCAAAGGAGATGCCGGGCACGTCTTCCAGCAGCTCCAGCCACTGCTTGTCCGGCTCATAACCCAGTCGTATCAGTTGTGCCGCCATCGAGGGGTATTTCTGGTACTGGTGCGCGACCCGCGGCAGGTGTTGGCGCCACTTACCCAGGCTGGACGTGCTCACCGCGCGCACCTGCTGCGCGGTGTCACACTGCGCTGCCCACGCCGGGTGTATATGCAGGTGATGTTCGCTGAACCTTTGGCGCGACTGGAGGAAGTCGAAACGTGTGCCGATCGCTGCCTGCACCCGATCAGGCTCAGACACCAGATTCTCGTAGCGCAGGGCCAGGAAGCGGGGATGGCCGTGGTAGCGTAGTGCCGCCGTGTGACATGCACGCCAGATTCGGTAGTTACAGAAGTATCGGCCCGGATGCGCCTTGTGGAGGCTGGTGATCACGTCGCGTGGGTCGCGTTCCAGGTAAATGATAAACAGCGTGGGGTCGCGGCCAAATATGTGGCGCAGCTGCCTGATGTCGTTCGGCTGTTTGCTGATGTACAGTGCGCCCGGGCTTTCAGGTTCCCTGAAGATGCTCGTTTCGTGCCGGCTGAAGCCATCGTTTACGAAGCAGCTGCTTGTCATCTGGTAGAGCAGGGTGGTGCCGCTGCGAGGGCACCCGACAATATGCAGGCGTCTCATAACAGGCCCTTGTCGGCCAGGCGCTGCATGGCCCACTGGTGGGCTTGCGCAGCGAGTATTTTCGACTCGATGGGTTGCAGCTCCCGCATCTGCGCGCGCCAGGCACAAAAAAAGCGCATGCGGTCGCTGCGGCTCAGGTTTGCAGGGGGCAGCATGTTCAGTTGCATAAGGTTTTTCAGCAGCCGTCTGCCCGGTGGTGGCACCTTGTGCGAGTTGCTCTCATTGTCGATCAACGCGAAGTGGAAGCGTTCACCCTGCTCGCAGGCCAGTATATTGCCCGGCCGCAGGTCGCCGTGAGTAAATCCGCGAGCGTGCAGGCGACCGATGAACGTGCCCAGGGCGCGCAACAACGTGCGCCTTTGCTGCAGATCTGCACCGTGCCGCGTGGTCAGGATGTCACACAGCCAGTGAGTCACGCTCTGTCCGGGGCTGGCGCTGCTGAACAGGTATTCGCGGCCGCTGGGCAGGCTGCCCCAGGCAATGTTTCGCGGGGCGGCGAAGCCGGCCTGCAACAGGGCATCGGCATTGTTGCGAGCCCGGGTAGCGCGGCTGCCGCGCAACAGGGCCTTGAGCGACTCGGCGGGACTGCGCGGGAGAAACTCCTTGTAGTAAAGTTGCGCCGATGCATTGTAGGCCACGCGCGTAAAGGCAGAGCTTGTTACCGGAATCCAGCCCGGGGGCAGCCGCTCATCGCTCAGCTCAACGGCGCAAGCGTGCAGTGCCCCCTGCTCTGGCGTTCCAGTATTTATGATGTTTGTCCTCCGGCGCGTGGCAGCCGGTCTATTGTACAGGATATGATAGCGACCAGAGCTGTCGGTCGGACGCCGGCCAGTACAGGGTGCAGCGGAATATTCCGGAGAGGTGTTTTGAAGCAGAGAGTCGTTGTTGTGGGCGCTGGCGGGCAGCTGGGCCGCGAGTTGCTGCGAACAGCTGGTCCGCAGACGCAGTGTCACTCCCTGGATCGCGCGCAGTTGGACATTGGCGATCCGGTGGCTGTGGCTGCAACCCTGGCCAGCCTGCAGCCGCAACTGGTGATCAACGCCGCGGCTTACACCGGGGTCGATACGGCGGAGTCGGAGCCGGCAGCCGCCTTCAGGGTCAATGCCGAGGGGCCGCGCAACATCGCCAGGTGGTGCGCGCAGCAAAGCGTCAGGCTCCTGCACGTGTCCACCGACTTTGTGTTCAGCGGAGAGTCGTCTCGCCCCTATACCCCCGATGCTGCTACCGGACCCCTGGGGGAATATGGCCGCAGCAAGCTGGCTGGTGAGAACGCGGTGCGCGAAGAGCTACCCACAGCACTCATCCTGCGTACTGCATGGGTTTATTCGCGGTTTGGCAACAATTTCGTCAAGACCATGCTGCGGCTGATGTCCGAGCGTACATCACTGTCGGTGGTTGCGGACCAGACCGGTACCCCCACCTGGGCCCGAGGATTGGCCGAGGCGTTGTGGGCGGCGGCGCAGCGCCCGCAGCTCTGCGGCATTTACCACTGGACGGATGCCGGTGTCTGCAGCTGGTATGATTTTGCCGTGGCGATCGCGGAAGAAGCCACTACCAGGGGGCTACTCGAGGCTCCGGCCAGGGTACAGCCCATCCCTGCCAGTGCTTACCCGACGCCCGCGCGGCGTCCATCTTACAGTGTCCTGGACAAGTCCAGCAGCTGGCAAGACCTGGAACTGGAAGCCGTGCACTGGCGCGTACAACTGCGCGCCATGCTGGATGATGTTAAGGAGTCACCGAATGAGTAGGTCATTGTTGGTCACCGGCGCAGCCGGGTTTATCGGCGCAAATTTTGTGCACTATTGGTCCGCCGCCCACCCCCAGGATCGTATCGTGGCCTACGATGCGCTGACCTACGCGGGTAACCTGGCCAGCCTCAACAGCCTGCAAAACAGCCCGCTGTTAACCTTTGTGCACGCCAATATCTGCGATTACGACCGTGTTTTGCAGGTAATGCAAGAACATGCCGTGGATACCGTGGTGCACTTCGCAGCGGAGAGCCATGTTGACCGTTCGATCACCGGCCCGGATGAATTCATCCAGACCAATGTCGTGGGAACCCACAGCCTGCTCAAGGCCGCGCGCGAGACCTGGCTTGGCCAGCAGCGCGACGTGCCGGGCCATCGCTTCCATCACGTGTCGACGGACGAGGTATACGGTTCCCTGGCCTCCGGGGCACCGGGCTTTCACGAGGAGCAGAAGTATGAGCCCAATTCACCCTACTCTGCGAGCAAGGCGGCATCGGATCATCTGGTTCGCGCCTACCACCATACGTATGGCCTGCAGGTGACGACCAGCAACTGTTCCAATAACTATGGCCCCTATCACTTTCCGGAAAAGCTGATTCCCCTGTGTATTACCAATATCCTGCGAGGCCTGCCCCTGCCGGTGTACGGCGACGGCAGCAATATTCGCGACTGGCTGTATGTTGAAGACCATTGCCGGGGTATTGAGCTGGTGCTCGCTAATGGTGAGGTGGGGCAGACCTATAACATCGGCGGCAACAACGAGTGGAATAACCTGGATATCGTGAAGCTGCTGTGTGACCTGATGGATGCGCACTTTGCCACGGACCCCGTACTGTCCGAACGCTTTGCTGCCGCACCGGGCGCTGCGGGTAAAAGCGCTCATGACCTCATTACCTTTGTCCAGGACAGAGCCGGGCA
>Ga0316189_10001813_pt1 | contig 21096 bp, 15 predicted proteins | sample LowCovwburrow_MG_FD_204930 | JGI IMG/M metagenome (GOLD analysis project Ga0316189, IMG submission 204930) | Coastal sediment microbial communities from Maine, United States - Lowes Cove worm burrow | ecosystem: Environmental > Aquatic > Marine > Coastal > Sediment | place: USA: Maine... | reverse complement strand
CCGAGGCAATTGCCAGATCAAACCCCGAAGAGTGGAAAGAGATGGTCCACCATTACAGCAACACCGACCGCTCAAGCTTCGCCGACACTGTTATCGAAACTCTGGAAGCCGTGGTCCGCAACCACAAAGGTGATCGGGTTATCGCTACCTGCCATGGCGGTGTGATCAATGTATGGGCAGCCCACATACTGGGGCTACCAAAAGGCGCTTTCTTCTGTAACCCGCACTACACCTCGATCAATCGGTTTATGGCCGCAAGCTCAGGACATCGTTCAGTTGCCTCGTTGAACGAAACGGCACATCTCCGCGCCCCGGGCCTTACCTAAAGAGAAATAGTCTGTGACCAGCCCGATGTATCCACCGCGAACCCTAACTACCGAAGTCCGTCCATGACTTGGCCGTTCCTTGAACACCCCCGGCCTTTCGGTTTCGCCCACAGGGGTGGCACCACAATTGCCCCTGAGAATACCGAGGCTGCCTTTGCCCATGCCGTAAGCCTGGGTTACCGCTATTTGGAAACCGATGTCAGAGCCACGGCCGATGGGGTTCTTGTCGCCTTTCACGACTCGACTTTGGACCGGGTAGCAGGCGTAAGCGGTGCTGTCGAAGAGATGACATGGGCCGAGCTCTGCTCTGTTACCTTCGACGGCCATTCAATCCCCCGATTCGATGCCCTTATCCGCCAGTTCCCAGACGTTCGGTGGAATATCGAACCTAAAGGACCCACATCAGTCGAGTTCTTGATCGAACTCATCGAGACTGAGGATCTTATTGACCGGATTTGTGTCGGCTCATTTCATGAGGAACGAATCAAACAGATGGCCGATCATTTCGGGCCTCGACTCTGCCGGTCAGCAGTCCCTAAAGAGGTTTTTAAGTCACTGGTTGCAGCATTCTTCTACCCCAAATGGAAGCCTCCATTTGGGGTCCTGCAGGTTCCAACCAACTATGGCCCGATCCCCTTAGCCACAAAATTTTTGGTGCGGCGGTTCCACAAATTGGGTCTCCAAGTCCATATTTGGACCATCAACGACCGCGACGATATGGAGAAGCTTCTTGATATCGACATCGACGCGATCATGTCCGATGAAGTTGAGACACTAAGAGACGTTCTTCAGACTCGGGGGCGGTGGCCGGGGTCCGAAATCGGCTACGAAAAGTAGCATGCCACCTACGGGTTGGTGAATTTCGGGGGGCGTCCCTCAAAGCTGGCCGTTATCTGTTCGACCTGGTTTGGGGATCCGATCAGTTGGCCGATTTCGGCCCGCTCGGCGGCAAAACCGTCAGCCAGTGAGATCTTGGACGCACCGTTCAAAAGGCGTTTGGCCGCCCGCACCGCGCCTGGTGACCGGGTAGCAATCTGATCCGCCATTTCGAACGCTGCCGCCAGCGGATCGTCGGAAAGATGAGTGCACAGGCCAAGCTCAACCGCTTCAGCTCCGCTGACATCTCGACCGGTGAACACCAATTCTTTGGCAACATCCAGCCCAACCAGCTCGATAAGCGTTTGGGTTCCGGTCATGTCGGGAATGATCCCCCAACGCACCTCGGCTACGGCCAGTTTGGCATCGGCGGTTACATACCGGATATCGGCACCAAGCGCGATTTGAATCCCGCCCCCCAGAGCATGACCCCAGACAGCAGCAATCACCGGCACAGGCAACTCTCGCCAGCCATAGGCTGCTTGTTGCCCAAGATGGGTGATCCGATCGCCGACATCGGCGACAGCATTCAAAGACTGGCCACCGCGGTTAGCCATCCCGGAAAAGGATGCAAAATCGAGTCCGGCGCAGAACGACCGACCCTCCCCCGACAGAACGACACATCGCAGTGAGGTATCGTCGGCCAGCTCAGCCGCAGTGTCGGCCAGCGCGGCGAACATTGCGCCATCGATGGCATTGAGTTTGTCGGGGCGATTCATCCGAACATCGGCGATGCCATCACTGATCTTCACCGTGACTCGATCACTCATCTAAAACTCCTCATTGTCGACTGATGCAGATCAGCCATCACGAATGCTTGCATCACCACATGTCTCTGTCCACAGATATTTGCAGGTTTCCTCAGGTTTTCCCAAGTTACCCAGGGGAAATTCACAGGGTTAACCCTCTAGTACCCCACAGGGCATCTGTCTTAGTGTGGCATCAAGCCCCCAACGCCAAGGACACCAACCATGACTTTGTTCGCCGTAACCCTCACCGACAGCACCACCGACATGGTTGAAGACGCCGATGCCTACCAACAAGAAGGCCCGATGACCACATTCTTTGCCTTCGGCAGCAACCGCCAGGTCATCGACTCCTGGAGTACCCGCATCGCCAGCTACCGCACCGCCGACATCGCCGCAATCCGCCGAGGCCCAGCAGTGGACAGCTCAACCGAAGGTCCATTCGATCAGGCAACCGCCAACAACATCATTCCCGAGCGAATCTTGATCTCGGCCTGAGGAGGTGCTCCTAGTATCGTCTCGAAATGGACAACCCCGTTCTGCTCCTTCATGGATTCACCACTTCAGCCCAACGAACCTGGATCGAGACCGGCTGGACCGACCTTCTAGCTGATGCCGGTAGGGAGGTGATCGCCCCCGACATGCTGGGCCATGGCAGCGCCGCCCGACCGCATGACCCTGCTGCCTATGACATTGAGCGACAAATCAGTGATCTTCTGCCCGAGGGCCCAATCGATGCCGTTGGTTACTCGGCGGGAGCACGGGTATTACTAAGTCTCGCAAGCCAACAGCCGAGCCGTTTCGATCGGATAGTCGCCGCTGGCGTCGGCGCTGGTTTGCTGGCACCACAGCCGACCAATCGGATTATCGACGCCATCGAAGAAACACCAGCGGCGGAAGATGTTGTCGCCAGTCGATTTGCCTCGATGTCCAGATCTGATGGAAACGACCCCAAGGCATTGGCCGCTTTCATGCGCCGAAGCCAACCTGTCCTTGGTCAAGAACAGCTGGCGTTGATCACGGCCAAGACGATGGTGATCGCCGGAAGCGAAGATTTTGCCGGTCCTGTCGAACCCCTGGCCGAGGCAATCCCGAAGGCCAAGGCGGTAACGCTTCAGGGTGTCGATCACTTTGGTTTGCCTAAGTCATTCAAGTTCTTGGAGATAGCCCTAAACCATCTCGACGCGGCACCATTCTGATTGGTGATCCAGGGTGAATCGAAGGGGCCGGCTCAACCGAGCCGGCCCCTTCGATCATTACTTGTGTCTTCTAGTTGGCGTTGTTGATTAGCTCATTGGCCGGTCGGTTGGCTTCACCGGTGCCGGAAGGAGAGTCTCACCCATCAGCGCCTCATCAACCGCTGCGGCACAAGACCGCCCTTCGGCTATGGCCCACACAATCAGACTCTGGCCTCGACCCATATCTCCACAAGCAAACACATCATCCCGGCTGGTCTTCCAATCCCCGTTGCGAGCGACATTGGAGCGCTCATCGGTATCGATCCCCAGTTCGGTGATCAGCGTGTTTTGCTCCGGCCCCAAGAAACCCATGGCAAGAAGCACCATGTCGGCATCCATTTCGAAGTCGGTTCCCTCAACCTTCTGGAATGACTCGTCGACCTCATGTCCCCGCAAAGCGGTGATATTGCCCTCTTGGCCAATGAATTCAGCGGTGTTGACCGAGAAAACCCGTTCAACACCCTCTTCATGAGCCGATGCGGTTCTCAACAACAACGGGTAGAGGGGCCACGGAGTCCGCTCGGAACGGGTCTCGGGTGGCCTCGGCATGATCTCAAACTGGTGGATGCTCGCCGCCCCTTGCCGGTTGGCAGTGCCAAGGCAGTCGGCGCCGGTGTCTCCACCGCCGATAATCACAACCTTCTTACCTTCAGCCGAGATTGCGGGCCGGCCGTAGTCGCCTTGTTGAACTTTGTTGGCCAAGGGAAGATATTCCATGGCCTGATAGATGCCGTTCAGCTCCCGCCCTGGAATCGGCAGGTCACGCCAGTTGGTGGCACCGCCGGCAAGCACAATGGCATCGAAGCCATCGTTAAGTTCATCAACCGACACACGATCAGAGTGACCTTCGGGCGCTCCGATGTAGGCATTGGTTCTGAACTCGGTGCCTTCAGCCTCCATTTGGGCCAACCGACGATCAAGGATCGATTTCTCCATCTTGAATTCCGGAATCCCGTAGCGCATGAGCCCACCGATACGGTCGGCTCGCTCAAAGACGACAACCCCATGCCCAGCTCGTGTCAACTGCTGGGCGGCGGCCAAACCAGCCGGCCCGGAGCCGATTACGGCAACCCGTTTGCCCGTCTTGACCGAAGCTATAACCGGCTCGACCCAACCGTTGGCGAACGCATGCTCGACTATCCGGAGCTCGACGTTTTTGATAGTGACCGGCTCGGTGTTGATGCCGGCAACGCAGGCACCTTCGCATGGAGCGGGGCACAGTCGCCCGGTGAACTCAGGAAAGTTGTTGGTCGCATGAAGCCGATCGATCGCTTGACGCCACTCATCCCGATATACCAAGTCGTTCCAGTCGGGTATGAGGTTACCTAATGGACATCCAGCGTTACAGAACGGGATTCCACAGTCCATACACCGCGAAGCCTGATCGACGAGGTCGGCCTGGTCGAAGTCTTCATAAACTTCATTCCAGTCCTTCAATCGAACCGGAACCGGCCGATGCTTTGGGGTTTGACGTTCGTGCAGTAGGAAACCCTTTGGATCACCCATGAGCGGCCTCCATCATTGCCTGAACTGGATCGGTGCCATCCTCGGCAGCTTTCCGTTGTGCTTCCATTGCTCTCCGATAGTCGGTTGGCATCACTTTCACGAACCGTTTGACTGTTTGGTCCCAGTCCATCAGCAGGCTGGATGCCACACCGGAGCCGGTCTCTTTGCAGTGCCGACCCACGATTTCAGCTAAGAACATGTGGTCCTCTTCCGGAACGGGTTCGAGTTCCACCATTTCGGTGTTCACCCGCTGAGCGAAATCACCGTCGACATCGAGGACATAGGCCACTCCGCCTGACATCCCGGCACCGAAGTTGCGACCGGTGCGGCCAAGAATCACGGCCACTCCCCCGGTCATGTATTCACAACCATGGTCGCCGACTCCTTCAACCACGGCTGTGGCGCCAGAGTTTCGAACACAGAATCGTTCACCGACTGCGCCTCGGATGAATGCCGAACCCGAGGTGGCGCCATACAGAATCACATTTCCGGCGATGATGTTTTCGTTGGCCGGGAACCGGAAACGAGGGCTGGGGAACAGCCGAAGATGTCCACCGGATAGACCTTTACCAAAGTAGTCGTTGGCGTCACCTTCCAACCGCATCGTTATGCCACTTGGAACAAAAGCTCCAAAGGACTGACCGGCCGACCCTTTGAAATCGATCGAAATGGTGTGGTCGGGTAGACCTTCACCACCCCAACGCTTGGTGAGGACGTGTCCGAGCATTGTGCCGACGGTTCGGTTGACGTTGGCTATCTCATATTCGAGCGCCACTTGGGAGCCGTCTTCGATGGCGGCAGCCGCATCGACGATAATCGTCTGATCAAGAGCATTTTCCAGGCCGTGATCTTGGGTGGTGATTGCTCGCCGGGAAGCCCCCTCGTCGATATCGGGCTCGTGCAGAATCGGCGTCAGGTCAAGTCCTGACGCTTTCCAGTGATCAATCGCATCGAGGGTGTCCAAACACTCGGTGTGGCCCACGGCTTCGTCGATGGTTCGGAAACCAAGCTCAGCCAGGATCTCTCGAACCTCGGTGGCGATGTATTCGAAGAACGTCTCGACAAACTCCGGCTTTCCGGAGAAATTCTTCCGCAGCTCGGGGTTTTGTGTTGCCACCCCGACCGGACAGGTATCGAGATGGCAGACCCGCATCATGACACAGCCCGAAACCACGAGTGGTGCGGTGGCGAACCCGAACTCTTCGGCACCAAGAAGTGCAGCCACGACGACATCGCGACCGGTCTTGATCTGGCCGTCGACTTGGACGACGATTCGATCTCGAAGGTCGTTCAGCAGAAGGGTTTGTTGAGTCTCGGCCAGGCCAAGTTCCCATGGCCCACCGGCATGTTTTAGCGACGTCAGGGGTGAAGCACCCGTTCCGCCGTCATTACCGGAGATCAGGACCACATCGGCCTTGGCCTTGGCCACGCCGGCCGCGACGGTTCCGACACCAACCTCGGCCACAAGTTTCACGTGAACCCTGGATACGGGGTTGGCGTTCTTGAGGTCGTGGATCAGCTGAGCCAGATCCTCGATCGAGTAGATGTCGTGATGGGGTGGCGGTGAGATCAGGCCGACACCGGTTGTCGAGTGCCTCGTCTTGGCGATCCACGGCCAAACCTTGTGACCTGGCAGCTGACCGCCTTCGCCTGGTTTGGCCCCCTGAGCCATCTTGATCTGGATGTCTTCGGCTTCGGTAAGGTACTGGGAGGTGACACCAAACCGGCCCGATGCAACCTGTTTGATCGACGAGCGTTTCGAATCACCGTTTTCCATTGTCACGAAGCGTTCCGGATCTTCGCCTCCCTCACCGGTGTTGGACTTTCCGCCCAGCCGGTTCATCGCAATCGCCAGCGTCTCGTGAGCCTCGGCCGAAATCGATCCGTAGCTCATGGCGCCGGTTGCGAACCGTTTGACAATCTCCGAAATCGGCTCGACCTCATCGATGGGAATCGACGGTCGGTCTTCGGTTCGGAAGTTGAACAGTCCTCGGATGGTTGCCAGCTGTTCGGCCTGATCGTCGACAAGCGAGGTGTACTGCTTGAAGATCTCATAGCTCTTGGAACGAGTGGCGTGCTGCAGTTTGTATACGGTTTCGGGGTTGAACAGGTGATATTCACCTTCTCGTCGCCACTGGTATTCACCGCCGAGATCAAGGCTGCGATGGGCTCGCAGTTCAGGACGGGTCGGGAACCCGACGCGGTGCCGTTGAGCAGATTCAGCCGCAATCTCCTCGAGGCCGATACCACCGAGTTTGGAGGTGACACCGTCGAAGTACTCATCGACCAAAGTCGTGTTGAGCCCAACCGCTTCGAATACGTGTGCCCCGGTGTAGGAGGCAACCGTCGAGATCCCCATCTTCGACATCACCTTGACGACCCCCTTCGACGCTGCGGTGATGTAGTTGATGGTGGCTTTGGCTGGATCATCGCTGAAACGCTCTTCGATAACCGCTAAGGCCAACGATGGGCAGATGGCGTTTGCCCCCATACCCAGCAGGAGGGCAATGTGGTGAACCTCGCGAGCATCGGCGGAGTCGACGATCAAACCAACCTGGGTGCGAGACCGTTCCCGCACGAGATGATGATGGACCGCACCAGTTGCCAATACCGACGGGATCGGGGCGAGCTCCGATGTTGCTCCCCGAGTCGAGATCACAACGATCTCGGTCCCCTGATCAATAGCTTCTGAAACTTCGCTTCGCAGCGAGTCCAATGCCGCACTCAGCCCGTCAGCACCTTCTGAAACCGCGTAGAGGGCCTTGACGACCGACACCGACATATCCGACGTCGACTCGATTCGACGAAGCTCGGCCGAACTGATGACCGGATAGTCAAGTTCAAGTTGGCGACACCAGTCATCGCCCGGAGCCAGAACATTGGCCTGTGGACCAACCAGAACCCGATGGCTCGTCACCAGTTCTTCTCGCAGGGCATCAAGCGGAGGGTTTGTGACCTGAGCGAAAAGTTGGGAGAAATAGTCGAACAGCATCCGGGGACGATTCGACAACACAGCAGGAGGCGTGTCGGTTCCCATCGACCCGATCGCCTCTTTGCCCTCGGAGGCCATGGGGTCGACCAGCAGTTCGATTTCTTCAACCGTGAAACCATTGGCGATCTGCTCGGCCAAGAGTGATTCCGGTGTCGCGGACTCAACCACGAAATCATCGGGCAGAGGAGCGAGCTGGCTGATCTTGCGCCGGGCCTTCAACCACTCGCTATAGGGGTACGCGGTGGCCAAGTCGGACATGATCTCGTGATCGTCGACAATCCGGCCCTGGGCGGTGTCGACCAGGAACATCTTTCCAGGCTCAAGACGGCCTTTGCGGACCACTTTGGCCTGGTCGATGTCGATAACACCGACCTCTGATGCCATCACGACAAGGTCATCATCGGTAACCCAGAAACGACTTGGCCGCAGACCGTTCCGGTCGAGTACGGCACCAACGACGGTGCCATCGGTGAAGGTAACCGATGCCGGGCCATCCCACGGCTCCATTGCCGAGGAGTAGAAGTTGTAGAAGTCCCGCTGGATTTCAGGGATGTCGTGGTGCTTCTCCCATGCTTCGGGGATCATCATCAACACGGCGTGGTGTAGTGGGTATCCGCCGAGGTGAAGAAATTCGAGTGCTTCGTCGAAGCTGGCGGTGTCCGAGCCGCCGGGGGTACAGATCGGGAACAGTTTGTCTTCTCGCCCTTGCCAATGAGGGGCACTGACCAGAGCTTCGCGGGCTCTCATCCAGTTTCGGTTACCAACGACGGTGTTGATCTCACCGTTGTGGGCCACAAACCGGTAGGGGTGGGCCAAAGGCCAGGAGGGGAAGGTATTGGTAGAGAACCTGGAATGGACCAGAGCCATCGCACTTTCGATCAACGGATCGTTCAGCTCGGTGAAGAATTCGGTGAGCTGCGGGGTGGTCAACATCCCCTTGTAGACCACTGTGCGGCTCGAAAGGCTTGGGAAGTAGATCGATACTTCACCCATCGGGCGGGCGAGTTCGTGTTCGATCCGTTGCCTAACAACGTAGACCTCTCGATCGAGGTCGATTCCGCTTAAACCATCGGGTGAGCTGACGAAGATCTGCTCGAACGCCGGCATTACATCGACAGCTTGATTACCCAGGCCTGTAGGGTCGGTTTCCACCGTTCGCCAACCGATGACAGTCAAGCCTTCTTCGTCGAAGAGCTGTTCGATCGCCGATTTGGCCTGATCTTTGTCCGTTTGGTCGGCCGGCAAAAACCCAATCCCGGTGGCGTAATGGCCCGCTGGGGGAAGATTGCTCATCTTCGTCCGCAGGAACGCATCTGGGACCTGCAACAAGACTCCAGCACCGTCGCCAGAGGTTACTTCAGCGTTGGTTGCGCCTCGGTGCTGCAGGGAACGGAGTGCTCCCAGCGCAACCTGCACGATGTGGTTGCTGGCGCGACCGTGAAGGTCGGCAACAAAGGAAACCCCGCATGCGTCGTGCTCGAATCGCGGGTCGTATAAGCCCTGGGGCCGCGGAAAGTCGTCCACTAATACTCCATGTCGTCATCAGTTACGTTCAACGGTGCACTTGCACCACGGGACGACATTGGCCCGAGCATCACTACGCCGACAGCGGCGCATGCTGGTGTAGCTTACACAGATCTACCGATGGGTGACTAACCCACAATCTATACTCACGATGGATGTGCCCGTGGGTATGTGGCCTGGCATCCGACAGGATGGACGCTATGCCAAGCCCCGAAACTAACGTCGACCACCCCTCCGCCACCTCATCAGAAATCCTGGACGATCTAGATGCCTCGCCGACGCCTTACCATGCTGTCAGCCGTGCCGCCCAAATTCTGACCCAAGCCGGATTCGAGCCGGCCGACGAAACAAGGCCGCTTTCGCCCAAACCCGGACCTCGTTTCATCACCCGCGGCGGTTCGCTAGTTGCCTGGGTCCAGCCGGATCGAGATCCTCGCACATTTCGGGGGTTTAACGTCGTTGGTGCCCATACCGATTCGCCGAATCTTCGAGTTCGGCCCAACCCTGATTCCTCCTCAGCCAACTTCTCCCAGGTTGGCATGGAGGTCTACGGAGGCATTTTGGCCAACTCGTGGCTTGACCGAGACCTTGGCCTGGCCGGCCGGATTGCGATCGGGGGCGAAAACGGTGAGGTGATCCACCGGCTTTTCCGTGATGACGATCCAATTCTTCGAATCCCCCAGCTTGCGATCCATCTTGATCGCCAGATTCGGGAGAAGGGCCTCCAGCTCAATAGCCAGAAGCATCTGCTTCCCATTTGGGCTCTGGGGAAGAGCCGAGCGGGGGATCTGGCCTCATACGTTGCCGAAGACCTCGGGGTGAAGGCATCAAGTATTCTAGCCTGGGACTTGATGGCTTTCGACGTTCAGCCCCCGGCAATTATTGGGCGCGATAAAGATATGTTCGCCTCGGCCCGCATTGACAATCTCGCCTCGACCTTTTGTGGGGTTCGAGCGCTGGCCAAGGTCACCACCAACTCGGGGCCATCACCGATCCCCGTGCTGGTTCTCTATGATCATGAGGAAGTGGGCTCAACATCGAGCGCCGGAGCCGGTGGCAATCTCTTGACCTCGTCGCTGGAGCGAATCGCCGGAGCCATGAACGTCGAACGGAACCACTACCTGGCCCTACTTTCGGATTCATTGGTGATCTCGGCCGATGGGTCGCACGCCACTCACCCCAACTACGCCGACAAACACGAACCCAACCATTCGGTGACAATCAATCAGGGTGTGGTGATCAAGCGCAACGCCAACCAGCGCTATGCCACCGACACCGTCGGCGAGGCGGTAGTGGTCGCTGCTCTTCGGGCCGCCGGGATCCCGCTCCAGCACTACATCAGCCGGAACGATATGCCGTGCGGTTCGACCATCGGACCGATCACCTCGGCCCGAACCGGTATCCCCACGGTCGATATAGGCATTGCCCAACTGGCCATGCACAGCATCAGGGAGATGGCCGGATTGACCGATCTAGAATACCTACACGACGCTCTCCACACGATTTGGCAACGCCCCCGCGCAAGCACTACTTCAGCCAATTTGTTGTAGTTGGCCGCATCGCCAACTACTGTCGAGCAGTCGCCTGAATCAAATTGAAGGGCGGCCACCGCTGCCTGCCGACCCGCTCGTTCCGGCTGTGGTGAGTCCCAGTTCGTCTCAACGCGGAGGAGAACAGGCGTGGGCGCCGTTCCTTATCTAGCATTTATATCAGCCCTGGCAGCCTTAGGTTTGGCAGGCTATTTCTACAATTCGGTCAAACAGGCAAGCCCTGGCGACGACCGAATGGTCTACCTAATGACCGAGATCCAAAACGGAGCTCGAGCCTTTCTCAGGCAGGAATACACCTGGGTGGCGGGCTTTGTCGCCATCATGGCCATTCTGATCACGGCTTTCGTCGACGGTCATGTGTACGCAGCGCTTTCCTATCTAATGGGCGCCGCTCTGTCGGCTTTGGCTGGCTACGTCGGTATGACCGTTGCCACAATGGCTAACGCTCGAACCACTGAAGCCGCCAAGTCGGGGCCTGGTGTGGCTCTTCCCCTGGCCTTCCGGGGTGGAGCCGTTATGGGCTTTTCCGTAGCCGGACTCGCCCTTGGCGGCCTCATGTTGGCCTACATCATCTTTGTACTAATCCTCAAAGTTGATTCCGCCTTTGAGGTTCTGACCGCCTTTGGCCTTGGTGGCTCTTCAATTGCCTTGTTCTCTCGTGTCGGTGGTGGTATTTACACCAAGGCAGCCGATGTCGGTGCCGACTTGGTCGGCAAGGTTGAAGCTGGGATCCCGGAAGACGATCCTCGCAACCCGGCCACTATCGCCGACAATGTCGGTGACAACGTCGGTGACGTTGCCGGCATGGGTGCCGACCTGTTTGAAAGCTATGCCGGGTCGATGATCGCCCCGATCTCTCTTACCGCTTTCACCTTGGCCCTGGCGGCCGACGATTTGAGCGAGAGTTCGGTGATCGCCCTTCTGGTGTTCCCCATGGCCGTTGCCTTTGTTGGCATGATCGGTTCCATTATCGGTTCATTCACGGTTTCCGGTGGCGAGTCAACCGACATCAAGAAGCTCTCGGCCGCCCTCCACATGGGCACCAACGTTGCCATGGGCGTAACCATCCTTGGCACACTGGGTATTAGTTTCTGGCTCTTCAGAGGAGACGACTTCGACAACCCGATCGGCCTTGCCATCTCGGTTATCGGTGGCCTCCTGGTCGGTTGGGCAATCGGCAAAGTGGCCGAGATCTGGACCAGCGATCACCACGCCCCGGTCAAACGCATCGCCCAACAATCAGAGACAGGGCCGGCTACTACGATCCTGTCCGGTATCTCGTCGGGCATGATGTCGGTCGCCGCTTCGGTCTCTCTCATCGTCATCGGTGTACTCCTCGCCTACTGGGGTGGACAGATGACTTTCTCCGACTCGGCTGCATTCCTGGGCGATGTTGAAGGAGACGCCTTTGGTGGCGTCTACGGCATTGCTGTTGCCGCCATCGGCATGCTTGCCACCACCGGTGTGGTTGTGTCGGTTGACGCCTATGGCCCCATTGCCGACAACGCCGGTGGTATCGCTGAAATGGCTAACCTTGATCCTTCGGTTCGTGAAGTTACCGACGCCCTCGACTCACTTGGCAACACGACTGCAGCTGTGGCCAAAGGCTTCGCTGTAGGCTCGGCGGCACTCACCGCTCTGGCCCTGTTCAAAAGCTTCGAGGTGGCCATCGCTACCGCCGCGGCGGAAGCGAACAAGAACATTGAGTTGTCGTTGGACATTGGTCGAGTCGATGTTTTTGTCGGTCTCTTCCTCGGGGCGATGCTCCCCTTCCTGTTTGCCTCTCTCACGATCGATGCTGTCGGCCGTGCCGCAAACAAGATGATTGAGGAAGTTCGTCGGCAGTTCCGCGAGATCCCCGGTCTTCGTGAGGGTGTTCCCGGTGTGAACCCCGATTCGGCTCGTTGTGTGGCAATCTCCACCACGGCATCTCTTCGCGAGATGCTGATTCCGGGGGCTCTCGCCATTCTGGTGCCACTGGCAATCGGATTTATCGACATCGACACCCTCGGCGGATTCCTGGCCGGTGCCCTCGTCTCGGGCTTTGCTCTGGCCATCTTCATGTCCAACGCCGGTGGCGCCTGGGACAACGCCAAGAAGTACATCGAAGCCGGCAATCATGGCGGCAAGGGTTCTGAGCCCCACAAGGCAGCCGTTGTCGGCGACACCGTTGGCGATCCGTTCAAGGACACCTCCGGACCGGCGATGAACATTCTGATCAAGGTTATGACAATCGTGAGCTTGGTATTCGCCTCGGCCTTCGTAGGTTTCGCCTAAGAGATCCGGTGATGGCCCGCCTTTGGCTGCAAGCAATTAGGCTTGCTCGGTGGCCACTACCAAACTGACAACCACCGACGCATTCGTAGTAGTAGACATCCCCGAGGCTTCGGCCTCGGGGATGATACGTTCCGGGCGCAAGATCCTGCCCCGAAGTGCGGCTGACCTCGCTCGATCGGCCACCTACACCTTCGCTTCGTTCGGGATTCAACGAAGCGGAGCCTCAGCCGGTGTCAACGCCGCCGGATCGATCGAGGACTTCGTGACCGAGCTGGAACCTCTCATCAAGTCCGGAGAGCTATTTTTTGGGCCCGGCAAGGGGGTCGCACCCGAATCGCTGGAACAGGTGGGGCAATGGTCTCCACTAAGCGCTGAGGGCGGCTCTGTCGATGCCTTGGTCGATGGGATGATCACCGCTGCTCAATGGGCACTCGGTGACACGTTGTCGGGCAAGACCGTCGCCATCGAATCTCCAGACCAAGCCCAACCGCAGCTTCTAGCAGCACTCGAAGAACAAGGGGCCACCATCGTCGACGTTTTCGGGATCGACGAAAAGCCGTGGCTGGTCTGGGGTGTCGATGTCGACGTGCTCTTCGTCGGCTCTCGCCCCGGCGTGCTCAACCACCAAGGCGCTCCCTCGGTGACGGCCAAAGTTCTGGTGCCCTGGGGGCCGATCCCGATAACAACCAGAGCTCAAGCAATGATTCAGCGCCAACCAAACACCACGATCGTTCCCGATTTTCTGGCAACTGCGGGCTACCTGCTGGCCGGTGTCTTGGAGGGAGGCTCCGAAGCCATCGCTCCGGCGATCGTGGCTGCCCTCGACTCGGCATCAGAACACGAAGACGGCCTGTTTCTTGGGGCATGCCACGAAGCGGAACGGTTCCTATCGACCTGGCAGGACAAACTCCCCTTCGGGCGTCCGCTAGCCGCCTAAACCGCCATCAAATCTAATTTGGAGACACCGAAGGCTGATTATCATTGAAAATCAGCCTTCCCATGCCCGATTTTCAATGATAAAGTTCCCCATGTGTGGATCGAGCGTAAACAGTCGGAGAAACGTCTCCGTGAAACACTGACCGAAGCACCGGTCGTGCTTCTTACCGGCCCACGCCAGGTTGGGAAGTCGACACTGGCCCGGCGGGTCGTCGAGCCCTCACCCACAAACTTCTTCGATTTGGAGGACCCTCGTGACCTCGCCCGCCTAGCCGAACCCACCCTGGCGCTATCAAGGCTGAACGGGACGGTTGTGATCGACGAAGCCCAGCTACAGCCCGACCTGTTCCCAGTCCTGCGGGTCCTCGTTGACGAGGACCGTCGCCCCGGTCGTTTCCTTGTACTGGGCAGTGCTTCGCCCGATCTCATCGGACTCAGTTCACAGAGTTTGGCCGGACGTGTGACCTTCGTTGAACTCGGCGGATTCGAATTGGCCGATGTTGGCGGCGACACCCTCGACAAGCTCTGGCTTCGAGGCGGGCTTCCCGAATCTTTCCTGGCCGACAGCGACGAGGTGTCAAACCGCTGGCGTGATGACTACATCACCACGTTCCTCCAACGAGATCTTGCCACCTTGGGATTCGACATTCCCGCCACGACCATGCACCGATTTTGGTCAATGTTGGCTTACTATCACGGCCAGACCTGGAACGGTGCCGAAATCGCTCGATCGATCGACGTTTCCCAGAAGAGTGTCCGTCGTTACGTTGATGCGCTCACTGACGCTCTGGTTGTTAGACAGTTACAGCCGTGGCATGCCAACATCGACAAGCGTCAGGTCAAGTCGCCTCGCGTCTTCATTCGCGACAGTGGCCTGCTTCACCGTCTGCTTGGCCTTGGCTCTCAACTCGATCTTGAGCGTCATCCAAAGCTGGGAGCGAGCTGGGAGGGAGTCGTAGTCGAGCACCTGACAACCAGGCCTGATATCGCCGACCCAACCTTCTGGTCAACCCATACCGGTGCCGAAGTTGACTTACGCCTCGTCGTCGACGGCCAAGTAGTCGGGGTCGAAATCAAGAGAACCGACGCCCCGTCGACCACCAAGTCGATGCACGCCGCAATTGAATCGCTGAATCTCGATCACCTCTATGTCATCCATGGCGGCTCCCACCGCTTCCCTCTGACCAAATCGATAACCGCCGTCCCGGCGAAAGACGTCCTTCTCGCTCCGACAGCGGCTCTGGCTCTAGGAGGCTGATCGTCGCATGCCCATCGTTGTTCTGAACCTCTAACAACTGATTGAGGTTGATTGGCCTGATGGGTTGAGCAGGTATGCGGTGTCTCCGTCGTTGTTCCAGACGTTTTGGGCTTTCCATAGAACTTCACCAGGGCCTGGAGAGACGTTCTCGCCGGTGTAAGCATCGACCCACTCCCCTGACTCGGCCCGACAGCCATTAGAGGAGAGCACCGGCTCAGTTCGTGATGCCGCCACCAAGATCTCGTGCCTCGTCGAGAGGCAATCCCCATCAACATCGGCCCAGCGACCGTAGAGGTCACGGTCATAGGGTGTCCTTGCCGGGTCCGGGTCGGCCACGACCAACTCGCCAAGAACAATCGAGGCGCGAACATTTCCCGGGCCAGCCGATTGGTTACCGCCGCCAAAGAGTCCGGCCACGACCAGAACCACCAGCACCAGGAAACTGCCACCGATTGCTAAAGTCCGACGCTTCACCGACTACCCCGATCCGTGTTCAAACCCAAGCAACAAATCACTCAATTTGTCAGTTCTTTGGCCCAGACTTGGAGGGGATGGTCGCTCAGGGGTTGCGCTATGTGCACGATCTCTCCTGGTCGCGGCTCGACAACCTCGCCACTGTCGAGATAGGTGGGGTACTTCGGGAACAGGATCAGCCCGTCGTGGGGGGCCTCGATCGTTGGTGTTCCGATTTCAGAGAGGCGTTCACCTTGTGTGACCAGTTGGAAGTTTCTCAGGCCGGGGCGAAGCCGTAGTCGGGGGTCATCAAACGACTTTCGCCACGCCGTTTCTATGAACTCCGGCTCGGGCTGTTCGTCGGCCAGTGTTGCCAAACTTGCGGGATTGACCGCAACACGTTCGGCCACGGCAAGTAGACGTTTAAGCACGTTGGTCGCCAACTGATCGGCCTCTTCGGCGAAACCTTTCTGACTTAGCTCCAACGTCACGCCTGGCTTGTGGCGGCGTCGCACGTATTCGTCCACGTTTACCGTGCCGGTCGAGAACGCCACTCCGGGTGCCCGTGTAACCCAGCTTGACGCCCCTCCGACGGCCCTGACCCAGTGCCATCCGTCGACACTGAACGGGAAGGTGTAAAACGGACGGTCGGTGGCGCAGATCGTCTGGTGGAGATCGAAGAACACGTCGGCCTGGTCGAGAATCGGCATCAACATGCGGGCCCGATCACCTTCGTGACAGGCCGGTGGTTCGGCAACGAATACTCGGTTGAGATCCTGTTCCAGGAAGCGCTTCCCCTCGACACTGGCCTCCGGATTGCCCAGAAACACCGTGAGTCGTCCGCCAAAGGCTTGAATGCCCGCTTCCAGCGCCTCGGCCAGCGCAACAACCGACGGAAGACTGCCCACCTCATCGCCATGAGTCAGGGCTCCAACAACGACGTGATAGTCGTGCCGTCCACCATCATGGTAATAGTGGCGGCCGTACTCGTAGGGGCCACCCCCGGCCATGAGGTCGAAACGTTGAAGTAGCGAATCTAGTTGTCTCACAGAAGCCTCTGTCCGGCTATTGGGATCGGTCTATTCCGGTGAGAAGCACGACAGCGGGGCCGGCTTCAGTTTCGGAGCCTTGTAGCTGATCGCTGGTTGCTTGGAGTAGTCCGGCCAAACCGGCAGCGCCGGTAGCGTCAGGCTGAGGAGACACCAGCGGAGCAGCGATATCGGTTGCGATGACAAAGGTTGCCTCGTCTACCGCGATCGGCCAGCCGCCGGTGGTGAGCTGGTGGTACATCACGCCGGGCCAGTCATATGTCACGTCGTCGAGAATGCCCGACGCAATGCTGTGAGGCGGGGTTGGCCATGGGGTCATCACATCGGCGTTTTCGGCCAGCAACGCTTTCAGTTCTTGACCCCCATTGGCGATCGCGTCTGATGCTTTGTCGCCAATAGTTGCCTGCATCCGCTCCCATCCCGCAATGTAGGGGTGGGCGTTCACAGCCTGAACCGGATGGAGGCGAGGCAGTCGACGGTCGGGCCAGGCTCTCGCCAAGCCGTCCATCGTGGCCGAAGCCAGCGCTCCCCCGCCGATCTGAATGTAGATATCGGTTGGATCGACACCAGCCCGGTCGAGTTGGTCGGCCAGTTCCAGGCCAATGGTGCGGCCACCGTCGATCACGTCGGGGCAGCGAGGGCCCTGAACGGTGAAGGGGACCGCCCCGGCTTGAACCGCGGCGTCGAGGCCGACGATGCAAGGATCGCCGTCGACACCTGATTGCCGATGACAAATGTTGACTTTGGCGCCCAGTGCGTCGAGTTGATCGAGAACCTCTTGGTCGGCATCGGTTGGAACAAACACCTGCAACGACCGGTCAAGCCCTGCGGCCACTACCGCTGCGCCGAGCGCGGCGTTGCCACACGACGCTATGGCCAGGTCGGCATCAGCGGTGCCTTCACCCAATCCAAGTGCGGCATCTATCAGCCCGATGAGGGCCAGCCCGAACAAATGACGAGCCTTGTGGGAACCACCGACATTGGCCGTTTCCACTTTGGCCCACACGTCACGCTGTATCGGCCAGCCCGGCCACACTTCGGCCGGTTTCAGCTCGACGACAGGGGTAACCCGAAACCCGACCCCTTGGACCTTGGCCACCCGCTCGTCGGCTTCGTTTACCACATCGACATAGGCTGCGTCTTCCAGACCAGCCTCCATCGCCCGGTGGTAAAGGTCGAGGTGGTGGCGGTAGGCCACAAAGGGGTTCTGTTCCATGAGGATCAGCCCAAACCGGTTTCGGCGTTGAACTCGTCGATCATCGAATCCCAGGATTCAACGGCCGGTACCAGATCATCCCACCATTTCTGATCCCGGCGGGCAACAAAGGTCTCGATGTCGAGGTTCAGCTGCTCAACCCAGGTGAAGTAACCAAGGTTGAAGATCCGACGGCGTTCCCTCGCGTCAAGATCAAGCGTCGCATGCACCGACGGGTCGGACAGGTGACGCTCATAGACCTGAGCGGCCGCAGCCGGGCCAAAGCCATCGTTGAAGTCACGGTTGACTATGTCTTCACGACCCGAGTTGTACATTGCCGAGCCGTCGGTGGCGACGGTTACGACCACATCGTCGGGTCCGAGGTTGCGGAGATGAGCGAACGAGATGGCCCCGGCCAGGTTGCCGATGCTGGAGTAGCCAAGATCGACCAGGCCACTGATCGTTTCAGCGTCAAGACCCAATTCGGTGGCCAAATGGGTTCGACCGACCTCGGTTTGGAACAACAGGTCGAGCTGGTCGGTGACCTGATCGCTCACCGCCACCACAACATCGGTGTTCATGACATTGTGAATCAGCGGGATGTGCTTGTCGCCGATGCCTTGAATGTTGTGCTCGCCGAAACCGTTTTCGTACATCGTCGGGCATTCCCATGCCTCGACTGCAACAATCTCGGAGCCGAATTCGGCCTTAAGATAGTCGCCGGCGGCAATGGTTCCAGCTGAACCGGTGGCCGAAACCATGCCCCGTAGAGTGCCGGGGCGGTTGGCGGTGGCGTCAGCTACGACCGCGGCCAGAGCCGGGCCGGTAACCGTACGGTGCACCAGGTAGTTCGGCAGTTCACAGAACTGGTTGATCACCACGTTGGTCGGGTCAAGCGAGAGGGTGTTACAGGCGTCATAGATTTCTTTGACGTTGCTTTCGGTTCCCGGGGTGCGAATGATGTCGGTCTCGGGATCAAGCGTCCACTGGTTCAACCAGTCGAAACGTTCTTTGCTCATACCGGCCGGCAGCACCGCTAGACCATGGGAATCCATGATCCGGCTGATGGCCACACCGCCTCGGGCGTAGTTGCCGGTTGATGGCCAAATGGCCCGGTGAAGGGCAGGGTCGAAGCGGCCGGTGATGATTCGGGGAGCCAAGCAGCCATAGGCGGCCAGAACTTTGTGAGTATCGATCATCGGGAACCGGTTGCCGAGAGCCAGAATGATTCGGGCCTGGACACCGGTCAGCGACGATGGCAACTCCAAGTATTGGGGCACCGAACCAAACTCGTTGGTGCCGGCCTGGTTATACCAATGAACCCGGAACAGGTTGTGAGCATCAGGAGTCGACCGGTCGACTCCTTCTAGTTCCTCCAGAACCGATCCGTCAATGGTCGAGGGGTCTCGAAGCTCGGAAAACTTGGGGAGGCGAATCTTGCGTTCGGTGAAGCGTTTGATGCTGCTAGCTCTCGCTTCGGCATCGACAACAGCGGTCGTTACCCCAACATCGGGGGGACGAGGCCGGAATTCGTCATCTTGATCTGGTGTTACATTCTCGCTCGGAGTTCGGTCAGTCACGTCAAGCAGGATATTGTCAAGTCGGCTCAAGTGGGCGAATGAAGAGAGCAGATCATGGTCCGGTTCGACAAAAGCACTTCCGACAAAGGCGAAAAGTACGTTCGCGACCTTAGAGGTCAAGGTGGACGACGCCGTCGTAGCAGCGGTGGTGGTGGCGGCCTCGGCGGCGGGAAAGCCGTCGGCGGTTTGGGCGGCATCATCCTCCTGATCCTTGGTGCCTTTTTCGGACTAGACCTCGGTGGCGGCAGCGGATTCGACATCGAGAACGCCCCCAATTTCGACGGCGGCCAGGTTCCGGCCAGTGGTGAAGCTCCGGTGATTGACCCGGCCCAAGACCCCGACGCCGACACTGTCGCGTTGATGAAAGGCCTGATGTTCGATGTTCAAGACACATGGGCCCAGTACTTCGATCAAGCCGGCCTCAACTACACCGAAACCTCGCTGACGATCTTTGAGGATTCGGTTGACACCAACGGTTGTGGTCGAGCAACTTCTGGCGTCGGCCCCTTCTACTGCCCCGCACCCGGAGATATGGGTGTGTATGTCGACTTGGGTTTCTACGACGAACTCAGCACCCGCTTTGGAGCCCCCGGCGACTTCGCCCAGGCCTATGTGATCGCCCACGAAATCGGGCACCACATCCAAGCCATCACCGGCATCAGCGACGGCGTCAAAGACGCACAGGGTCAAGACCCAAGCAACAAGAACGAATACTCCATTCGCCAAGAACTACAGGCCGACTGTTTCGCCGGCGTTTGGGCCCACTCGGCCAATGCCCGCCAAACCCGTGACACCGGCCAAGACATCATCCAGCCCAACGACATCGAAGAAGGACTGGCCGCAGCGGCCTCGGTCGGCGACGACCGGATCCAAGAACAGGCCGGCATGAGGATCGACCCTCACACCTGGACCCACGGTTCGTCCGAACAACGCATCGAATGGTTCACCCGTGGGTTCGAAACGGGCGACCCCGAAAAATGCGACACCTTTAGCTAAACGTTCTCGACCCACCCATCCCATCCGAGTCACGGCATGACGCCGGAGGACACTACAATGAACGGAACGAATACCGGTCAGGTCCGAGGATGGTTCTCGAACGTACCGCCAAACGGCTTCGCCAATCGACCCCGGCGTCAGCGCGACAATGTGAATGCCGATGGTCTTGACGCGGCCGAGCCCGAGGTGGCGATTGAGACAACACCCGAGCATCGAAACCTGGTGGCCGGAGACCCGGCCTGCCAGAACTGGACGAGACGGCCCGACGATCCTGGAGTAGTGAAACGTCGGGAATGGTTGCGAGCCAACAATGGCATCCCCGATCTGCGGCTTTACCAACCCGATGAGGTGGACGAGGCCGTTGAGGCCTTCCACCGGGACGGGTTCGTGGCCGTTGCCAACGCCGTGACCGGATCGCAATTGGAGAACTTGCAGGCCGCCACCGACAGGGTGGTGAACGAGATCCTGGAGGTCGATCCCGACGGCTCGATCGGGGGCGGGGCCGGTGGATTACCTCACCGTTATTCGTTCGGATCGACGTCGGGATCAAGGCATCGGCTGCATGACCCGGCCTGGACCTCACTCATCGATTTA
>Ga0316189_10001812_pt1 | contig 21105 bp, 19 predicted proteins | sample LowCovwburrow_MG_FD_204930 | JGI IMG/M metagenome (GOLD analysis project Ga0316189, IMG submission 204930) | Coastal sediment microbial communities from Maine, United States - Lowes Cove worm burrow | ecosystem: Environmental > Aquatic > Marine > Coastal > Sediment | place: USA: Maine... | reverse complement strand
AGTGGAGAGATACAGAACGAAGGTTAGGTTGATTACTTGAGTGGTGATAGGAACGGAGTGTAACAACAGAGAGAGCGGAGCGTATCGTAGTGTAACATGATCACGAGGATATCCTCTTCGGATATCGTTGGGACCGAGCGAAGCGAGGCTTGTCATGTGGAACGAAGAGGAGCGTGAGCGTCCACTAGTGGCTCTCTGTTGTGGAACGGAGTGGTTAGTGTAGTGATAGGAAGTGAGGTTAGGCTAGGCATCGAGTGCATCCATGCAGTGATGGTACTGTGATACCACAAGAGAACACAAGGATACGAAGCGTACTCCACTTGATTACTCAATGATACCAATGCGTTAAGGGTAGGCAGTGGTACTCTTGGGATGAGTAACATCCCTCCATCATCACCGTAATCCCTGACCATACATGGATACTCGAGGTTTAATCTGTAGCAAGGAGTATTTAAGGGGGTACAGGGGGATGACCTCGCGGTTATCTATGTGAATGGGAGGTAAGCAATCACTAAGAGAAATTCCGAGGTTTCAACTTTTAAGACCTTTTATTCCTCTGGTACTTGACAACAGGTAGAATCGGCTGTTATACTCTTGGTATAGAGATAGAGCCTAAGATACTTAAAGTATCCTATAGAGACGGCGGGAAGCGAATAGAGAGACTTTTAGAGTTTATCTATAAATATCCCTTTTGTTCTCTCTTTTGTTCTCTCTAGGGAACCTAAAGAATTCTATAGAAAATTTTGACGCGCAAAGGTATTTTCTTATGAAAGACATTGTTTACATATGAGCTTCGCCACTAAATTTCGTAACGAACAAGGTGTATATTTCACCAAAGGCTTGTTCTTTGAGCAGACGCTCGGGGACAAGTCTTCTGTTGTTTATACACTGAAAGATCAGGACCACGAGGGTTTCCCTTCGTTGTATCGTCTATACATGGAAGCAGAAGATCTAACGGAGTGGGATTTTGCTGATGAGTACCTCGGGGGTTGGGGACACTGGAAACAACTTTGTAACTGCGCATGGTTCAAACCCTACATCGAAAGATGGAGAGAAGAACTTGAGCTCAAGATCCGAGGAGCTGCCCTCCGTAGAATCAAGAGAGAAGCTAAGTCAGACTCTCGCAATGCTTATACAGCTAATAAATTCCTCGTAGACGCAGGATGGCGTCCTAAAGAGGAGAACAAGAACACCAAGGGACGTCCTACAAAAGAACAAGTAAAGAGAGCTGCTAACGAGATGGCTCGCAGCGAGACTCAAGTAGATGAAGATCTCGAAAGGATTCTGAACTAATGGCGACAGAACATGAGAGAGAGCTTGGCGAGATCCGAGTAGAGATAACACACCTACAGAAAGATGTCTCAGAGATTAAGCAAACCCAAAAGGAAATGAGAGACACACTCGTAGGGGCTAAAGGAAGCTGGAAAGTCCTGACGGTAGTAGCGGCTCTTATTATGTCTGTTCTAACAGGTATAACTGTAAAAATTATCGGCAAGATTACTGGATAAGATTTTGAAACAACAAACTTCTAAGATAGACCAGATCCGAGAAGCAGCAGAAGCAGATCTAGTCACATTCATTAAACTAGTTCACCCTATGCGTCTCCTAGGACACCTCCACGAGGATGTTATCGGATGGTGGACACGAGAAGACGCAAAGAGCCATCAGCTAGTTCTGTTTCCCCGAGATCACGGGAAATCCGCTATGATCGCTTACCGGGTAGCATGGGAACTTACTAAGAACCCAGCAATCCGGATATTGTATATCTCAGCTACCCAGAACCTTGCGAATAAGCAGCTTGGCTTCATTAAACAGATTCTTACTTCCGAGATCTACCGTCGCTACTGGCCTGACATGGTTAACGTGGAGGAAAGCAAGCGTGAGAAGTGGACAGAAACAGAAATCTCTGTTGACCATCCCAAAAGACAAGCAGAAGCAATTAGAGACCCGAGCATATTCACATCAGGTCTTACTGGGACGATTACTGGTCTGCATTGCGATATTGCTGTTATGGATGACGTGGTTGTAAAGGAAAATGCCTATACCGAAGAAGGTAGGCAGAAAGTAAGACACCAATATTCTCTGTTATCCTCTATTGAGGGTGCGGAAGCTAAAGAATGGATTGTCGGTACACGATACCATCCTAACGACTTGTATAACGACCTACAGAAGATGAAGGTTGAACAATATGATGAAGAAGGTAATATCACTGGTGCGGATGAGCTATATGAGGTATTTGAACGTCAAGTCGAAGATCGTGGGGATGGAACAGGCCAATTCTTGTGGCCAGTGCAGGTCAGGTACGACGGCAAGCCTTTTGGCTTCTCTAGAGAGATCTTAGCACGAAAGAGAGCCCAGTATCTTGATAAAACTCAGTTTAGAGCCCAGTACTATAATGACCCGAATGATTACGAGAATGCCGGTATCAAGCGTGAGCATTTTCAATATTATGACCCTCAGTTTTTGTCAAGGCGTGGCGGTGCTTGGTTTTACAAAACCAGTCGCCTTAATGTCACGGCCAGTATCGACTTTGCTTGGTCTCTAGCCAAAACGGCTGACTACACTTGCATTGTTGTTCTCGGAGTAGACGCTGATCGTAATTACTACGTACTGGACATCGAGAGGTTCAAAACCCCTTCAATCAAAGAATACTTCGACCGTATCCTTGCTATGCACACCAAATGGGATTTCAGGAAGCTTATTGCTGAAACCGTGGCTGCACAAGAGGTTATTGTAGAAGATCTGAAAGCTAACTACATCCGACCTTTCGGATTGGCTCTCTCAGTCGAACACCACAAGCCTACACGGAATGAGGGTAATAAAGATGAAAGAATTAGAGCTACCCTCCAACCTCGCTACGAAAATCTTCAGATATGGCATTATCGCGGTGGAAACACCCAGGTTCTCGAAGATGAGTTGGTTGTCCGTCACGGAGCACATGATGATGTCAAGGATGCACTAACCATCGCCATATCCAAAGCAGTAGCCCCATCTGGCTCAATGGTGGGTATGGGAAACAGAAAAAGACAACTATCAGGCCATAAACGTTTTGGCGGGATTAGAGGATAACACTTCGAATGAATAAGACTTTTGACCTAAATAAGATTCTTGTTCCCGACCAACTGGGTTCTGCAATCGCAAACAAATACTGCTCTTGGGATAACGCTCGGCAACGAGCTAAGTCTACATGGAAGGAGATCAGAGATTATGTTTATGCAACAGATACGTCACAGACTAGCTCTGCTCTTACTCCGTGGAGCAATACGACTACTATCCCCAAGATCTGTCAAATCCGTGACAACCTACTGGCAAACTACGAACAATCTCTATTCCCTAAGCGTAGATGGATCGAATGGCTTGGAAGTTCGGAAGATGACGAAGAGAAAAAGAAAAAGGACTCCATCGAAGCCTACATGACTTGGGTGACCAACCGGAACGAATTCCGGGCTACTATGCTGACTCTTCTACAGGATTACATCGAAACTGGAAATGCACTCTGCACAGCAGTGTGGTCAGATGGAAGGATTGAACATGCAGATGGCCAAGTGGACACAGGTTATGTTGGTCCCCTCGCGGTACGTGTTTCACCGTACGACATCGTATTTAATCCGTTGGCCACCGACATTCGTAGGACGCCAAAGATCTATCGTAATCTCTACTCGCTAGGCGAAGTAGCCAAAATGGTCGAGCATGAGCATGATGTAGAAGCTCAGACTGCTATGAAGCAGATATTCGACTACATGATGGAATATCGTGCTAAGGTAGGGGCTCATCAAGGTGGTACCCACGAGAAAGAAGATTGGATGCAGATCGACGGGTTCGGTACTTTTCACGAGTATCTGACCTCAGACTACTGTGAGATCCTTAAATTCTATGGAGATATCTATGACCAAGAATCCGGAGAACTCATGGAGAACCACGAGATCTGGGTGCTCGACAGACACAAGATATTCCTTAAAAGGCCCGTTCGAGGAGATTTTGGTTTCGCCGAGATTTACCATAGTCCTTGGCGTAAGCGTCCTGATAATCTCTGGGGTATGGGACCTCTTGAAAACCTAGTAGGTATGCAGTACAGAATCGATCACGTAGAGAATGCTAAGGCTGACCTACTTGATCTTCTTGTTGTTCCCCCTATGAAGATCAAAGGCTACGTTCAGGACTTCGAATGGGGTCCTATGGAGAAGATTCACACTGGTGATGACGGAGACGTAGAACTTCTGCAAGCAGAGTTTGATAGTCAGAAGTTGAACCTAGAAGTTAACCTATACCAAGAACAAATGGAGTTGATGGCAGGTGCCCCGAAGGAAGCTATGGGCTTCCGTACACCGGGTGAGAAAACCATGTTCGAAGTTCAGCGTCTTGAGAACGCAGCTTCCCGGATATTCCAGACAAAGATTCAGGCATTCGAGCGAGATATCATAGAACCACTTCTTAACTCTATGTTGTCTATCGCACGAAAGAACGTCGACGAGGTCACAGTACGTGTCCTAGACGACGAGAAATTTGCTGATTTTCTCCAGCTTACTAAAGGAGATATCACAGGTAGTGGAACTCTGCGTCCCTTTGCTGCACAGCACTTTGCTGAGAAAGCAGAGAGGGTTCAGAACCTCACTAACTTCTGGGCCTCAGGTATTGCACAAGACCAAGCAGTATCGGTACATTGGTCCGGATTGCAACTCTCAAGGGTATTCGAAGAACTCTTCGACCTCGAAGACTTCAAGATCGTTTCTCCTTATGTTAGGGTTGCCGAAATGGCTGACCAGCAGCGTCAAATGCAGGCATTGCAGGAACAGGTAGCTACAGAAGCGGGGACCCCCGCAGGATTAGCAGAGGATGATGTAGATGAGGAACTTGCCTAAGAAGTCACCTAGCTTCCCAATTCAGGAAATCTGGACTAGGGAAATTAAAGACCAAAAAGCTAAAGAAGACTTCAAGAACGCACTAGTACACGACACACTTATTCTGGGGAGACTAGACGAGATTCTCGACTACATGCTCTTCGAATTGGCCCGATCCGAAGGTACTGTCGACGACTACGACAATCCATCGTGGGCTTACAAGACTGCTGACCGCATCGGTCGACGTAGGTCTCTAATGGCCGTAAAGGAGATGATCTCTCCGGCAGTACAAAATAAACTGGGAAAGGACCAATAACCCATGTCTAAAGAAAATCTGTTCTCTAATGAGAACGATAATACACCCACCCCTCCTGACGTAGAAGACAAAAACTACCTTGAGGATCTGGTTGGTGAAGGTAAGAAGTTTGATTCACCAGAAGCACTGGCTCGTGGCAAAGCTCAGTCTGATGCATTCATTGAGCAATTGAAGCGAGAGCAGAAAGAACTCCGTGAAGCACTAGCAGAAGCTAAGTCAATTGAAGAGCACCTGAATGACCTCAGGAGTGCAGTAGTGGGTCATAACAAGAAAGAAGAGAATATCAGTGCAATGACACCCGACCTAAACGAAGGAAATAAACCTCCGGAAACACCTGCGCAGAAAACTCCTTCTCCTGATGACATCCGTTCCATGGTGGAGCAGGAAGTCAGTCGTCGTACCACACAGGCTCAAGTCGAGGCTAATCTCGATTCTGTTATTTCAGAAGCCAAGCGTGTTCACGGTGACAACTATAAACAAGAACTCTCCCGTAAGGCAACTGAACTTGGTTCTACGCCTGATGAGATGTTTGAGATAGCTCAGAAGAATCCAAGCCTCTTCAAGTCCGTAATGGGTTTGACTGGTGAAGCACAGGCTAAGCCGCCTGCGAACCGTGTGTTCGAATCGGTTAATACCGAAGCTTTGCGTAGTCAGCACAACAGTGGACCAAACAAGAAATACTCGGACTTTGCTGAGATGCGAAAGACAGATCCTCAGAAATACTTCTCTCCAGAAGTACAGAACGAAATGTTCAGACTTGCTCAAGAAATCGGACCAGAGTTCTTAAATTCCTAAAAAGGAAAGGTCTAACTAATGAGCTGGCAAACATCAAACATGGACCATCTCATCCGTTCAGAACTTTGGTCAAAAGAGATCAAAGACGTTCTGGAAGATGAGATCTTCGCCATGAAGTATGTTCGTATGCTTCAAGACTTTCCGGATGGTGATACAATTAATATCCCATCAATCGGTCAGGCAGAAGTATCGGACTACGCAGAAGGTCAGGCAGTCAAGTATACCGCAATGGATACTGGTAACTTTACCTTCTCAATCACGGACTACATTCAGTCCGCGACGTACATCACAAACAAGGCTAAGCAGGATTCGTTCTATATGAACGAGCTTGTGTCCAGCTTTGTTCCTAAGCAGGCTCGTGCAATCGCAAAGGCTATGGAAGTAGATATCCTCGCCCTCGCACCTAACGCACAGACTGCTGCTGACACTAACGCAATCAATGGTGCAGCACACCGCTTCATTGGTTCAGGTACGGACGAGGTAATCGGAGTTAAAGACTTCGCTAAAGCTCGCTACGCACTCCAGAAGGCCAACGTTCCGATGACTAACCTCGTCGCGATCCTTGACCCCTCGGTTGAGTATGAACTCTCAACTCTGGCACAGCTGGTAAACGTCTCCAACAACAAACAGTGGGAAGGCATCGTTCGCGACGGCATGTCCACTGGTATGCAGTTCCGCTTTAACATCTACGGTTTCGATTGCTATGTCTCTCAGAACCTTAAGGTGAATACTGCAACGGAGAATATTGGCACACCTACCACTGCGGTTGGTGCTGTTAATAACTTGTTCTTCTCGGCAGCCCCGGACGTTAACCCGTTCATCGGCTCGATCCGTCAGTCTCCTAAGGTTGACTCCGAGTACAACAAGGACTTCCAGCGCGATGAATACGTGACGACTTCTCGTTACGGCTTCAAACTTTACCGTCCAGAAAACATGGTCGTATGTGTCACTGACACCGACCAAGTAGCATAAGGAGGATATAATATGCCTGCTTGGACAGCTGGGGTTAATGATGACGGCCTTCGTATTAAGTTTGGTACTCAGGAAGCCGATAAGGCTGCTGGTGGCTTCTCTAGTACGGGTGGTGATCATGAATACCTCGAATTCGACATCGATTACACTGAACTCCTGTCTGCCACAGACGCCATTGTTGGCTCTGTTGGTAATCCGGGTGCCTTCGGTGTAGAGGTACCAGAGGGCGCTCGCGTTCTCAAGGTCGAAACGGAAGTAGAAACTGCTTTCACTTCGTCTGGTACTATCGGTTCCGCAACACTGCTTATCGGTACTAAGAAATCGTCTGATCGGACTACTGAGCTCGATCACAACGGCTTCTTGACTGCGTCTGCTACTGGTACTGCCCTCGGTCTCGCGACTGCTGGTACAGTAACAGAAATCAGCGTAGGGTCTACCGGCGCAGGTGCCCAGTTGGGTACTACACTGGCTGAGGAAGGTGTCATTACGGCATCCAACTCTGCTCACGCTTCCCACCCTTATACGGCGGGTAAGCTTCGTGTGCGCTTGTTCTACCGCGTAGCCTAAACGACTACCTAGGGGGAGCTTCGGCTCCCCTTAGGACTATCATAATAACAGGGACTATCATAGAAGGTTTTATCAGTGGCTAATCAAACACACAGTACGATTACTGATCCGGATATACACGAGACTAAAGGTATGTCTACAGCTGCAAAAGGCACTGTTAAGATGGCCCTAGGCTCTGGTAGTAGCGCTTTTAATAAACCTTTAGCACTCATCGCTTCTGGAGAAGAATCATTTACATCATCGGTAGGCTCGATCGATTTCACAGGTCTTGAAGACTACCGAACGATATTCATAGTTTTAGAAAATTATTTAGGGCAATCTGCTCAAAGTCTAGTAGCACAAGTTTCAAGTGACAACGGAAGTTCTTTCGAAACTACAGGATACAAATCAGCTTGGATTGACACCGACACAGATATACTTAATCCTCAAACAGCAGGTATGTTTGTTCTGTTAACAAGTGGAACCCCTGATGACGGATTTGGATTTGCCACTATATCTAATTTTAACGATGCTTCTCAGTACACAAGTACTCAATCTAACTTCGTCTATATGAATGGAAATCTGATCGATAGTGCCACTCTACCTACCAATTTAGAAGCGGGTTCTGCTTTTTCCTACTATCCAACAGCAGAGGCTCACAACGCCTTGAGACTCACAGGTCTTAACTCTCAATCATCTAGTAGGATAACCTACACTATCTGGGGCATTAGAGGATAATAGAATGACACTTCACAATGCACTAGCAAACTCTGAGCTTCACGAAGATAAAGGTGTTGCCTCTGCGAATGATCAAGAACTCTACTTTGCTAGAGGTGGCGGATCAGGTACAGGTGATTGGAAGCCTTTAATATACACAACTTCTTGGACCTATTCGTCTGACACAGATGTAGTAGAGTTTACCGATTTAGACGAGTTTGCTTTTGTACAAATAGACACATTCAATATTCAATTAGATACCTCTACTAATCAGCATATCCGTTGTCAGTTAGGTAACGATTCTGGTTATTCTACAAGTTCAATCTACTATGAATTCAGGTGGCATAGCTCAGGAGATACTTCTAGTATAGCTGACGGTTTAACTCTCGGATTATTCAAAGACGATACAGGACTTGCTAATTCAGGTATTAACTGCTCTTCTACTATGATTACAAACTTTAACCAAGAGCGGTATACAGTAGCTTGTTTACGAGAGCACTATTTAACCACAACTACTTTTGTAGTCTCAGATGTTGGTTCTAGGCAACAATTTGTTAGAGAGCGGAAAGCTTACAATAAACTAAAGGTATACCCTGCTAATGGAGATAATTTCACAGGTGGGACTATCACCCTTACTGGTTGGAGAAACTTCTAATGGCTGTACTACATCCAAATCTAACCTCTAATCAGCTTCACGACTCAAAGGGACTATCATCGGCTGCAGACAAGACGTACAACCACGCTTCGTCTGGTGTTAATAGTTGGGAAACACTTATAGGAACAGGTACAGCAACCGCATCTGCTTCTTCTTCCCTAGATATAACAGGACTATCTAAGTACTCTGTCATAATATTAAGTTTTCAAGATCTGCTTCCAGCTGCTTCTAGTACCCTTCGACTCTACGTTTCTTCCGATAATGGAAGCACTTTCTCTACTTCCTCTATCTACTACAGTGGAATTAACCAAGACGGTACTGGTGAAATGCAATCAGTTTTTAATGCTGGTTTGTTTATAATGGGAATTACAAATGATACAAGGTACGCGACAGGTAAACTGATTATCAACAATTTCAATCAGGCAGTTCCTACGTCAGTAGTAGGACATACCGCTCATACTACTGATGCAAATTTCACTACAGGTATTTCTAATAGAGACTTTAGAGGTTTTATCAATTCGAATACAGCTTGGAATGCTCTTCGTTTGGTTCAAAGTACTGGAAACATAACAAGCGGTTCTGTCGTAATAGAAGGTATAAAGTCATGAGAAAGATTAACTGGCTCGTAATCCACACAGCAGCTACTCGTCCCTCTATGGACATCGGTGTTAAAGAGATTCGCCAGTGGCATAAACAGCGTGGATTCGCTGATATCGGATATCACTACGTTATACGGAGGGATGGTCGTGTCGAAAAAGGCAGGGCAGATGCCCGTGTCGGTGCTCATGTTCGTGGTTATAATCGTGACTCTCTTGGCATTTCTCTCGTCGGAGGGGTCAACGAGAGAACCCTTAAGCCAGAAAACAACTACACAGCAGCCCAATGGGCTTCCCTAGAGAGCCTTTTGAAGAAGCTGAGTACCAAGTACCCAGAAGCTAACGTAAAGGGCCACAGGGACTTCCCTAACGTCGCCAAGGCATGTCCTTGTTTCGACGCAGAGCCTTGGGCTCGATCTAAAGGTTTCAAGACAGTAGGACACCAACGTCAGTGGGTTAAGGAGATAAAGAGCTCTAGGACTATGGCAGGTGCTACTATGTCAGGTGTAGGTATCGTTGGTTCTCAGGTTAACGAGGTAGCACAGCAGGTCTCGTTCCTTCCGGGTATACCGGATTGGTTGACTGCTGTATTTGGAATTACGGCAGCACTAGGTATTATACTGGTAGCTGTAGCGAGGATATCTGATGCTAAAACTAATCCTAAGTTCGGTAATGGGGGCGATGACCCCGACTATAGTGAAGACGATAGCTTACGGTTCAGCGGGTCTGATGACGCTGGCCTTGGTTCACTTTAACGGTGTATCCATAGGTAAGGAAAAGGTAGAGAAGAAGTACCTTCTTAACCAGATCAAACTTACTGAACAGTTGGACTATCTAAGAAACAAACATAATGAACTACTGGACGCTAACGACATTCTCGAACAAGCACTCAACGAGGCTCTAAAGGAAGATGATGAAAAAGCTAGTAATGACCCTGAGTCTACTAATAAGTGTATCGGTGTTGACGGGTTGCGCCGCCTCAATAAAGGGTTCGGTCTTCCTACAACCCCCGTCGAGGTTGACAAAGACCTGCAACGACCCAGTCCAGATAAACCCAAATCGTAATCTGGAAAACCAGTGGCGTACAGACAGGGTAAGTCTCCGTGATTGCAAGAAGCGTCATCAGGGACTTAAACGCTGGGTTAAAGACACAGGTAACATAGTCTCTGGAGGCAGATAATGACACTGAGTGTCTTACATACTACTCTGAGTACAAAAGCAGCTACAGCCAATTCGACTGATATCGATGGCCCTAACTGGAATGAAGAGCATACCATTACTCTGACAGCAGGGACCCTTCTGGGTGCTTGGACTGGTGGAGCTGGTACTGCTGCTGAAATTACCTTAGGGGATAACTTGACATTGTCCTCTTCTGGTGTTCTCTCTGCTTCCCTTGGAAGTGGAGCTATATCTGCGATTGGTACTCCTGTAGACAACCAGATTGGTGTGTGGACCTCGGCTACTGGCTTAGAAGGAGACGCAAATCTTACTTGGTCAGGTACCGTACTTACAGTTTCAGGACAGGTAGCAGGCGTTACTTCGCTGGACGCAACAACTACCTCGACTATTGGATCAGCGATAACAATCACAGAGTCTCAGATATCTGATCTGCAGACGTATCTGACAGCAATAACAGGAGAGAGTATTGGAAACCTTTCTGATGTTTCTATTTCTTCACCCACTACTCTCCAGTATCTTGCATACAATGGTAGTAATTGGGCTAATCGTAGTCCTCTATTCTCCGACATCTCGGGGCAAGTAGGAGATGCTCAGGTACCGGAATCAGCTGTAACTCAGCACGAGGCATCTCTTAGTATTGTCCCTGCTAATGCCAATTCGGGTTCCGGTGCTGGTGCAACTACCTTTTGGAGGGGTGATGGTGTTTGGGCCACTTTAGGAGCTACTACAGGCTTCGTCTCATACTTAGGCACTCCTGTTAACAATGAAATTGCTCACTGGTCTGCTGACGGAGAGATTACCCACGACAGTAACCTTACATGGGATGGGTCTTCTCTAGGGGTTACAGGAACTATAACGGTCTCTGGAACTGTTGACGGAAGAGATATTGCCACTGACGGAACTAAACTAGATACCATCGAGACTTCTGCTACCGCTGATCAAACTGGAGCAGAAATCAAAGCTTTGTATGAAGCTGAATTAGATACCAATGCATTCGATGATGCTGCTGTAAGTAAGCTTGCAGGTATAGAGACTGGTGCAGACGTAACAGATGCTACGAACGTAAATGCTGCTGGCGCAGTGATGGAATCAGATTTCACACCTGCCTTCAGCCTTATAGCTCAGCAGTCTGGTACTGGTTCTCCTTCTATGGTGTCTCTTGGAACCAACGAGATACTCGGTAGAGTAACTGGTGGCGGTGCCCTTATTGAAGGTCTGACAGCCACACAGGTACGCTCTCTGATCAATGTAGAAGATGGAGCAGATGCTAGTACAGATGTAACTCTGGCTGGTACAGGCACGTATCTAACTATAGTAGGTCAACAGATCACTGTAGATCCTATAGACCTCTCAGGAGACGTTACAGGTAATCTTCCGGTGTCTAACCTTAACTCTGGTACAGGAGCTTCTGCAAGCACCTACTGGAGAGGTGATGGTACTTGGGCTACTGCAAGCGCTGTAGCAGCTTTAGACGATCTTACAGATGTAAACCTGACAACTCCTGCTCAAGGTGAAATACTTTACAGGAATGGTACTGAGTGGGTAAACCTCGGAGTAGGTACGTCTGGTCAATTTTTGAAAACAAACGGAGCTGGAGCTGACCCTGCTTGGACTACCCTCACAGGTGGTGGTGATGCGCTTGTTGCCAATCCCCTCAGTCAGTTTGCCGCGACAACATCTTTACAATTGGCAGGAGTTATCTCCGACGAGACAGGATCAGGCTCTCTTGTTTTCGGTACTTCCCCTACTCTGGTTACACCAGCACTAGGTACGCCAAGCAGCGCAACTCTGACGAATGCAACAGGCTTGCCGATCATAGCTGGTACTACTGGTACGTTAACAGTCGCTCGCGGTGGTACAGGCAGAACATCTCATACAGCTTATGGAGTTATTTGTGGAGGCACTACTACAACTGCAGCGCAGCAAAGCATTGCAAGCGTAGGAACATCTGGTCAGGTACTAACATCTAACGGCGCTGCTGCGCTCCCTACATTTCAGGATGCTGGCGGCTCTTCCCCTACTGACGACAATCAAACATTTAATTCATCCGGTACATGGACAAAACCAACTGGAGATTATCGTTTTGCGATTGTTCGCTGTTGGGGCGGTGGTGGTTCTGGGTCAAAACACAGCAATACAAATGGAGGTGCTGGCGGTGGCGGTGGCTTGTTTGAAGAGACGATGGTTCCTTTTGCTGATCTTGCTTCATCAGAAACAGTGACGGTAGGCGCTGGCGGAGCAGCGCAGACAACTGCCAACACAAGAGGAAATGATGGTGGAACATCTTCATTTGGCAGTCATTTAGAAGCTCTAGGTGGGCCGGGTGGCGGAAGAAAGTTTGTAGAAACCGGATACGGTAATCAGTCCGTTATTTACTACGGTGGTGGTTTTGACGCAAATGGACGTGGACCGGGCGCAGGTGGCGTTTCAAATGTACTCCAAGTAGGACGAGCAATTGGAGGGTTCGGCGGCGGCGGCGGCTTTGGAGGTACAAGCACTTCAGGAAGCTCAGTGGGCTCTAATGCTCTTTGGGGCGGTGCGGGCGGCGGCGGTGGTTCTAAGGATGCTTCCCCCGGAGCGAGTGCTGGCGGGACGTCAACCTATGGTGGTAACGGCGGAGCGGGTGCTTTTGACGCCAGCAATGCAACAGCAGGAACACAACCGGGTGGTGGTGGCGGTGGTTCTGAGACAGGTACAAGCGGTGCAGGTGCCGATGGCCGTGTTCAAATCATTTGTGTATAGGAAAATTTAATGAAATTTACACTATTAGAAATAACACAGGATATCCTGAATGATATTTCCGGGGATGAGGTAGACAGTATCAACGATACAGTCGAAGCTACTCAGGTCGCTAATATCATTAGGTCTACCTACTTCTATATTGTTTCTCAGAAAGAGCTTCCTGAGCAGCAGAGCATCTATAAGCTCACTGAGACATCAGCAACTACTCCGACAGTTATGACACTACCTACGACTGTTCTGACGATGGAAAGTTTGTTATACGATGTCAAGAAGGAGCCCGGAGCTTTCTCTGCTGGTGTGTTCTCTGGTAGTGCATTCGATGTTGCAGAGAGTCAGAGCTTCCAACCAGTACAGTATATGCACCCAGCTGAGTTCTTAGCCTTTACAGGTAATATGTCTTGGGATGGTACAGTAGTTGATCAGTTTGTTTTCACAGGCACCGAGGGTTCTCATGACATCAAGTACAGGACCGATAAGGCTCCTTCGTACTACACAGTCCTCGAAGACTTCTATGTCATCTTTGATGGTATAGATACTAACGTCTCACCAGACTACGCTCTGTCTGACCTCACGATGGCATACGGAACCCTTAAACCAGTCTTCACTATGTCTGACTCATTTACTCCAGACTTAGATGCTACAGAGTTCAGTCTCTTGATTGAGGAAAGTAAGAAAGCTAGTTCAGCTAAACTCAGACAACAGAGAGACCCAATCTCTGAGGAAAGGTCTCGTAAAGGTTGGATTAGGTTAAACCCACAGGCAGAGAATATCGATACTGGACCTGCCTACAAACGTTATCCCAAGTATGGGAGAAAGAGATAAGCATGCAAAACGTCATGACCGACGAAGCAAGAGATAAACTAGACACACGTTACCTCGACCTAGACAATGGTAACCGAGCTGTGTTCTCAAAAGCAAACAGTCCATATGGATTTTGGACAGTTCGTTTTGAAAAGGGCGGAAAACCTTTTGATCTTGGAGGCTCTTATACGAGCTACGACCTTGCAGTACAAGCATTTCATAAGTATCTAGACACAAAGAATGAGAAGCGTTATACTGAAGTTAAGGTAAAGAAGACTAAGGCGAACAAAGAAGAACTCTTTGACAAGGAATAACTAAATGCCGCGTAAAGTGGAAGTACTAGTCGAGAACAACTTTACCAAGGGTCTCGTAACAGAAGCTACAGGGTTGAATTTCCCTGAGCATGCTGCTGTCGAAATGTGGGATGTTACCCCAAAAGATGAAGGAGTTGTTTGTCGGCGTAACGGTTTTGAGTACGAAACTGATTACACAAGTACTGCCATAGACCGGAATGAATCTGTTGTTGCCTCCTATATGTGGAAGTCTGCAGCAGGTGATCCAAATGAAAACCTTGTAGTCGTTCAGGTAGGAACTGATCTGTACTACTACACGATGAACTCTTCTTCTATCTCTCCGGGTAAGGAATCTTTTACTACAGACCTAGATGCTAAGAAAGTCTCAGGAGCTACCTCTCTTCAAGTATCATCTCATCTCTGTGACTTTACTCAGATTGATGGTAATCTCTACGTAGTTCATCCTTATCTAGATCCCTTTTATGTTACTCTAGATCCTTCTGTTCCTAGTATAACAGAGACAACGATAACAATTAAAGTTAGAGACCTCGAAGGTTCTCTTGACGATCCTTATGCCGTAGATGAACGTCCTACCGCTACAGTAGATAGTATGGATATCAACCATCTGTATAACCTGTGGAATCAAGGATGGGCTAATGATGTACAAGAAGACGCTGGTACTGATGTCAATCCTGTAGCTCATTGGGATACGGATAGAACTGATGTTCCTTCTAATGCAGATCGTTGGTGGATCTTTAAAGACGCTACAGACGAATTCAATACAGCAGAAATAAATACTAAAACTTGGAGTACTGGAGAAGCAGCCAAGGGTTACTTCATTCTTAATGCTTTCGATATGGATCGGAATGCTGTCACCAACTCAGAGGGTGACTCGATGGATACCAAGTATACTCTGACTGGTGAAACACAGGCTGGTGGTGATATTACTTCTGTTTCCTCAGGTGCTAATAGACCTAGGACAATCGCTGCTTTTGCTTCTCGTATCTTCTACGCTGGTGTTACTGCAGATGGTTACAATAATAGAATTTACTTCTCTCAGGTACTAAAAGACAGCTCTAGGTCAGGTCTCTGTTATCAGAAGAATGATCCTACAGACGAGAGTTTCTCTGATCTGTTAGCCGATGATGGTGGAGTGATTGTTGTCCCAGAGATCGGAACTATCTATAAACTCTTTGCTCTTAAGAATGCTATTATTGTGTTCGCATCCAATGGTACTTGGTCTATCCAAGGATCAGAAGCAGTTGGTTTTTCTGCTACAGACTTTAGTATAGAAAGAATTGCTTCAGAAGGAGCCATCTCTCGTTCATCTTTTGTAGATGTAGAAGGTGTGCCTGTCTGGTGGAACTTCAACGGTATCTTCACAGTCAAAGGAGACGAAACAGGTCTCGGGTCGTCCTCGGTAACAAGCTTAACAGAGAAGACTATCCAGACGTTTTATGATGCAGTACCCGGACAATCTAAACTCTATGCTACAGGAGCTTATAACCACACAGACAAGGTTATTCAGTGGCTCTTTAAGAGTACTGATCCAGCGGATGTTTCTGATAGACACATATACAATCGAGTACTAAACTTTAATACAGGCACAGGAGCCTTCTACCCTTGGACGATAGATACCTCCTCAGGTGTAGACGTACAGAGTATTGTTAGTGTAGAAGGTGTCATCGAGGGTTCAGAAGAAGCTGATGTCCAGATGACTAACGGTGACACAGTTGTCGATAGCTCAGTGACTACCGTTACAGTTAACGCTAGTATCACTGAACAAATCGATCAAACCTTTAAGTACTTCTGTGGTACTCTTAGTTCTGGTACAACCTACAACTACACTTTTGCAGACCACTCTGATACAACAATCTTTGCAGACTGGGTAACAGCAGATGGTGCTGGAGGTGTAAACTACGACAGCTACCTTATCTCAGGTTATGTCCTTCCCGGTAGTGCTCTTTCAGAAAGCCAAATGAATTATGTTAACGTCTATACTAATACACTCTCTGGTAGTTCTGTCCTTGTTAGTACTTTGTGGGATTACGTTAATACCACTGCTGACAAGCGTTGGACAGGAACTCAACAGGGTTATAAACATGATGCTAACCACAATGTCTCCATCCGACGCCTCAAGATCCGAGGAAAAGGACAGGCACTTCAATTACAAATGAAATCATCCGGTACTGCCCCATTCCAACTGCTTGGTTGGAGTACAAAAGTACTGGTGGATCAATCAGAATAGGAAAGCTATGATAGTCCTCGGCAAAGAAGATGACCTTACTTCACTCATGCCACTATTCAAAAGGTTTCAAGAAGAATTTTCACCTTGGGACAGCTTCTCGGAAGACCGAATCCGATCTAGTTTTGATAATTTAGTGTTCTCAGATCAACTTCCCTCATTATTTGCCATCGCAAAGACAGATGAGGGCCTTCCCGGTGGGTTTTTAATAGGTGTAGCCATTCCCTCTCTGTTTTCCGACGAAACTCAGACACAAGAGCTCGCTTTCTTTGTTATTCCAGAGGAAAGAAAGAGCCGAATGGCACGAAATCTGCTTAGTACCTATATGTACTGGGCTAAAAATGTCGCTAAGGCAGATATTTGCTCTTTGTCATTGATGGATGAGCGCGTAGGTAAGCTGTACGAACGTATGGGATTCAAAAAAGCAGAAACTTCTTATATCAAAAGGATAAATTAATATGGCTGCAATTACTGCTGCAACTATTATCGGTGGTATTGGCCTAGCTGCTAGTGTGGCTGGTACTGCTATTCAATATCAAGGTCAAAAGAAGCAGGCCAAAGCTTCTCGTAGGGCTGAGGCTCTTCGAGCACAACAGATGCGTCTTGAATCTACACGTAAACGGCGTGAACAGATCAGACAGATGTTGATTTCTCAGGGTGTGATCTCTAATAACGCTGCTAACTCAGGTGTAGGTCAAACTTCTTCTGGTGTTCAGGGTGGTATTGCTGCGGTAGGTTCTAACACTGCATTCAATGCTACAGGAGTAGACCAGTCAGAAAGTATCGGACAGGGTCTCTTTGAGGCTAACTCTGATATAGCTTCTGCTGGCTCGCAAGTAGCTCTTGGACAGGGTGTTAGCTCGTTCGGTGGTCAGTTGACAAACAACTCTCAGGCCGGTGGTCGAGTTGTAGAATCTCTGTTCTCCCTCGCTTAAGGATAAACTATGACAGATCTTCCTGCATTTGATGAGCTTCAAGCTCCTACACCAGAGTTTACGAAGACTGGAGCAGCCAACAGGGCTGCCCGGTACTCGTTTGCTACTGGTGCAGATGAGCAGACAAGCCAAAAGATTCACGAGGTAGTGAAGAGTGGTGATGAAGAACTTCTTAAGCAGGAAGTAGCCGCTAAAGAGTCTCAGGAAAACTTCAAGATCAGAGGTGGTCTTGTTGATGAGTTGATCTCTGCTGCTAACAGAGCGGGTACTCCCCTCTCTCCTGCAGATCAACAGGCTATTCTGAATGCTGCTGATGGAGCTAAGGCTAATCCAGAAACGGTTCTACACAAGTTGTATGCAGAGAAAGCTCTGAGTACTGCTGTTACAGCCAATTCTGGTAGGGTCTTGAAAGAAGCTCTAGAAGGAGATCCGGAGTATGCTCAGAACCAGTTAGATATTGCTGGTGGTTTTGTGGCTAAACAAAATATTGTCAGAAATCTCCAAGAAGAAGCACAGAACTACTCTTCTTCTCAGGGAATTGTATCACAAGGCTTGGACTTTGCTGCAACTCTGATTCCTTTCAGGGAAAACTTTGGTATTGCTGGAGCTGGTAACACCTCAGGAGCTCTTGCTAAGTTATTTCAACCCGGTACAGAGCTTGCTGAGACAATCCAAGAGCTCTACATGATTCAATCTGAGTCTGAGTTCTTAGCCAAGGTGAAAGAAGTAGCTCTCGGTCTCCGTGAGACGAATGCTCAGCTTGAGTTGGCCTTCTTAGACGAGATGGCTAACTTCAGCAGCAACACAGCCTTCTTCAGGAACGCTTGGCAGGTAGCTGATGCCTTCTTGACTGCTACAGACATCGGTGGAGCTAAGATTATAGCAAAAGCTGTAGGTAAGTCAGGTAGTAAGCAGACTAGGAAGGCCGCTCAGGACCTCGCACAGAGCCTTTCGACTCCTAGAGGTAATCCTGACCCTGCAGAGGTCTTAAACGCCGTGGGGGACGTCGAAAACGCCTCCAGAATGCGTCTCTTCAAAGAAGTAGAGACTGGTTTCAAGAATGCAGCCAAGTTTTATAACGAAGAGACCCGTCAATGGGAGATTGACTGGACAAAAGTACCTACTTTGTTCACTCCGAACAGGATTTTGAATGGTCGGGCTAATATGAGCCTAGATTCTTCAAGAAATCTGGTCAGAGAGTTGCAAATTCTACAGAGAGACTTCTTGGACACTGCTATTAACCCAAAGAATGTACGACGTAGAGCAGACAGCAACTTGGAAGAGCTTATTGAGAAGGCACAGGTCCGACTTGCCTCTCGATACGATGAGTCACGAGCTAATATCCTTACTGGTTCTTTCCGTACAGTAGATCAGGCAGACACTCCTGAAAATTTAGGACGTGTCTACGCTCTGTTCGGTCATAAAGGGAAAGGTTTCGATAGTGAAGCATTGGCTGCAGCACATGCTAGCAAAGTCCTTCGGCTGCCTAATTCTAACTACGAAGTAAAACAACTTGGAGAGCACTTCTTTATTGAAACTTTCCAGCATCTCGATGAGTCTCTAGACTTTAGAAATCTAAAGACAATAACTACAGCTAGCGAGACACAGACTCCTCTTAGTTTCACTAATACTTTCGTAGGATTCTTGAGGAACCCTGCTGATGTTCTCTCGAAGTTCCAGACTACACAGAGGGATGTAGCTACGTTTGCTACCAACGAAACCCTCAGGGTTATGAAGGAACAGGCAGACCTTATTGGTACAATGCCTAAGAAACAGAGGAAAGAACTCATCCGTGCTCTGGAAGCCCTTCGAGATTATGAAGGTTTCGATGGAGACGTAGGTAGGTTTGCTCAGGATATCTTTGAATTCGAAAGAACCTTCCAGTCAGTAAACAACAAGCTTCCTACAGACAAGCAGACAGAAGCCTATTTCCGAGGGATAATGCTGAATGACTACGAGCACACAGTTCGTAACCTTCAACTCTGGAAAGATAAGGCTCGCCTAGGTATCGAAGATGTCTCAGCTCCCTATAATGTTTTAGGAGAAGGTCAAGAGGATGTCACAAAGTATCTGAACTTCGAAGCAAAGAGGGTAGATTCTCTACCTGAAGCTGACACTGAAGACTATGGTGTTCTTGTTTGGGATAACACTGCAGATGGAGGCACTCCTACTTACATTCGTAAGAGGGAGCAGTTCCAACAGGAACGAGAAGACCTCTTACAGCAGAAGATTGATGAGGGTTATCGCATCCTACAGATAGCTAACCCAGACCAACTTCCTTTTGAAAAAGAATTTGGTATTGACGACAAGGTTAATTTCCTTCTTGTTAAGAGCGCTTCGATAAATCCTCTGAAACCTAATCAGTTGAACTACAACCCCGGTTTCCATAAGATCTATCGTGATCCTTTCTATATCAAACAGGGTATGATAAAGCTATCTCAGTTCGGTAACAAGCTATTCCGAGGAGACAGAGCTGTACTTAATGGTGTCTCTATGGCTGAGGTCAAAGAGATGACCAAGGTCTTTGAAAACCTTAGGATGACTTTTAGAAACGGAAACAAAAGGGACTTCGTGGCTTCTGCTGAGCGTTCTGGTCTTGATGGTAATAGCATATGGCATAAATTCAAGAAGGGCCAAGATGAGGGCCCGGATGTTGATGGAGCATTGGACCCCGATACACCCTTTATGGCTGTTAAAGCTGGGGATCGTACTACAGATAATCCCGACTTCAAAAGGTATCTGGAAGAACAGGGTGTTGAAGACACAATCGATTCTCAGTTCAACCTCTACAGGAATATTCAAAAGAAATTCACAGGACAAAGAGACCCTGATCTAGATGCTGCAGGTAAGGAAGGTACAGAAAATAATCCTATATTCCGTATCAACAAACCTAGGTTGATCGATCCACTGGCTGCTATTAACAAAGGCTTGACCAACGTTATGCGCGGTAGGGCTATGAATGATTTGCAGATCACATCTGTAGACCATTTCATCTCTGAGTTTGGAGATCTTTTGGATCTACCTACTGAACAACTACTCCAGAATCCTCTGGCTGTTCTACACGATCCTGTGTGGAAGACAGGGGTTGATCCTGCACGTCTGGCTGCTGCTAAGAATACTGCTGCAGCTACTAGGCATCTGCTGGGTACTCCATCTGAGTTCAGAGAGAAGCTGGAATGGACCTACGGTAAGATTGTAGATAAGGTATGGCAGAAGTACGGAACAGAAAAGGCCCAGAGGGCATCTGATTCTCTCCTGTTTATGACCAAGGACCCGTTTACTTACGCACGAGCCTTCGCTTTCCATACTAAACTGGGTATGTTTAACCCTGTTCAGCTGTGGTTGCAGGCTCAGACTTGGAGTAACCTTGCAGGTATCGCTCCTAAAGAAGTTTCAGCTGCGTCTGCGGCAGCCTTCCGTATGCAATCACTCATGTTCACCAAAGATAAATCTATTATAGCTCATAAAGCTAGTC
>Ga0316189_10001811_pt1 | contig 21105 bp, 20 predicted proteins | sample LowCovwburrow_MG_FD_204930 | JGI IMG/M metagenome (GOLD analysis project Ga0316189, IMG submission 204930) | Coastal sediment microbial communities from Maine, United States - Lowes Cove worm burrow | ecosystem: Environmental > Aquatic > Marine > Coastal > Sediment | place: USA: Maine... | reverse complement strand
GAACGAATGACCATCGCCATCGCGCCACCAACAAACAACATGGTGAGCGAGAAGATCAGGTACATCGTACCGATATCTTTGTGGTTGGTTGTAAACAGCCAGCGCTTGATGCCTTTCGCCGGTCCGTGGTCGTCGTGCGCCTCGTGCGCGTCTGCTACGGCAGTTGTCATAGCCTAAATCTCCAGTTAATTCGCTGTCGCGACAGATACGTCGCTTTCGTTGCGGCTGTCTACCCAGGCCTGGAAGGCGTCGGGCTCAACAACTTCGACAACGATCGGCATGTAGCCGTGATCCTTGCCACACAGTTCGGCGCATTGGCCACGATAAGTGCCAACCTGTTCTGCGCGGAACCAGGTTTCGTTCACGATGCCGGGTACGGCGTCTTTCTTGATCGCGAGCTCCGGCACCCACCATGCGTGCACAACATCGTTCGATGTGAGCAGCAGGCGAACCTTCGCGCCGACCGGCACAACGACCGGGCGATCAACCTCAAGCAGGTAGTTCTCGACTTCCCAGGGGCTCTTCTCAGAATCAAGGCGGCGTGCCTCCAGGCTCGGGCGTGCCAGGCTCGAATAAAACTCAAGGCCTTCGTCCTGGTACTTGTAATGCCATTTCCACTGGTAAGCCGTTGCAACGATCGTCAGGTCGGGATTACGTGTGTCCTCGAGTTCGATCATGGTCTTCGCAGCGGGGATTGCCATTGCCAGCAGGATGACAACCGGGATGATCGTCCAGACAATCTCTGCCACTGTGCTGTGGGAGAATTGCGCCGGTTTGTGGCCGGCCGCCTTGCGGTGGAAGATCAGCGACCAGATCATTGCGCCGAAGACGAAGATGCCGATCCAGACGCAGACCCACAGAACGATCATGTGCAGTTCGTAAGTTTCAGCGCTGAGTTCTGTAACGCCCCTGGGCATGTTCAGTTCCCACTCGGCAAAAGCCGAGCTTGCGAACAACAGGCCGAGCGCGCTCAAAAGCGATTTTCGAATCATTTATGTTTCATCCTGCGAGGCCGAGCAGGGCCCCTTTGTTGTGTTGCCAGCGTAACGATACCCGCTCACGATGTCGGCGTGATACAGATAAATAGGTGGCAGGTGGAAAAAAGCATCCGAAGTTTACTGAAAGCGATTACCATCTGCAATGACAAGCGAGTTCGGTCGGAGCCATTTAGTCTTTTATTAACAAAGGCTTAAGTAAGGATCGGAAAAATTGTAACAACTCACCGCCTGAGGCCGGCAATTCAGCCCCGGCGCAGGCCAATCCTGCCGGCGTCAACACGGTACTCACCGGCAGTCGCGATCTCGCCCCTGCCCCAGCAATGAGCATAAACAAGTTCGAATCCCAGTTCGAAGCGATTGCCTGATTTTTGCGCCTCGAGCGCGTCGGACATGGCAGTGAATCTGTGCTTGCCGCACAGCGTGTTGCGGCGATTGGCGAGGCTGTTGCGAGCGCCGGTGGCGGTCAGGTCGGCAAACAGGCTCGCCGCTGATGCGTAACTGACCGTCAGTCGATCGACATCGAGCACCGGATCGGTAAGGCCGGCACGCACCAGGCCATCTCCGATATCGTGCATGTCAGCAAAGCGAAACGTGTGTTCACCATCATCAGCCTGCCGCCAGGCGCGCCGAAGCTCCAGCAGGCTGTCTGGCCCCAGCGTGGAGAAGGCAAAAACGCCGCCCTTGCTGAGAATGCGCGAGACCTCGGCAAATACTGCGTCAGGGTTGCCGACACACGGCAGCATCAGGTTGCAGAACACCACGTCGACGCTGTGGTCAGCAAACGGCAGAGCGGTCGCGTCTGCCTGCACAGCAGAGCGCTTTGCAAACCATCTGGCCGGGCTGTGACCGCGCAGCATCTCTCGGGAAAGATCCACCGAGATCAGGCGCGCGCCGCGATACCGCCGCGACAAGGCACGACTCGCCTGACCGGTGGCGCACCCGAGGTCCACCACAGTGCGCGCATTGATGACGACCGGTTCGAGCCGCTGCAACAGGCTGTCGCGCGCATGCGCATGCACGAAATCGGCGCCATCGAACGTGCTGGCAGCGCGGTCGAAGCGGCGCTTCAGATCACGTCTGCTGACTGTGTATGTATCGGTCGGGGCGTTCATTTGTCGGCAGTATAAGGGGATTCTAAGGCGGCAGAAGGGATTTGCGGCTGCGACGATAGCGGCATGCAACTCGTCCAGCTACTGCGTCGTCTCGATAACGCCATCATGCCGAGGTGCTGTGCCTTATGTGGAACGCGTTGCACCGATGAAGAGACGACGTTGTGCCGTGGTTGTCACAATGACCTGCCGTTCAGCCGCGAGCCGTGCCAGCCACATGCTCCGCTAACGACGACAGTTGCGCCGCTCGAGTATTCGTTTCCGATCGATGCGGCAATCAAGGCCCTGAAGTTTGGCCGCAAGCTCTATTACGTGCCAATGTTCGCGGACTTGCTTGTCCATGCGTATTCGCACTTGCCGCCCGGCATCGACGCGTTGTTGCCAGTACCGTTGCACTGGTGGCGGCATGTTACGCGCGGCTTCAACCAGTCTGTCGAGATGTGCAGGCCGCTACAGCGAGTAACTGGCCTGCCGATGTTGCGATGCGTTGTGCGTCGTCGCGCCACGTCTTTTCAGTCCGGCTTGCGAGCGACTGAAAGGCGCAGCAATCTTCGTGGTGCTTTTCGTCTGCAGGGGGCGCTCGAATATCGGCACATCGCCATCGTTGATGACGTCATTACAACCGGCGAAACGGCTAGTGAGCTGGCAAGGCTGCTGCTTGCCAATGGCGCCCGCACGGTGAGCGCGCTGGCGGTCGCGCGCGCCTCAGGGATTGAAGGTGTAGTGCAGCACGATGCCGATAAACACCACCATTCCGATCAGGTGGTTGCTGCGGAACGCGGCGAAGCAGCCGGGCGGTTGGCGATCACGCGCCAGCCATTGGTGCCAGGCCATCAGTCCCGCTGCGGCAGCAACTGACAGGTAGTACCAGAAACCAAGCTCCGCCCTGAAGCCGACGAGAATGAGGCCGAGCAGCATGATGAGCTGCAGTCCGGCGATAACGAACAGGTCGACCTCACCAAACAGCAGCGCAGTGCTCTTTACGCCAATCTTGCGATCATCTTCGCGGTCACACATGGCATAGAAGGTGTCGTAGATGACCGCCCATATCAGCGCGATGCCGAACACCAGCCATGCCAGTTGCGGGGTTTCGCCGGTCTGCGCTGCAAAGGCCATCGGTACGGCCCAGCCGAATGCGGCACCTAGAACAAATTGCGGGACGGATACGTAGCGCTTGATAAACGGGTAAATGATGGTGAGCACTGCGCCAACAGTTGCCAGCAACTGCGCAGGCCGATTCAGCATGGATGCGAGACCGATCGCAATCAGTCCCAGTGCCGCGAACAGCACCAGCGCTTCGCCCGGTGCAACGGCGCCCGACGCAATTGGCCGCGTGCGGGTTCGTTCGACATACGGATCGATCTTGCGATCCACCCAGTCGTTTAGCACGCAACCCGCGGATCGCATGATGAAGACGCCAAGCACGAACACGACGAACAGGCCCTGGTCGGGATGCCCCACGCCGGCCAGCCACAGCGCCCACAATGTCGGCCACAACAGCAGGTAAACGCCAACCGGCTTCTCGATTCGCATGAGCTTGCCGTAATTTCGCATTTGCGAAACCAGTCCGGGTGCGATCAGCGATTGGAGAAACTTCTTCATGGGCGCGATTGTACGGCAGCTACACCTTGCTGTAACGGCCTGCATCACTCAGCCAGCGCCGCACGATGGCGATTTCCGCATCGCTGCCCTTCAGCGCCTCGGCCGCGATCTGCACCTTGGGCATGAGCTGACCGTCGCGCGCGAGGTCGGCGATGCGGTAGTCGGGCAACCCTGTCTGCTTTGAGCCCAGCAGTTCGCCGGGGCCCCGTAACTCCAGGTCGCGCTGCGCGACGATAAAGCCGTCATTGGTATCGCGCAGCACACCGAGACGGCTTTTGGCGATGCGGCCGAGCGGCGGCTTGTACAGCAACACGCAGTGGCTCTGCGTGGCGCCACGGCCGACGCGGCCACGCAGCTGGTGCAGTTGCGACAGGCCCATTCGTTCGGCGTTCTCAATGATCATAAGGCTGGCATTCGGAACGTCGACGCCGACTTCGATGACCGTCGTTGCCACCAGCACCTGGATGAGACCATCCTTGAAGGCACTCATGCCACGCTCTTTTTCTACGGGCTTCATGCGCCCGTGGACAAGACCAATTCGAAGTTCTGGCAGCGCCTCGCTCAGCATCTGGTAGCTCGCCTCCGCCGCCTGGTAGTCCAGCACCTCGGATTCCTCAATCAATGGACAGACCCAATAAGCCTGCTGCCCGCCCGCACAGGCTTTGCGGACACGCTCGACTATTTCGTCGCGGCGCGAATTCGGTAGTGCGACCGTGGTAATTGGCTGGCGGCCTGGCGGCAGCTCGTCGATCACGGACGTGTCGAGATCTGCGTAAGCCGCCATCGCCAGGGTGCGCGGTATCGGCGTTGCCGTCATGACCAGCTGATGCGGGTGGCCGTACTCATCGGAGACGCCCTTGTCGCGCAGTGCCATGCGCTGGTGCACGCCGAAACGATGCTGCTCATCGATGACGACCAGACCGAGTTTGTGGAACGAGACGCCTTCCTGGAACAAGGCATGGGTGCCCACAACAAGCTGTGCGCTGCCATCGGCGATGGCGGCAAGTGAGCTTCGTCGCGCAGCAACTTTCTGGCTGCCGCTCAGCCAGGCTGGCTCGATACCGAGCGGCCGGAACCAGTTTGAGAAACTGCGCCAGTGCTGCTCGGCGAGAATTTCAGTGGGCGCCATGATGGCAGCCTGAACACCGCATGCTATGGCCTTCAGGCAGGCAATTGCGGCAACCACGGTCTTGCCGGAACCGACGTCTCCCTGGATCAGACGCATCATGGGGTGCGGCTGCGACAGGTCGCCGATGATGTCCGAGATAACTCGCTGCTGCGCGCCGGTAAGGGTGAACGGCAGGTCATCGACAAAGCCGCTGACCATGTCGGCTCCGTCGGTGAGCGCGATGGCGTCCTCGGTCTCAGCGATGGCGCGTAACTTGCGCAGGCTCAGGTAGTGCGCGAGCAGTTCTTCGAACGCAAGCCGCTGTTGGCATGGATGCTCGCCCTGCTGCAACAGCTCAACGTCTGCATCCGGCGGCGGCCGGTGCAGGTATCGTATCGCGTCCGCCAGCGCTGGCATCGACAGCTTTTCACGGATGTCATCCGGCAAAAGCTCTTCGGGCGGCGCGGCCTGCATGCGCTGCAGCGCCTGGTCGGTAAGGTTGCGCAACCTGCCCTGCTGGATACCTTCGGTCGCCGGATATATGGCCGTCAGCGAATCGTCGATCGTCGCGTTCTGCGATTCGCGAAGCACACGGTACTCGGGGTGAATCATCTCGAGACCGGCCGCGCCCTTGCGCGCCTCGCCAAAGCACGACACCCGCACGCCCGGCTGGAACTGTGCCTGTTGTTGTCGCGTGAAATAGAAAAAGCGCAGGGTCAGCTGGCCAGTGCCGTCGTCGATGCGAACCAGCAGGTTACGGCGGCCGCGAAAAGCCACCTCCGCAAGCAGTACCTCGCCGTGAATCAATGCGCGCTGTCCGGCCTGCAACGACCCCAGTCTGACGAGCTGCGTGCGATCCTCATAGCGCAGCGGCAACAGGAACAACAGGTCTTCAACGGCATGAAGCCCCAGTCGCTGCAGCTTGCTGGCGAGGGCCGGACCAACACCCCGCAGGGATGTCAGCGGCGTCGCGGTTTGCGCTTCAGATTGCAAGAATCGCGTCTGCCTCGACGTCGACACCTTTCGGCAGTGACGCAACGCCAACGGCTGCGCGCGCCGGGAAAGGCTCTGAAAAGTACTCCTGCATAACGCTGTTCACGGTAGCGAAGTTACCGAGGTCCGTCAGGAAAATGGTCAACTTTACGGCGTTGTCCAGGGTGCCGCCGGCCTCTTCGGCTACGGCTTTGAGATTCTCAAAAACCTGTCGGGCGCGCGCCTCGAAGTCACCCTCGACCACTTCCATCGTTGCGGGCGATAGCGGAATCTGGCCCGATAAGAAAACGAGATTGCCCGCCCGGACGGCTTGCGAATAGGTGCCAATGGCGGCCGGTGCGTTATCGGTGTGAAGTGCTTCTTTGCTCAATGGTTTACTCCGGAATCAGGCGCAATCGCGCGAGACGCGAATGACGTTGGGCATGCCTCTGACGGCACGCAGGATCTGCGCCAGGTTGGTTCGACCACGTGTTTTCAGCAGGAATGTCAGCAACGAAATATCATCGTCGCGACTGATCACCGATACCGTCTCGATATTCGAACCACTGTCGGCAATCGTGGAGGCGACCTCTGCCAATACGCCGGGTTTGTTGTGTGTTTCAACGGTTATCTGCGTTGCGAACTCGCGATCGACATCGGGCTCCCAGCTGACCGAGATCCACTTCTCTGGCTGTTTGCGGAAGTTGCTCAGATTGCCGCAGTTGTTGCGATGTATGACCACGCCGCGCCCTGCGGTCAGGTAACCCATCACGACATCGCCGGGAATCGGATAGCAACACTTCGCGTAGCTGACAACCATGCCCTCGGTTCCGGCAATGACAAGGCTCGCCACATCTTCGGTGCTGTCTTCATCATGCGCACTGCCGACGAGGTAGCTGGCTGTCAGCGACGGCAACCGCTCGCCAAGACCAATCTGGCCGAACAGCTCATTGGTGTTATTCAGACCGAGCTCTTCCAGCGCTTCCTTAATGCGTACCTTGCCGACCTTGCGCAGCGATGACCCCAGATCGCGCAGCGAGCGATCGAGCAGACGTTTGCCGAGGTCGACCGACTCGCTGGAGCGCATGGTCTTGATGTGCGCCCTGATTGCGGTGCGGGCCTTGGCGGTGCGTACGAAAGACAGCCAGTTCGGGTTTGGCTTGGCGCCCTTGCTGGTGATGATTTCGACAGTCTGGCTGTTCTGCAGCGGTGTGCGCAGCGGCACCAGCTGGCGGTTTAGCTTTGCGGCGACGCAGCGGTTGCCGATGTCGGTATGAACGGCGTAGGCGAAGTCCACCGCAGTGGCGCCCTTCGGCAACGGCATGATGTCGCCCTTTGGCGTGAATACGTAGATCTTGTCCGGGAACAGGTCGACCTTGACGCTTTCCAGGAATTCTTCAGAGGTGCCTGATTGCTGCAGCTCTGCAAGATTCGCCAGCCATTCGCGCGCGCGCCTTTGCGGTGTTGCATCTTCCTTGCGCTCGGCCTTATACAGCCAGTGTGATGCGACACCGGATTCAGCGACGCGGTCCATATTGCGCGTGCGGATCTGCACTTCCAGCGGCAGGCCCTTGGGCCCGAACAGCGTAGTGTGCAGCGACTGGTAACCGTTAACTCGCGGAATCGCGATGAAGTCCTTAAAGCGTCCGGGCATTGGTTTGTACAGACCATGCACCAGGCCCAGCACCTGGTAACAGGTGGTCACGTCATCGACAACGATGCGAAAACCGTACACATCGACAACATCAGACAGCAGGCGCTTTTTCTCCGCCATCTTGTTGTAGATGCTGTACAGGTGCTTCTCGCGTCCGTCGACATCACCCTCAATGCCTTCCTCTGCCATTGCGTCCGCGATCTTCGTCGTAATCGATTTAACGATTTGCTTCTGGCTGCCCTTGCTCTTGCGCAAGGCGTTTTCAAGTACGCGGTAGCGATAAGGGTGCAGGTGTTTGAACCCAAGGTCTTCAAGCTCGGTCTTCATGCTGTTGATGCCGAGGCGATTTGCGATCGGCGCATAGATGTCCAGCGTCTCGCGCGCAATTCGCTTGCGCTTCTCCGTGGGCATGGCACCCAATGTCTGCATGTTGTGCTTGCGGTCTGCGAGCTTGACAAGAATGACGCGTATGTCTTCGATCATCGCCAGCATCATTTTGCGGAAGCTCTCCGCCTGGGCTTCTGCGCGACTTCGAAACTCGATCTGGTCGAGCTTGCTGACGCCGTCAACGATCATTGCGACTTCTGCGCCGAATTGTTCCTTGATGTCGTCGAGTGAAGCAGGCGTGTCTTCGACCACGTCGTGCAGCAAGGCTGCAACGACTGCCTCGTAGTCGAGGTGCATGTCGGCGAGGTCTTGCGCTACGGCAACGGGATGCGTGATATACGGCTCGCCGGACTTGCGCTTCTGGCCTTCGTGAGCATCGGCGCCGAATTCGTAGGCGCGCACAACCAGGGCCACCTGCTCTTCTGACAGGTAGGTCTCGAGCTTGGCTACAAGTTGCCGCATCCCGTTGTCGCGCCTAGAGGCGCCGGGCAATCGCGAAAGAATCGTTGCGGCATAGTCCATGCCCCGATATTACGCCAAGCGACGGGCTCAGTCGCCGATCGAAATCCCCCTGAGCGGCAGGATGTCTTCAACCGCCTCGGGCTGCATCAGGTCTTCGGCGAGCGGCTGTTCGATTTCATCGAGAATTGCGGGTGTGATGTGCCCCTCGGCAATCTCACGCAGGGCAATTACTGTGGGCTTGTCATTCTCAAGCTCAACCATTGGCTCGGCACCGTGGGCGACGCGACGGGCGCGCTTGGCAGCGACAAGCACCATCTCAAAGATGTTTTCGATGTTTTCCAGGCAGTCTTCTACGGTAATGCGGGCCATTTGCTAATCCTGTTGTTGCGGTCAAACACCGCGATATTCATAAAGTAGGGAGCGGCACCCTACAGAGGGCGCCCGGGGTGCAACAGGCCTTATTCCAAAAAGTTATATGCCCTAGCCTATGATCCGCGCAACGGCGCGCCTCAGGGCGACATTGCGGGTTGCTGAGCCCTCGCCGGTGCCCGCCAGCGCGGCCTCAAGGTCCGCGACGGCCTGGTCGAGCTTGTCATTGATAATGACGTAGTCGAATTCGTCCCAGTGCGACATATCCGAGAGCGAGTCCCGCAGCCTGCGTGCAATGACTTCCGGGCTGTCTGTGCGGCGATTGCGCAACCGTCGCTCCAGCTCTTCAACCGATGGCGGCATGATGAAGATAGAGACACACTCCGGCATCGACTCGCGGACCTGGCGCGCGCCCTGCCAGTCTATTTCCAGGATGACGTCGTGGCCGTTGACCAGATGTTGCTGCACCTGCTCGCGGCTCGTGCCGTAGTAATTGTCGAACACTTCCGCTGATTCGAGCAGTGCACCGCGCTCGCGCAGCGCAAAGAACTCGTCCTTGTCGACAAACAGGTAGTCAACGCCGTCTGCTTCAGTGTGGCGCTGGTCGCGCGTTGTGTACGAGATCGAGAAGCGCAGATTCGAGTTTCTGCGTTCAAGTGCGCGAACCAGGGTGGTCTTGCCGGCGCCGGATGGTGCCGCAATTACAAACAGCTTGGCATTACTCGACATTCTGGATCTGCTCTCGCATCTGTTCGATAAGGACTTTGAGATCAACAGCCGCCTTGGTCGTTTCCGCGTCCGCCGATTTCGAACCCAGCGTGTTCGCCTCGCGATTCAGCTCCTGCATCAGGAAATCGAGACGTCGGCCTACCGCATCGTCGCTTTGCAGCGCTTCGCGTATCTCGACAACATGGCTCTCAAGGCGATCGAGCTCTTCGTCAACATCGAGTTTCGTTGCCAGCAACGCGAGCTCAATCTCAAGCCGGGCGGGGTCCGCCTCAACGTCCAATTTCTCAATACGCTCTTTCTGCTTGCGGCGCACTGCCTCCAGGACCTCTGGCATGCGCTTGCGTACTGCGGCTGCGATGCTGGCGATGTCGGCGCAACGCGATTCAATCATTTCGCCGATACGACCGCCTTCGTTGGTGCGCATCGTCGTCATGTCGGCAAGCGCCGCCTGCAGCAGTTTGCCGGCCTCAGCGGCGAGCGGCTCTGACTCAATGCTGGCCTCTTTTATAACCCCGGGCCAGCGCAAGATGTCGATCGGGTTTACCGCAGCGGCTTCAGGCAGAAGTACCCGGATCTCTGCGCTTCGCGCACTGATCAATTCGATCATGTCCTGGTTAAGCTGCAGCTCGTTCTGCTGGTCGAATGCGCGCCGAAAACTCAGTGAGCACTCCACCTTGCCGCGCCGCATGATCTTGCCGATCTGGCGCTTGAAAGCCTGTTCCTGTGGGCGCAGTTCGTCCGGCATGCGGAACTGAACATCGAGGTATCGATGATTGACGGCGCGCAGCTCCCAGGTCAGCGTACCGATCTCGGTCTCTGCTGACTGTCGCGCAAAGCCTGTCATACTGTGTAACATCCGCATTCGTCTCCGCTTAGTGTTGCCTGGTTCACGCTTTTGCTGAGTGCCCGGCTGCATAATTGCAAGCGATCAATTCTAATCCATCTGCCATGCAAATAGAGTACGCAAAAGTTTCCGCGCTGGGTGACCGCCAGGACAACCAGGACCGAGCGGCCGTCGTCGTTTCCGAAGATGCGGCGATGATGCTCGTGTTTGATGGTATGGGCGGCCACTCTGATGGCGCAATGGCGGCGCAGACTGGCTTGCAGGTCGTACAGGACCTGTTTATGGCCGCGAGCCTGCCAATTCTCGACCCTGAGGGCTTTCTCTATATGGCGCTTGCGCGCGCGCACGACCAGGTTGTCATGCTCGGCCAGGAGCTGGCTGTCGATTTTCGGCCGCGGGCGACCTGTGCCATTTGCCTGGTGCAGGAAAGCGGTTCCTACTGGGCGCATATTGGTGACAGTCGCATCTATCAGGTGCGTGATGGCAAGGTGCTGACGCGCTCGCGTGACCACTCACATGTTGAGGTGCTGATCCAGGAAGGAGCCATCAGCGAGGAAGAGGCGGCGGATCATCCCATGCGCAACTTCGTGGAATGTTGCATCGGTGGCGACGCCCCGGTTCCCGATATGAGCATCGCCACCAAGAAACATCTTGAGCCCGGCGATGTGTTGCTGGCCTGCAGCGATGGCCTCTGGTCAGGGCTTACAGACGCCGATATGGCGGAAATCGGCAAGCCTGGTGACAACAATCTTGTCGAGAATCTCAAAGCCCTCAGCATCAAGGCATTGAATGCCAACTCCCCATACAGCGACAATACGACCGGTACAGCGCTCAGATGGATCTCTGACTGAGCGCGCCCGCTCCGGAGAGACACTATGCGCCCAAGTGGCCGCGAAACAGATCAGCTGCGCGAACTGCGCTTTACCACCGACTACACCAGCCATGCCGAAGGCAGCGTGCTCGTAGAATTTGGCGAGACACGGGTGCTGTGCAACGCCAGTGTGGAAACGCGCGTGCCGCCCTGGATGCGCGGCAATGGCACTGGCTGGGTCACCGGCGAGTACGGCATGCTGCCGCGCGCCACGCATACGCGCTCCGGCCGGGAGGCTGCGCGTGGCAAGCAGGGTGGACGCACGCTCGAGATCCAGCGGCTGATTGGCCGATCCCTGCGCGCCATCATCGACCTCGATGCGCTGGGTGAGAAGACCATTACGCTCGATTGCGACGTGCTGCAGGCAGACGGCGGTACGCGCACAGCATCAATCAGTGGTGCGTACGTTGCGCTGGAACTGGCCATGCGCCGCATGAAAAAGGCCGGCAAGCTGAAAAAGAACCCGCTGCATGGCCAGGTAGCGGCGGTCTCCGTCGGCATTTTCCGCGGTACGCCTGTTCTCGACCTCGACTATGCAGAAGATTCTGACGCCGAAACGGATATGAACATCGTCATGAACGATGGCGGTCGTTTTATCGAGGTTCAGGGTACGGCCGAAGGCCATGCGTTTACCGACGAGGAATTCACAGCGATGCTGGCGCTGGCGCGTCGCGGCATCGACGACATCATTGTCGCGCAGCGCGCGGCACTCGATGCGGCCGACTAAGGCAATGACCGTGCTGCCGTCAAAAATTGTGATGGCCAGCGGCAATGCCGGCAAACTGAAGGAAATTGCCCGCATTCTCGAGCGGCTCGACGTCGAGGTTGTGCCGCAGTCCGACTTCCACGTCGAAGATGCTGATGAGACCGGCACAAGCTTTGTGGAGAACGCGCTGATCAAAGCGCGCCATGCCGCCCAGGCGACAGGCCTGGCCGCAATCGCCGACGACTCCGGGCTCGCGGTCGACGCGCTGCAAGGGGCGCCGGGCGTTTACTCGGCACGCTACTCTGGCCCCGGCGCAAGCGACGAGCGCAATATCGATAAGCTACTTCACGAAATGCGAGACGTGGCTGACGACGAACGCGGCGCCGCTTTCCATTGCGTTGCCTGCTTCGTGTTGCCGGACTCTGCGGACGCCATCATCGGCGAAGGCGAGTGGCGCGGCTCCATTCTGAAAGCGCGACGAGGTGAGGGCGGCTTCGGCTATGACCCCGTGTTTCTCGATCCTGAATCGGGCGCGACCGCAGCCGAGTTGTCGGCGGAACAGAAGAATGCCCGCAGCCACCGCGGCAAAGCGCTGCGGCAATTGCAGGAGCTGTTGCACTCAAGCTACGGCTAATCGCATTGATTATCGAGCCACCACCACTGTCGCTTTATCTGCACCTGCCCTGGTGCGTGCGCAAATGTCCTTACTGCGATTTCAACTCGCACACGCTTCGAGATGCGAGTGTCCAAGATCGTTATGTCGACGCGCTGCTGCGCGATATTGAGACGGAAGCTCAGCGTGCGGAACAGCGGCCGCTTTTCAGTATCTTTATGGGCGGCGGCACTCCCAGCCTGTTTTCGGCATCACAGGTGCAACGCATTCTCGATGGCGTCCGCGCGAATTTTGAGCTGCAGACCGATATCGAAATAACCATGGAGGCAAATCCGGGCACCGTTGAGTGTGATGCACCGGCCGGCTATCGCGACGCCGGGGTCAACAGGATTTCGGTAGGCGCCCAGAGTTTCAGTGACGCGTCGCTACAGGTCCTTGGCCGCATCCACAGCGCCGCCGACATCGAGCGAGCCGTAAACGACATACGCGACGCCGGCTTCGACGATTTCAATATCGACCTCATGTACGCGTTGCCGGGTCAGGATGTGGACGCTGCACTCCAGGACATCGAAAGCGCCGCGGCGCTCGGCCCGTCGCACATTTCCTGGTACCAGCTGACGCTGGAGCCAAACACGGTCTTTCATGCGCGCCCGCCAGCGGGGATACCGGGAGAGGATGCGGTCTGGGAGATACAGGAGCAGGGACAGGCGAGGCTCGCCGATCTCGGATTCGAGCAGTACGAGGTGTCGGCTTATGCCCGCGATGGGCGCCAGTGTCGCCACAATCTCAACTACTGGTCCTTTGGCGACTACCTCGCGGCTGGTGCCGGCGCCCACGGCAAGATAAGCGACGGCACCGACATCTTTCGCTATACCAAGCCCGCGAATCCATTGATGTACATGCAGTGTATCGAGCAGGACACAGGCGCTGGCGCCCTGCAGCCGATAGCAGGCGCAGATCGGGTATTCGAGTACATGCTGAATGTGCTGCGTCTCAGCGACGGATTTACGGAAACCGACTTCGCGAAACGAACCGGGATGTCGGCCGAGGTGCTGCAAACAACGTTGTCGTCACTGGCTGCTCGCGAGCTCCTGACAGAGCCAAAAAAGGGCCATTGGCGGCCCACGATGTTGGGAAAGCGCTTCCTCAACGACCTGCAAGCGAGTTTCCTTGAGGATTAGACGGCAAGTACTCTTATGCACAATGTCGACGAGACACCTATATTTGCAGTGTATACTGTCGCTCAATTGATACACGGTATTGCGAAGGACTCATAACCTATTGTTTTGATTCAACAATCAAAAGTGAACAGAAAATAGCCAAACTAACGCTGGTATATAAAAAACCGCAGCTTAGGGCACTCGTTCAATTTTACTCCACAACGTTATCCACAGGTTCTGTGGATAACATAGGGGCTTGCGGGATTGCTGGCTTACCTATATATTACGCGACCTTTTTTGCAAACTAGCACGCTCGGAGAGCAGTAATGAAAGCCGACATCCATCCCAACTACGCAGAAATCAAAGTCACCTGCGGTTGTGGCAACGAATTCACGACGCGTTCAACGCTCACGGATGATCTCGTTGTTGAAGTGTGCTCGTCCTGCCACCCTTTTTACACCGGCAAACAGAAGATTGTAGACACCGGTGGTCGCGTGGATAAATTCCGTAAGAAATACGGAAAATAGCCCTCGCGGGCCCCGCCTGGCGCAGCCTGCTACCTCATAAATAGACTCTCCAGAAACCCCGCACTTTGCGCGGTTCTGGTATAATCGCGCGGCTGTATTTCTTACAGCTCCCGTCGCGGTTTAGTCAAAGAGGATGAAGATGAGCCAGGACAACTTTCGCCTGATAAGCCCAAGTGGCAAGGAACAGGAACTTCCGGTACTTACGGGGACGACAGGTCCCGACGTAGTAGATATTTCGAAGTTGTATCGCGAGCAGGGCGTATTCACTTATGACCCTGGATTCGTCGCGACGGGCAGCTGCTCATCCGACATCACCTTCATCGATGGCGAAGAAGGCGTGCTCATGTATCGGGGATACCCGGTCGAGCAGCTGGCGGCACATTCAAGCTTTATCGAGGTCTCTTACCTGTTGTTGCATGGTGATCTGCCGACTGCTGATCAACTAGACGAGTTTGATCACACCATTCGCATGCACACCATGCTCAACGAGGGCATGCTGAATTTCTTCAAGGGCTTTCGCTATGACGCTCATCCGATGGCCATGCTGTCGGCCGTCGTAGGCTCAATGTCCGCGTATTACCACGACACGATGAATTCGTCGGACCCACACCATCGCGACATCTTTGCGCATCGTATTCTTGCGAAGATGCCAACGATTGCCGCAGCGGCATACAAGCTCAACATAGGCCAGCCGTTCGTCTATCCGCGCAACGACCTGAACTACTGCCAGAACCTCCTGCACATGTTCTTCTCTGTACCGGCCGAGCCTTACGAGCTTGATCCAATTGCAGCAGAGGCGCTCGATCTGCTCTTTATCCTGCACGCGGATCATGAGCAAAACTGTTCAACATCAACGGTCCGCATGGCGGGCAGTTCTGGTGCGAACCCATACTCTGCGATCGCCGCAGGCGTTTCCGCGCTATGGGGTCCGGCACATGGCGGCGCTAACGAAGCTGTCCTCGAGATGCTTGAAGAGATTGGTGATACCAGCCAGATAGGCAAGTACGTCGAGAAAGCCAAGGATAAGGACGATCCGTTCCGCCTCATGGGCTTCGGTCATCGTGTCTACAAGAACTTCGATCCACGCGCCACGATCATTCGCGAAATGTGCCACAAGGTACTTAAGAATCTTGGCCGACAGGACACGCCGATGTTCGATCTTGCGCTCGAGCTGGAACAGGTGGCACTGAAAGACGATTACTTCATTGAGAAGAATCTGTATCCGAACGTCGACTTTTATTCGGGCATCATCTACCGCGCGCTTGGCATTCCGACGTCGATGTTCACAGTGATGTTCGCAATCGGTCGTTCGGTTGGCTGGACCGCGCACTGGCGCGAGATGATTTCCGACCCGACAAGTCGGATCAGCCGCCCGCGTCAGCTGTACACCGGACCGGCGCAACGCGACTACATGGATATCAAAAAGCGCTGAGCGCTTCTATCGAGAAGTACCTGGCCTGGTCAGAAGCGCGACTGCCGTCGCGTCCGCGCGCTGCATCGGTTTTCCGTCTATCGGGCTGAGCGGTGCCTGGCGGATGCCGTCCACCGGAAATACCGTGGCCTGGATGGTGGCTTCCTCATAGTAAAACTCGAAACCGGCAAATGCCTGTGACTCGTTGCGCCGAAACTTGAGGCGACGCTCAAATATACGATACGACATACCGAGTTCCGAGAGCTGCAGTCCGACCGACTCCGGGCTATCCGCGAACAAGTGCAGGTTGGCCGCAGAGTTGTGGTCCGCGGTGCCTGTCAGTACCGGCCCGACCAGTCGCGGTGAGAAGTCAGCAAGGGTTTCCATGGCTGCCAGCGCAGCTTCACGTAACGAGCACAGGAACTCGCTGTGCGAATCGCCACCAAACAACTGATGATGCTCGGCAACAGCTTGTTCGATTTCGCCATTACCGGGCAGTGATCCGCGCTTGTTAAAGCCAAGTCGATCAGCTGCCTTGATCTTCGCGGCGTGATAGTCGCGCACGCCCTGGTTGACGATGATTCTCGCCGCCTCCTGCGCGACCAGCCGTCGCTCGCGCTCAGAATAGGGATTCGGTTTCTTCTTCTTCGGCATCTTCCACAGGGTCGGTTCCGACCGCGTCGTTAAAGATATCCAGCGGCTCGTCATCGACCTCGCAGTCGGGCACATGATCTTCACGGAAAATCTCGAAGGTCACATTGCCGCGACGTGAGTTAGCGGGGCAGCCCGTTTCGCGATCGATCAGGACTGATTCGATGCCCTCCGGCATTGGTAGCTGGTGCTCAGGTACGCCTTCATAGGCCATGCGTGAGTAGTTGACCCATACCGGCAGGGCGGTACGCGAACCTTCCTCACCGGGACCGAGCGGCAGGTCATCATCGTAGCCGACCCAGACGATGCTCGCGAGATCGGCATTGAAGCCGCCGAACCAGGCATCGCGGCGATCGTTTGATGTTCCGGTCTTGCCGGACAAATCCTTGCGTCCCAGCACCAGCGCTCGGCGGCCCGTGCCGCGGCGGATAACGTCACGCATCATGTCGGAAATAATGTAGGCGTTCTGTTCACTGATGGCGCGAGGTGCAGCATTGATGTTTTCGAAGAGCTGCGGCGCAACACTTGCATCCGGTTGGTAGCTGAGGCCGATGTCGGCCATTTGCTCCAGTGACATCTCTTCAGTCTGCTGGCCGCGAGCGTATTCGGGCTCTGGCTGCGCTTCGCATGGTCGACATACGACGGCCGGTTCGGCGCGATACAGGCTCTCGCCTTCGGCGTCGAAGATTCCGTCAATCACGTATGGCTTCACTGCAAGACCGCCATTGGCAAGCACCGCGTATCCCTGTGCCATGTCGAGCGGTGAGGCAGCACCGCCGCCCAGCGCCAGCGAGCCGTTAAATGGCAGTGCCGCGTCGCCAAAGCCGAACTTCTTGATATGTCGAACGGCATTACCAACGCCCGTTTCGAACAGCAGCAAGCGGACTGACACAAGGTTCATCGATCGCACCAGGGCCTCGCGCAGGCGCGTTGGGCCATAGAAGCGGCCGCTGTAATTAATGGGTCGCCACACTGCCTCAAGTTCTGATGAGTTTATTACGACGGGCGCATCGAGAACGACGGTCGCCGCCGTGTTGCCGTGCTCCAGTGCCGCCGAGTATATAAATGGCTTGAATGACGAGCCGGGTTGGCGGTACGCCTGTGTCGCTCGGTTGAACTTGCTGGCGGTGAAATCGAAGCCACCGACAAGCGCGCCAACTGCGCCGTCAGTCGGATCAAGAGACACGATCGCACTCTGTGCCTCCGGAACCTGGGCGAGTGCCCAGAACCCGGCGGTGGTCGGCATCACGTATATGACGTCACCAACCGAAACAACGTCTGCCGCCGATTCCGGTGCCGGTCCCGTGGTTTCCCTGTCGACGAACGGCTTCGCCCAACTCATGCCGCGCCAGGGTATTGACGACTGCTGGCCACCCATAAGAGTGATGTCCGCACTGTTGTTGTCGTTGACTGCTGTAACGATGGCAATCTTCAGGCCGCCTGGTGCGTACTGCTCAAATACCTGGGTGATTTCTTCCGGCCAGTCGACGAACGGCGTCGCCAGTAGCTCTTCACTGAGCTCCACCTGGGCCGTCGCGCCGCGGTAACCGCGGCGACGCGTAAATTCGAGCAGGCCGTTGCGCAGTGCGTAGTTGGCCGCTCGCTGCAGACGCGCGTCGAGCGTTGTTACTACCTGGTAACCATCTGTGTAAGTGCCGTCGCCATAGCGATTTATCATCTCGCGGCGCACCATTTCGGCAACGTACGGCGCATTCAGTTCTATGGCGGCGCCGTACAGCTGCGACTCCATCGGTTGCGCCATGGCATCGTCGTATTGCGCCTGATCAATGTAGCCAAGCCTCTGCATCCGGCCCAGTACGTAGCCGCGGCGAGACAGCGCATTCTCTGCGCTACTCACCGGGTTGTACTTCGACGGAGCTGGCAGCACGCCCGCAAGAGTGGCGGCTTCGGCGACGGTCAGATCAGCAAGCTCCTTATCAAAGAAAACCTGCGCGGCGGCGGCTACGCCATACGCACGCTGGCCAAAGAACATCTTGTTAAGGAAGAACGCCATGATCTCTTCCTTCGTAAACTCCTGCTCGATACGGACCGCAAGCGATGCTTCCTTGAACTTGCGCACGAAGCTTTGCTCCAGCGACAGGAAGTAGCTCCGAGCCAGCTGCTGAGTGAGTGTGCTGCCACCGCTTTCAATGTTGCCGGTTGTCGCTAACTGGAAGAAGGCGCGCAGAATGCCGCGATAGTCGACGCCCGGATGGACGAAGAAGCGCTGGTCCTCCGCCGCAATAAAGGCGTACACGACGTGCGGAGGAACTTCGTCATACGTGATCGGCAGGCGGCGCTGGTCACCAATTTCCGAAATCAGGTAGCCGTCGCGACTATATATACGGAGTGGCACCTGCAAGGGGATGTCCTTGATGGTCTCCGCCTCGGGTAAAGCAGGCTTTACGTAGTAATAAGCGCCGATAACGCCCGCAACTACGGCAATTGCGCCTAAAACGCCCAAACTCGCAAGAATCAGGGCGGTGCGCAGCAGCCCACGCCGGGACTTGTGACCTGGAGCAGAGTTTTTTGATCCGGACTTATGCATAGTCGCTATCGTTTTCGGCCTAACGCGTCGATTAGTCGATGCGCAGGTTCGTCATATTAATGATTATGGTGGTGTCTGAAAGGTGCTTTGAATGTGGCAATCCGCTGGCAAGGGCCCAAAAACAGTGCCACGGCTGTCGCGATCATAGCGAGCGGCAGCCGCAAACTGCAATTTTTATGACCAGATTGGTGCTCACTTGGGGTCGCCGACTGGTTCACGGACTCACAGATACAAAGCGCAGTAACATATAGATAGCTGGACCGTGAACAAAGTCACGTTTTATTTAACATTTTATTGATATATAGTTAAATCGCTTTGCTAAGGCCAAGACTAATTTTGGCTCGCAACTTACCGACTTAGAAGGAAAAATACGTGCTCTTCGGCAAGAAAACTCAACCACTGTTGGGCCTCGATATCACGACATCGTCGGTGAAGCTCATAGAGTTGTCGCTAAGCGGCAAGCGCTATCGAGTCGAGTCCTATTCAGCAGAGCCCACCCCGCCCAGCTCAGTGAGCGAAAAGGCGATTGTGGACGCAAAGGCTGTTGGCGAGGCGATTCGACGTGCTGTGAAGCGCGCCGGAGCCAAGGCAACCGATGTCGCAGTTGCCATTAGTGGCGACGCGGCCATTACCAAGGTGATCCAGATGCCGTCGACGCTCTCAGAGAGAGACCTCGAAGGCCAGGTCGAAATCCAGGCGGACCAGTACATACCGTTCCCGATGGAAGAGGTCAGCTTTGATTATCAAGTCATCGGGCCGAACGACAAGGATCCTGAGCTTCTCGACGTGTTGCTTGTTGCAACCCGCACAGAGAACGTGGAGCAGCGGCAGTCATCTGTCAGCGCCGCGGGCCTGAGCACGAAGATCGTGGACGTCGAGGCCTTCGCTCTCGAAAATGCCTGTCAGCTTCTCAGCCACCAGATTCCTGACGGCGGTATGGGGCAGTCTGTCGCGGTCGTCGATATCGGCGCATCCTCGACGACATTCAGCGTATTGCAGGACCTCAAGGTCGTTTATACACGTGACTTCAACTTCGGCGGCCAGCAGCTGACCGAAGAAATTATGCGTACCTACGGGTTATCGATGGAAGACGCGGGCCGCGCCAAGAAACAGGGTGGCCTGCCCAGCAACTACCAGCCGGAAGTGCTGGAGCCGTTCATCGACGATATGACCCAGCAGGTCAGCCGTTCATTGCAGTTCTACCTGGCATCAGGTGGCGGCAGGGAACAACCAGACATGATCCTGGTTTGTGGCGGTTGCGCCAACATTCCGGGAATTTCAGACGTTATTTCGAGCAGGGTCGGCATTCCGACGGAAGTTGGCGACCCGCTTGGCCAGATGAAAATATCTTCCAAAGCAAAATCACAGGGCGTGCATAAGGATGCTACAGCGTTACTTACTGCCTGCGGCCTTGCACTGAGGAGCTTCGACTAATATGCCAAGTATTAATCTACTCCCATGGCGTGAGGCGGAACGCAAAAAGCGACAACGCGAATTCGGAGTCGCAATTGCGGGTGCCGTCGTTGCCGGTGTTGCCGTCATCGTCGTCGCGTTGCTGGCTTATTCACAGATGATTTCGAATCAGGAAAACCGCAACGCGCGGCTGACTGCGGAAATCGTTGAGCTGGAAAAAAGCATCACGGAAATCGACGGTCTTGAGCGGCAGAAAGAACGCCTGCTTGCGCGCATGGAGATCATTGAGCAGCTGCAGAAGAGCCGCCCGGAGATCGTTCACTTGTTTGATGAAGTCACGCGTCAGTTGCCGGAAGGCGTATATCTGACCGGGCTCAAACAGGTTGGCGCACGCGTTGAACTTCGCGGTGTCGCGCAGTCAAGCACGCGCGTATCAGCATTGATGAGACAGATTGACGCTTCCGAATGGATGTCGGATCCGGAAGTCGACAAGGTCGAGACCAAGACGTCGGGCGCATCACGCCAGGCTGAGTTCGTGGTCTATCTGAAACAGGTACAGCAGTCCGACGAGATGGAGGATTTGCAATGAACCTTGTTGAAGAACTTCAAAGTCTTGACGTCAATGACGTAGGCCGCTGGCCATTCGCCTTCCGCGCTGCGGTCATTGCGATCACCTTTGTTGTCGTTGCTGCGGCTGGTATCTGGTTCTTTATCGTCCAGGACAAGGCGCCGCTACTTGAGCGAGCGGAGGCGGAAGAGCAATCATTGCGCGTTACGTTTGAGAATAAACAGCGCAAGGCGGCGAACTACGACTCCTATAAAGCGCAGCTTGCGCAGATCGAGCAGTCATTCGGCACGATGTTGCGTCAGTTGCCGGGTGAAACTGAGATTCCGAGCCTGATCGTTGATATTTCGCAGGCGGGACTTGCGGCTGGCTTGCAGGAACGACTGTTCCAGCCACAGTCGGAGAT
>Ga0316189_10001810_pt1 | contig 21106 bp, 19 predicted proteins | sample LowCovwburrow_MG_FD_204930 | JGI IMG/M metagenome (GOLD analysis project Ga0316189, IMG submission 204930) | Coastal sediment microbial communities from Maine, United States - Lowes Cove worm burrow | ecosystem: Environmental > Aquatic > Marine > Coastal > Sediment | place: USA: Maine... | reverse complement strand
TTCAAAAAAAAAAGCCCAGACATGACATCTGGACTTTTCTGAAATTAGGGATTACTTTTTAGGTTATTGTTTAATAAACTTTTTAGTCATTGTTTCTTCTCCATCATTAACCTCAAGGAAATACATTCCTGACATTAAATTAGACACATTAATTTCTTTTACAGAATCTCCCTTCATCATTGTTTGTCCCATCATATTTAAGACTCTATATGATGCTTTCACATTAGAAGGTATCTTTACAAATAATGTATTGCCTTTTACAGGATTAGGATAAATAATAAAATCTTCTTCAGAATCAAACGAATCATCAGATCTGGCCGTTCCCAAAGCTCTAATACTATCTTCACGTCCAGAACCATTAACACCACTAATAGTAACTTGATCTATATAAACTTGATCATTATTACCTGATGCGTCACATTGGAATCTAAATCTAGCGTTTGAAGCAAAGTTCACTTCCGATGAATTTAAAGTTACTGTAGCCGTATAGAATGTATTATTATCAAAGTTAGTTCCACTAGCATAGGTAGCAACAGTGCTATATGATGATCCATTATAATAACGCAACCAAAAATCTTCTCCATTTTCCATACTATTTGCATAGAAATAAAATTCTACTTCGACTTGATCATAAGATGTTAAATCTAATACTGGAGATGTCATTGCTGATCTAGTTCCAGAATTATCTCTCAGTCTAATTGAATAACTACCTTCATAAGAATTAGAACCATTGTATCTAAAGCAGTCTCCACCACCATCAGCCCATCCGTCTAATCCTGTCTCAAAGTAACCTTCATTTAGAATTGTTGTTCCTGGTGTTGAACAAGGTGCACACGATGAGCCACCGCAATCTACGCCTATTTCATCTCCATTTTGAACGCCATCTGTACATGTCGGAGCAGGACTTCCACCTAAACAGAAATCTGTAGCTTCTGAATTTGTAAATGAGCCTCCTGACGCTAACAATCCTGATGAGTCTGTAAGACTGTAAGATCCATTACCAAAAGAACAGCAAATACCATCGCCATAAACATCCGTTATTGTAAATGTATAACAACCATCTGGTAGACATAGTGCCTCTGTTACTGTAGATCCATCTGCATTCGCCGTAGAATAACTTCCCGATGCAACTGTTTGTCCTCCTGCGTTAGTCAAAGACCAAGCTGTTTCTTCTGGATAATTATCGAACGTAATTGATAAATCAACTTCATTATCAGAACAAGCTGTTTGACAAGGTGCACATGATGAACCTCCACAATCAACACCAGTTTCATCTCCATTTTGAATACCATCAGTACAAGTTGGTGTTGGAGTTCCTCCTCCACATTTATCAGATAATGCTAAACTTCTTCTTGCTCCTCCAGACTCCAAAACAGCACGCATTCTGGTTTTTTGACCTTGTGTGAATAGGTTCATACATGAATCATTAGTATAATCCATATAATTTTGAACCATATCAGTTGAACCACATGATACTTGTCCTATTGGACAGCCTCCATTTGAAGTTTGATGTGTAGGTGTATCGCTTACGAAATCATTTCCACAATTAGAATCTCCCCAAATATGACGAAGATTAAAAAAGTGACCAATTTCATGAGTCGTAGTACGACCTCCATCAAATGGAGCAGAAACCGCTCCTGTTCTTCCAAAAGCATTATAAATCATAATTACGCCATCAGTTGCAGCATTTCCTCCAGGAAATTGAGCATATCCCAATAGATTAATTGTTTGTCCTTGAGATACAGTGGTCATTTTTGGTACTACCCACATATTTAAATACTCAGAGGTATTCCATGGATCAATTCCACCAGTAGACGAACTTTTTGCTTCATCATTTGCATTCCAATCTTGACGCGTGGTTGATTTTCTTGTAATACCTGATGTCGCATTTCCGTTAGGATCAACACTTGCCAAACAGAACTCGATTTGAGAATCTGCAGCTTGAGACCATGTATTATCAGCATCAGGATTAGTACGTCTAAAATCTTCATTTAAGACATCTAATTGTGATTGTATTTGAGCAACACTAATGTTCTCAGTGCTGTTTCTATATAAAACATGTACCACAACTGGAATCGTGATTATGTTGCCATCTACTCTATTATTCTGCATTTGTTGAATCTTGTTTTGTGTAAAGATTTCAATTTGTTGCATTCGTTGTTCAAGGCCAGGATCTTGTTGCTTTCTAAATTCTAGATTCTCCATAGTTCCGCAGTTTCTCTCAGAAATATCCTGAGCAAAAACGGAGAAAATTGACAGAAAGCAAAAAAGTGATAGTGTAAATGTTCTTTTCATGTTAATTGTTTAAAAAATTAGTGTTAATATTAAAACTTCGATTGTGAAAGTATTAAAATTTTGATGATATCAAAATTTAACTACAACGTTTTCGCTGAAGCGCTTAAATAAAAAAAAAGGTTACGGTTTTTCCGTAATTTAAAAGCAGAAAATAACTACATTTACTGATGCACAAGACCAAATTACTTGATATTAAAGAGTTGTCAATTTCTTTTTTTTCTGAAGGAATTGAGAAGGAGATTATTCACAATATATCTTATCATTTAGATCCAAATGAAATTTTAGGTATTGTAGGTGAGTCAGGTTCAGGAAAATCAGTGTCTTCATTAGCTATTCTCGGTTTACTTCCGAAGAATATTTCAAAAATCACTCAAGGTTCAATTGTATTTAATGATAAAGATCTCACCACTCTTAAATCAAAAGACTTTCAGAAAATAAGAGGCAACGACATTGCCATGATATTTCAAGAACCTATGAGTTCACTCAACCCTTCGATGACCTGCGGGAAACAAGTTCTTGAAATTTTATTACAGCACACCAATTTGTCAAAGGCTGAAGCAAAATCCGAAACTATTGTACTCTTTGAAAAAGTAAAACTCCCAGCACCTCAACGTGTTTATAACGCTTATCCTCATGAAATTTCTGGCGGACAAAAACAACGTGTGATGATTGCGATGGCAATTGCGTGTAAACCAAAAATTTTAATTGCTGATGAGCCAACAACCGCTTTAGATGTCACTGTTCAAAAAGACATTATTTTACTATTAAAGCAGTTGCAAAAAGAAGAACAAATGAGCATCATTTTTATTTCGCATGATTTGTCTTTGGTTTCTGAAATTGCAGACCGTATTTTGGTTATGTACAAAGGAGATATTGTAGAGCAAGGTGAGGTTTCACAAATTTTTAAATCGCCAAAACACCTATATACAAAAGCGTTAATTAACTCCAGACCATCAATGGAAACCAGGTTAAAGCAATTACCAACGATTGATGACTTTATAAATAATACAGCAAATCCTGAAATTATTACGTCTGAAGAACGCGCTCAACATCATAAGATCATTTATTCTAATTCACCACTTTTAGAAGTTGTCAATGTAGAAAAAGAATTCATTTCAAAATCTGGTTGGTTTTCAAAACCCGAAATCTTCAAAGCGGTTAATAAAGTTTCTTTTAAGTTATATCGAGGCGAAACTTTAGGTTTGGTTGGTGAGTCTGGCTGCGGAAAATCAACACTTTCAAACGCTATTTTACAATTAGATAAAGCGACAGCTGGTTCCATAATATATAAAGGAGTAGATATCACGAAACTTTCAAAAAGCGACATTAGAAAACTCAGAAAAGACATTCAGATTATATTTCAAGATCCCTTTGCATCATTGAATCCAAGATTAACCGTCGGAAAAGCGATTATAGAACCCATGAAAGTTCATGGTATTGGTGCGTCAGAAGTTGAAAGAAAAGCGAAGGTTTTAGACTTACTTTTAAAAGTAGGATTAGATGAAAGTTATTTTAATCGTTATCCACACGAGTTTTCTGGAGGACAACGTCAACGTATCGGAATTGCGAGAGCTATCGCTTTAGAACCTCAGCTCATAATTTGTGACGAATCGGTTTCAGCATTAGATATTTCGGTACAAGCTCAGGTTTTAAATCTACTCAACGAGCTTAAAGACAATTTTGGATTTACCTATATATTTATATCACATGACTTGGCTGTTGTAAAATATATGTCAGACCAATTAGTAGTTATGAATAACGGGGAAGTTGAAGAATTGGATGATGCAGATAATATTTACAACAATCCTCAAAAAGAATACACCAAAAAACTTATTCATGCTATCCCAAAAGGGTTATAGCATGAATATTTTTTTAGTTAGGGTTAAGAATTTTTTTAATAATCTTAGGGTGTTTTGACAACCAGAAATAAACTTGTTTTCATTACACGTAGATTTAGGTAGATTTGGGGCAAAAAAGTTCATACGGTTTAGTTTATGATTGGTTTATGTCAAAAATTAGGTTGTTGTGATTTGGTTTAACGAATATGAAACTTATTTTTAATAAATCAGCTTAAGAACACAATAAATCGATGAAATACATTAATTTTTAACATTTACCGCGTGTAATGTTGTTTTTTCTTACATATTTATTCGTGCTGTTTTCTTAGAAAATAAAAAAGCCACTTATAAAAGTGGCTTGAATTATATTTTTTATTCTGATTATAAAAAGCTTACAAATATTGAATATTACAGTTGCATTTCAGGAATATCACCTTCAATTAATAATGTGCCTTCAGTTGCGTTTTTAATATCTTCTACTGAAACGCCAGGAGCACGTTCTAAGAGTTTAAACCCTTTGTCGGTAATTTCCATAACAGCCAAATTAGTAACAACTTTCTTTACACATGCAACACCTGTTAAAGGAAGTGAACATTGTTTTAATAATTTGGAAGCTCCTGCGCGATTGGTATGCATCATAGCGACAATAATATTTTCGGCACTAGCAACCAAATCCATAGCGCCTCCCATTCCTTTTACCATTTTGCCTGGAATTTTCCAATTGGCAATATCGCCATTTTCAGAAACTTCCATGGCTCCAAGAATTGTTAAGTCAACATGTTGTCCTCTGATCATAGCAAAACTCATTGCCGAATCAAAAAAGCTCGCTCCAGGTAGCGTGGTAATCGTTTGTTTTCCTGCATTTATAATATCGGCATCTTCTTCACCATCAAAAGGAAATGGTCCCATACCTAGAACACCATTTTCACTTTGAAATTCGACTTCTATATCATCTCTTACATAATTAGCAACTAACGTTGGAATACCAATACCAAGGTTTACATAATACCCATCTTGGACTTCTTTTGCGATACGTTTTGCGATTCCGTTTTTATCTAACATAATTAATCTCTTTGTCTAACTGTTCGTTGTTCAATTCGTTTTTCATAACGTTCACCTTGAAAAATGCGCTGTACAAAAATACCAGGTATATGAATTTGATTTGGATCCAAAGTCCCAACAGGAACGAGTTCTTCAACCTCAGCAACCGTTATTTTTGCTGCACCACACATATTAGGATTAAAATTTCGGGCAGTCCCCTTAAAAACGAGATTTCCTGCCGCATCACCTTTCCATGCTTTTACAAAAGCAAAATCAGCTTTGAATGCATATTCTAAAACATACATTTTACCATCAAACTCTCTAGTTTCTTTGCCTTCAGCAACTTCGGTTCCATAACCAGCTGGTGTGTAAATTGCAGGAAAACCTGCTTGTGCTGCTCTGCAACGCTCAGCTAAAGTACCTTGCGGAATCAATTCAACTTCCAGTTCTCCGGAGAGCATTTGTCGTTCAAACTCATCATTTTCGCCTACATAGGACGAGGTCATTTTATCAATTTGTTTGCCTTGCAATAATAAACCTAAACCGAAATCGTCTACACCTGCATTATTTGAAATACATTTAAGTCCTTTTACACCTAAATGTACCAATTCAGCAATGGAGTTCTCTGCAATGCCTGAAAGTCCAAAACCTCCAAACATAAGGGTCATATTGTCTTTAACACCTGTGAGTGCTTCGTGAACGTCAGCTACTTTTTTACTAATCATTTTTATTTGTTTTTAGCTTCTGAAAATTACGAAATAAAAAAGCCATTCAAAAATGAATGGCTTGAGATTTTTCCGAATAAAAAAAGCGTTTAAAAATCCAATACGCCTTCTAGTTCATCAATTGGATCTTTTCCTTCGCCATCATTTCCTTTCCATTTATCACAATCGACTTCAATTGATAAGTCTTGTGGTTTTTCAAATTCACCTTTTGATATTCCTAATTCTTCGTCGGCATAGCAAGATTTCATATATAATCCCCAAATTGGTAATGCCATTGATGCACCTTGACCATAAGCAATGGTTTTAAAATGTACGGATCTATCTTCAGCTCCTACCCAAACACCTGTTACAAGGTTTGGCACCATTCCCATAAACCATCCATCACTTTGGTTTTGCGTGGTTCCCGTTTTTCCTGCAATAGGATTGGTTAATTCGTATGGATATCCTGTAACTACCTCTTTATATAAAGGTTGACTCGCTCTCCAGTTATCTTTTAATCTACTACCTGAACCAGACTGAACAACACCTTCCATTAAGTTCACCGTTGTATAAGCAACTTCTGCGCTTATGACATCTTTTGTTTCTGGTGTAAATTGATATAATACGGTTCCGTTTTTATCTTCAATACGTGTTACCATTACTGGTTTATTATACACGCCTTTATTAGCAAATGTTGAATAGGCTGCTACCATTTCATAAACGCTAATTTCTGGAGTTCCGAGTGCAATTGCTGGAACCGCAGGAATTTCAGACTCAATACCTAAGTTTCTTGCCATATCTGCTACAGGTTGTGGTCCTACTTTATCCATTAAACGGGCAGTTGCCGTATTCACAGAGTTACCTAACGCAGATTTCAAAGTCAAGAACCCATCATAACGACCATCAGAATTTTTAGCAGTCCAAGGCTCTGGATTGCCATACTTATTTGCTTCAATCGTTATTTGTTGCCTTGGGATGGTATCACAAGGTGATAAGTGTAATTGATCTATTGCTGTGGCATATACAAATGGTTTGAATGTAGACCCTACTTGGCGCTTTCCCGTTTTTACCATATCATACTGAAAGTGCCTATAATTCATACCACCAACCCATGCTTTTACATGACCTGTTTGTGGATCCATAGACATCATTCCAGTTTTCAATATAGATTTGTAATAGCGCATAGAATCAATAGGCTTCATAAGCGTATCAATTTCGATAGCTTTCCCATTTTCCCAAGCAAAAATTTCCATTTGAACGGGTTTGTAAAAAGATGCTCTAATCTCTTTTTCAGATTTCCCTGCCGCTTTCATCACTCGCCAACGCTCACCTCTAGCCATAGCATCATTTAATAAATCAGTAATTTCAGCTTTTTCTAAGCCTAAAAAAGGTGTGGTTTTATTTCGCTCTGGTGTATTTTGATTGTCAAATTCTGCTTGCAGTCTTGGCATATGTCGCGCAACGGCTTCTTCGGCATATTTTTGCATCCTAGAATCAATAGTTGTATAGATTTTGAGTCCGTCGTTATAAAGATTATATTTCGAACCGTCTGGTTTTGGATTCTTGCTAATCCAATCCTTCATAAATTTATCTAGGTAAGCTCTAAAATAGGTTGCCGTTCCTTCGCGATGGGATTCTGGTGAATAGTTTAAATCTAATTCTGTGCCTTGTAAACTATCTTTTATACCTTCTGAAATGTATTCGTATTTATACATTTGAGCCAAAACAACGTTTCGTCTGTTTCTTACACCTACTGGGTTACGATGTGGTCTTGGATTATAAAATGATGAGTTTTTAAACATGCCAACCAACATGGCGGATTCTTTTAAATCTAATTCTTTCGGCTCTTTTCCAAAATAAATACGCGAGGCACTTCTTATACCATCAGCATTATTTCCGAAGTCATAGATATTAAAATACATGACAATTATTTCTTCTTTAGTATACTGTCGTTCTAAACGAATGGCAATTACCCATTCCTTAATTTTTTGAGTAAGTGCTTGAAATGTGTTTTGTGAACGCACACCAACAAATAACTGTCTTGCCAACTGCTGTGATATTGTACTGGCACCACCTTTGCTGCCTAAATAAGCAAATGCTCTTAAGGTGCCTCTAAAGTCGATACCAGAATGATCATAATGTCTTATATCTTCAGTTGCTACTAAAGCATCTACGAGTTCTTTTGGTAATTCATCATAATCTACAGGCGTTCTATTATCATCTAGGTAAAATTTACCCAGTGTTTTATCGTCGGAAGAAATAACTTCTGTTGCTAGGAAAGTTTTAGGGTTTTCAAGTATAGTATAGTCTGGTAATTCTCCAAAAGCACCCCAAGCTGCCAATTGAAAAATGAAGAAAAACATAAAAACACCGCCTGCAAAAATCATCCAAAAGCGTCTAATGTATTTTGAAAAGTCTTGTTCTGTTTTTTTAGCAGGTTTCTTTTTTGCTACTGTTTTTTTTGCCATAATCAATTTGGGTTCTGCTCAATTCTAAAACCAATATCTGTGATGCCTTCAAGCTTTTGTATCCCTGAGACGACTCCATTTTGCCTCATAGCGTGTTGAATATTAATGGTATACTCACCCGATTCTTCAAAAACAAAAGGTTTATCATAGCCTTTATACCACAACTTATTTTCCTTTACATCTGTAAACCCTGTACCCAAAAAAGTACCATCTGGATTTGCCATTTTATATTCTAATGTGTCTTTTAAGGTTTTTCCGTTAGGATAATCTAGCTCTACAATTAAAAATAAATTACTGTATTTATAAGTATCAGTATTTCTTAAATTAACGAACAAATTATAGGCGGTTAAAGAGTCTGGAGCTGTAACCTTAAACTCAATTTTGCTGTTTTTGTCCCATTCATTTGGTACTGATTTATACTCATCAAATACACGATTCGTATCACAAGCTATTGTAATAACCAATAGAAGTAAACACATGACCCAATACTTACTTTTTTGCATTGCTATTATTTGGTTTGTTGTTGCGTCGTCTTTGCTTCCCTTTATTATTTTTACGTTTGTTTTTACGTTTTGGACTATCAAAGCGCGTTAAACTATCTTGACCAACAACGTTTTCAAATTCTGTTTTAGTATCTTCAATAAGCTCTAAAGCGTATTCTTCAAGGCTAGCAACTTTTTCTTTTTTCTTGTTTTTGTCGATAATTTCATTGGCTTGTTCTGTCGTTAAGACGTGCCAATTCATCCACTCACCTTCATAAGCATACCATAAATGTCCTTTAAAAATATCTGTTTTCTGGCATACGGCTTTACCTTTTTCAGTGAAGAGTCTGGTTTCAGTTTTTGGGAATGCTTTTAAAGCGTCTAAATAAGCATCTAACTCATAATTGAGGCAGCACTTTAGTTTACCACATTGACCAGCCAATTTCAACGGGTTTAATGATAATTGCTGATATCGTGCTGCAGAGGTACTCACAGATCTAAAATCGGTAAGCCATGTAGAGCAACATAATTCTCTTCCGCAAGAACCAATACCTCCAAGACGAGCAGCTTCTTGACGAAAACCGACTTGTTTCATTTCGATTCGCGTTCTGAATTCACGTGCAAAAACCTTTATGAGCTCTCTAAAATCTACGCGTTCTTCAGCTGTATAATAAAAGGTTGCTTTACTTGCATCTCCCTGATATTCAATATCTGAAATTTTCATTTTGAGCTTTAAATCAATTGCAAATTGTCTTGCTTTGACTTTCATTGGCTCTTCTTTATCTCTTGCTCCAGACCAGATGTCGATATCTTTCTGACTTGCCTTGCGGTAAATTTTCAAGACATTTTCTTCGTCTTCAAGATTGATTTTTTTACGCTTCATCTGCACTCTTACCAATTCTCCGGTAAGCGTGACCATACCAATATCATGACCAGATTTGGCTTGTGTAGCGACAATGTCTCCAATGCTAAGCGTCAGGTTTTCGGTGTTTTTGTAGTATTGTTTTCTTCCGTTTTTAAAACGAACTTCAACGCCTACAAAGGGTTCCTGTCCTTGTGGTAACGTCATGTTAGCCAACCAATCAAAAACAGTCAGTTTATTGCAGCTATCTGTACCGCAAGTCCCATTGTTTTTGCATCCTTTTGGTTGTCCATCCTTTCCAGTTGAGCAACTATTACAACTCATGAAATTTTATATATAATTTGATAACCCGAATAAGTTATCAAATGAAGATTAATGTTTCTTTTGAAATGTAAAGATAAGATTATTTATTCATAATAATAATGTGATTTACTTCTATTGATTTTACATATTGAAACTAAAATTAAATATCTTATTTTTAGATAGTTAAGTCAGTTTTGATTACATTTTATTTTAATTTCGATGAATAGGTATAAACTTAAAAATCATCATTATGACTGCAAAAATTGTAGAAGCAAATGTTGTGATCGCTTTAGGACAAATTGTAGCGTCATTCAATGAAAAACCGGAAGGAATAACATCACTTGACCTAACAAGACTTTCTATTGGTGTCTACTTTTTAATTCTAGAAAGTGATACCAATGAACAAAAAACCATTACATTAATTAAAGAATAAAATGACATAAAAAAAGCTCCAAATTGGAGCCTTTTTTATTTTGAAAACGTTTCAAATATATTTCTCAAATCTTTTTTATATGGCAAATGATCTGCTCTTCCTTTTTTGAAGATATCATTACTATTGCCTTGACCTTTACGTAACGCTTTTTGCTCTTCAAAAGGTAAATTATTGATTTCCATACAAGATGTTGAACAACAGTTTTCCATTTTTTCCTTGCATTCATCACATTGGATAAATAGGAGATGGCAGGCTTCATTTGCACAATTGGTATGCATATCTGCTGGTTGTCCACATTGGTGACAATTAGCGATAACGTCATCGCTAATGCGTTCTGAACGTCGCTCATCAAACACGAAATTCTTACCTAGAAACTTGTTTTCTAAATCATTGGCTTCAATTTGTCTCACGTAATTGATAATTCCACCTTCTAACTGAAACACATTTTTAAAACCTTTGTGCTTGTAGTAAGCACTAGCTTTTTCACAGCGAATTCCTCCCGTACAATACATCACTAAGTTTTTGTCTTCCTTGTGTTCTTTTAAATCCTCTTCAATTAAATCTAACGATTCTCTAAAGGTATCAACATCTGGAGTAATGGCATTTTTAAAATGGCCAATTTCACTTTCATAGTGGTTTCGCATATCCACCAAAACTGTGTTTGGGTCTTCAATAAGTTCGTTAAATTTTGAAGCGCCAACATGAACACCCTTATTGGTGACATCAAAGGTGTCATCATTTAAACCATCTGCCACGATTTTGGTACGCACTTTCACTTTTAATTTTAAAAAAGCAAAGTTATCATGCTCCACAGCAATATTTAATCTTACGTTTTCTAAAAATGAAATGGTATCAAGATGATTTTTGAAAGTTTGAAAATTTTCGGCAGGCACTGAGAGTTGTGCGTTGATGCCTTCCTTAGCCACATAGATTCTGCCTAAGACGTCTTGTTCGTCCCAAGCTAAAAATAGGTGATTTCTAAAAATTTCGGTATTGCCAATTTTGGCGTACTTGTAGAAAGAGATTGTTAAGCGTTCTTTTCCCGCTTTTTCAATAAAATCTGCTCTTTCCTTAGCACTTAAGTTATTGTACAGTTGCATGCTATACTAATTTTAAGGTTAAAGAATTATTGTACAAAGATATTATTTTAAGTAGAATATCAAATGATTGTAATAAAAAAGCCCTTTAGACGATCTAAAGGGCTTTTTTGAGGACTAACTCGTTATTAATATTTTTAATTTGTCTTAAAAATATGTAACGAGCTATCCACCATCGGCTTTACAGTTGCTGTTAGTTTGCACAGCGGCCGTAATGCCTGATGTTCTGTTAAAAATAATTTTACTAAAAAATCTCATTTTTAAATAAGAATTAAATTGTAGGATGTGCTTTTTCAAGCTTCGTTTTCATAGCAAGATTTCCCAATCTCAATTAGTAGATGCAAAAAGTTTAAAAAGGTTGCGTCATTACATGAAAAAAATTAAAAGTTGTTGTATTTTAGCTAACGTTTCAAAATTAAAAATACAGATAAATGAGCAGTGAAAAAGACGCAAAATTAAAAGCGCTAAAATTAACATTAGATAAGTTAGATAAAGCCTACGGAAAGGGAACAGTCATGAAAATGAGTGACCAAGCCATTGTTGATGTAGATGCTATTTCTTCAGGATCTTTAGGATTAGATATTGCTTTAGGAGTTGGTGGATATCCTAGAGGTAGAGTCATAGAAATTTATGGACCAGAATCATCTGGTAAAACCACATTAACGTTACATGCTATTGCCGAAGCTCAAAAAGCTGGAGGAATTGCTGCATTTATTGATGCAGAACATGCATTTGATAGAACTTATGCCGGTAATTTAGGCGTAGATATAGACAATTTAATTATTTCTCAACCAGACAATGGTGAACAAGCTTTAGAAATTACTGATAATTTAATTCGTTCTGGCGCTATTGATATTGTTGTGATTGATTCGGTTGCAGCATTAACACCAAAAAGTGAGATTGAAGGTGAAATGGGTGATTCTAAAATGGGATTACATGCACGTTTAATGTCACAAGCACTTAGAAAACTAACAGGATCTATTAGTAAAACGAATTGTACTGTTATTTTCATTAACCAATTAAGAGAAAAGATTGGTGTTATGTTTGGAAACCCAGAGACAACAACTGGTGGAAACGCCTTGAAATTTTATGCTTCGGTACGATTAGATATTAGACGATCTACTCAAATTAAGGAAACCGATGGTTCCGTTATGGGAAATAAAACCAGAGTTAAAGTGGTGAAAAATAAGGTAGCACCTCCTTTTAAAATGTGTGAATTTGACATCATGTATGGCGAAGGAATTTCAAAAGTTGGTGAAATATTAGATGTTGCCGTAGAACAAGAAATCGTGAAAAAAAGTGGCTCTTGGTTTAGCTATGGAGAAACCAAGCTTGGTCAAGGTAGAGATGCTGTAAAGGCATTAATAAAAGACAACCCAGAATTGATGGATGAACTCGAAGGAAAAGTTCGAGCGAATATCAATTCTGGAAAGTAAAACTAGAAACCAAAATAAAAAAAATCCCTCTTTTTGGGATTTTTTTGGTTTTAGGACGCAACCTTTCTATAAGTTGTGCATCTATGTAATGAAATCGCATGCATTTCAAAATTAATTAGTATTTATGAAGAACGTTTTTTTATTAAGTTTTTTAATGTTTTTGTTCGTCTCCTGCAGTCTTGATGATGATAGTCAAAGTTTCTATAACGAGGCAATACCTATTGCAAGCATCACTGTACCTGAGGTATTTGAATTTGGTAATGTGTATCCAATTTCAGTGACTTACTTTAGACCAACAGGTTGCCATATATTCAACAGTTTTTTATTTGAAAATAATAACAATGAACGTACAGTTATTTTAGTTAATACTGTATATCAAGATCAAAATTGTGAAACTTTTGGCCCGGAAGAAATTATAGAAGAAGCATCTTTTAACTTTCAAGTTAATGAATATGGCACCCACACCTTCAAATTTTGGCAAGGAGAAGATGCTAATGGAAATGATCTCTACTATATTGTCGATATACCAGTAGCAGAATAAAAACAAAACTAATTAAACCGAAATTATGTGAGTTTAGACCAACTCATAGAGCGATGTCAAAAAAATGATGCTCAAGCACAAAGTCAACTATATAAGCTATATGCGAGTAAACTGTTTTCGATTTGCTTGAAGTATTCACGTAACTATGTCGAAGCCGAAGATAATTTACAAGACGCTTACATTACGATTTTTAAAAAAATAGGTCAGTTTAAAAGTAAAGGCTCTGTTGAAGGTTGGATGAAACGAATTACCATTAACACTGCTTTACAACGCTACAGAAGTGTTGGTGTTTTTGATATTATTAATGAAGATCAAATCGAAGATGTTACTGTTGATATTGAAGATGATAACATCAGTATTGATTTTTTACTGAATATCATTCAAGAATTACCAGATCGCTATCGATTGATTTTTAATTTATATGCCTTAGACGATTATTCACATAAGGAAATCGCAAGTATGTTGGATATTTCAACAGGAACATCAAAATCAAATTTAGCACGAGCACGATTGATTTTAAAAAATAAAATAGAACAATACAAAGCGAAACCCAACTCGCAAAGTTTATAATGAGTGAAAAAAAGAACATAGACAAACTCTTTAAAGAGCAACTAAAAGATTTTGAAGTTGCTCCAAATGATGCTGTCTGGGAGAATATAGAACGTGAGCTTCATAAAAAGAAGCGCAAACGTCGAATCATACCAATTTGGTGGAAGTTCGCTGGTGTAGCTGCACTTTTAGCATTGCTATTTACCGTAGGAAATACTTTTTTTAATAGTAGTACCGATCATCCAATAAAAAACAAAGTTGTTGATACCAAAAAATCAAACAATGGTACCAATACTGATAATAATCCATCGGATACTAATACTGAATTGGACCCTAAAATAAAAGCTTCTGATTTAAACACGTCGAACGATATCAACAAGCACCCAGTTGTAAATCGTGATGGTTCTGAAGATCAATCACTAGAAACAGCTAATAAGACTTCAGAAGGAGCTTTGACAACCTCTGAAAAGTCTGACAAAAACAGTTCGGTTGTGTCTTCTTCGCAAGGTCCTAATTCCGAAAAACAAACGAAGTCATCTTCTATTATCAAAAACAAATCTCTGCAAAAAGAAGGAGAAACAGCACAAAAGAAAGGTGAAGCTATTGTAAACAACGGTACCAATATTAAAAACAACAACAATAAAGACCCTTTAAAAACGACTTCCGAAACTAAAAATGCGGTCGTAAATACAACTAATAAGGTAAAACCTCAAGACAATCCCACTACAAAAGAGCTGTCTGAAATTGACAAACTAATACTAGAATCTAAAAATACAAATTCTACTCAAGTCACCTCTTCTTCTCATACTTCAGAAAAAGAAAATACAACATCAGCTATAGATACCTCGAAAACAAAAGAGCTTATCAAAGAGGAAAACACTATCGAAAATGCTATTGCTGAAGCTGAAAAAGAAAAGGATTCCATACTTGATGATACCGAAAAACTATCAAGACGATGGAGTGTTGCTCCAAATGTTGCTCCTGTGTACTTCAATACGTTAGGCAATGGCTCATCACTTGACAATCAGTTTGTTGATAACACAAAAGAAGGTGACGTCACGATGAGTTATGGTGTAAAAGGAAGTTATGCCATCAATAAAAAATTAAAAATTAGAGCTGGTGTAAATAAGGTAGATTTAGGTTATTCCACGAAAAACATCCTCATTTTTGATGGTCGAAATCCTACAGCAAATTCAAATTTACAATTGAGGAATGTGAGAATTAAAGACTCTATTAACGGACATACTTTTGTAAGCGCCAATAGCGTAAGTTTTGATACTGGTCCCGAAATATTATTCTCTAAAGAACAAGGTTCTATTGACCAGCAACTTGGTTTTATTGAAGTGCCAATCGAACTTGAATACAGCTTAGTAGATAACAAGATTGGTGTAAATGTTATTGGAGGTTTTAGCACCCTGTTTTTAAGTAATAATGAAGTGTACTCAGTACAAAATGATGGTGCAAAAACACTTCTGGGAGAAGCTACAAATATCAACAAATTGAGTTATAGCGCCAATTTTGGAGTTGGTGTTAATTATAATATTTCAGAACAATTAAGATTTAATCTTGAACCAACGTTCAAGTATCAAATAAACACATTTAATGATACGTCTGGTGATTTCAAGCCGTTTTTTATTGGTGTTTATACAGGTCTTAGTTTAAAGTTTTAGGTTTTTTAGTTGGTTAGATAGTTATTGCAAATGCAATGATGACGAAAAGCTGCTCTGTGCCAAGAGCAGCTTTTTTGTGTCATGCATTGAATGTGTTTAATTGATTTAGTAATAAGTCTCGTGTTTCAGCATTCAAACACTTAGTATCTTCAATTGTTAAACCTTCCGTAGGAATAAATTTGTGTACTTTTGCTCGCATTTGACCTGGACTTCCACTAAAAAAAATGTATGAAAATCTCTTTTTATTATCGCCAAATGTAATTGGTACTATTGGGATTTGATGATTTATCGCCATCCTGAAAGCACCATCTTTAAATGTATCTAGCGTAACACTTTCATCAGGAACACCACCTTCGGGAAATATACAAATACTCATCCCTTGTTTTAATCGTCGTTGCGCTCTTAAAAATACAGTTTGTCTGCTTTTAGGGTTATTCCTATCAACTAAAATACTGGTTCGTTTATAGAAAAAACCAAACAATGGAATTTTAGCCAACTCAGCCTTACCAACAAATACAAACGGGTTTTTAACCGTCACTAACATCATCATTATGTCCGTCATGGAGGTATGATTGGCAACAAACATATAGCTTTCTTTTTTCTTCGGAATTTCCTCACGCTCAATCTTAACCCTAAAACCCATTCCGATTAAAATAAACCAAGACCAAACACGAGCCATTTTAAAAAAGTATGGATACCATGATTCTTTTAAAATAGACACGACCAAAAACGGAAACATTATAAGTATTGGTATGGCAACCAAAACATAGAACCAAATGCGGTATAGTGTATAGAATATGTTCTTAAAAATCTTCATTGGGCTCAAAACTACTTAAATTAATTCAACAATTCTACTAAAAAAATTACCTTTGCTGACGATATAGAATGAAGTTGAAGGCTAGAGATTGTTTATTCAAAATCTTCGAAACGAATATCATAAATAATAACTAAAAACAGATTCCCGTTTTCACGGGAAGTAAATATGGCAAGAATACTAACAGGAATACAAAGTACAGGAACACCACATTTAGGAAATATTTTAGGCGCGATTCTACCTGCAATAGATATGGCAAACGATGACAAGAATGAGTCGTATTTATTTATTGCTGATATGCACTCATTGACGCAAATAAAAGATGCTGATATACTTCGCCAAAACACATATTCTACAGCTGCTACTTGGTTGGCATTTGGATTAGACATTAATAAAACCGTGTTTTATAGACAAAGTGATATTCCGCAAGTGACCGAGTTATCTTGGTACTTAAGTTGTTTCTTTCCTTACCAGCGTTTAACATTAGCACACAGTTTTAAGGATAAAGCTGACCGTTTAGAAGATGTAAATGCTGGATTATTTAGCTACCCAATGCTAATGGCTGCAGATATTTTATTGTATGATGCTGAAATTATTCCTGTTGGAAAAGATCAACTGCAACATATTGAAATGACGCGTGATGTTGCGTCGAGGTTTCATGCCAAAATGGGAGACACTTTTGTGTTACCTGAAGGAAAAGTTCAAGATTCAACCATGCTTATTCCAGGAACCGATGGTGCTAAAATGAGTAAAAGCAAAGGAAATATCATCGATATTTTTTTATCGGAAAAGAAACTACGCAAGCAAATCATGTCTATCGAAACCGATAGCACACCTCTTGAAGATCCAAAAGACTGGAATACTTGTAACTGTTTTGCTATTTATAAACTATTGGCTTCTGAAGATGAGATTACCACTATGAAAGCTAACTATGATAATGGTGGTTACGGTTATGGCCATGCTAAGCAAGCTTTATATGAATTGATTCTCGATAAATTTGCGACACAACGTGAACGCTATAATCATTTTATGGCTAACCTCAACGAAGTGGATGCTGCACTAGCTATTGGAGCAGAAAAAGCAAAAGCGGTTGCTAATGATGTGTTAAAACGTGTTCGTGTAAAGGTTGGGTATTAGGTTTGATAAATTATTTTTAAATCAACTCAAACAGTTTTCCAGGAAGTGGTCGTGTAACACCTTTTAATTCCATTGTCAATAAAACACTTGCGACTTTAAAAATGGGCATTTTGCATTCTAAAGCTATAACATCTAAAAGCTGTTTGCCGTTTTCCTTGAGATACTTGTGAATCACCTTCTCTTCAGAGGTCAATTCTACAAACAACTGCTTTTGAATGGCTGGTTTTTTATTATTCTCCAATTCCCAATTCAAAATATAAGGCACATCTAAGGGATTTGACAATACATGTGCTTGCTGCGTTTTTATTAAATTATTACATCCCAGACTTTGATTATCAGTAACGCGACCAGGAACTGCAAACACATCGCGATTATAGGAGTTTGCAATATCTGCAGTGACCAAACTTCCGCCTTTTTCGGCAGATTCAATCACAATTGTTGCTTCACTCATTCCTGCAATAACTCTATTTCGTTTTAAAAAATTGTTGCGGTCAAAAACATCAGTGCTCCAAAAATCAGATAGAAATCCTCCGTTTTTTTCGACATCAACCATATATTTTTTATGAGCTTTTGGGTAAATTTGATTGAGACCATGAGCTAAACAGCCAATAGTTTGCAAGTTGTGTTTTATGGCGGCTTTATGCGCTGTAATGTCTGTTCCGTATGCAAAACCAGAAACAATTATGGGGTCAAAAGCTGCAAGTTGCTCAATTAATTTTTCGCAAAAGGCAACACCGTAGGTTGTTATTTTTCGTGTCCCAACAACACTAATGATTCGTTTTTGTTTCAGATTAATGTTGCCTGCTTGAAATAATAAAATCGGACCATCAATACAGTGTTTTAATCGCTCAGGGTAGTCATCATCCGTAAAATACAAGCACTTAATACTATTTTCTTTTATGAACTCCAGCTCATTTTCAGCGTCTTTTAAGTGCTTACTGTCAAAAAACCCTTTTATAGTTGTGATCCCAATTCCATCAATTTTTAGAAGATTAGATTTTTTTTCAGTTAATACAGCTTCCGCAGAACCACAATGATTAATCAGTTTTTTAGCAGTCACATCTCCTATTTTAGGAATGTGTTGCAAAGCTAAAGCATAAATTAATTCTTGATCTGTCATTGTTTTTTACTAATATTCATTTTTGTAGCACATGTAAGTTACTTACAGTGAGTTCTTCACAAGAAACAAAATTAGATGTTAATAACTACTTCTGCGTATGTTTTATTCGCATTTAAAAATTTTTAACTTTGTTTTTATGCAATTAGAGACTTACATCAGCGATTTATTATACCGATACGATTGTGTTATCATACCTCAATTTGGAGCATTTTTAACGCATCGTGTTTCAGCAAAAATTCATGAAACGACTCACGCTTTTTATCCACCAAAAAAAGCCTTGTCTTTTAATGAACAATTACAAACCAATGATGGCTTATTAGCCAACTATATTGCTGAAATTGAAAAAGTCCCATACACCGTAGCTGTCGAAAAAATAGCAAAACAAGTTAAAGCTATTAAGTCTTATTTAATTGAAGGCGAAACTATTGCATTGCATAATATTGGTGATTTAATTTTAAATACCGAGGGTAAAATTAATTTTGAACCTTCAAGTCATATAAATTATCTCACTGATGCTTTTGGATTATCACAGTTTATTTCGGCTGATGTGACACGAGAAGTTTACAAAGAAACTGTTGAAGCCCTTGAAGAGAGCGTTCCGTTAACGATTACTCCTGAAAAACGAGTTTCGAAAGGTTCAACCAACAAAAGACCATATCTTAAATATGCTGCGATTGCATTAATCGCATTAACTGTAGGTGGTTTTGGCGCCTCTAATTATTATGTGAATACAATTGAAACGCACAATCAATTAGCACAAGAAGAAGCTAATGAACAATTAGATGCTAAAGTTCAGGAAGCCACATTTGTAATTGATAACCCATTACCTGCTGCTACGCTTCAAGTTGAAAAACAACAATCTGGAAACTATCATATTGTTGCTGGTGCCTTTCGTGTTGAAGCTAATTCAGATAAAAAAATTCAACAACTTAGAGATCAAGGTTATAAAGCTCGTAAAATTGGTATGAATCGCTACGGACTTCATGAAGTGGTGTACTCTAGTCATACAGATAGAATTGAAGCTTTAAACGCCTTAAAAACTATTAAGCGTTCGCACAATCGTGATGCTTGGTTGTTAGTTAAGAAAGTAGACTAATTCTCGATACAAACTTCTTTTAGTAGAGCTTTCAAACACACGTTCGGTGTGCTGTATTTTATTTCTTTATAATTTCTTAAATCACTTATCTAAGATTTAAAATCATCTTACCTTTGCTTTTTCAACTTAAATAAAATTTTCGTTTACACGGAAATTATAACACTAATTAAAATTCCCTGTTTCAAGGGAAATAAATATGGAATCAAGAACCGCATTTCAGTCTAAGACAATCATGACCGATTTGGTACTTCCAAGTGAGACCAATCCTATAAATAATTTATTTGGTGGTGAACTTTTAGCACGAATGGATCGCGCTGCCAGTATTGCTGCGCGTCGTCATAGCCGACGTATTGTAGTAACTGCATCCGTAAATCACGTTGCTTTTAATAGATCTATTCCCTTAGGAAGTGTCGTAACTGTTGAAGCCAAAGTTTCTCGTTCATTTACGAGCTCTATGGAAGTGTATATGGATGTTTGGATTGAAGATAGAGAATCTGGTGAGTGCATCAAAGCTAACGAAGCCATTTATACCTTTGTTGCTGTTGACGAAACAGGTCGTCCTGTAAAAGTCCCTCAGCTTATTGCCGAAACTCAACTCGAAAAAGATCGCTACGAAGCTGCTTTGCGTCGTAAACAATTGAGTCTGCTTTTGGCTGGTAAAATTAAGCCTGGAGATGCAACTGAGCTCAAAGCTTTATTTGAGTAAATACATAATTTTAATCCTTGTTTTCAGCTGAAATACTATCACATTTTGTAAATCCTCTCGTAGTGTTTCAAAATGATATCACATTTTGTAAATCCTCTCGTAGTGTTTCAAAATGATATCACATTTTGTAAATCCTCTCGTAGTGTTTCAAAATGATATCACATTTTGTAAATCCAACCTGCTGGATTTTGAGGTTTGGAGTCTTTAAAAATACCAAAGCCTAACATCGTTTCATTTTGATTATTGGTGAACACCTCTCCTATTTGCTGTTTAGCTGATATATTATCTCCTTTTTTAACGTACACTTTGGATAAATTTCTATAGGCAGTGATATAGTTACCATGTTTAATCAAAACTGTTGGATTAGAGTTTTTCTGGCTTGCTATTGCTAATACTTCCCCTTCAAAAACGGCTCTTACTTTTGCGTTTCTCTCTGTTGCAATTCTAACACCATTACTATTTATCTTAACGGTAGGATCTATAGGAGAAGGTTGTGTACCGTAACGCACTTTAA
>Ga0316189_10001809_pt1 | contig 21107 bp, 20 predicted proteins | sample LowCovwburrow_MG_FD_204930 | JGI IMG/M metagenome (GOLD analysis project Ga0316189, IMG submission 204930) | Coastal sediment microbial communities from Maine, United States - Lowes Cove worm burrow | ecosystem: Environmental > Aquatic > Marine > Coastal > Sediment | place: USA: Maine... | reverse complement strand
GACAAATTCTGTGAAGACTAATAATTTAAGTGCTTAATTGATTCGTCAGATTATACGTAAATTGGCAACTAATCACAGCTCGCCATTCACGGCTTTTACAGACTATATGAAAAATATTATTCGAGTAACTTTCAATTTTAGATAAATGTCTTTTGAGTTAGACTCTTTACACAATTTATAGGTCGATAAAGTTCGGCCGAATATCCAAAGAAAGTTCAAATCAAGCACCAATGTCAAATATCATTCTTTTAAATATTTCAGGCAAAGATAGAATTGGCTTGTCTGCCGATTTTTATTCCGTTATCAGCGAATTGGATGTGCGCATTTTGGACATTGGTCAATCAGTCATTCATGATCAGGTTTCGCAAGGAATGATGCTGCAACTACCTAGTTGCGAGGCCGCTGAAAAAATAGTGCAACTCATCCAAGCTCGTGCCAAGTCGCTCGAATTAGATGTGAGCGTAAGGTTTATATCCAATCAAGAGTATTCGGCATGGGTAGAGCAGCAAGGGGCTGATCGTTATATTTTGACTGTGTTAACACGCGAGGTCTCTGCTGAGGAAATTGCCAAGGTGACACAGGTTACCGCAGAACAAGGATTAAACATTCATGACATTGTAAGATTAAGTGGCCGGCTACCCTTGAATCAACCGGTTAGCAATGATGTGAAATCGTGCATTCAGTTTTCAATTCAGGGCAGGCCGAAAGATACCGCAAGTATGCGCAGCCATTTTTTAAAAATTGCTTCCGAGCTTGACATCGATATAGCAATTCAGAGAGATGATGCTTTTCGACGAAGTAGACGGCTGGTATGTTTTGACATGGATTCCACCCTGATTGAAGTCGAAGTTATTGATGAACTAGCCAAACGCGCAGGCGTTGGCAAGCAAGTTGCCGAGATTACCGAACAAGCCATGCAAGGCAATATCGATTTCAAAGAGAGTTTTAGACAACGCATGTCTCTATTGCGAGGCCTGGATGAATCAGTGCTGGAAAATATTGCAAAGAATTTACCGATTATGGAAGGTGCAGAGTGTCTAATCCGTAATCTAAAGGCCTACGGATTCAAAACCGCCATACTCTCAGGTGGATTCAATTACTTTGGAGAGTATTTGCAAGACCAACTGGGTATTGACTACGTTTTTGCCAACACCTTAGAAATAGAGGATGGGAAACTCACCGGTCGCGCCGTTGAACCCATTGTTGACGGAGAGCGTAAAGCCGTGCTACTGCAACAAATAGCCGGGCAGGAAGGCTTAGACCCGCAGCAAACTATTGCCGTTGGTGATGGTGCCAATGATTTACAAATGTTGAGCATGGCGGGATTGGGAATCGCGTTTAGAGCCAAACCACTGGTTCGCGAAGCCGCCAAACAATCGATGGCAACCCATGGTCTAGATGGAATTCTGTATCTACTCGGCTTTCGAGACGTTGATATCGAACGATAGCCTACTACAATAGCTTATTTGATGACCAATTAGCTCTAATTCAGCAACTCAGAATCTATTTTATTGCTGGATACACCAAGATTCTTTTTGCTTGGAATTGCGCTCAATCAATCGGCTCTTGCTACATACCTTAGCCACACGAGTAAGGGCGATATTTGTGTTGGCGGATATAGCCTCAGAACTGCGAAAAGCGTGCGCATCTGAATCTTGCAAAAATTTCAAAATAGTGCCTTCATCCATTTTGAACCTAAGCCATTTGTACAAGCCCCCATGGGCTCCAACTACCAACGCCACCACCACGCCAATAACTATCTGATCTTGCACAATGATTCCACTAAACCCTGAACGCTCAATTAGTCATGGCTTGATCAGAGGATCCCTAAACCACGCTTAGCCAAATGTATTACAAGACTGAATATCACCTGTGCTCATGCCTTGTTTAAACCACTGCGTTCTTTCTGCCGAGCTGCCGTGAGTGAATGCTTCACGCCGCACTGCTCTACCAGCCTGCTGTAGAATCCGGTCATCACCAACTGCGGCGGCCGCTTCTAGACCTTCTTCGATATCACCTGGCTCAAGAATACTATTGCGATTTTCAGTATGATTAATCCACACACCAGCCAGACAATCGGCCTGTAATTCCATACGAACTGAAAGAGCGTTACCTTGCGCCTTGCTGGCACGCGCCTGCTGCTGCCGGACTTTGCCAGCAACACCCACCAAATTTTGTACATGGTGACCGACCTCGTGAGCGATAACATAAGCAAAAGCAAAATCTCCTGGCGCTCCCATTCGACGCAACTCTTGGAGAAAGCTTAAGTCGATATAAACTTGATAGTCACCAGGACAATAAAATGGACCCGAAGCCGCTGAACTAGTGCCACAGGCCGATTGCACCCTGCCTTCATATAGCACCAGCTTGGGCGGCGTATACTGCTGGCCTATCGAACGAAAAACTTGATTCCAAGTATCTTCGGTTTCAGCCAAAACCACAGATACAAATTGTGCAGCCTCGTCTTTCTCTCTAGGTGTCTGTACTTGCCTATTGGCTTGCTGCTGTGTGCTTTGTTGAGCTTGGTTGCCACCCAGCACAAGCTTTAATACATTGGATACTTCAGGCCCAAAGAACAAGCCAGCCAAGACGACCAGCACCATGGCGCCGCCGCCTGCCGTTCGCCCTACTTTGCGTCCAGTAAAACCGCCACCACGACGATCCTCTACGTTGTCACTTTGTCTTCTTCCACGCCAGCGCATAAATACCTCTATAAATTTTTCTTAGGCTGTGAGTCTAACTCTTAGACTGTTGTTCTAGCAAATGGCGTAACTCGTTAATCGACTGTCTTATTGCAGATTCTGACGCCACGCCTAATCGAGCATTCGTTAATACCATCGAGCTTCGAGCAGAGCTGGCAATGTCATCATACCCATACATTCCCGCGGAACCCGCCAACTTGTGCAAGTATTCATGCAATTGCTGCACTGTTGCAGTAGCTCCTGGATGATCAAATTCAATCGCCGCCAAAGCGCTGTCTAGCTCGGCTGCTTTTTCAGCAAGGCTGTTCCGGTAACGGTGCTTAAGTTGTTGAACTTTAATTGAATCTTGCAAATTCCGGCCCTATTCTCAATCTATTCAAAGTGTTAATCCTTACCTCAGGTGGCATCAAGGCCCAATTGCTGTGCTAATGAATACAGATCGCTTATATCAATAGGCTTCACCAAATACCCATCGCAACCTAAAGCCTCAGCTCGGTCTCTATCTGACTCTATCGCTGAGGCGGTCATAATAACGATAGGAGTCTGGTCCCCAGAATTTCTTATTTTTTCAATCGCACCGTAGCCATCCAATATGGGCATGTGTAGATCCATTAACACCATATCGAATTCCTGATGTTGTAAACATTCTACCGCCAATGCGCCATTACTCAAGTGAGTTACATCTACTCCGTCATCTTCTAGCATTGCAGTGACTAGAAATGCGATATCACTATCATCTTCAACCAGCAACAAATTTAGTGGAGTGTCGAAATCATTAAAAGATTGTTGTTCCAGGCCTTCAAACTCTACCATTGGTGGAGCAAACACGTCAAAGATCACTGTTGTTCCTTTACCTTCTATAGAATCAATTAACAAGCTCCCACCCATCAACTCAATTATTCTCTCAGTAATGGTCAAACCAAGTCCGGTACCGTTCTTGCCTGTTCCAGGAGCTTGCCAAAATGGTTTTTTTATTTCCTTAAGATGCTCCTCACTGATTCCAATTCCGGTATCAGCAACACCTATCCGTAAAATGTCATTTCGCCATCCGGCTGTAATTTTTACGCCACCAAAATCCGTAAATTTAATAGCATTACTAATAATGTTGATCAAACATTGACGCAGCCTACTATCGTCAACAATAACACTCTGCGTTTCATTGAGATCTAATTGAACCTCAAATGTGATATTTTTCGTGATGGCCAATGGCTTCGCCAAAAGAGCTACATCATCAAATATCTCAGCTAATTCGACTGCTTTCGGATTAAGCACAATCCCACCTGAGTCAAATCTCCCATGGTCGATCAAATTCTCAATAAGTGACAACAAGTGTTTACTTGAGCGCTTGATGCCAATCAAGTAATTTTCAGCATCATTATTGATTTTGCTCCAATCTTCACTCAACAAAAGGTTTGTATAACCAATTATCGAGGTTAGCGGCGTTCTGAATTCATGCGACACACCTGAAAGAAGGCGGGACTGCAACCTAGCTGCCTCTTGCAATTGCGTGTTCTGCGACTCTAAGAGCTGCTTAGCAGTCTCTAGTTCCGCAAATAGCTTCGCCTGTGTTTCAAAAAGCAATTGGTTTTCATTGACCTTTTGTTGCAAGCTCTTTTGTCTAATAAACTCCTGCTTCGCATCCATAATGAACACGAATATCATTGAATCCTTAGGTATGAAAATTACCCGAATAGGGTCACCTGAAGGGCTAGTAATCATGGCTAGCTCATAGTTTTCTTTAATATCCAATCCTGCCAGGAAGTCAAATTCCTCAGTAGCATCAACTCCAACCGCTAGAGATTGAAGACCTAACTCATGGAGATTGTTCGAAGTATCTTGAATTCTCCAATTTCGATCAACCAAGAAATATGCAAAGTAACGGCTATCAAAAAGACATTGAAATATTTCCTCAATTCTAGCTTGATTCAACAATCCTGGATTCTGAGCCTTAGTATTAATTGTCAATTTATTCGCCTTGATTACTTGGGTTAGCATCAAATGGGGTCTTTATTACATATTTAAGTAAAATACAAAAGTCTATTTCTGACTCATTTTTCTCACCAAACATTCAAACAAAGACTTAACGTTTTCACCTTCTTTCGCACTGGTAGTAAAAACGTCCCAGCCCAAATTCGAAAAATTTGAAATCTGATCGCTGCCTACAGACCAGTCTTCATGATCATGCTTATTCAGCGCCACAACCACGGGCACCTCGCCAATTCGTTCGGCCACGGTTTCCCACAAAGCACTTAAGGCTTTGACAGTAGACGGTCTGGTACCGTCTCCAACAAATACTATGCCCGAAGCACCCACCAAATAGTTCGTATTTATTGGAGACAGAGGGTCCCGCCCAGCCACATCCCAGATAACCAACTTGGTATCATCCACAATTACGCTGTCGATTTTAACGCCTATTGTGGATACATACCTATCCGAGAAGACATTTTTAATAAATTTTTGCGTTAAGCTAGTTTTACCCACCGCAAAATCTCCCACCATGCACACCTTCCTTTTATTCATTGCTCTACATTAGCCTTTTTTCAATTCAAAGGTGCTGCTGGGAAACGTGGAATTTTGTTGTGCCTGCGAGTCGCATTGTGTCCAACTCAACATTATCCCATGACTTGCCTACTAAGGCACTCATCACTGAGTTCTTTACCTCACCCGTTAAGCCTCTGAAATGCCTGTCAATATAATGATTAATTGAAAGCTCCGAAGCACTTAATGCGCTTATGTCCAAACGCCTATCTGCTGACAATTGACGCAGCCGATAATCATTTTTTATTAACCAACTAATAGGGGCAATACCGGATAGTTGAACCTTGTTTTGTGAGTATTGCATGTTGAGTTCAGCAGGCGGCTCAAGTTCTGCGGCGAAACGTTGCAGCTCCATTTTTGGTTCCAACGATCTGAATGGGGTTGTTTGCATCACCAAATCTTCAGGTTCAATTTCATACTTTCTCAATACTGCAAATGGAAGAACCGCATCTGGGTCCATCAGACCATCAATCAAAATTTTGCCATCCGCCCAGTGCGCTTTAGCGAGCTTTAATCCCGGAGTTTGTGAAAAGTAGTGCTCAACGGTGTTCATGCGGGAACGATCATCGAACCACTTAAAGATAAAAAACAGCGCTAAGCCACATAGACCAATAAACATCACCCGTTGCACTAGGGTTGGTTCTTTATTCATGGCATCTGAAATGAAATCTTCTTTAAGCTGCAGCTGCAAAAGCGGCTGCATGTGATCATCAACTCCAATGAACTCAGAATTATCGCCTTCAAATCTGGACAATGCCTGAGAATACTCGGTACGAATATTGTCAAGAACATCATATAACTGATTCTTCAAAGATTCTGGTGCTTCGCCTCGCAACACACAGGCTAACATCACCCTAGGTGCGTGTGCCAACCAAATTTTGTGTTCGCCCACGCTGAAGTCAGTCAGGCGATCTTCATTGTTGCCCGAAAATGAGTCCTGAACAAAGCTCTGAATAGCCGAGAACATCGCGCTCACAGCATCGCTGTCGAGGGCGTAAGAGTCAGCTGCAGCAATGTCAGATATCAGTAGACCAGATGCTCTATCAATTAAGTAGATATGCTCCACTCGGTATAACAGTGATCGGCGCAGCAGCAGCTCAGCATAGGGTACGCCAGTTCGAATAGACTCAAACCTAGCCCCCAAACCGCTTGCCGTAGTTGCCGATTCAATTGTTTGATTGATAGTTACTAGCAGCGAACTGATTGCCTGCGAGATGGCCAATCGAATAGATGGCGCAATCGCAGGGTACAGAATATTTGCGTATTCAGCCGGGTCTACCCGTATTGCTTGCTTCAAAGTCTCGGATAAAGGCTCTCGTAAAGCGTCGATTAATTCATCACTGTCGGCAATTCCTTTATTGATAGCTGGAGCTAAAACCTCCGCTACATCTCTGGTTCGAGCATCAATATTTTCAAGGCGCTCTTGGAGTTGAAATAGCTTCTCAGAGTTATCGCCAAGCAATATCTGCTTCAATTCATCTATTTGGCTCATATCTATCTATCCAGCTACTATCTGCGTCACAGAGCAAGAAGCACAACGGCACTTTAGAATAAGCTCTTTATCTAGCAAAACTTAGTCTGAACCGCGAAGTTTTATTGCGACTTCATCAAGCATCAACGCGAGAGCCTGCCTGCCAACCTTATCGGCTTCTAACTCTTGCTTTTGCGTGGCCGACTGCTGCATCAATTCCGTTTGTACCGTCGTCACTTGATCTACCAACTCCTGCTGACTGGTTTGCATAGTCTTCTTTATGGTTGCCAAATCTTGATTGGCCTGGTCTTCCATAAGACTGATTGAATGTTGCAAAGCTGACTCAGCCTTACTTAACATATCCTGTAATGCTTTTAGTTCTGAATCACGACTTTGCTGCTCAGCTGCAATGCGCTGATCTAACTTCTTTAGAGACTTATTTACCGTTTCGTCCATGCCTGCGATTTTTTCACTGAGCCTATCTTTGAGTTGATCTACATCAGCCTCCAATCGGGCTTCCAAATCTGCAAAGCGCTGTTCAAAGCTAGAAACATACTTACCAAATAAAATATCTCTAACTTTTTCGATATCTCCCAGGCCTGGATTAATAATTTCCGCCGTAGGTTGTTTTGTGTTGTCACCCATAGTGCACCTCCAATACTTCTATATTAAATCTTTACGGCCTTGAATCACTACAACTGCTTATTCTACAAGCCATAATTCTGAAAACATTAGTTCTTCTAACCCTTAGTTACCCACCGCTTTAGAACCAACTAAGTCAGGTTTTCAAGGCGGTAGCCGTGTCTATAGACCGACGTGAGCTGCCAGTTTGGTTCATCGTCAAAGCCTAATTTGGTTCTTAATCTGCTCATATGTGTGTCAATAGTTCGCGTGTTTACCTGCGCGCTAGTACCCCAAACCATTTCCAGCAAATGCCCACGAGAAATTACGCGCCCCAAATTTTTAAACAAAAAGGTGGTTAACTCATACTCTTTAGATGTCATCTCGATAACTTCGCCAGCGCGCGATACCTCTCGTAACTTGGTGTCAATGACGTAGGGGTCGTAACGATAGTACTTGGCGGTATTGTCTTCACCAAAACCAGCTCGACGAGCAATGGCGCTAACCCTGGCGATGGTCTCCAAATGTCTGACAGGTTTGGTCATGTAGTCATCAGCACCATTTTCCAACGCTTCTACTATATCCTCTTCTGAATCTTTTTGGGTGATAAATACCACCGGCACATCTTGATCAAGCTGGCTCCTTAGATGCTTTAGCACTTCTATACCACTAGTCTGTGGCACCATCCAATCCAGAATCACTATATCGTAACTGTCCTGCGAATACGCCCGCACAAAGGAAGTTCCATCATGGTAAGTTGTACACTTATGTCCAGCTTCCTCCAACCAAGCAACTAACAGGTCCGCTTGATCTCTGTCATCTTCCAAAATGATAATTCTCATAAACACCTTCGATTTTTAAATACTCACCAAGAGTAACTAACTGTCATTAACAAGCGACAACTCAGCCATCATTTTGACGCTTAGAACTACCTTGCTATCTTTTTATTAGCAAGCACAGTCTGAACTAATTAACAGTCTGAACTAATTAACAGTCTGAACTACATAACAGTCTGAACTACTTTAAGCTGACTGCAACCATAAATCGACGCCCCGACCAAGCCCTCAGCGTACATATTTGATTTATCGGCTGCCTATCAACATAACTAAAATACCCAACACTTTGAAACAGAAGCGGTTTTAGTTCATGGATTTTAACATTTAAGCCTGCAAATGTTAAATATTGTGACTTAAATTACACTACATGCGGTTATGAAGCTACTCTATTTGCTATGCTAGTGCATTAATGATGTTGAAATAAGTGAATTAGGCATTAAGCGGTGGAATCAACTACTTTTTTGAGGCAATTATGAATATTTTACAAGAGATGCTTAAAGCTCAAGGTGGCGATATAGTAGAGCAACTAGCGAAGCAGTTTGGCTTGGATAAAAGTGATGCAGAGAAGGCACTCTCGAATCTCATCCCGGCGGTGGCTGGGGGCGTGAAAAAAGCGGCGTCTTCCAAGAATAGTCTTGAAAGTTTGTTGGGCAAGGTTCAAGCAAACCAAGATATGCGCAGGTCGATTGAATCACCCACGGTATTGGGTAACCCCCAGGTAACGCAAGCGGGCAACGAAGTACTTGCCGATATCTTTGGGTCTAAAGAAGTAAGCCGAACCGTAGCTGACCAAACCTCGAAATCAACCGGCATAGACTTTGGCATCTTAAAAAAAATGCTGCCCTTGGTCGCCGGCCTAGTGATGTCATCTCTCAGCAAAAAAGGCCAGAGTTCAAATGGTGGTTTGGGGGAGCTATTGGGCGGGCTGGCGGGCAGTTCTCAACCGCAAAGATCATCTGGCTTAGGCAGTCTACTTGGCATCATATTTGGCTCAAGCAAAAAGCAGCAAGCACCCAGTGGTGGCTTAGAAAGTTTCTTAGATTTTGACGGTGATGGTAATATTGCTGACGATGTTTTAGACCTTGCTAGAAAATTATTCTAGCTCGACCCCTAGCCAAATTGGGCCATTCCAGTTGTGGTTATCATCACATTTATCCTTTGGACAGAGTTAAAAACCAACACCTCAGATGGCTAGTGATAGTCTCTAAAAACAACAACTTCGAATAACAACCTTCATTAATAATGCCTGACAATAATCAACTGCTTATCGGTGGCAATGGCACCGAAACTATCTTCATGGATGCCAGCATGGCCAACCGCCATGGCATGGTCGCTGGCGCTACCGGTACCGGCAAAACAGTCACTTTGCAGATACTGGCCGAAAATTTTTCCAAAGCCGGTGTTCCAGTATTTCTTGCCGATGTCAAAGGTGATGTTTCGGGAGTGGGTAAAGCGGCAGAGCCTCATCCCAAAATCGATGAACGCATAACAACCATTGGCATTGAAGACTATCAAATGGTGCCAAGCCCGGTTGTGTTTTGGGATTTATTTGCAAAACAAGGTCACCCCATTCGCACCACAGTGAGCGAAATAGGCCCACTGCTATTGTCTAATTTATTGGAGTTGAACGACACCCAAACGGGCATTTTATATTCATGCTTTAAAATTGCCGACGATGAGGGCATGTTGATTCTAGACCTAAAGGATCTTCGCTCCATACTGATATGGATGGCAGATAATAGAGCAGACTTAAAAGGCGAGTATGGCAATATATCCACCGCAAGCATTGGCGCTATACAACGCGGCCTACTAGTGCTTGAAGAACAAGGTGCTGAATTCCTATTAGGCGAGCCGGCCATTTCCCTAACAGACCTAATGAGTCATGATTTTTCTGGTCGTGGTGTTATTAACATACTAGATGCAAGCAAGTTAATTCAAACCTCTCCCAAGCTCTACTCGACTTTTTTGCTTTGGCTTCTCTCGGAATTGTTTGAAACATTACCTGAGGTGGGCGATGCTGACAAACCAAAGTTCGTGATGTTTTTTGACGAAGCTCATTTGTTATTTGATGGCGCACCTAAGGTTTTGATAAACAAAATTGAACAGGTAGTGCGCCTTATTCGCTCAAAAGGCGTTGGCATTTATTTTGTTTCCCAAAGCCCACTTGATGTGCCTGAAGAAATATTGGGCCAGTTGGGTTTGAAAATTCAGCACGCCCTAAGAGCGTTTACACCCAAAGATCAGAAAGCCGTCAAAGTTGTAGCCGAGACTTTCAGAGCTAATCCCAAGCTTGATACGGGAACAGTGATCACAGAATTAGGCGTTGGAGAAGCCTTGGTTTCCACGCTAAACGCAAAAGGCATACCAACACAAGTCGAGCGCGTTCTTATACGTCCGCCGGAGTCAAGAATAGGCCCAATGACCGCTAAAGAGCGCTCCGAACAAATTGCCCGCTCACCGTTCAAAGGTAGATACGACACTACTTTAGATCGAGAGTCAGCGTATGAAATGCTGATTGAGCGCTCAAAACTGACGGCCGCCAAAGAAGAACAACTTGAGCAGGAAGAACTTGCGAGAAAGGAAGCTGAAAAGCAAGCCAAGACGGCAAGCCGTACTGCCACTCGACGATCTACTAGACAAACTCCCACAGAAGCGTTTATGAAAAGTGCTGCCAGAGCAATTGGCTCTTCATTAGGTCGCAGAGTAATACGCGGTGTATTAGGCTCAATTTTTAAAGGCTAAATGCTTTTTTGCTCACCGCGAGCTAAAAATTGTATGCATAAAGCCGAATAAAATGTGTTTTTCCAAGCGCTTAGATAGGCTATAATCGCCGCCGTTCCGCTAACCATAAATGGCATTCCGAGACGCTAACGGCTTTCAAACGAGACGCTAACGGCTTTCAAACAAGACGCTAACGGCTTTCAAACAAGACGCTAACGGCTTTCAAACCAGAGTGCTAACGGCTTTCAAAAATAAAAATATTTACAGGTGTATTAATGAGTGAAGAGCAAATGAACGACTCAACCTTTGGTCGTCTATTTATTTTAATGATCGTGGTAATGTCATTGCTAGCGGTCGTGATTATGATTTTGGCATCCTTTGCAGCCGATGATGTAAACACACGCTTAGACGAACGTAGTGCCATTGAAAACAGCGCTGCCGTGCAAGATCGCATTGCACCAGTTGGGGCGCTTTCTGATGGTTCAGCTATCGCCCCACCCGTCGCCGCACCAGTCACCCTAAGTGGTGAGCAAGCATATGCCAGCTGCGCTGCCTGCCATGCCTCTGGAATTGCTGGCGCACCTATGGTTGGCGATGCTGCTGCATGGTCATCCCGTATATCTCAAGGCATAGATAGCCTTTATGAACACGCTATTAATGGCTTTCAAGGCAATGCCGGGATGATGCCTGCCAAAGGTGGCAATATGGCGCTAAGTGATGATTCAGTTAAGGCCGCTGTTGATTACATGCTTGAAGAATCTAAGTAAATAGATTTTGTAATTTGTTAAAAAAACCTGCATCTTGCAGGTTTTTTTGTCCATATTTTTTAGAACATGGCGGTCAAAATACATTCATGGCTTCCTTTTTGCCCTGCTTATCTTTCCAAAGTTAGGCGTATTTCAGCTGTGTCAGGCGTATCCGACTCTCGATCTGCAGTCATTTGCTTAATTTTAACTCCGTATTCGCTTTGTAATTGATCTATCCAACGCAACCATTTATTAAAACTAACCTCCTCAAGCACGATGCTGACTTCATTATTTTCACGTGGCACTATTTGCTGAATTGCTTTGTCAACACCCTGGCTCTTAGCTGACCGCTCTATTACCGCCATCAAAGACTGGTTCCCTCCTTTGAGTTCTTCTCTGATCTGTACACCGCCGTCTTTAATCAGCTCAGCCTGCTGTCGCATCCACACCAAGTCAACTCGAATACCCGCAACGGATACCTGCATATCATTTATGGCACGGTGCCAGGGCTTGAGAACTAATTGATAAAATATCAATCCGCCGATCAGCAAAACCCCAACCGTCAAAATCAGCCTTTCGCGTGGTTGCATGCCACGCCAAAACACCAAAAACTTTGTTTGTAACCGTTCTAACATAGCGTATCTAACCTGTGGTGAGCACGTAACTGGCAACAATCTGCCCGTCATCAGACGCGGATGATTGCAGGCTCGCCTTTATATTGGGTCTCGAATTCAGCTGAACCATTAACTTATCAACCTGCGAAAAATCATTGAGCAAACAAGTAATAATCATTTCAGAATCTCGATAAACAATGTTTGATAGCGATACATTTTGCGACTTCAATACACCCGCCGCTTCCGCCAGCACCGATTGAGCTGTAGCAGATTTCGGCTTTCCGCCTAGCCTGGAAATCGCCTGCTGCATGATGCTTCTTGCACTATTTGGATCTACAAAATCGAGTTCTGGAAAACTATTCATTACTATTTTTTGCTGCTCCTCCTGAATAGAACGAATCTCGGCGTGTAATGCAAAATAACGATAAGTATCGTATAAGAAGACACAAAACACGGCAGTTGCAACAACCGCAATCGGCACCATAAATGACCGCCATTCAAAGCTTCTAACAGAAGGACGAAACTCATCTGCAAGTAGATCATAATTATGAATGGGTTCATGCTCCAGCCAATGTGCGAGCTTGTTACCAAATGACCAATACCGAAAATCTCGATCAGAATGACTCTCTATCAATTGTGTGGTTAAGGCCTCATCATTCACCGCTATTGTTGAACTTATCGGCACGTCCATTAGCCACACATCTATAAAATCTGGATCGATGCTCACGCCGCCACCTTGCCTGTGGTTTGCGACTATCTCAGCTTGGTTGTCTGGCGGCACAGTAATGATCGCCAATGAACAATCAGCCGCGTCATGAAAAGGCAGCAACGAATACTCCGCAATAATTCGGTCAAGCGGCAACTTGTGCTGATTCGCGCTTTGCTGCCATTCTCGCATTTTCTCTTTAGCGACCACGTAAACGTTTAGAGTTTCTCCAGCTTTCCATTGCGGGCAGGTGAAATGCAAGCTTTCCACATCTTCGGACACCGCTTCTTCTAAGGCGTACGGAACAGCCGCCTGAAATTGTCGTTTGGTTTTTGCTGGCAAATTAACCGCATGCGCCGTAACCCACTTGCTAGGCACTACCCCAATTAGTTCATCCTCTTCTCCCAAAGGATAGTCGGAAGGCGTAGGCACCACGCCAAAGGCTTCAACCTTATTGCCAGTGACACGAACCCATTCATAGGGTGCTTCAAGCTTAACGTATAATTTCATTACAAAGTGTATTGTGTTGACGGTTTATAACGGTGATCGTCGGGGTAGTGGTAGTAGCAGTAGTAGTAGTACCTGGTGATGCATTGTTTTCCCGTAGCACCGTAGTTTCTGTGCAATATCGATAATCCCCTAAAGTAACATTGGTTCTAATAACAAAAAACTGGCTATTGGTCTGCAGCATCTGCCGTGTATAACCGCCACCACTCGGCACAGTCCTAATAATAGCAGTTTGTGCCTCATGTATACTACCCGGTTGAAACCCCAAAAAAGCAGGATCTTCTCGAAGAAACAGAAAACCATCTACGGACGCTGTGTCAACCACCGGCACCTTGCTCAGAGACGCCATAACCTCAGCCGTGGTGGTATTGATATTGATACGGGCATTATCCACTGGCAACACCGTTACATATGGCGCTAGAGCATTAATTATCTCTTGCGTAAAGCCTTCAACATAACGTAGCTCCCCCAAAGAGGTTAGCTTCTGATCAGCCGCATTGTACGGGGTATCTTTAACGCGGTAATCACCACTTTCAACGCCGCCATTAGGAAATCTCGCATCATTTTCATCAAGCCAATCAACTAACGCACCATATAATTGTTCACGCGCGTCGAATTCGCCAACTTCTAATTGCTCCAATAGATTGAAGAAAATATTTTTCTGCTCAAGCAGATACTTCCCATCGGGATTCGCCAAATTATTAAGATTGTACCGTCCTTGCAGATCCTCGATTTGATACTCCAGACCGTCGAATTCAAAATCAATGACAGGCAATTCTTCGCGCTCACGCACTGAGCTTAAATCCAAAGAAAATTCTTCATATTCCTCAGCAGATTTATCTTTAGGTGGCTCACCAAATCGCGCCCAGTCGTCACCAGCGTAGTCAATAACCCTATCTGCGTCCTCATGCAGCACCCGTGATGCCCATGCTTCTATACCCAAGGCATATTGATGCCCCTGCTCTGACACATTTTGATTGGCAATGCGACGTATCAATAAGTGCTGTTGCTCAATCATAAAACCCAACAAAGTGACCATCAAAGCGATGATCAACAGCACAGTGATGATGGCCAAACCGTTTTCAGATTGAAACGAAACAGGCCGGATTCGAGCTTTGCTAGTTTTCATCTTCAGTACCACCAGCACCACCAGCACTAGGGTTAGCGGTACCACCAGTACCACCAGGGTTAGCGGTATTGCCTGCAGCAATGGTCGCAGCCACCGCGCGCTTTGCATCGCCCCCGAGCATCGAAAATACTCGTCGGTATTTAATATCGTTATCCAATTCAATCACAATATCAATCATATCCGGAAGCTTCGACGGCTCGTCCCACTTGTCATCCGTGTCATTTCTGCCATCTTCGATATGGCTAACTTCGATCTCTACCTGCTTCACCTCTCTTAACAGAGATTGCACCATGGATCGAGTGTCTGACTCAGGGTCCATAACCGGATATTGCACACGCTGAAGTACCCCATCGTCTAACTGCCAACGTACCCGGCGCGGCACACTGATGCCTTGCAAGCTTAAATCTGGATACACTCCAGTAAAATCAAGCAAGCCATCATCATTTAGGCTCAGGGTGGTTTTTCCACGCTCGCCATATTCGTCCTTGGACAATCGATTGGCAGCAAACCTTAGATCATTGGCCAGAAATAAAAAGGTTTTCTGTAGCCCAGTGACTTGCTGATGTTTTTCATCTACCCGCTCACGCATGTCTAAAAACTGCATCAACGCTGGGAATATAATAGACGCAATCACGCCAAAGATAGCCACTGCCACCACAATTTCTATCAGCGTGAAACCGCGTTGTTTCTTGTAAACGATATTTACCATATTAAAATTGATCACTAATCGCTGTGGTCATACTAGCGAAAGCCGGTGCGTCGCGCCGAGCATCATCTTTGACGGAAATTTTGACTAAAAACACCCGTTCGACGTCGGTTTTCTTCACCTCGGTACGCGCGTGCCAACGATGCCCACCCATCTTGACCACCTCAGAAGACCTACCTGTCTTGATCTTGTTAATTTTCGAGTCATGGCGAAGTAGAGCCAGCTGACTACTTGCTACCCAAGATGCCAAAACACGCTTTTCTAGACTGGCGGCTACTTCGGTATGTTTATTCATAGCGCTTGCAATTGACAAAACCGCTATGGCAACAATTGCCAGCGCTATCACAATTTCAATTAGCGTAAAGCCGTCAAGCTGCTTGCGGTCTATACTGGTGATACGATTATTCCTAGTCATTGAATCAGAATCGATTGGCCTGTTGTTCGCGTCTCGCCAATTGACCCTCGTCATCAATATAGACTACATAGACCATCTCATCACCTTCAAATGAGGTTTCGAACGGGGTTATCTCACCGAGTGGCGATATCAATACTTTCTTTTTGTTTTTGTTATCCTCCAGCAATTCAAAAACCTCCCATGTAATACCTGTTCCTTTTTCCAGGACCCTGCTTTTTAACAGCCCATCATCAAATGAGCTACGGCCTTTTCCACCAGCAGCTGAGAACGAAAAACTATTTTTTTTCTCATCAACTAACAAAAAATAAGCTTCCCCAGACAAAATAGACTCATCCCGTACTTCATTCACCACAATGTGAAAACGCTTGGCCTCAAGCCGTGCTATTCGATCACTATCGCGCGAAAGAGTAACACCCAAAGCAGCCACCATCACACCAATAATGGCCACCACTACAATTATTTCAATCAAGGTAAATCCAGCAACGCAGGCACTGACTGTGCTGGGCGGAGTTTTTATTGTTATTGCTCGCTGGTGCTTCACTGAAATATAGGTCAATTGCAGGCTCAATTACTGTGGTGGAATAATAACACTGTGCGAGCCGCAAAACAGCGCGTGACGTAAATTTAAGGTGTCAGGGCTGGTAGTGAAACCGACTTAGCTGAGCCACCTGAGTAGCCTGAACCCAGCTAATGCAAAGATCTGAGTATTTGCCGTTAGGCTTTGTAAAAATAATCATGCTCAGGGAAGCGTATGCTAAACGCATAAGGATGTATTCACCGCGTATTTTCGCAAAGGATAAGAAAATAGCCTCAATCTGTCCAAAATGCACCACGGGTTACTAAGCCCTACCTCTACTCCCATTCAATGGTGGCAGGAGGTTTGCCAGAGATATCATAGGTGACACGACTGATGCCGCGCACTTCGTTGATGATTCTATTGGATATTTTTGCAAGAATATCGTAAGGAATATGCGCCCAAGTGGCGGTCATAAAATCAATGGTCTCAACAGCGCGTAATGCGACCACATAATCGTAGGCTCGATTGTCACCAACTACACCTACTGATTTAACCGGCAAGAACACCGCAAATGCTTGGCTGGTCTTTTCATACCAACCGCTGGCGTATAATTCTTGCATAAAAATTGCATCAGCCAGTCGCAATAGATCAGCGTATTCTTTTTTAACTTCGCCCAGAATTCGAACCCCAAGACCTGGCCCAGGGAACGGGTGTCGATTGATCATTTTGGCGGGCAAGCCCAGTTCGATGCCTATTTTACGAACCTCGTCTTTAAATAGCTCGCGCAGAGGTTCTAACAGCTCAAGCTCCATATCAGCTGGCAGGCCGCCAACATTGTGATGTGACTTAATCACATGGGCTTTACCAGTCTTAGAAGCCGCTGATTCAATCACATCTGGGTAGATAGTGCCTTGAGCCAACCATTTGGCATCTTTGATTTTGTTGGATTCTTCTTCGAAGATTTCAACAAATACCCGGCCAATAATTTTACGTTTAGCTTCCGGCTCATCCTCGCCTTCCAACTCATTAAGAAAGCGCTCTTGTGCATCAACACGTATCACCTTCACACCCATATTTTGAGCGAAAGTCTCCATCACTTGATCCCCTTCATCCAAACGGAGCAAGCCATTATCAACAAAGATACAGGTTAACTGGTCGCCAATAGCCTCATGTAAAAGCGCGGCCACCACAGACGAATCAACACCACCGGATAGCCCCAGAATTACGTGGTCATCTCCCACCTGCCCCCTGGCCTGAGCAATACAGTCTTGAATAATATTGCTAGGCAACCAATCACTTCCGCATCCACAGATATCGTGTACAAACCGGGCTAATAAGACCTCACCAAATTCACTATGCGTTACTTCTGGGTGAAACTGCACACCATAAAACTTACGTTGTTCATCGGCGATGGCACATAGAGGTGCATTTTCACTCTGCGCAATTACCTTAAAGCCACCGGGTAATTCACTCACTTTATCGCCATGACTCATCCAGACATTTTGCTGGACTTCTTTGATCAAACTATTGTCCGCACATAGCTCAACCTTGGCATGACCAAACTCGCGTTTTTTTGAAGTTTGTACTTGCCCACCTAGCATGGCAGCCATACATTGCAAGCCGTAGCAAATCCCGAGCACTGGTACGCCAAGCCCAAAGATACCTTCAGGTGCACGCGGGGTGGTATTTTCAGTTACGGTAGACGGCCCGCCGGATAGAATTATGCCTTTGGCGGCGAACGCCTTAACCGTCTCAATGTCGTTATCATAAGCCCAGATTTCACAATAGACACCCAACTCACGAATTCGACGCGCAATCAATTGTGTATATTGGGAGCCAAAATCCAAAATAAGAATTTTGTCCTTATGCAGATCACTCATAGCATTTGCCTATTTACTTCTAAGTTCATCGTTAGGTTTAGCCCTGTCAAAGCTATTGATCATGAGTCGATTTAGCTTCGATAATTTGGTGCTTCTTTGGTGATTGTTACATCATGGACATGCGATTCAGTTACTCCCGCATGGCTGATTTGTACGAAAGTACAATTTTCACGCATACTGGCCAAAGACGCATTGCCGGTATAGCCCATACTTGAACGCAGACCACCCATCAATTGGTGAATAATATTAATGGCAGGGCCTTTATAGGGAACCCTACCCTCAATACCCTCTGGCACTAATTTCTCTGATTCCGACTCATCCGCCTGGAAGTAGCGATCTTTAGACCCCTGCTCCATAGCGCCAATTGATCCCATGCCTCGATAAGACTTATAAGATCTACCTTGGTAAAGTTCTATTTCACCGGGAGCCTCATCTGTGCCAGCTAGCAGACCGCCTACCATGACGCAATTTCCACCGGCTGCGATAGCCTTTGCCAGGTCGCCTGAGAAACGTAGGCCACCATCAGCAATCAATGGCGTTGCTGATTTCTTAAGCGCTTGCGCTACATCATAGACGGCAGTGATTTGCGGTACGCCTACACCAGCCACCATTCGGGTGGTACAGATTGACCCAGGGCCGATACCTACTTTGACCGCATCGGCCCCAGCTTTTACTAAGTCCAAAGCTGCTTCGGCGGTGGCAATGTTACCACCCACTATCTGTAGCTCAGGATATGCTTGCTTAGCTCTCTTCACCACATCTAAAACACCAACCGAATGTCCATGCGCGGTATCCACCACGATTAGGTCCACTCCAGCGGTAACCAAGCGTTGAATGCGTTCTTCTGTATCCGCACCCACACCAACTGCCGCTCCGGCACGCAGACGACCGTTCTCATCTTTACATGCATTCGGATGATCGGTGGATTTTTGGATATCCTTTACAGTAACCAAACCGCGCAACTTGAAGTCGTCATCAATCACCAACACTTTTTCAATGCGATGTTCATGCAAAAGACTTTGAATTTCGGCCTTGCTCGCACCTTCCTTAACCGTGATTAAACGGTCTTTTTGGGTCATTGCTTTGGAAACCGGTTCATCCAACCTTGTTTCAAAACGCAAATCTCGAGAGGTTACAATTCCCACCAGATCGTCGCCATCTACTACTGGAACTCCAGAAATATGATGGCGTTGAGTAAGTTCAAGAACATCGCCAATACTGGCATTGGGTGAAACCGTGATTGGATCATTGATAACCCCGCTTTCAAACTTTTTGACATCTTCAACGTTCTTGGCTTGAAGCGTAGGCGTCATGTTTTTATGAATGACGCTCAAGCCACCTTCTTGCGCTAAACAGATGGCCATGCGTGATTCGGTAACGGTATCCATAGCCGCAGAAAGCAGCGGAATACCGAGGCGAATTTGTTTGGTAAGCTGAGTTGAGAGATCGACGTCTCGAGGTAAAACCGCCGACTTGGCCGGCGTTAAGAGAACGTCATCAAAAGTGAGTGCGAATTTGATATTTTCCATCGCGGAATTATACGCATCTTTAGCTGCAGATCAAGCGGCTGAGAGCCAACTTGGGCCACATTTTAACTCTCGTCCCGACCAATAACAAACACCTGTTTTAATCGTTTTCTAATCAACCTTAATGATTTTTAGGGTATTGGTATTGCCATCAGCGCCTACCACGTCTCCATAGGTGATGGCTACATAATCGCCGCTGTTCAACTCTACTACTTCCTGTACTCGCTGGACGGCGTCATGCAACATATTATTGCGCTCATCCTCATGCGGAAGATAGACCGAAAGCACACCCTTATAGAGAGCCACGCGATTCAAGGTGGACTCCTTGGGGCACATTGCGACCATCGGCAGAGCGGTTTTTATTCTCGACATCCATAAAGCAGTGCTGCCAGATTCAGTCAGACAAATAATTGCCTTAATAGATTTGAAGTGATTGGCAAGATACATAGACGCCATAGCAATGGATTCATCGACCAACTCAAAATCACATTCAACGCGATGCTTGCTAATCTGAGTAATCACCTGTTTCTCAGTGGCGATTATCACATCATAAACGGTCTTCACAACTTCCAGCGGAAAATCACCGACCGCGGTTTCGGCTGACAACATAACGGCGTCAGCGTAATCAAATACCGCATTCGCCACATCAGAAACTTCGGCTCGAGTAGGGACCGGGCTGTCAATCATACTCTCCATCATTTGTGTGGCGACTATTACGGGTTTGTTCAAAACCCGTGCTCGCTGCACAATTTGCTTCTGCAATGAGGTGACCACTTCAAAGCCGACTTCGACAGCAAGATCACCACGGGCAACCATCACTCCATCGGAATGATTAATCATGTCATCGATCAACTCTTCACTTGCCACTACTTCTGCTCGCTCAATCTTTGAAATGAGTTTTGCAGTACAGCCTACTTCGTCCAGCAAGGCTCGAGCCTCAACCATATCTTGCGCTTTGGCCGGAAAAGACACACAGAGATAATCTATATTTAATGAGTTAGCGAAGATAATGTCTTTTTTATCTTTTTCGGTCAGCGCATCTTCAGCAAGCCCACCACCTTTAAGATTCAGACCTTTGCGAGATGAGAGCTTAGAACCAACCACAACTTTGGTTTTTATGGCATTCTTGCTAACCTCAACAACTTCTAACTGCACCCTGCCGTCGTCGAGCATTAAAATTCGGCCCGGCCCACAACTCTCCGCCAAGGTAGCGCATCGATAACTAACGCCTTCTGGACTGCCACACTCATCGTCGATATCTGAATCCAGCATAAGCTCTTGACCAATAGACAAATCAATTGATCCACCAACAATAGAGCCAACACGAATTTTAGGGCCCTGCAAATCACCTAAGATCGCAACTGACTGACCAAGGGCTTTTGCTGCCTGACGAATATTTGACACTGACTCAGCATGAGATTCATGCGAACCATGCGAAAAATTAACCCGAAACACACTACAGCCATTTCTGA
>Ga0316189_10001808_pt1 | contig 21111 bp, 20 predicted proteins | sample LowCovwburrow_MG_FD_204930 | JGI IMG/M metagenome (GOLD analysis project Ga0316189, IMG submission 204930) | Coastal sediment microbial communities from Maine, United States - Lowes Cove worm burrow | ecosystem: Environmental > Aquatic > Marine > Coastal > Sediment | place: USA: Maine... | reverse complement strand
TTCGACGTCGCGAAAAGCATAGGCGCCCTGCAGGAACATGATCGAACGGGTCGCGTCGGCAATGATGCGGGTACTGGCCGCAGAACGCTTTTCGAGCAATTCCAGTCTTTCCGCGGTATCACTCAAAGAATGGCTGAGTTCGCGGCGCAGACTGCTGAGATCCGCTGGACGCAGGGCTTCCCGGTTGGTGCGCCGCAGGGTGCGCGCGAAATCTTCCAGTCGATCCGCGCTGCTTTCGGCCTGGTGCTGTAACTGAATATCGGAGCGGTACTGCTGGTAGGTTATAACGCCCAGCACGACGAGGGCGACGATCACGGTGACGCGGAACAACAGTGTCGTTTGCAGTGCAAAATCATAGCTTAAGTGGCGCAACGCATTTTGCAGACGCGCGACTCGGGGTTTGCGGCTGACCCGGGTATAGTCGATACAGTCATCGAGCATGTCGCCGAGCGATCGCCTGATCCGGTCGCCCTGGCGATGAATGCGGTAGCGGGTCAGCGGCCCCTGTTCGCCAAACTCGATTAAATCGCGTTGTTCCAGCTGCTTCGAATCGATGCGGGTACCGTTGATCCAAAGTGGTTTGTCTTCGAGAGCCTCGATTTCATAACCGTCACCGGAGCGATGTAAACGCGCGACCACACCATTTTCCAGCGGTTCGCTGCCCACCTCGGCGACACGAATCATATCCGCGGGATTCAAGGATATATCGAGCGTGGTACCACTCAACCAGGATGCGGTACCACGTGCCGGCCCGGTGAGAATTTCCAGCGAGACTGGAGTAGTTGTCGCGTCATCGCCTGTTTTATTTTCTACCATGACGTTTACCCGTGAACGGCCAGGACCATCAAACCCGCAGCCTGCTTGCAAAACATACTCTCAGCTTGCGCTGCAAGCGCCAAGAATACTCTTTCTCAATTGATTTTGCAGTCAGCTTCATAACTTGTTATATGAAAATTGGGCTTTTATACTTCATGGACTGGGTATGCTCATTAATTAGGGTGATTGGGTAATATCTGCGGGGTAATGTTCGGGGGATTCGTCATTTGGTTTCCGTGGATCGAAGCGAAGCCGTCCAGTAACAGGCTGAACCTGGTGCTGGTGATAATGCGATTTTCGCCCAGGGGCCTAACCCCGGAAAGATAGATGTTGCCGCTGATCAACCAGTTTTAAAGCCTGCAACCAGTCCCACACAGTTGCGTCGTAAGATTCTATTAAAGGGTGTTAAATGACTAAAGCAAGCCGCTTATTCTATCAGTCACGCTTACGCCGTCCGGTGCTGGATCGAGCGGAAGGTATCTACATGTGGGATAAATCCGGCAAGCGTTATATCGATGGTTCGTCGGGTGCGATGGTCAGCAATATCGGTCACTCAAATCCAAATGTGCTGGCTGCGATGCGGCGGCAGATGGAAAATTCCACATTTGGCTACCGCTTACACTTCGAGACCGAGGCTTCGGAGCAACTGGCGGACAAGCTCGCCGAGTTAAGCCCCGATGGTCTCGAGCGGATCTTTTTTGTTTCCGGTGGTTCCGAGGCAGTGGAAAGTACACTGAAACTGTCGCGACAGTACGCGCTAGCTATCGGTGAACCGCAACGCTGGAAGATAATTTCGCGCCAGCCGAGCTACCATGGTTGCACGCTGGGGGCTCTCGCGATCACCGGTTATACCCCTTTGACTACGCCGTTCGCACCAATGATGCAGGCGATGCCGAAAATACCGGCGCCACGCGCCTACCTCGATGGACTCGATCCGCAAGATCCGCTCACGGGCCATCATTACGCAAACATGCTGGAGGCGAAAATCCAGGCTGAAGGGCCCGAGTCGGTGCTGGCGTTTGTGGTTGAGCCTGTGGGTGGCGCATCGACTGGAGCATTGGTGCCTCCACAAGATTACATGCGCCGTATCAGAGAAATCTGCGACCATTACGGGGTGCTCCTGATTCACGATGAGGTGATGAGCGGGGGCGGACGCACGGGGCGCTTTTTTGCCTCCGATCATTGGGACGGTGCGCCCGACCTTATTGCAATCTCAAAGGGGTTTGGCGCGGGTTACATGCCCCTGGGCGCGATGATCGCACATCAACGCATCGTTGAGGCGGTGCTCGACGCCGGCGGCTTTGCCCATGGTTTTACCTACGCCGGAAATCCGCTCGCCTGCGCCGCCGGTTTCGCGGTTATCAACGAAATCGAAACCCAGGGTCTGCTCGAAAACGCCGTCATGATGGGAGATTTACTGAAGCAGGAACTGAATGGCCTGATGCAAACCTATCCGTTTATTGGCGACGTGCGCGGCAAGGGGTTGTTGCTCGCTTTCGAGCTGGTTTCGGAGCGTGACGGCATGACGCCGTTGGCGGCGGAACTCAACGCCTATGACAAACTGGTCAACCTGGCTTACGAACGCGGACTGATCATATATTCACGTCGCACCCGCGATGGCCTTGAAGGCGATCATTTCCTGGTGTGCCCACCGCTGATAGTGACTGCCGATCAGATTGCCGAGATTATAGAGAAACTCGCGGCAAGCCTGGACGATCTGGCAAGCGCGCTCGACCTGCCAACAGTATAGCCCACAACATGTCTGACAAAATCGTCGACATCGAAGCAGCCATTGCCGTTATCGGCGATGGTGCCACGATTATGATTGGTGGTTTTGGCGTCCCGGGCACACCCTTTTGCCTGCTGGATGAACTTGTGCGACAGGGTCCAAAAGGTCTCACCCTGATCAAGAACGACGCCAATGAGAACGGAATGGGGGTCGATCATTTATTGTTGGGTAACCAGGTCGAGAAACTGATCGTGTCGCACATCGGGCTCAATTCCAACGCCATCAAACTGATGAATGAAGGCCGCCTCGAGGTGGAACTGTGCCCCCAGGGTATATTGGCCGAGCGTATCCGCAATGCCGGAGCCGGATTGTTCGGCTTCCTCACCGACATTGGTATCGATACGACGCTGGCGCAGGATAAGCCCCGCTTTGAAATTGATGGCCGAATGTTATTGCTTGAAAAACCGCTGCGGGCCGATTTCGCACTGATCCACGCTGCGCATGCGGACCCCCTCGGAAATTTGACATACGCGGCGGCGGCGCAAAATTTCAATCCGTTGATGGCGATGGCCGCGAATCATGTCATCGTCGAAACCGAGATTTTGACCGAGCCCGGAGGCCTGTCACCAGAAGCGATACACACGCCTGCACCATTTGTTGACCGGCTCGTTGAACTGCCCGAACTGACGGAGGATTATGGTGTCGTCCGACGCTAAGCAACGCCTGATCCAACGCGTGGCCCGGGAAATAGAGGCGGGCATGACGGTCAACCTCGGAATCGGCTTGCCGACCCGCGTGATCGATCATGTGGATCACGATCTACCGATTTGCCTGCATTCCGAAAACGGTATCGCCGGGGTCGGCCCCAGCGTCGCCTATGACCAGGCCGACCGCAACCTGATCGATGCAGGCGGAAGCTATGTGTCGATTCAACCGGGAACGGCATTTTTTGACAGCGCCGTCTCCTTCGCATTGGTGCGTGGTGGTCGACTCGACCTGACTGTCCTGGGTGCATTCGAAGTCGCAATGAACGGTGACCTGGCCAACTGGATGATCCCGGGGCTGTTCACACCGGGTGTCGGTGGAGCTATGGAACTTGCGCAAAAGGCGCGCCGGGTAGTCATCATGATGACCCACTGCGACAAGCAGGGGCGCTCCAAAATCGTACGCGAGTGCCGCTTGCCGATTACCGCGTCTGCCTGCGTCGATCGGATCTATACCGACCTGGCAGTTATTGATATCGTGGCGCAAGGTTTGATGCTGCGCGAAATTGCGCAGGGGGTTTCGCTAGACGAAGTTCTCGCCGCTACCGAGGCACCGTTACAGGTACCGGATAATGAATTACCGACTTTCTAGAGCACAGGAATTATGAATAAAGAAACCGGTCGACGCATCATGGATGCAGTCGATGGCCGCTTTAATGAACAAACCGAGTTTCTCGACGAAATCTCGCGCCACGCATCGATACGCGGCGAGGAACAGCCCGCGCAGCGGTTTATGGACGAGCAGTTGCGGGAACGCGGCTATAGTACCGATCTGTGGGAAATCAAAGTCGCCGATATCGCCAATTTGCCTGGGTTTTCCCCGGTTTTGGGCAACTACGACGAAGCTCTGAACCTGGTGGCCACCCATCATGGCCGCTCACAAAATGGCAAATCGTTAATCCTGAATGGTCATATCGACGTGGTGCCGGCAGGTCCGCTGGATATGTGGCAGCGGCCTCCGTTTGAGCCATACTGTGACGATGGCTGGATGTATGGGCGCGGCGTCGGCGACATGAAGGCAGGTTTGGTCGCCAACCTCTACGCGCTGGATGCGCTGCGGGACGCAGGACTTCAACCCGCGGCCGATGTCTACTTTCAGTCGGTGGTCGAGGAAGAATGCACTGGCAATGGTGCCCTCGCATGCCTGCAACGTGGATACCGCGCGGATGCCGCACTGATCCCTGAGCCATTTGACGAAAAACTGGTATCTTCTCAGGTTGGCATTATCTGGATGCAGGTGTACCTGAGGGGAACCCCGGTGCACGCGATGCAGACCTCGAGTGGTGTCAACGCGATCGAAGCGGCGATTCCGTTGATCGCTGCGCTGAGACGGCTCGAGGAAGACTGGAATGCCGCTGAACCCAGGCATGCGCGCTACGCGCATGTCGAACACCCACTCAACCTGAATATAGGTCGTATCGAGGGCGGCGACTGGCCGTCGAGCGTGCCCGCCTGGTGTTGTTTCGATGTGCGTATGGGCATTTATCCCGGGCAGGATATCGACACCGCGCGCCATGAAATCGAAAACTGTGTACTGGCGGCTGCCCGGGAGGATCCCTATTTACGCAATAATCCCCCGGAAATTTCTTATCACGGCTTTCTCGCAGAGGGCTACTCCCTGGCCGATCATGACAAGCCCGAGGCGTATCAGGCGCAGGCAATACTCGAACAGGCACATCACCGGGTTACCGGGGACGAGTTGCAATCGATGCCGATAACGGCAACTACCGATGCTCGCTTCTTCGGTCTCTACGCGGATACACCGGCACTGGTATACGGCCCAACCGCCGAGTCTATTCACGGCTTCAATGAACGTGTCAAACTGGAATCCGTGCGCCGCATAACCCAGGCGATCGCACTGTTTATCGCCGACTGGTGCGGACTGGATAAATATACCCGGGATTGAAATCATGGTCAGCGATTTGTGATGGATGATATCGATATACGACAGGCGGTCAAAGCGGACTGCGATACCATACTGGCCATGTTAATCCAGCTTGCCCGGGATCTGGGTGATGGCGATATCTTTCGATGCCGCCTGGAGGATATTCGTGATCATGGTTTCGGTGCAAATTCGCTGTTTCATTGCCTGATTGCTTCGCGGCAACGTGAGAACCTGGGCCTCGCGCTTTTCTTCCCGGTATTTTCAACCACGCGCGGTCAGCCAGGGGTTTACCTGCAGGACCTGTGGGTATCGAGTGACTGCCGCGATGTCGGCCTGGGGACCCGATTGTTGCAGCAGGTTGCAATCAGCGCCGGACAACTATGGCAAGCCCGCTACCTGGACTTGATGGTGCATGGACATAATCAGGCTGCCGAACGCTTTTACCGTCGGCACGGTTTTGACGAGCGTGGCGAAGATCGCCACCTTTCCATCGATGGGGATAAGTTTTGCAGATTGCAGCAGCCTGCTGGATAGGTATCGATGTCCAGGCCAGGTGCTTCGGCACTTGCATCGATCGGACAGACGAAAACCACTATTTGGAGTGTGAAGGTGGAGGGATGATATTCCCGCCATGCTACCCATTACAAAGTAAAACAAAAATACGGAATTATAAGCACAGACCATGAAAATTCATTTTGAAGCAGATGAACTGGCCGGCAGGCGCGCAGTTGCGATCACTAAGCTGGAGAACGAAGGCCTTGATGGCTTGCTGATGTTCCGCCAGGAAAGCATGTATTACCTGACCGGTTATGACACCATCGGTTTTGTATTCTTTCAATGTCTCTATCTGGGGGTTGACGGGTCAATGTTCCTGTTGACCCGCAGGCCAGACCTGCTGCAGGCGCAGCAAACCAGTATCATTGATGAAATCCATATCTGGCAGGATCATGAAGATGCGAACCCGTCGCAGGATTTACGCGACCTGCTTTTATGCAAAGGTTTGTCCGCTAAGAAACTGGGCGTTGAACTTGAATCTTACGGCCTCACAGCGGCTAATAGCAACAAGCTGCATGCCGCTCTGGAAGGCGTTGTTACCCTTGTCGATGCTTCGTATCTCGTGACCCATCAACGGGTAATAAAGTCCGCAGCTGAACTTGAATATGTGCGCCGTGCCGGTGAGCTGAGTGATGCCGCGCTTGCGGAGGCAATACGTCTGGCTGAGCCAGGCGCGAGCGAGGCCACCATTCTGGCTGCCATGCAGGCGGCGGTGCTCGCAGGTGACGGTGACTATCCAGCCTGCGAATTTATTATCGGGTCTGGACCGTATGCCCAACTGGTACGTTATCACTCGGGTCGGCGAACGCTCGACCCACAAGATCAGCTTACTCTCGAATATGCAGGCGTCTTCAGGCACTATCATGCTGTTGCGATGCAAACCTGTGTGATCGGTGAAGCGGACCCGGAACACTATGCAAGACATGCTGCCTGTCGAGAGACCTTGCTGGCTTGCGAAGAGGCGCTCAGGCCCGGGCGTGCGATAGGCGAGGTCTACGCGGCCGGCGCCCGCCTGCTGGGCAGTGCTGGTTACGGCGAGGACCGATTCCACGCTTTTGGCTATTCGCTTGGCGCCTGCTATGGGCCCAACTGGATGGACTGGCCAATGATATACGAGGATAACCCGGTCATAATACAGCCTGGCATGGTGTTCTTTGTGCACCTTATCCTTCCAAATTCCGAGACTGGACTGTCACAGACCCTTGGTCGCACCTCAATTGTTGGTGAAACTGGCGCCCAACCGGTTTGCTCCAGAAACCTCGATCTCGTCTGCAAATAAACTGAGCCAGACGGGGGCAGTACTGGTGGCTGCATCCCGCGGTGATATTTCACCCAAAACTCTCGACAAATCGTGCCCGGTAGCCGAGGCCTGAATCAAAACCGCAGGCTGTGCCTGCCGTGAAATCAGCTCTACAGTGTATTTCGACGCTCCCCGGGGGACAGCTTTGGTCCGCTTCATATTCAGCCTCGGTGCTAACCCCGGCGATATCCGCGCAGCGTAAAAAAATGCCGACCCGGGACTAACAGCTGCTCCCAAGTTTGGAATTGACTTAAAAATTTAGATGCGCTACGGTTTCTCGCTCTAAACATAAAACATAAAAAAATACTATGCCATCTGCGACCGACGTTCTGGTTCGCTTCGAAAATGTCCAAAAAAGTTATGATGGCGAGTCTCTCGTCGTCAAGGACTTCAATCTGGATATGGAACGAGGAGAATTCTTAACCATGCTCGGCCCCTCGGGCTCGGGAAAAACGACCTGTTTAATGATGCTCGCAGGTTTCGAGCCAGCCACCAGTGGCGAGATTTATCTTTCCGGCAACCCTATCAATCGAACACCGCCACATAAACGCGGCATCGGCATGGTGTTTCAGAACTACGCGCTTTTCCCGCACATGACGGTGGGTGAAAATCTTGCTTTCCCACTGGAAGTGCGCGGCATGGGTAAATCAGAGCGTGAGACAAAGGTTACCAAAGCGCTCGACATGGTGCAGCTTGGTGAATTCGCCAACCGTCGTCCAGGGCAGCTATCCGGTGGCCAGGCACAACGGGTCGCCGTTGCGCGTGCCCTGGTCTTTGACCCGGACGTGGTACTGATGGATGAGCCGCTGGGTGCGCTGGATAAAAACCTGCGTGAACAGATGCAATACGAGATCAAGCACATACACGAAACTCTGCAGGTAACGGTTTTGTACGTGACACATGATCAAAGTGAAGCCTTGACCATGTCAAATCGCGTCGCGGTATTTGACGATGGAGTCGTGCAACAGCTGGCGCCTCCGGATGAACTATACGAAAAACCCTCCAATGCTTTCGTCGCAGATTTTATCGGCGATAATAACCGTTTGCTGGGAACCGTCACCAGCGCCAATGGTGAAACCTGCCAGGTTAAGGCCGACGACGGATCTGAAATTATCGCCAAACAGGTCAACATTGCCGGTGAAGGCCAACGCACAACGATGTCGTTGCGTCCCGAACGAGTCGAAGTCAACCCTGAACCCGGCAAGTACGAGAATAACTTCGAGGCAAAGGCACTGGAACTGATTTATCTGGGCGACCACATTCGCACCCGCATGCAGGTTTGCGGGCGTGACGACTTTATTGTCAAAATTCCGAATTCTACGGCTCATCCTCAAGTTGCCAAAGGTGGCACGGTAAAGATAGGTTGGTCCACAGAAGATTGTCGTGCACTGGATCCGACGGATTAAGTTCCATATGATCAGAGCGCATGACTAGAGTAGTAAAGCGTCGAATTTTTACTGAATCAGGCGCTTCATAATATGAAAATTAAAATATAATTTAATGACCGAGGAAAATAGAATGAATAACGTTTTTAAACACACCATGCTGGCAACTGCGTTTGCGGTCGGTTCAGCGGGTATTACAGCCGCTTCAGCCGAGACCGAAATGGTTGTCGTATCCTGGGGCGGTGCTTATACCAAGAGTCAGCAACTGGCTTATCATGACCCCTATATGGCCAAGTATCCCAACGTCAAAATAATCAACGACGACTCTTCGGCGGAGGCAGCGGCCAAGATCCGTGCTCAGGCAGAAGCCGGTAATATGTCCTGGGATCTGGTCGACGTCGAGCCCGATGTGGCGATCGCTCTGTGCGACGAAGGTTTGCTGGTAGAATTTGATTACGATAAGGACTTCTTGCCCGCACCAGACGGCACCTCAGCAAAGGATGATTTTGGCGCGTCCGCCGAGGTTTCACCGTGTTTCGTTCCCCAGATTGTCTTCTCGACCACCTTTGGTTACCGCACGGATATATTAAAACCGGGCCCTACGACTATCCACGATGTGTTTGACCTGAAAAAATTCCCGGGCAAACGCGCACTACAGAAACACCCGATGGGTAACCTTGAATGGGCGCTGATCGCCGATGGGGTCCCCGCGGCTGACGTATATGATGTGCTTGACACGGAAGAAGGTGTAAATCGCGCCTTTGCCAAGCTGGATACCATCAAGGACCAGGTCGTGTGGTGGACTAAAGGTGCACAGCCGGGTCAGTTGCTGGCAGACGGCGAAGTGGTTATGGGATCGGCTTATAACGGTCGTTTGTTTGCTGCGATCGAAGAGAACAAGCAGCCCATCGGCATGATGTGGGACTGGCAGCTCTTTGCACTGGACGGCTGGGTTGTTCCAAAAGGAGCGCCAAATATGGCTGAAGTCATGAAATACCTGAAGTTCGCTACCGATACGCAGCGTCTGGCGGATCAGGCCAAGTACATTTCGTACGGCCCTGCGCGCGCTTCATCGGCACCGCTGGTGGGCAAGCACGCAGAGCTGGGTATCGAGATGGGCCCGCATATGCCAACGGCACCGGCGAACGCCAAGCACACGATCCTGAAGGATGTGGCCTGGTGGGCCGATCATGTTGACGAGCTGCGCGAGCGCTTTGAGTCATGGGTCGCGTCTTAATACACGGCAAAGACTGATGAGCCGGAATTCGCTTTGAATTCCGGCTCAATCCTGAGTATTTACACCATTGTCATACGGTATAAATACTCAGGATTGAGACTCTCACAACGACAATAAACTTGCAGGATAAAATAAGGCAATGAGTGAAACCAACGCCAGTCCCGAATTACTGAAGACCCCGGACGGTACGCCGCTAAAGGTCGCTCTGAGTCGCACCTTGCGATATCGGAAAAGGACAGCACTGTTACTGGTCGCACCGTTGTTTCTGTTCGTTATGGTTACCTTTCTTTTTCCCATTTTCGATATGCTTTCGCGCAGTGTCGATAACAAGATAATGCACGAGATATTCCCGCAAACCACCGCGTTGCTGGGCGAATGGGACGATTCAACCGGCAAACTGCCCGATGAAGCTGTTTTCAAGGCACTGGTGCTAGAAGGACAGGTTGCCGCCAAAGAGAAAACCATCAATAAAGTCGGTAAGCGTCTTAATTATGAAACTTCGGGCATGTCCAGCCTGTTTCGTAAAACAGGGCGCAAGCTACTGCGCTTCGACCCGGAAAAACTGGAAACGAATTACACCGACGTCATTCTGGGTATCGATAAAAAATGGAAGGATATAGAAAACTGGCGACTGATTAAGCGCGAGAGCGCAAAATATACGGCGGCTTATTACTACGCGGCCCTTGACGCACAAATGACGTCCGCTGGCCTTGAATTCAAGGATGAAAACAAACAAATCTATATGACACTGTTTGGGCGAACGCTCTACATGAGCAGTTTAATTACCTTTCTTACCATACTGCTGGGTTACCCGATTGCCTTTTTACTGGCGTCGCTGAAAACCCGCACCAGTAACCTGCTGATGATTATGGTGTTGCTGCCTTTCTGGACTTCCCTGCTGGTGCGTACCAGCGCCTGGATTGCTCTGCTGCAAAAAGAAGGGGTGATCAACGATTTTCTGGTCGGCATTGGCCTGATCGGGGACGACAGCCGTTTGCAAATGATTCATAACCAGACGGGTACCATCATCTCGATGACGCACATTCTGTTGCCCTTTATGATTTTACCGCTGTTCAGCGTCATGAAAACCATTCCACCCAGCTATATGCGCGCAGCACGCTCGATGGGGGCAACGCCATTTACCGCGTTCAGACGGATCTATTTTCCCAATACGATCGCGGGGATTGGCGCCGGTGGAATACTGGTATTTATCCTGTCGATTGGTTTTTACATTACGCCCGCACTGGTTGGGGGTACCGACGGCACCATGATCAGTAACTTTATCGCCTATCATATTTCCGAATCCCTGAACTGGGGCCTGGCCGCTGCGCTCGGAACGATACTGTTATTGCTGGTACTGGCCCTCTATATCCTGTACGACAAGATAGTTGGTATTGACAACATGAAGTTCGGTTAAGGAGACATAGCCATGGCATTACCACTACATGCGGAGATGAGCGAGCGGATCTGGTATTACTGCTTTCGTATTATCTGCGGCATGATTTTTGTTTTTTTAATCTTCCCTATCCTGGTAATGTTCCCACTGTCGTTTAATGCTGAACCCTATTTCACCTTTACCCCGGAAATGCTGTCGCTAGATCCCGCGGGATACTCGACGCAATGGTATGAAAAGTTTTTTACCAGCAGCACCTGGCAAGCGGCGGTTAGAAATTCACTCGTAATTGCTTTCTTTTCCACGTTGATATCGACCTTTCTCGGTACGCTGGCTGCCCTGGGCTTGAGCCGGCCCGAGTTCCCGTATAAAACGACCATAATGGGGATTTTAATTTCACCCATGGTGGTACCGCTTATCATTTCAGCCGCGGGCATGTTTTTCTTTTACTCACGCATTGGACTACAAGGTTCTTACATTGGTGTAATACTGGCGCATGCGGCCCTGGCTACGCCGTTTGTTGTGATTACGGTGACGGCCACACTGGTCGGTTTCGACCATAGCCTGACCCGTGCGGCAGCCAGCCTCGGCTCACCACCCACGCGCACTTTTTTTTATATCACTGTACCCCTGATAACGCCGGGCGTCATATCCGGCGCCCTGTTCGCCTTCATCACCTCTTTCGATGAGGTGGTCGTGGTACTGTTTGTTGGTAGCGTTAATCAGCGCACCATACCCTGGGCAATGTTTTCCGGTATCCGCGAGCAGATCAGCCCGACGATCCTGGCGGTGGCGAGTATCCTGGTTACCTTCTCCATCATCCTGCTGACCGTGCTCGAAATGCTGCGTCGTCGTAACGAACGCTTGCGCGGCATGTCTGCCGCTTAACCGACAAAGCTATCCTGGCATCCTGCACCTGTGGGGTGGCAGGATATGTCAGCATTGGTGAACTAAACCAAACCTTCATCAGGTAAGATAGCTAAATGTCTTTCCTGATGTCTCACTGGCTCGGCAAACTCCCGCTCGGTATTAGCCTGTGGATCAACCTGGTCGCCCTGCTCATCGTCATTTCCTACGCAGAGCTATTCCTGCTCTCGAAGCTCGCCGCAGACCCCACCCAATTGATCAACCTGACGCTGGCCTCATTATTCCTCACCCGCCTGATTATTTTCCCCTGGCAACTGATCGGGCTATTGCGCGCCATCGAGTTCGATTACATCGAACATAAAAATATCTTCAAAACCCGTGCGCTGCAGATATTTGCCCTGTTGACGATCCTGTTTACACTGGTTTATTGCCTCGAAGTCATCCAGGGTACCTTGTATTACCTCAAGCAAGTCGAATCCTACTCCCGACCAGGTGACAAGGTCGCCTACCAGCTAACCCTGAGTGAAGATCAACAACGTCTTATCATTCGTGGTGATCTGGATATTGGCATTACGACAGCGGTTCGATCAACGATTGCAGCGCATCCTCAGATTAGATCGGTTGTGCTGCAAAGCCGTGGCGGCCAAATTTATGAAGGTCGTGGCCTGGCCAAATTATTCACCGAGTATGGGATTGATACTTATGTTTATGAGGAGTGCAGCTCTGCCTGCACTACCGCTTTTATTGGGGGTAAGCAACGCTATATAAGCGCCCTGGGAAAGCTTGGTTTTCATCAGTACCGGGTGAAAACAACCAAAACCAGGCAATTTGTTCAATTTTATAACCTGCATGCGGAGCAGCAACGTGATCTTGCATTGTTTAAGGCTCGCGGAATTGATCAGGCCTTTTTGAATAGAATTTTTGATCAACCTGCGGATCGCATCTGGTTCCCTGATCACTCAACACTGCGTGGTGCACAGATCGTACATGAGGTCATTCCTTAGCAAGATTAATATCGGCAGGAATGCAGTTTATTGAGGGACACCGTATGGGGCAGTTTAAGCACACACTGCATAGCGAAGCAGTCGAGCATATAATAATCAGTCAGAAATCCAGTCGTTTATACTTAAGCGATCTGGGGTGAATGAGAGACATAATTTTGTTAATTAACTCAAAACAACAGTTGCTGCTCGCTTCAATAGTCACAGCGGTCTCAATAGCGGATTCACTGGCGGAAGTAAACTTTACTTCCTGGGGCGGTGATTACGAAATTTCCCAGCAAAAAGCCTATGTCGATACCTGGGATAAAGGTAAGGTTAAATTTTTGAAGTACGGTGGGGGCCTGGACGAGGTAAGAACCCAGGTTAACTCCGGCTCCGCGACCTGGGATATCGTCGACGTACTGCCACACGAAGCTCGAGTTGGGTGCGATGAGGGTTTATTCGAAGAACTCGATCGTGAAATGTTTAAACCTGCCCCAGACGGTACTGCAATGGACGACGACATCATGGTGGAAGTGCCGAACGATTGCGTGGTTCCTCAGGCCTTCTGGTCTTACCTGTTCTTTTACAAAGAGGGCTCTTTCAAAGGAAATCAGCCGACCACGATTGCGGATTTTTTCGATGTAGAAAAATTTCCCGGTAAACGCGGTATTCACGCCTGGCCAAACGCATTAATTGAAATGGCGCTAGTGGCTGATGGGGTCGAAATCAAAGATGTCTACAAGGTACTGAGCACTGATGCAGGCATTGACCGTGCTTTTGCCAGGCTCGATAGCATCAAAGAAGATGCCGTGATCTGGTATTCGGGAGAAATGCCACTGGAGATGATAAAGTCGGATGAGGTCGTGATGTCGGTCGCTTTTAGTGGTCGAGTCGGCGCCGCAATTCTTTCTCAAGGAGAAAAGTTTGTAACCGTCTGGGATGGCCAGGTACTCGAAGAGGAATGGCTGGTATTGCTCAATGGCGCACCCAATGCAGATGAAGCCAGGGAGTTCCTGGTTCATGCGTCATCGACTGAGCAGCAAGCGGCTCAGTCCAGGTACATCAATTACGGCCCAATGCGGGCATCCGCATTTGACATCATTCAGAAAGGCGAACCCTGGTTCCACAATGGCAAAAATATTATGGAGCATATGCCCAACCGCCCCGAGATTATGCCTCGTACCATCATTGCCAATCCCGAATGGTGGGCCGACTACGGCGATGTTGTAGGTGAACGTTACATCGCCTGGATTGCAGAAATAAACCGATAACATGAAAGCAGGTCATAACAAAGGGGTATCATTATGCAAATAGAACCTGGTGATATGGTGTACTACCTCTACACCGACATACATGGTGTTCCGATCAAGTACGCCGCGATCGTGCTCGCAGCCCAGGATGATGGGTTCTTGATTCGTGTGGGTCGCTACGATGTACATACCCGCGAAGTTTCAAGCTTCGAATCGGCCGTCGCTGCGGCGACACTACAGCCGCGCTCGGTGCCCTGCAGCTACGAAGACGAACTCACAGGAAAGACTTGACCACAACCCTTAACGCGATTGCACCGGTTTTCCTGATCATTGCGACCGGTTACCTGTTGTTCAGAACACGGGTAGTCGATGAATTGGTCTGGTCAGCGATTGAACACATCTGCTTTTACCTTTTATTGCCGTTCCTGATTATTCGCACCCTGAGCCGGGCTAACCTGGGCAGCGTACCGGTACTGGATTTCATGACCGTCATCGTGGTTGCTATCCTCGGCATGTCAGCGTTGTTAATCCTGATTCAGGCATTTATCTGGAAACGCTTTCCGCAAAGTGGCCCCAGTTTCAGCAGCATATTCCAGGGCGCAACCCGCTTCCATGGCTTCGTTGCAATCGCCGTAATCGGCCCGCTTTATGGCGACGAAGGGGTGACACTCGCGGCGCTCGCACTCGCCATCATGGTGCCATTGCTCAACGTCATTTCGGTTATTGTGCTGTCGATTTATGGCAGCAGCGACACCCGGCCTGATTTCGCTGCGGTCGCCAAAAAAATCCTCACCAACCCGCTAATCATCGCCTGTGCCGCGGGACTTCTACTCAACTGGTTCGGCGTGCCTGACATTCTGTTCGAGGCGATCGATATCATCGGTGCCGGTGGCCTCGGGCTGGCGCTGCTCGCGGTCGGTGCCGGGATGAATTTCGGTCAGGCGGCACAACATAAACTACTGTTAACGATTGGCGTGTTAACGCGCCTTATCGGTATGCCGGCTATCATAATCCTGATGTCCTGGCTGGTCGGGCTCGATGGGCTTGCGCGTACGGTTGCGATTATTGCCGGCGCGGTACCTACCGCAGCCTCGGCTTATGTCATGGCGCGTAAAATGGGGGGTAATGCGGAGTTGATGTCGAGTATCGTTACCTTTCAGGTAATCGTTGCATTCTTCACCCTGCCGATGTTTATCTATATCGCCGAATTGCTTTAAACCCGACGTTTGCGTTCTTGAGTCCCTCCCAGGTTCCCGAAGTCATCCCCGCTACCCTTAAGTCATCCCCGCGAAAGCGGCGGTCCGACGTATCGGGATCTTGTAATTGCGCCATGATCCCGAGATCCCCGCTTTCGCGGGGATGACTCAATAAAAGGGGATGACTCAGAATTCGCGGGGATGACCTGGAACTCCTGGGGGATGACCGCTTGCTACTGACACTCCGTCAGGCTGGTACCAGCACAAAATTACCGAAATGCGCCTTGTGCAGGAATTCCTGCTGCGCACTGACGATATCTTCAAGCGCAAAAGTCTTAGCCACCAGCGGAATTATCTCGCCACGCTCGATGTAACCAACCAGGTTAGGAAAGACTGGCTCATCCCAGGCGGTACACCCGATCAACAGTAAATCCTTGAGATAAAAATCGCGCATATCCATGCTCACCATCGGCCCGGCGATAGCGCCCGATGACGCATAACGCCCACCCCGCCTGAGCAATTTCAATAGCGGCTCGAAACCTGGTCCGGCGACATTGTCTATTACCACATCGACACTCGATTCTCCGAGCTCGGTAATCAGATCGGCACCGCGTTCTATTATCCGGTCGACCTCGAGTCTGGCCAGGGCATCAATTTTGGATTTACCCACCACCGCAGTGACCTGCGCGCCTCTGCGTTTGGCCAGTTGCACCACGGCAGAGCCGACACCACCCGAGGCTCCGGTCACGAGCACATGATCACCGGCGCTCACGCCGGCACGGTGCACCATGTTTTCCGCGGTGCCGTAGGCACATGGAATAGTCGCCAGTTCGACATCACTCCAGTCACAGTCGACTTTGAATACTTCACTCACCGGGACCTTCACATACTGGGCAAACGCGCCGTCAAAATCCGAAGCCATCCAGATATTGTCCAGTGACTCGAAGCCATGCAGGCGCATACAGGCCCGCACCAGTACGCGTGCTCCTATCCAGGATGATTCGATATCATCTGCCTCGTCGACCACTTCACCACAGCAATCGGTCCCCTGGATGAATGGAAAGGGTGTCGTTTCATTCCAGCCACCGTCCGCAGGCTCGGCACCCTCGCTATCGTTCGCAGCAAACTGTTCCGTACCACTGGTTACCGAGGACGAATACCAACCCAGTCGAGTGTTGATCTCGGTATTGTTGACCCCCGCAGCAAGGACCTTGAGTACCAGCTCGCCCGGCCCTGCCACCGGCATCGGTACATCGCGATAATCGAGCTTGTCGTAACCGCCGTTGCCGGTCGTGACCACCGCTTTCATGGTTTTCTGGCCGGGTCTCAAAACGAAACGATCTGCTTTATTGTCAGTTAAGTATCCAAGCTCCGGCATGCGATATTCACCTCGCTATAAATCAGCCCGCAGCATAGTCGCTGACAATAGAATTGTCGAATACGGCGAGGATGATATTGTTGATAAAAAACAACATGTCCGCGGATTTAATCAATTCCGGTTCGTAAAGAAATCAATATAATTAGTGTGGTATTTTTTAAACAGTGACATATGGACAAGTACTTCGATCTCGGTAATTACAAGCGCACAATCACCACCAGTGTGGAAACGGCACAGACCTGGTTTAACCGCGGTTTGATCTGGTGCTACGGCTTTAACCAGGAGGAAGCCGCGCGTTGCTTCGTAAAAGTCATCGAGCTCGATCCGGATTGCGCGATGGGTTACTGGGGTATCGCTTATGCGCTGGGCCCGTTCTATAACAAGCCCTGGTCATGGTATGGCGAACAGGAGCGGGTTCAGGCAATCGCTAGCTGCCACGAGTACGCGATGAAGGCAGCGACCTTGAGTCAAAATGCATCCCCGGTCGAGCAGGCGCTTATCGCCGCCCTCGGCACAAAGCATCCAGCCCCTAAATCGAAACATGCAGCCCAGCTCGAAAACTGGACCCAGGATTACGCCAACGCCATGCGCCGTGTTTACCGCGATCACCCCGATGATCTCGATGTTATCTGCCTCTGCGCCGAGTCGGTTATGAACCTGACGCCATGGAAGTTATGGGATTTACAACACGGCGTTCCGGCCACCGACGCCTGTACCGAGGAAGCGATCGACATTCTCGAGCATGGTCTCGATATCGTCGACAAAGGCAAGCTCACACCACATCCGGGCATCCTGCATTTCTATATCCACGTTTATGAAATGTCACCCACACCGGAGCAGGCTTTACCCTGCGCGGATCAGTTGCGCGACCTGTGTCCCGACAGCGGACACCTGGTACACATGGCCAGTCATATCGATAGCCTGTGCGGGCACTGGCAAAACGCGGCTGATGCCAATCGTCGCGCAATCAAGGTCGACAGCGACTATGTCGAGTTACGCGGCACGGATGAGTTTTACATGATCTCGGTGGTGCATAACCATGACTTTAACATCTGGGCATCGATGTTCCTCGGTCAGTACCACCAGGCGCTGGAGAGTGCCGATCGCATTTGCGACCTGGTCAGAGACAAGCGAATTATTGGCGACGCGTGGTATCTGGCGTCAACCCTGGAAGGCTATTATGCCGGGCGCGCGCACGTGCTGGTACGTTTCGGATGCTGGCAACAGATTTGCGACGAAGAGATGCCGGAAAATCCGGACGCGGTACCGATCACCACCATTCTACTGGTGTATGCCAAGGCCATCGCGCATGCGGCACTGGGTGACCTGGAATCGGGTCGCGCCTACCAGCAGCAGTTTTACGATCTCTATTTACAGGTCCCCGCATGGCATGTCATGGCCAACAATCCGAGCCGCGACATTCTGGCGGTAGCGCAGGCGATGATGAATGGCGAAGTCGAGTACCATGCCGGCAACCACGAACTCGGCTTTCGGTACCTGCGCGAGGCTTGTGTGCTCAGCGATCATCTCGAATACTCGGAACCCTGGCCGTGGATGCATCCGCCACGGCATGCGCTCGGGGCGCTGTTACTCGAACAGGGGCGGACCGAAGAGGCGGTAGTCCATTATCAGGACGATCTCGGAATCGGCAATCGGCTGCCGCGCTGTGCCCAGCACCCGGACAATATATGGGCCCTGCACGGCTACCACGAATGCCTGAACAGACTCGGGCTCACCGATGCAGCGCTCGCTATCAAACCCCGCCTCGATGAACTGATCAGACAGTCCGACATCGAGATCAAGTCATCCTGCTGCTGTCGTGGCATGCATAGTTTTGGGGCAGAGTTAACATAAATGTCATCCCCCTTTTATTGAGTCATCCCCGCGAAAGCGGGGATCTCGGGATCATGGCGCAATTACAGGATCCCGATACGTCGGACCGCCGCTTTCGCGGGGATGACTTAGGGGTGGCGGGGATGACTTCGGGAACCTGGGATGGCTTCGGGGGACCACGATGACTTCGGGGAACGGGGATGACTCAGGGAGAGCTGGGACGAACAATATTTTCGCGGATCAGCTTCTGCCTTTCACCTGAACTTCATAACCGGATTCCTCGGGCTCGTCATCGATCATTTCCGCTGGAAAACCGGGCGCGAGTACTTCGACACCCGCAGCTTCCTCGAGGCGTCTGATGATGTTCGGGGATAACTCTCGCGGTCCGTAACGTTCCTGCCCTTCCTCAAAAATCTGCTGCATCATCGAGGCGAGTTCAAGATTCAGTCCCGCGCGTTTGGCGACATCGTTGAACAGGCCGATATCCTTGCACACCAGGTCCATGGTAAAGCTGATGTCGCGGCTGCCATTCAAAATCACCTGGCTCTCGGTTTCATGCACGAACGAATTACCCGATGAAATACGAATCGCCTCGTAGGTGGTGTTCAGATCCATGCCGGCAATCTTCGAAGTCACCAGGGCTTCGCACAGGCTCAGCAAGTTTGCCGTGGCCAGATAATTAGTGACGACCTTTAACACGGAAGCAGAACCGAGTTCCCCGGTATGCAGGATTCGACGCCCCATCGTGGTCAACAACGGCAGCATGCTTTCGAAGGTCGTACGCTCGCAGCCAGCAAAGATCGCGATGTTACCGGTGGCGGCTCGATGGCAACCACCTGACACCGGGCAATCAACCGGCTCGGCACCGACCGCCCTGACCTTCTCGCCCAGGCGCAACACTTCGTCCTTGTCGGTGGTACTCATTTCCGCCCAGATTTTACCTGGCCCGAGTCCCGCCAGGGCACCATCTTCGGCTTCCATTACCATCGCGCTGGCCGCCGGGCTTGGCAGACAGGTGATAATGACATCGACCTTTTGCGCCATCTCGCGGGGGCTATCCGCCCATTTGGCGCCGCCATCGAGAAACGGTTGCGCTATGGCGGGGTCAAGATCTCTGACGGTGAGATCGATACCGTTACGTAACAGACTTCCAGCCAGCTTGCCACCGACATTCCCAAGACCAACAAAACCGACTTTAAGCATTAGTATTTCCTTTGTACCCGATTTGAAATTGCGCGGAATTTTACGCCTTTAATCGACTCGCGGTAAACAATAATTGTCGCTGGATTTGGATCTCACGCATCTTTATACTCGCGCTGCTTTGCAACGCTATTTCATTATTCGAGATCTGTCTGATGGCTAAACTAACAACCGTATACTGGCGTGATATCCCGGCCCAGGTAATCGCCAAAGAGCGCCGCGATACGGCGAAAATCGTACTTACCGAACGTTTCGCCGAGGCGATCGACAAGGCCGCGATGCGCGCCAAGATGGCGGGTACCGACGCTTACCTGGAACAGTGGCGGCGCGAGGTAGTCAACTGCGGCAGGGATCTACAGGCGGCGGTCGATGAAGCCGCCAAAACACTGGAGCATGATTTCGATGATGCCCGTCTGGAGCTACTGATCAGCAACGGTGGCAACGCCGGCTAGTCAGCACCAGGGTCAGGCCAATAGCTTGACCGTCATCACCGGTTCCCTAACAGTGGGTGGCTACCTCGGGGGGTAAGTCCGCAAAAGTGTAGCGCGGCAGGGACGCCGCGCTCCAAGCGATTCCATGGATGGACCAAACGGCGCTTTCTGCCGTTTGGGAGCGACTTTTGCGGACTTACCCTCGAGGTAGCCTTAACACGCCAATGAATCTGCGATCAGGGTTTATTCCAGAGAGTAGTACGCAAGCGGGGATGATTTCAGTGGGATCGAGGAAATCTGATTCCGTCGTTCTCTTCCCTATCCCGCCAAAGGTTTGATCAGGTCCGCACCTTCATTGCGCGAATTACTCACCGCTGTATCGACCGCGTAATACTGATAATCCGGCGCTGTTTCGTGCAGCAGACGATCAGCCGCGTCGGTCTTATCCGAGCTACAGTCGAGCCAGGCTGCGTAATCCCGCGGCGCTATATACACCGGCATGCGTTCATGCAGTTCCTGCATCGCCCCTTTGGCCTCGGTAGTAAGCAGCGCACAGGACTGAATTTCATTGCCCTCGGCATCCTGCCAGTGCTCCCAGATTCCAGCAATCGAAAACAGTTGCTGGTCGATATGACAGCAATAGGGCTGTTTACGCCCATGCTCGAGTCGCCATTCATAGAAGCCGTTCGCCGGCACCAGGCAACGACGCCGTTTGTAGGCGGCGCGAAACGATGGCTTTTCGGCAACCGTTTCGGCACGCGCATTGAACATACGATTACCCATGGTCACATCTTTGGCCCAGGAAGGGATCAGACCCCAGCGGTACAAGTCGAACCTGGCATCACTGAGCGCCAGTACGGGCGTGGTTGGAGCGATATTGTAACGCGGCGCAAAAATATCGGGTGGCGG
>Ga0316189_10001807_pt1 | contig 21113 bp, 21 predicted proteins | sample LowCovwburrow_MG_FD_204930 | JGI IMG/M metagenome (GOLD analysis project Ga0316189, IMG submission 204930) | Coastal sediment microbial communities from Maine, United States - Lowes Cove worm burrow | ecosystem: Environmental > Aquatic > Marine > Coastal > Sediment | place: USA: Maine... | reverse complement strand
GGCGTGTTCACCTTCGAGCAGGTGGCTCCTGCGGGTCGCTACGTCGCCAACGCCCAGGGATGGGGCACCCCCATCCGCCCAGTCGAAGTCGATGGCGACGGGCACGGGTTCGGTGACGGAGACGGACAGGGGATGCCCGACGGGTCGGGCTACGGATCGGGCCTGGGTGACGGCTACGGGATGGGCCTGCTTGATGGCTCGGGGTACAGCGACGACCTCGGTGACCGCTTCTACTCTCGTCCGATCAGCGGCACCTGCACCAAGCCCCCCCCCGCGGACTGGCCGACGCTTGCGGCGGAGCTGGCGAAGAAGGCGGGAGCGCATCTTCGAGTCGCCCAGTACCTTCCTTCCCGCACCATGTTCCTCGAGTTCGCGTGGCGCATCGATCAGATCCCCGATGAGCGAGGTGTGAGGGCACTTCGCAGGCGGCTGTCACGGAGGTTCTCGTGGGCGTAGCGAAGACCCCCGCTGGGTTCAGGGCGTCCATCGAGGCACGCCTGAAGAAGGAGGTTGGGCCGAGACAGGGGCGTGCTCTCCATCGCCGCCGCGTCCTCGTGGTGATGGAGCGGTTCATCGCACGTCTCAACCACGTCCTCCCAGACTCCGCTGTGCTCAAGGGGGGCCTCGCTCTCGAGCTCCGGCTCCAGGGGGCGCGAACGACCAAGGACATCGACGTTCGCCTGCTCGGGAACCCCGAAGACCTGGAGGGCCATCTGCGAGCCATCGAGGCCTACCGGCCGGACCCCGAGGACCACCTCGAGTTCGCCATCACGCTGGACCCCAACCACCCGAACGTCACCGGCGACGGTGTGAAGTACGAGGGCTTCCGCTTCAAGGTGAAGGCGAAGATCGCCGGCAAGCCCTACACGGCGTTCGGACTGGACGTGGCCTACGGCGATCCGATCCTCGGTGAGCCCGATGTACTCGAGGGCTCTGCCTTCTTCGAGAAGTACGGCATCCCCCGCGTGCACGTCCGCACCTACCCACCCACGACGCACCTCGCGGAGAAGCTCCACGCCTACACGCTCCCGCGAGACCGGGTGAACATGCGGCTCAAGGACCTCGTGGACATGCCGCTCATCTCGGACGCGCTGCACGGATGTTCCGCCGCCGACCTCCGCGAAGCCATCGGGTTGACCTTCGACTTCCGCGAGACCCACGACCCACCCGTGGCCCTGCCGGTGCCACCGCGCGAGTGGCTCGGGCCATACGACAAGCTCAAGGACGAGGAAGGGCTCGCCTGGGAGGATGTCGATGCCCTCCACGCCGTGGCCGCTGCCTTCCTCGATCCCGTGCTGGATGGAGGGGAGGGGGCTTGGTCGACCGAAGATGGCCGGTGGGTCGCGGAGGAGGAGTGACCGTCACAACTTCCCGTCACAGGCCCATGGTCACAGCCGATGATCTCCAGCAAACCACAACTATCTACCCTCGCCCGCACTCTGTGATGGAGTTCGATCGCTTCGACACGCCGAGAGGTTGACATCCCCCACCACAGCGGGCACGAGCTGGACCGCATCGACAAGCATCGTCAACGTCGCTGGGTCGTAGGCACCGTCGGCCGTATCAGCAGCTTGATGTCCCACCAGCCGCTTGACGGCCTTCTTGGGGGCCCCCAACGCCTGCAGGCCGCTGATGAAGCCCGCCCTCATGAAGTGGGTCTTGCGTTCGTTTCCGCGCTCTGCGGATCGGAAGACCTCTTCGCGTACCCCCCTGTCGATGGCCCTGCGGATGATGTTCTTCAGGGTGTAGTTGTTGATAGGGCGAGATCGCTCGAACAGTCCATCTCTAGAGGCTTTCCCGACGACCAGCCGGCGAAGCAGGGGGACCAAGACGGGTGCCACCGGGACCGTCCGACCCTTCCGCTCTTGACGGGTCTTGCCCAGCTCGGGACGGATGCGGATCATCGTGGCGGTGCCGGGCACGTTCAGGTTGCGGAGGTCTCCCACCTCGAGACGGATCACCTGTCCGATGCGAAGGCCCAGGCCACGGGCCACGGTGAAGATGTCCCCCACGTCCGCACTCGCTGGGTGCTTGAGTGCGTGGGCCTCGTCGACGAGGATGTCCATCTCCTGCCAGGTCGGTGGCTCTAGAGGGTCTGATGCAATGGGGGGAGGGGGCACGACTCGAGATCGCTGACGAGGTGGGACTGGGAGCCCAGGCCACGCAGCTTCGCCCTCATCGATGGCCCAGACCCAGGCGGCGAACACGTACCGCATGACCTGATTGAGCCTAGAGGCTCCAGGAGGTCTTCTCCTCTTGCTGGACGGCTTGGCAGGATTCCCGTCACTCCGCCTCCGCCCCTTGGGACTTGGGGTGGGCGTCGTTCGCATCTGGGCCAAGACGGCGTCGCAGTTCGCGGCGGTCATCAGGCTCAAGGGAAGGGGAGCGTCCCCCTCGAGGCCGTGGACCTCTCTAAGAGATCGCTCGAACGCGAGCAGGGCCCCCTTGATGGTGGTCGGGGTCGATCCTCGGGCCCCCTTGGTGTGGACCCTGTAGGTGTACCAGGCCACCCACAGTTCCGTGAGATCCGGCATCCGCCGACGAACCGGCTGGGATGCGGTTCGCCTTGTCGAGCGGCTCGTCGCCACGTAGGTGCCGGTTGTCTGGATGGACTCGTACACGGCGATCGCGGTGATCTCTGCGTCCCCTGGGGTGCCCTCGATGGTCGTGGCTCGGGCAGCCCAAGAGCCATCTGGATTCAGCTCTCTCCACCGTAGCTTGTGCGACCCGTTGCCCTTCGAGGAGATCGAGATCCCCGGATGTGCCTTCGAGCGAGTGCGTGTCTTCGCCATGTGTCCTCTGGAGCGTCTTGTGTCCGCGATTGTGTCCACAAGTACGCCCTGGAGTCACCAGGTGGACCCACCCCTCGGATCCCGAACGCAAAAAAGCCCCGAAGTCTCTCGACTCCGGGGCTCTTCGGGATTCGACCTGCAGGAAGACTACAGCTTCTGCGAGTAGAACTCGATGATGGCGTTCTCGTTCAGGTCCAACGGGAGGTCGCCGCGGTCCGGGGCCGAGGTGAGCTTTCCGGTGGCCTTGGCCGGATCGAAGTCCAGCCACGCCGGACGACCCATGGCCGTGGTGTGCTCGAGGATGCCAGCGATAAACGGCTTGCTGCGACTGCGCTCGCGCACCGCGATCTCTTGGCCGGGCTTGACGTGGTAGCTCGGGCGGTCGACCCGGCCGCCGTCGACCAGGATGTGGCCGTGCACGACGATCTGGCGGGCCTGCACGATGGTGCGGGCCAGTCCGAGGCGCCAGACGAGGCTGTCGAGACGGGACTCGAGCAGGCCGATCAGGTTGAGGCCGGCTGCGCCCTTCATGCGGGAGGCCCGCTTGACGTACCGCTGGAACTGCTTCTCGAGAACGCCGTAGTGCCAACGGGCCTTCTGCTTCTCGATCAGACGGATCTTGTAGTCACTGGGCTTGGGCCGACGCTTGGTACCGTGCTCACCGGGCGGGAAGGGGCGGACCAGAGTGGCCGCCGTCGTCAAGCCGGGAAGCACCGTGCCCACTGCCCGACATCGCTTGAGTCGGGGTCCACGAAAACGAGCCATGCTCGCTCCTGTTGGTGCTGAGTGTTGCCGTCGCGGGGGCTTGATTCTGGAAATCATGGGCCGGACGGCGGGTTGTGCGAAGCGGTCTACTTGACCTCTCGGTGCAGCGTGACTCGCTTCAGGAAGGGGTTGTACTTGCGAAGCTCGATGCGCTTGGGCGAGTTTCGCTTGTTCTTCTGCGTCGTGTACCGCGACATGCCGGGCAAGCCGGTCTCGCGCTGCTCGGTACACTCAAGATGGATCACCTGCCGGGCTTGGGCCCTTTTCTTGGCCATGCCACACCTCATCAGTACGTCGCCGAGGGCGGCGACCCGTGCAGCTATCCCGATCAGGACGAAGGGTGCAAGGCGGTGGACGAAGTCTGTGGGACAGCGGCGGAGTCGGCGGCCGGCTCCGGGGTGCCGTCGTAGTCCGCGAGCGTGGTGAAGCCGAGGTCGTCGGCGCGATACCCCATGATGTCCGCCAGCGTCTGGAACCGGTTGACCCCGGTGCTGAACTCGACATCGGTGCTCGTGAACTGCGCGGGGTGCTCGTAGCCGGCGGCGTGCGCCAGCGTGAGGAGCTCGCCGCGGAGCTGGCGGATGTACCGTGCGACCCGCGTGCTCTTGTCGTCGACGTCGAGCCCGGCCTGCAGCCAGCGGTGGTGAGTGGCGACGCCCACCGGACAGTGCCCGGTGTGGCACTTCTGCGCTTGGATGCAGCCGACCGAGAGCATCGCCTCCCGCGCGATCGCGATCATGTCGCAGCCCATGGCGAACGCGACCGCGGCGCGGTCGGGGAACCCGAGCTTTCCCGACCCGATCCACACGACGTCGCGGCTGACGCCAGCGTGCTGGAACACCTGGTAGACCCGCGCGAAGCCAATCTTGAGCGGCAGGCTGACGTGATCGCTGAACGCGAGCGGCGCCGCACCGGTGCCGCCCTCGCCCCCGTCGATCTGGATGTAGTCGGGGCCCTGGCCGCGCTCGCTCATGCGCCGGGCGAGGGTCTCCCAGAACGCAAGCTCGCCAACGGCACTCTTGATTCCCACAGGCAGGCCCGTGCGCTCGGCGATCGCCTCGACGAAGTCGATCAGCCCGTCCACGTCCGAGAACTGGCTGTGGAAGTTGGGGCTGTGCACAGTCTTGCCGACAGCAACGCCGCGGATCGCCGCGATCTCCTCGGTGACCTTGGCGCCGGGAAGGATCCCGCCCTTGCCGGGCTTCGCGCCCTGGGAGAGCTTGATCTCGATGGCGCGGATGGCGGGGTGCTGCGCGACCTTGCGCGCGACCACGTCCATCGAGAACTCGCTGTCGGGCCCGCGCGCGCCGAAGTACCCGGTGCCGAGCTGCCACACGACCTCGGCACCGTGGTCGTGGTGCGGCGAGAAGCCGCCCTCGCCGGTGTTGTGGTACGCCGAGGCGAGCGTGCAGCCCCGGTTGATCGCGGTGACGGCGTTCTTGCCGAGCGACCCGAACGACATCGCGCTGACGTTGACCACCGACATCGGCCGCCACGGGAGCCGGCGCCCGTGGCTGGCGCCGATCACCTTGAGACAGGGGAGCAGGCTGGGATCGCCCCGGAGCACGGTCGCCGTGCCGTCAGGGAACGGGAACGCCGCGTGCTTGAGGATCGGGTACCCCGTGCCGTAGATCTGCTCGCTCGTGCCGAACCCGAAGTTGTTGTTCTGGCCCTTGGCGCTCGCATAGACCCAGCTGCGCTCGGACCGGTTGAACGGCAGCTCCTCCTTGTCGGTGGCGACCCAGTACTGCCGCAGCTCGGGCCCGATGCCCTCGAGCAGATACCGGAGGTGGCCGATCACCGGGAAGTTGTGCTGCACCGCGTGACTGCGCTGGTAGAACACATCGTGCACGGCGACGACGAGTGCGGTCAGCAGCGCCATCAGCAGGATGCCAAGCGACAGGCTGAATCCAGGATTCGCCGCTACGAAGTCTCGCATGGCTAGAATCCTAACAGGACCGCGGGCTCACTTGGAGATCCACAGCCTGTCGTACGCGATCTCGAGGGTCTCGATCGCCAGCTCGGAACTGCCGGAGTTCAGCGACGGACCCTCCCAGCTGACCGGCCATGCGCCGTCGAACTCATAGCGGCGCACGACCGTCTCGCTGTTGTTGGCCACGATGGACACAGAGCAACCGCACTTGTCGGGGCTGCGCGAGAAGTTGTCCTGCAGGATGCTGTCGCGCCACTCGAGCAGCGCCTGGCTGGCGCTGGAGGCATACCGCAAGACCAGGTTCTCGTAGCGGGACTGCCCGGGCCGCTTGTGGGTCATGCCGTTCATGCCGCCCTCCTGGATCTCGAAGACCTCGGAGGACGTCTTCAGCCCGGAGACCTCCTGGAAGTGCGCGACCTCCACCTTGTTGATCTCCAGCTTGAAGTAGTAGGCACCGTAGGGATCGAGGTGGTCCATGAAGGCGCGGGGCTTCTTTTCCGTATTGCTCGCCACGCGGCCTCCGTCGTCACTCGCTCACTGTAGCAGTCGCTATGACCCGCCGCCCGGACTTCAAGGCAAGATTCGGCCGTCGGTGCGGAGGGCCTCGAACGCGACACGCTCAGCGTCGGTGATCGGCGCATCGGAGTCCTGCACCACCGCGCGCAGCCAGGCCTCCACGGCGGCGCACACCTGGCGTCCTTCGTCGCTGTCGGCGCGCTCGGCCCAGAACGTGAGCGCGGCCTTCCGGCGGGCGTCCGCCCCCGCGAGCGCGTCTGTGGACCCGGTGAGCGGCGTGCCCTTCTCCCACAGCGCATCGAGCGCGTCCGGCAGCCACAGCAGCTGCTCCTGCAGGGACGTGCGCTGGATGACGTCGCGGTACGCATCGAGCTCGTCCTCGACCGCCCCCGCGACACCTTGGCGAACGGCAGCGAGCTTGCGCGGGGAGGCGCGGAGCTGCAACGGCACGCCGATCCCGACCTCGTTCTGGATCTCGCTGGGGTCCGTGGTCACGGTGAACGGGTCGGTGGTGTACATCTCGGGGGGCAGCTCGCGCGCAACCCCGATCAACGGGGCGCGGAACCGCATCCCGCCGAAGTCATCGACGATCGCGACGCCCATCCAGGCGGCCGGACCGCGGAACACGGTGCGTCCGGGGCGGTCGACGGGGCGCCAGCCCAGCGCCTCCATCTGTCGGCGCAGTCGGTCTCGGGCCTGCCGGATGGCCAGGTCGCCCACGACGATGATCTCTTCGGACACCGGAGGGTCCTGGGCCTGTGCTGCGCCGGCCCACAGCAGCCACGCGATCACGACGCCACCCAGGGAGCGACGTGATCCCGGAACGAGTCGCTCCACGGGGTGGGCCGCTGGGTGTCCGGGTCGACCCGCACGATGGTGCGCGTGCCTGTGGCGTGGTCCTCGTCGCGATCCATCGGCATGAGCCGGAACCCGAAGGTCATCGAGGTGGCGCCGAGGCGCTCGATCCAGGTACGGACCCGGACCTGGCCGACCCCGCGCACCGGCGAGAGGTAGTCGACGGTCGAGGCGCGCACGAGGTGCTGGTGGTCGCCGGCGGTCCCGGGCTCGAACACCCCGATGCCGAGGACGTGCCAGAACGACCCGAGGGTGCGCTCGAACAACAGCAGGTAGCGGGCGTTGTGCAAGATGTGGAACGCGTCGAGGTCGTCGAAGTACACGCCCATGATCTGCTCGTGAAACCGGGCCACTGCGCTATCCTTCCTCGCTGTGGGTCCACTCTTCTAGGAGCGCGCGGTAGCGGTGGGTGCGGACGTCCACACCCTCAGCGGGGGCCGGCACCGCGTCCAGTGCCGCCTGGGCCGCAGCGCGCGCGTCGTCGCCGCGCCCGAGTGCATCGAGGACCTTCGCCTTTGTTCTCGCTGCCCGAAGCACGATGTCGCCCCAGCCCCGCTGCAGGGCGCGGTCCGCGACGGTGAGGGCCTCGTCCAGGCGCTCCTGGCGCAGGAGCATCGCGGACAGCGACAGGTCGAAGGTGGGCTCGGGCGCGTACCGCTCCGATGCATCGCGCAGGATCGTCAGCGCCTCCTCGACGTCGCCCGCGGACTCGGTGAGCCGGGCGAGCCAGCCGATCGAGGCCTTGTCGACCGCTTCGTGTTCGCCCATGCCGGCGCGCACCGAGGCGGCGGCGGCGGCGTACAGGGTCTCTGCGCGCTGCGCGTCGGGCTCGACCTTGGCGGCGAGGTACAGCGCATCGCCCAGGGCGGCGTCTGAGACCCGCAACATCGCAGCGGCGGCCTCGGACGCCAGCGCAGGGTGCGCCTCGGCGAGGTCGAGGACGGCGAAGGCGAAGTCGCCGGCACGCTCAGGGGCGTTGTCGAGCAGCCAGCGGACGTCGTCGGCCGTGGGCGTGGTGTTCACCCGAGCCAGCGCGGCCTGCAGCGTCTGGGACCCGGCGGCGCGGGCGATCCAGGGTGCGGCGGCCTTGTGCTCGCTGCGATCGACCAGGATCCACGCGAGCGCCGCGGCCCGGTCGGGCGTGACCGTGGCGGGATCGGCCGACAGCTCCGCGACCAGCGAGCCGTTGGCCTCGCCGGACCCGACACCGGAGAGCCAGGCCAGGAACGCCTCGCGCCCCTCGTAGCCGACGAACCGGTCCAGCTCGTTGCCGTCCGCGTCGACCGCCACGAGCGTGGGGTAGGAACCGATCGCGTATCGGTCCTTGAGGTCCCAGGAGCTGCGGTGGTCGACGTCGAGGATCGCGAGCTCGAACGCGCCGAGCTCCTCGGGGACCGGGTCGGCGTGGAGGATCTCGGCCGCCACCTGCATGCACGGCGGGCACCACACGGCGCTGAAGTCGAGCAGCACCAGCTTCCCGGCAGCGCGGGCCCGCGTGAACGCGGCGTCGGCACCACCGGCGGTGGCGTCGGGACCGAACGGGCTGGCCGCCGCGTGCCCGGTCTGCGGTGCGACACCCATCGACAGCGCACCGCGCCGGATCGGTGGAATCTCGGCATCGACGTGCCAGACACCGGGCGTGCAGGTGCCGGTGGCTTTCTCACAGAGGACCGCCTCGAGCGCGCCGACGATCGATGCGCCGCGGATGTCTCCCAGCGGGCTGGCTGTGACCGCGGCAGCGCCCGTGCCCTCGCCGGACCGGACGAGCCCGGACCACTCCAGGCGCCACTGGACCGGACCGTCGTGTGCGATCTCTGCGCCGGCCGGAGCGCGCACGTCCAGCTGCGCCCGCTCGCCCTTCCAGGTGAGGTCTACTGCCGGCTGTCCGCCGGCCCACGCCGCCGCTGTCCACCACCAAACCATGGTCCCTCTCCGTGTCCTCTCCCTGGCCGGGAGCATCCGCGATAGGATTGCACACCTGTCGAAGGAGGTCCTTTGCGACTCGTCGGTGTCTACGCCCTCGCGCTGATCGCGTGTAACTCGCCCGCTCCCGCCCCTGCGCCGGTGTCGGCCCACGTCCCTGGCACCATCTCCCAGCCGGGAGACGTCGTGATGGTGGTGGACGGCGCCGAAGTCGGCGTCAACGAGACCACCACCGTGTTCCGCCGGATGGGCATCCCCTCCGATCAGATCGAGCCCCTCATGAAGACCCCGCTCGGTCGGCATGTGCTCGAGGACTACGCGCTGGCGACCAAGCTGTACAACATGGCGATCGAGCAGGACCTGCACAAGGACCCGGATGTGCAGCTGCAGGTCGCGTTCTCGGAGCGCCAGGCGCTGTCTCAGGCCATGCGCGCCAAGCTCGCCCGTGAGTCTGTCGCGGATGGAGCCGTGCAAGGTTGGCTCGACACCAACGCGATGCGCTTGAACATGCCCCAGATCCGCGGGCGCATGATCGTCACGGCCAAGGAGTCCACGGCGCGCGAGCTGCTGGAGCGCGTCCAGAACGGCGAGGACTTCGCTGCGCTGGCCAAGGTGCACTCGATCGACCCCGCCACCCAGCCGGTCGATGGCGACATGGGGTGGTTCACGGCAGGGGACTACCCCGAGCTCGGACAGGCACTGTTCTCGCACATCAACACCAAGCTGCTCGGCCCCATCCAGGGTCGCGCCGGCTTCCACTTGGTCGAGATCCTCGACCGGCGTGAGAAGACGCCGGACGCCGAGGCCAGGATGATGGCGGTGTCCATCCTCGAGAAGGAAGCGGCGGTCGAAGCGGTCGGTGCTCTGCGGAAGGAGCTGAAGGTCGACTGGAAGATCGAGATGCCCAGCGGTCACAAGCCCGAAGGGCACCCCGAGACCCCGGCTGTCGATCCAGCGGCTGCGCCGGCCGAGGAAGCGCCGACCGCGGGCGACCACGGATGAGCCGCGCTTGGGCCGTGGTGCTCGGCTCCTCCTCGGGGTTCGGGGCTGCCGCAGCCCGGGCGTTCGCCGCCGAGGGCTACGGGATCTTCGGCGCCCACCTCGACCGCCGGGGCACCCTGCCCCAGGTGGAGTCGCTGGTGGCCGACCTGGACGCGCGCGGCGTCCCCGTGGTGTTTCACAACGGCAACGCGGCCGGCGATGACGAGCGGCAGGCGGGAGTCGCCGCGCTCTCGGAGGCCATGGGCCCCGATGATCACGTCGGCGTCGTCCTGCACTCGCTCGCCTTCGGCACGCTCCGGCCATTCGTCGGTGACGGGGGGGTGATCGGTCGGCGCCACATGGACATGACCGTCGACGTGATGGCCCACAGCCTCGTGTACTGGGTCCAGGACCTGGTGTCGGCGGGCCTGCTGCGCAGCGGGGGCCGGGTGTTCGCCATGACGTCGTCCGGCTCGCTCGCGGCCTGGCCATCGTACGGCGCAGTGAGCGCTGCCAAGAGCGCGCTCGAGTCGCACGTTCGCCAGCTCGCCATCGAGCTCGCCCCGAAGCAGATCACCGTCAACGCCGTGATGGCTGGGGTCACCCGCACGCCGGCGCTCGACAAGATCCCGGGCGCCGACGAGATCGCGCGCCGCGCACTGGAGCGCAACCCGCACGGCCGCCTGACGACCCCCGACGACATCGCGCGCTGCCTGGTCACGCTGGCCGGACCTGGCACGGCGTGGCTGACGGGCAACGTCCTGCGGGTCGACGGAGGGGAGGCGATCTCCGGGTGATCTATCTGGACCACCACGCCACGACGCCCTGCGACCCCGCTGTGCTCGAGGCGATGTGGCCTTGGTTCTCGGAGCGATTCGGCAACGCCGCCTCGCGTTCCCACGCGCTCGGGCACACCGCCCGCGCCGCGGTGGAAGACGGTCGCGCCGCCATCGCGGCATGGATCGGGTGCTCGCCGAAGGAGGTGGTGTTCACCAGCGGCGCCACCGAGTCCAACAACCTGGCCATCCTCGGTACCCTGAGGGCCCAAGGGCGCGGCCACGCGATCACCGTGGCCACAGAGCACAGCGCCGTGCTCGACCCGTTCGAGGCCTTGCGGTCCGCAGGTCTTCAGACGACGGTGCTGCCGGTCGACGGCGCGGGTCTCGTCTCGCCGCAGGCCGTGATCGACGCGCTGCAGCCCGAGACCGCCCTGGTCTCCGTGATGCTGGTGAACAACGAGATCGGTGTGCTGCAGCCCGTCGCACAGATCGCGGCTGCGTGCCGCGAACGCGGGGTCCCGGTGCACTGTGATGCGGCCCAGGCGTCTGCGGTCGCGGTGGACGTCGATGCCCTGGGGGTCGACCTGCTGTCGCTGTCCGCGCACAAGGTGTACGGCCCCAAGGGCGTCGGAGCGCTGTACGTGCGTCGGCGCCGCCCGCGACAGGATCTCACCCCGCTGCAGTACGGCGGCGGCCACGAGCGCGGGCTGCGATCCGGGACGCTGCCCGTGCCGCTGGTGGTCGGGTTCGGCGAGGCCGCGCGGCGCGTCGTGGCAGGTCACGAGGACGGAGAGCCCGTGCGCATCTCGGCGCTGCGGGATCGCCTGCTCGCCGGTCTGAGCGACCGTGTCGCGGGCGTCGCGCTCAACGGTCCCGCGGTGCACCGTGCCCCCAACAACCTCAACGTCTCGATCGAGGGCGTCGAGGCTCAGGCGCTCCTCATGGCGGTCCGTGACGAGGTGGCGCTCTCCTCGGGGTCAGCCTGCGCGTCCGAGACGCTCAAGCGCAGCCACGTGCTCAAGGCGCTGGGGCTGTCCGGCGCACGCGCCCAGTCCTCGGTGCGGTTCGGGCTCGGTCGCACCACCACCGAGGCACAGATCGATCGGGTCATCGAGGTGGTCAGCGGTGCAGCGGAGCAGCTGCGGATGTTAGGGGTCGAGTAAGGGGAGCGTGCATGGCCATCGAGTTCACCGAACCGGCGCGGGTCCGCGGACGGGCGCTGATCGAAGAGAAGGGCCAGCACTGGATGCGGCTCGGGATCCGAGGGGGCGGCTGCAGCGGGCTGTCCTACTTCATGGACTTCGTGGCCGAGCCGCAGGACAAGGACAAGGAGTTCGAGTTCGATGGGCTGCAGGTCTGCGTCGACCGCAAGTCGTACCTGTACCTCGTGGGCACGACGATCGACTTCGAGAGCACCTTGGTGCGCAACGGGTTCGTGTTCAACAACCCGGCCGCGAAGCGCAGCTGCAGCTGCGGCGAGTCGTTCACGCTGTAGGCGCATCCTTCAGGCGGTCGGCGTGCGTGCCTTGAGCGCAGCCAGCCGTTCGCGCACATGCTCGGCCTCGTCTTCGGAGTAGCCAGCGAGCGCGTCGTGCAGACCGCGGTGATGCAGGAAGTGGCTCGACCGGGTCAGCGTGGGCCGGAACCCGCGCCGGTACTTGTGCCCGCCGCCGTGCCCAGGCTCGAACACCTTCAGGCCCAGCCGGATGCACTCTTCGATCGCTCGGTAGTAGCAGACCTCGAAGTGCAGGAACTTCACGTCGTCGGTGGCGCCCCAGTAGCGCCCGTACAGCCGCTCTCCCTTGATCACGTTGAACGCGCCGGCCACCATCGTGCCGTCGCGGGTGGCGGTCACCAGGTGGAGGCGGTCGCCCCAGACCCGGCCGAGGTGCTGAAACAGCTCCTGCGACAGGTAGATCCGGCCCCACGGACCGAACTGCCGGCAGGTGTTTCGGTAGAACGCGTGCATCCCGTCGAGCAGCTCCGGCGATGGGCTTCGCGTCGCGATGATCTCGATGCCTGCGAGGTCTCTGCGCTCGCGCCTGATCTTGTTTCGTTTCTTGCTCGGGAACGTCTTCAGCCAGCCCTCGAAGTCCTCGTAGCCTTGGTTGTGCCAGTGAAACTGGAACTGCAGCCGCGGAAACGCGCCGTGGGCGTCGAGCCAGTCCGCCTCGCCTTGGGTGTCGAACAGCACGTGGACCCCGTGGCAGCCGGACGATGCCTCCTCGATGCCGCGCAGCAGCGCGCTGCGCACCGCCTCCGGATCCGCGTCGGGATGCACCAGCAGGCGCGCGCCGGTGACCGGCGTGAACGGCACGCCGATGATCAGCTTGGGGAAGTACGGGATGCCCGCGCGGTGGGCCGCGTCCGCCCAGCCGTGGTCGTACACGAACTCGCCCATAGAGTGGGTCTTGACCCAGCCCGGCGCGCCGCCGACCACTGCGCCCGCGTCGGTCGTGACCAGGATGGGTCGCGGGACCCAGCCCGTCGCCTCCACGGCGCAGTCGAGCTCCTCCAGGCCGGCCAGGAAGGCCCACTCGAGGAACGGGGAACCGTCACCGACGAGCGCGTCCCAGTCCGCCTTCGGCACGGACAGGTAGCTGTCGAGCACCGTTGCTTTCATGCGCGAAGTCCACCCAGCGGGACGACCCCCGGCAGCCAGTCGCCGGGGTCGATCCCCACCTGGTGTAGCACCGCGGCGGCGAACTGGTCGAAGCGGGGGACCGCTCCGCCGGCGTCCAGCACCCCGTTGGCGGTGTCGATCGGCTGCCCGATGAGGTGGTCGTCGGTCGCGCCGATGACCCGACCCCCTGCGACTCCCCCGCCGACCAGCAGGGCCCCGGTGTACGGCCAGTGCTCGGTGCCGCCGTCGGCGTTGCGCCAAGGCGTCCGGCCCATCTCGGAGAGCACCACCACCAGGGTGTCGTCCAGCAGGCCGGCCGCTTCGAGCCCCTCGACCAGGATCCGCAGGCCCGAGAAGGTGGCGTGCTGGCTGAAGTGCTGGTCGACGTGGCTGGCGTGGGTGTCCCAGTGCTGGGCCGAGTCGATCAGCACGGACTGACACGTGCCGGCGGCGAGCAGCTCGACCGCGAGCAGGACCTGGTCCTGCAGGTCGCGCGCGCCGGCAGGGAGGACGGGGTCCAGCGTGCCGGCCTGCGCGGCGAGGGCGCGACCCCGCGCGCGGGCCTGGGTGCGCGCGTTCAGCGCCACGGCCCGGCTGGGCTCCTCGATGCGCCCGGCGATCTCGGCGGTGGCGCTCTGTTGGAGCCAGGCGTCGACCTGAGCGCGCATGCCTGGGCTGTGTTCCGCCGGTCGTGCTGCGCCTGATGCGGTGGCGAATCGGCTGCTGGGAAGGAGCAGGCCCCGCAGCTGGCCCCGTTGGCCGGCCCGTGCGCCCAGGGAGGACGCGGCGCCGAAGCGGCCGTTGCCGGACAGGTCCACCATGCCGAGCACCGGTCCGCCCACGGTCGCGCCGACGATGGAGGTGAGGTCGGGCGCGCCGCGGACCTCGGTCCCGCACAGGATCCGGTCGCGGCCGATCCAGTGGGAGACGGTGCCGACCCACAGCCCGCGGACGACGGTGGTTCGGTGGCCCCAGTCGTCGAAGTAGCGGGTGACGCCGTTCCGACGCGCCGCGTTGAGCGTGACCTCGATCTCGCCCCACTGCCCGATCTCTTCTTGATCGAGCGGGTTGGACAGGTCGGCGTCGACCCCGGGTCCCGCGACGCTGTCGATGCCCGGCTTGGGGTCGAAGGTGAACGTGGTGTCCCAGCCGCCGTCACAGTGGAGGACCACGAGCCGACGCGGGGCGGTCGCGGCGCGGGCGGTGGTGCCCGCGAGGCCAGCGGCGAGTGCGCCGAGCAGAACGTCTCTGCGGCTTGGGATCACTACTGCACCGCCAGGCGAGGGTGCTGCAGAAACGCGGCGAGGACCCCGCGCCAGGCAAGGCGAGGTGGACTGTCGGCGAGCAACGTCTGGAGCAACGCCCAGTCCCGATCGACCGTCGCACTCTTGGGGTCGACGACCTCGGCGAGGATCACGAGGTGGAGCCGCGCGAGCGCGGTGCGCGCCGCCTTCTCGTCGGTGACCGGGCCGTCGGGGAGCAAGTCGGTGTCGACCCCGACGTCTGCGGCCTCCTCCGCCATCCACTCCAGCGCGAGCTCCCGGGTGGGCAGCGCGCCGGGCTCGGACCGAACGATGTCCCAGCCATCGAGACCGCCGAGCAACGTGCGGAACCCGTACCGATCGGTGGTGGCGAGGGGGATGCTGCCGTGGTCGCCGACCTGGGCGTCCCATGTCGCGCCGGTGAGGTGGTGCAGCGTGCGCTCCGCCTGCCGAGGCCGGATGGCGACCGCGGGGGCATCGGGAGAGCCGGGTGCGAAGCGCGGGTGGGCGGCGATCGTGAGCATCAGGGTCTGGGCGTCCCATCCCGAGTCGATCAGCACGTCGGACAGCTCGATGACCAGATCTTCGGGCACCTCGGCCGGGTCGGTGCGGGTGAGGTAGCCCCAGAACCGGCGCGCGGTGCAGTCGGCGAAGCGGGGGTCGTCCGCGATGGCCTGGCCCAGGGCGGCGAGGTCTAAGACCGGCTGGCCGTACCAGGCAGGCGGCGGAAGGCCGGCCGGCGCGCGGTCGGCGATGAGCGTCGGGTCCCAGAACTGCAGCGGGTAGCACCCGAAGGGTGCGTCGGGGCCATCGCAGCCGACGGCGTGGGCGGAGCGGATCTCGTGAGGCACGACGTACCGCTGAAAGCCCCACATCGCGCCGGCGACGGGGTCGAGCACCGCGTGGCATGCGACGCAGGTGGGGTCGGTCTTGACAGCGTCCTCGGCGCGGGCGGGGTCGAGCGTGCCAGCCTCTGCGCGCTGCGACAGGTCGTCACAGACCAGCCCCGAGACGATCAGCGCGGCGCGGGAGCGGTGGAAGCTCGTGTTGGCCGACATGTGGCGGTTCCACAGCGTGGTCGACGACAGAATGCCAGCGGCTGGGCGCCCATCGGGCCAGCGCGAGACCTGCCAGCTCGGGTCTTCGGGGTCGACCGGCGGTCCGTATGCGGCGCCCACAAGGGGGGTCGCCAACACCGCCTCGGTGGTGAGGATCTCGGTATAGGGCTGCCCCGAGAGCACGACGTGCTCGATCAGGCGAAGGGGGGCTTCGGCGAGCTCGCTCGCCACCTGGGCCGGGGGGAACCCCTGCAGGGCGCCGATGGACGGCGGGATGAACTCGGCGTCCGTCCGGACCAGCAGGATCTCAGCGTGCAGGTCGCGCACGGTCTGCGCCAGGTCGGGGTCGTTGCGCCAGCGGTGGATCACGCCGGAGAGCGTGGCCGGGCTGACGTGGACGAGGTTGACCTCGTGGGGCGACGGCGGACGTCCGCGCACGGCCATGGACGCGCGCATCAGCTGGTCTGCGGCCGGTCCTGGCACGGGCGCGCTCGCGCAGGACACGACATGGGGCAAGATCCAGATCACGATAGGACTATAGCCACCCCACAAGCGTGTCGTGCGCAACAAAGTGCTTGGGTGTCATCACCCCATCGCTGTGGGACACTGCGGCCAATAGGAGATTTGGATGAGCACCGCGAAGTTGGTCTACGAGGGGCGCGAGATCGAGCTGCCCGTGGTTGTCGGCAGTGAAGGGGAGATCGGCGTCGACGTCGCCAAGCTCCGCAAGGAACTCGGCCTGATCACCCTCGACCCGGGCTACGGCAACACCGGGTCCACCGAGAGCGCCATCACGTTCATCGACGGGGAACGCGGCGTGTTGCGCTACCGCGGCTACCCCATCGAGCAGGTGGCGGCGCACGCGAGCTTCAACGAGGTCTCCTACTTGCTCATCGAGGGCGAGCGGCCCACGGATCAGCAGCTGAAGGACTTCGAGCGCGAGCTGACGTACCACTCGCTGCTGCACGAAGACATGAGGAAGTTCTTCGAGGGATACCCCCCCTCGGCGCACCCGATGGCGATCATGGCGGCCATGGTGGCGTCTCTGTCTACGTTCTACCCGGACACCCCCGAGGAAGAGCACATCAACATCGTGCGCATCTTGTCCAAGATGAAGACGCTCGCGGCGTTCGCCTACAAGAAGTCGGTGGGGCAGCCGTTCATCTACCCGCGCAACGACCTGTCGGCGACGGGCAACTTCCTCCGGATGATGTTCGCAGTGCCCAGCGAGGACTACGAGATCCCGGTGGTGCTCGAAGAGGCCCTGAACATGCTCCTCATCCTGCACGCGGACCACGAGCAGAACTGCTCCACCTCCACGATGCGCATGGTGGGTAGCAGCGAGGCCAACCTGTTCGCGTCCATCTCTGCCGCAACCTGCGCGCTGTGGGGACCGCGCCACGGTGGCGCCAACCAGGCTGTCATCGAGATGTTGCGCAGCATCACCGCCAACGGTGGCAACCTCGACAGCTTCCTGGCCAAGGTCAAGGCGCGCGAGGTGCGGCTGATGGGCTTCGGCCACCGCGTCTACAAGAACTTCGACCCGCGCGCGCGGCTGCTCAAGTCCGCTGCCGATCGCATCTTTGACCAGCTCGGGATCAACGATCCGCTGCTCGACGTGGCCAAGCGGCTGGAAGAGGCAGCGCTCAACGATGACTTCTTCATCTCGCGCAAGCTGTACCCGAACGTCGACTTCTACAGTGGCATCATCTACCGCGCGATGGGCATCCCGACCGAGATGTTCACGGTGATGTTCGCGCTGGGTCGGCTTCCGGGCTGGATTGCGCACTGGCGCGAGATGCGCAACGCGTCCGGCGGCTACCGGATCCACCGCCCGCGCCAGATCTACACCGGCGAAGGCGAGCGGACGTTCGGCCCCCGCTGATCGGTCCCGAGCGCGAGCAGCGCTCGGGAAAGGCCCCCACCGGGGCCGGGCTGGCCCCGAGCACTGCTAGTCGCGGAACATCACCGTCCACGTACCGGTGACGACGGCGACGTCGTCTTGGTTGAGGATCTCGGAGCCCAGCGTCACCACGCCCTTGCCCCCCTTGGAGGACGGCTTGGTGGCCACGACGGTCAGGCGAAGGCGGATGGTGTCGCCGAAGAAGACGGGGGCCTTGTACTCGAACGTCTGGGCCAGCAGCGCGAGCGTGGTGCCTTCGAAGATGCCCAGAGTCTGTCCCAGGCCGGTGCTGACGGACGCCGCCAGCATGCCGTGCGCGATCCGCTGCTTGAATGGCGTGCGCGCCGCGAAGGTGGCGTCGGTGTGCAGAGGATTGAAGTCGCCCGAAAGCCCCGCGAACATCACCACGTCCGCCTCGGTGATCGTCCGACCGCCACTTGTAAAGGCTGCGTCGACCTCGAACTCGCTGAACCGCATTCCCCGGGCCATCTTCCCTCCTCGGCCGCTTCGGGTAACACCACAGGGCCCATGACGGCGGTCAGCTTGTTCGGGAAAGCTGTCAGAGCGACCGCAATGGGGTAAGTTGGGCCGTCTCGCCGAGGGGTAGTCATGTTCATCGCTTTGATCGCGTCCTTGTTCGGTTGCAGCCCGACCGACCCAGGGGACTGCGCTGACATTGATCTCATCACGGTCTTCGTCGATGCCGACAATGATGGATTCGGCCAGCCGGGCACCGCCCGGCAGGTGTGTGAGGTGCGTCGCGGCAACGCCACCAACGATGATGACTGCGACGATTTTCGTTCGGACATCTCGCCCGACCAGATCGAGGCCTGCGACGGCATCGACAACGACTGTGACGGCGAGCGCGACGAGGGCCTGCGCATGACCGTCTTCTATGTCGACAACGACGCCGACGGCTGGGGCGACGATGACGAAGATCTGACGGTCGAGGCCTGCAACCCGCCTCCCGGCTTCGTCGAGAACCGGCAGGACTGCGACGATGACAACTTCGGGATCAACCCCGTCGCGGTCGAGGTCTGCGACGACGGGATCGACAACAACTGCGACGGCCTGGCGGACGATGATGATCCGCAGCTCGATCTCACGTCGGGCATCAGCTGGTTCCTGGATGTTGACGGGGACACGTTCGGAGGCGACAACCCGGAAACCACCAGGGTCGCTTGCCTGATCCCCTTCCCGGGTGCCGTCGAGAACGGCGACGACTGCAACGACGATGACAGCGCCGTCTTCCCGGGTGCCGGAGAGTTCTGCAACCAGATCGACGACGACTGCGACCAGCTGGTCGATGACTCGGACCCCGACCTTGACCCGGCCGAACAGTTCCTGTGGAACGCAGACAACGATCTCGATGGAGCGGGTGACCCAAACGAGACGATCATGGCCTGCTTCCAGCCCTGGTTCTACGTCGACAACGCCAACGACTGCGACGACGCGGAACCCCTGCTACAGGAAGCCGCAGCCTGGCTGGAGGACTTCGATGGCGACGGCTTCGGTGCCGGCCCGGAGAGCAAGCCCAGCTGTACGGCTCCAGACGTGGGCTGGGTGCTCCAGGCCGCCGGGATCGACTGCGACGACACCAACCCGTTCACCAGCCCCGCCGGCAACGAGGTGTGCGATGGTTCCGACAACGACTGCGACGGCCTGTTCGACGACGACGACGACAGCCTCGATCCGGCGTTTGCGCTCACCTTCTACCGAGACCTCGACATGGACACGTACGGCGACGTCGACGTGTCTGTCAATGCGTGCGTGCCGCCCATGATGTTCGTTGAAGACAGCACCGACTGCAACGACATGGTGGCCGAGATCCACCCCGGCGCGGCTGAGACGTGCGACGGCGCCGACAACGACTGTGACAACGAAGTCGACGACGAAGACGACAACGTCGACCTGACGTCCGCCGGTACGTACTACCCCGACTTCGACCTCGATGGATTCGGAGCCCCCGCGGGCGCCGTGGTCGCCTGTGATGCGCCGCTGGACTACGTCCTGAACAACGTGGACTGCGACGATACCGACGACACCATGCTGGCCAACGGGCCGTGGCTCGAGGATCTGGACGGTGATGGAGTCGGGTCGGGCACACCCAGCGCGATCTCCTGCACGGCGCCGGACGTCGGCTGGGTTCCGGATTTCTTTGGAGTCGACTGCGACGATGGCGACGCGACGCGGTTCCCGGGCAACGACGAGATCTGCAACAACGGGAACGACGAGGACTGCGACGGGGTCGATCCCGCGTGCTTCGCACCCCCGGCGTTGGCGCTGGTCATGCAGGCGTCCGGGCTGCCGAGCGTCCAGAGCGGCAAGAAGACCATCATTGCGGGTTATCATTGGCTGCTCACGACCATCTCGAACGCGTCGCCCTAGCGTGTAGGCCCGTGTGGACGGTACGTTCCAGGGCATGAGCCAGAAGCTGGTCTACGACGGTCTGCAGCGCTGCCCGTACCTCCCGGGACGGGTGGCGCGGATGCCGCTCTATCGGCAGCTGTCTCGGCTGACGCTGGATGAGACCGATGACCGCTTCGCGGACGCCGAGCGCCGCGTGGGGGGCTGCCTGTACAAGACGGCATGTCCCACCTGCACCGCGTGCGAGGGGCTGCGGGTGCCGGTCGCGACGTTCACTCCGTCGCGCTCTCAGCGCCGCGTCCTGCGCCGCTGGGCGGGGCACAGCCGCGTCGAGGTCGGGCCGGCCACGTACAGCCCCGAGAAGCTGGCGCTGTTCAACCGCCACAAGACCGAGCGCGATCTGGTGTCGGAGGACGACGGGGAGATGAGCCCGCTCGGGTACGTCTCCTGGCTGGTCCACAGCTGCCTGCACACCGTGGAGATGCGGTACTTCTACGATGACGCGCTCGTCGGCGTCGGTGTCGTGGACGTCGGGCGCACCTCGGCGAGCTCGGCGTACTTCTACTTCGACCCGGATCGGTCCGCGCTGTCCCCCGGGGTGTTCTCGGCGATGCAGGAGATCGAGCTGTGCCGCCGCACGGGGCGCGACCACTTGTACCTGGGTCTGTACGTCGAGGACTGTGGGCGCCTAAGCTACAAGGGAAACTACCTTCCCAACGAACGCCTGGTCGATGGGGACTGGCGGCCGTTCACGAAGACGAAGGGGGCGTGATGGACCGGGTCGCATGGCTGCGCAGTGTCGTGTCGGACAAGCCCAACGATCGGTTTGCGCTGTACTCTCTGGCGCTCGAGCTTCGCAAGGCGGGGGACCACGACGCCGCCGTCGCCGGGTTCGTCGACCTGCTGGAGCGCCACCCGACCTCCGGTGCGGGGCACTACCAACACGGTCTGACCCACCTCGAGGCGGACGACGAGGAGGCGGCACTCATCGCCTGGAGAGCGGGCGTCCAGGCGCTCTGTGGGGTGTCCGAGCCCGAGGCGCGGCGCAGCCTGTCCGAGATCCAAGGGGCGCTGGCGGATCTCGAGGACTGATCCCGCGGCGTCACTGCAGGTTGGGGAACAGTCGGTGCAGGATCAGGTCTCCCCACAGGACGTAGATCGCGCCGGCGATGGCGAGTGGCGGGCCGTAGGGGAGGTAGACCCGGCGCCACTGCACCGCCGTGAACAGGATGCCGACGACCGACCCGAGCACGCTGCCCATCAGGACCACCAGGAAGGCGCCAGGGTAAGCGCCCAGGAAGGCACCGAGCATGGCCACGAGCTTGACGTCACCCCAGCCGAGCGCGACCTGTCCGG
>Ga0316189_10001806_pt1 | contig 21118 bp, 17 predicted proteins | sample LowCovwburrow_MG_FD_204930 | JGI IMG/M metagenome (GOLD analysis project Ga0316189, IMG submission 204930) | Coastal sediment microbial communities from Maine, United States - Lowes Cove worm burrow | ecosystem: Environmental > Aquatic > Marine > Coastal > Sediment | place: USA: Maine... | reverse complement strand
TCGATGATTTGATCTATGGTGATATCAAATTTTTGTGCTTCTTTGAAAAAATATTTTCTTTCTGCAGCATTTAATACCTCAGGTGCAATAGCCCCTTTTTGTTGAATCACATCATTGACCAGCATCTTGGTGAAAATAAATGCACACTGCCCGGTCAGGTAGGATTCGTGGGATAAGCCTGATCTTTCAAAAGCCTCAATCAATCCCGGCGAATTGGCATAGTTTGTTATCCGGACAGGTTTGCCATCCTTTTTTCCTTCAACCAAAACCTGGAAGGCACCCTCTTCTGAAACAAGGCCGCCATCGATGATCTCTTTGATTTCTTCCTGGTATTTGGGTGCCGGCGGTGTATTCGCAATCGTCAGCTCAAAGGGGACATATTTCATCCCGTTGTGTTCTTTTTCTTCTGACGACAAAAATCCCATGTTATACAGCGCCTGTGAAAGTTCAACATGGGGGCCGCCATACCGAAAGAGAATGTTCTTGACGCCTTTAAGGCAACTGTCTGCATTAATCCCCAGGGTGATCGGCTCCTCGTGGGCGTGATCCACCATGCGAACGGGTTTGTCAATGCCTTTGAAGTTCATCATGACAGGATTGGCAAAAGGCGCTGTCTTGATAAATTCCCCGTTTTCAAACCGGGTCGGGGTTTCGGCCATGTCTTCAAATGCAACCTCCGGTGACCACCAGAACGGGATGAATTTTTTTGACCAAACCCCTTCATAGACATTCATCTCAATCCGGTCGCATGAATCCAACCTTTCTGTGGCTTCTCTGACAATGACATTGACAAGACCAGGGGCGCTCCCGGTGTTGGTCAACGCTAAAATTCCTTTTTCTTTAAATTTATTATCCTGCTCGTTAAAGATGAATCTTGTTGCCTGCTGGGAGGTTTTACCCTCGATATACGTCATACAAAGATCCTGGTAACAGGCCCCAAGTTCAAGCGCGGCTTCCATCACATTTAGATTGAACTGGATGGGTAAGCCGTTTACAATGATGTCTGCATTGTCGGCTGCTTTGATAATATCTTTGACATCATTGGCATTGACCTGGACAGCCATTGCTTTTTCCAGTGTCTTCCCAAGTTCAACGGCTGCCTTAAGATCATAATCCGCACAAATGATTTGAGATACATTGTCTTCTTCATTGAGGCGTTTGGCAATGGTGCTTCCCTGGGCACCAACTCCCATAATTAATACCTTCTTCATTTTTTTCCTTTATTTGTAGTTATTTCTAAGCCAGTTTGGTTTTTTGAATTTCATCTACGGTTATTCCCAGTCTGGCTGCTTCACTAAGGTAATAACCTCTTGTTTTTGGTCCTAAGACTTCCGGCGGGAACACTCCTTTTTCTGAAATCCTGTCATTGATAAAAAGCTTTGTAAAAAGAAATGCAGATTGACCGGTAATGAAAGATTCATGGGTAATGCCGCATGTTTCAAAAGATTCGGTCAACCCCGGCGCATTGATATAGCTGTCAATGCAAAGCGGCTTTCCATTTTTATTTCCTCGCACCCTTACCATGGCTGCGCCCTCTTCACACGCCATGCCCTCGCACAGGGCATCTTTTATAGCTTCGGGGTCCGAAGGTGCCGGGGGGGTCAGTTTACAGACAAGATCTAAAGGAATGACTTTAACACCCTTTATTTCAACCGGTTCACGGCTAAGCAGTCCCATATTGTACAGGGATTCGGCAAGATCACAGGCCTTGCCGCCATATTTGAAATTGGCGGATTTCAGTCCTTTAAAGAAAATGCCGAAGGTGACCGGCTCTTCATGTTCATGGTCCACCATACGCCGGGGCCCCAGTCCCATGAAGTCAATCATTTCAGGATTATCAAACGGTTTCCCGAGTTTGTATTCCCCGTTTTCATAGGAAACGGGCCGGGCGGCCATATCGCCAAAAGCGGTTTCAGGTGACCACCAGAAGGGAATGAATTTATTGGTGCAGATGCTGTCATAGATATAGATATCTATATGTTCCAACTCATCAAATTTGTCGGCGGCATTTCTGGCAAGAACATTGACAAGGCCCGGTGCGGACCCGGTATTGATCAGGGCACTTAAGCCGGCCGCTTTAAATTTACTATCATAGTCAAGCTGTCTTTTAACTGCTCCGATAAAATCAATATCTTCAACGGGTCCGGACGCCATGTCCTGATAGTTCATATTACCTGTAATTGCCGCTTCCATAAGATTGACATTGAAATCCGGGGGGAGGCCGTTGACGATCACATCAGCCCCCTTTGATGCTTCAAGGATTTCATTCACATTGTTGCCATCCACTTTAACAGCTGTTGCTTTTGTTAGTTTCTGCTCCAGCCTTTGTGCAGCCTCAAGGTTGTAGTCTGCACAAATAATTCGGGCAACATTTGGCTCTTCGTCAAGTCGCATCGCGATAGTGCTTCCCTGTGCGCCGGTACCCAAAACCATTACTTTTTTATTCACTGTGATCACCTCTTAAATTGTGTTTCTTACTATTTGAAATAACAGATACTCCCTACTTGCCTTTTATACTCTCGTCTATTGTGATATCCAGCTTCGCCAATTCATCAAAGCAATAACGGCGGGCATCGGCATCGAACTGTTCCGGCGCAAACAGTCCTTTTTCCGTAAAAGCGTCATCCACCAGCATTTTTACGAAAACCGCCCCGCACTGTCCAGTCAGATAGGTCTCATGGCTTAAGCCTGACTTTTCAAAAGATTTCACCAGACCCGGTGCATTGGCATAGCAGTCAATGCTTACGAGCTTATTATCTTTGGTGCCTTCAACCCTCACCAGAAATGCCCCCTCCTCCACAACCACGCCTTCATCAATGATTGCTTTGATCTCTTCGGGATATTTCGGTGCGGGCGGGCAAAGTTTCAGAACCAAATCCATGGGTACGATGCGGGTGCCTTTAACCGTTACCGGCTCTTTTGACAAGAGACCCATGTTGTACAGCAGCTCCGATAATTCAACACCGCAGCCGCCGTATTTAAAATCGACATTTTTCACACCTTTCAGCACTTTATCAGCCAGCAACCCCATCGTTACGGGTTCATCATGCTCATGATCGACCATCCGAACCTCTCTATCGATTCCCCTCAGCTTCATCATCACAGGCCGGCTGAACGGTTCGTCTGTCACGTGTTTTCCATTTTCATATCTGAATGTCCTAAAGCCCATATCACTTAGCGCCACCTCGGGAGACCACCAGAACGGCGTAAATTTTTCGGTCCAGACACCCTCAAACACATAAATGCCGATGGTGTCACAGGCATCCAGTTTATCCACCGATTCTCGGGCCATAAGGTTGGCCAGACCGGGGGAAGATCCGCAGCCGACAATTGCCGTCAGGCCCTTTTTTTTAAACTTTTCATGCCACTCGGAAAAGATCAGTTGATAGCTTTCTATAAACCCGATGTCTTCCATGGGACCGGCCATATCCATGTACGACGCATTCACCGCCAGGGCAGCTTCCATTGCAATAAGGTCATACTCCAAAGGCAGACCATTGACTACCAGGTCGCAGCCTTCAGCAGCCTTGATAACATTTTTTACGTCACTGGCGTCAAGCTGAAGAGGCTTTGTTTTGCTCAGGGATTTGCTCAGCTCCTCGGCGGCTCTTCTATCGTAATCCGCACAAATAATTTCGGATACGTTCGGATGTTCATCCATTCGCCTGGCAATCGTACTACCCTGGGCTCCGACCCCGAAAATCGCTATTTTTTTCATTTTTAATCCTTTCATGATTTTTTATACGGTCACAATTATTTCGGAGCAGCGAAAATCTTTGCTTATTTTTGGACGTTAAATTAACAAAAAACTTTTGTCAACATTTTTATTGACATTATCTGCGTTTTCAATTAAATATACGTAAGTTTTTAATGGAAACAGTTAATTATTACGTTTTGAATGGTGGCAAGATCACCGGGAAGGCCTCAAAATGAATACTAAAATTCAGAACGGTTTCACTGCACTCGATAAGATAGATTGCGGAATGATCAATTTGTTGCAAAAAGACGGCCGGACGCCCATCGTCACCCTGGCAACAAAATTAAATATATCTGAAACCACTGCACGCAGCCGATTGAAACGCCTTATTGATAGCAAGGTAATAAGTATCGTTGCGGTCAGCAATCCGATAGAACTGGGATTTGAAATCATCGGCAGTCTGAAACTATCCATAGATCTGAAAAAGAAAGATCAAATTATGGAGGGACTCAAAAAAATCGACGCGCTTAATTATATTGCCCTGACCACCGGCGGGACAGACATCGATGTCGAGTTTGTTGCTAGATCTCTGGTTGAATTCAAAACCTTGATTTTTGAGAAGATCTGCCAAATTGACGGGGTGAATTCGGCCGAGACCTCGCTGATTGTAGAAATCGTTAAAGATACCTGGGACTATGGCACGGCATGGGATCCCAAGTAAAAAGGGAGGGGGAGCATAAGTGGGTTTAAAACGATTTATTTTAAGAAAGGTAGTGGCAGCGGCCCTGACCATTGCCGTGATTATTTGTGCAAACTTTTTTATCTTCAGGATGGCGCCGGGCGATCCTGTCAGAATGATGTTCAGAGATCCCAGAGTAAGCGCTGAAAGCCTGGAATTGATGAAACAAAAATTCGGATTGGATAAGCCCCTGAGCGGCCAGTTCGTGGCCTATGTAAAAAACCTGGCCCGGGGAGATCTGGGTCTGTCATTCTCCCAGCGAAAGCCCGTGCTGGAAGTACTGGCCTCAAGAATACCCAATACACTGCTGCTGGTGGTCACGGCTTTAACCATTGCGATTGTTTTGGGGGTGGCCTTAGGGGCGGTGGCCGGCTGGCTGAGCGGCACCAAATTGGATACGTTTATTCTTACCGCCTCTGTGACCATGTACTCTATTCCCACCTTTGCATTAGGCATTATCCTGCTCCTGGTATTTGCCTACCTCATACCGATATTTCCATTAGGTGGTATTTCAACGCCTGCTTCGGGGTATGAAGGCTTCGAACTTGTAACGGATATCGGGTGGCATATGTTTCTTCCGGCCTTCTCGATTGTCATCTGGTATGTGGGGGAGTATGTCATTTTAACCCGAAGTTCCATGATTGATGCCATGGGGCAGGAATATATCACTACTGCCTGGGCCAAAGGATTGAAAAAATATAAAATATTGAAAAATCACGCACTCCGAAATGCCTTGCTGCCGGTGATCACCATCTCCGGGGTAAATCTGGCTTTTGCTGCTGCCGGGGTCATTGAAGCTGAAACAGTTTTCGCCTGGCCCGGCGTTGGACGCCTGACTTATGATGCTGTGTCACAGAGAGATTATCCCCTGCTCCAGGGTGTGTTCATGTTGTTCGCCTTTGCAATCGTTCTGGCGAATCTGGCGATTGATCTGATTTACGGATACATCGATCCAAGGATAAAAGTGGGGGAATAGATTTAAATGGCTCAGTATCTGAGAAAAACCAATAAAGCTAAAGAATTTTTCCAGCTCCTTTTCGGCCATCCGATGGGATTTGTCGGTGTTGCCATCATCACTCTTTTTTTGACAATGGCATTGTTTGCGCCGCTCTTAGGTACGGTTGACCCCTCCGCCTCCGGTGATGTTACGAATTTGCTTATTCCGCCTTCTTCCCAGTTTTGGTTCGGGACCGATGATCTTGCCAGAGACATCTGGAGTCAAACTATTTATGGTTCTCGGATTTCATTGACAATTGGCTTTGTGGCGGCCTTGATCACCGTATTCTCCGGCACCTTTGTTGGGCTTATCGCCGGATATTACGGGAAGATACTGGATGAAGTGTTAATGCGCATTGTGGATTTTTTCATGATGCTGCCCGAACTGCCGTTGATGATTGTCCTTGCGGCAGTCCTGGGGCCCAGTATGTGGAACATTATTCTGGTGGTCAGCCTCGTCAGCTGGCCGTCAACCGCCCGTGTTGTCAGATCCCAGGTACTGTCATTAAAGGAAAGACCCTTTGTTGAATCTTCCCGCTGCATCGGGGCTTCAAACTTCCAGCTGATGTTTTCCGAAATACTTCCCAATGTGGTTCCGCTCATGTTTGCCCAGGCAGTACTGATGATCACTGAAGCTATTTATGCCGAAGCAGTTTTGAGCTTCCTGGGATTGGGTGATCCCACCAGCATCAGCTGGGGAATGATGCTGCACTCCGTTTTCGAGTCCGGTGTGATTGCGGAAAGCTACTGGTGGGTGGTTCCGCCCATTGTCAGCATTGTCACTCTGATTGTAAGCTTCAGTCTGCTGGGAACGGCCGTCAGCGACATTCTGGAACCAGGATATAAGGAAAAGAAAGGGTTTTGAAATGGCGTTGATAGAAGTTGAAAATTTAAAAATATATTTTATGACCCGCCGAGGGCCGGCAAAGGCGGTCGACGATATCGGGTTTTCCATTGAAAAAAATAAAACCCTCGGCCTGATTGGCGAATCCGGCTGCGGCAAAACAACCACGGCCATGTCCCTCATGAAGTTTATCAAACCGCCCGGGCGGATTGTCGGCGGAAGCATTCGTTTCATGGGCAATGATATTGTCCCCATGACAGATGAGCAAATAAGACAGCTGCGGGGAAAAGAGATATCTATTGTCCGTCAGGAAGCTCAAAATGCCCTGAATCCGGTGTTAACTATCGGCAAACAGATCACTGAGATGATTCTTGAGCACGAATCCGTCACCAAAAAAACTGCCTTGGCCCGTGCCAAAAAACAGCTTAATTTAGTAGGGATCAGCGACCAGCGTATCACCAATTTCCCCCATGAATTTTCAGGCGGCATGAAACAACGGGCCATGGCGGCCATCGCCACTGCCTGCAACCCCAAATTTTTAATTCTGGACGAACCCACAACCGGGCTGGATGTGGTTGTACAGCGTCAGATCTTGGAGATGCTCAGGAATTTGAAAAAGGAGTTAAATCTAACAGCCGTGTTTATTTCCCATGACCTGTCGGTGGTTGCGGAAACCTGTGACAGGGTGGCGGTCATGTATGGCGGAAAAATAATGGAGGAGTCCGATACGGTATCCTTGTACCAAAACCCCCTTCATCCTTACAGCAAAGCATTGATAGGGGCCTACCCGTCTTTGAAAGGGGAACGCAGGCAACTGAAAAGCATCCCCGGTGGCCCCCCCAGTCTGATTGACCCGCCGCCTGGCTGCAGGTTCACGCCGAGGTGCGAACTGGCCCAGAGTATTTGCAGCCAGGAAGAACCGGTTCTGAAAACGATTGACGGACGGCGCATCGCCTGTCATATGGTTAAGTAGGATGGAAACATGAATCAAAACGCTGTTTTGACGATAGAAAATTTAAAAAAGCATTTTCCGTTGCGAAAAGGGCTTTTTGCAGCCCTCTTAAAGGGGGAGCGATCCCATTTGCGAGCTGTGGATAACATCAACTTTTCATTGGGCAAAAAAGAAATTTTGGGATTTGTCGGAGAAAGCGGCTGTGGCAAGTCCACCATGAGCAGGACCATTCTGCAGCTTCTGGAACCCACTGGCGGAAAAATCTATTTCAAGGGCACCCGCGTGGACACCTTGAGCAGGAAACAGTTCAAGCCGTTTCGCAAGAAAATGCAGATGATTTTCCAGGATCCATTTGGGTCGCTGAATCCCCGCCGGACGGTTTCTGAAATACTGCGGCAGACCATCAAGATCCACAACCTTGCCAAAGATCGACCTGCAGAGGATGCGTTGATCAAAAAGACACTTGAAGAGGTCGGCCTGAATCCGGTTGAGGAATACTGGAATAAATACCCGCAACTTCTCAGTGGCGGCCAGCTCCAGCGCGTGAGTATCGGTAGAGTACTCGTGTTGCAGCCGGAGCTTGTCATTGCCGATGAGTCCGTATCCATGCTGGATGTGTCCGTTAGGATCGGTATCCTTGATCTGCTGTTTAAAATGAGAGACAAGCATGGTATTTCCTTTATCTATATCACCCATGATCTGGTTACAGCACGCTATATCTGTGACCGAATTGCCATCATGTACCTTGGCAATATAGTAGAAATTGGCCCCACGGAAGAGATCATCAACCACCCGAGGCATCCCTACACCCAGGCCCTGATCACAGCGGTTCCGGTTCCAGACCCTACGGCTAAGGTGCCAGAACTGCCCATAAAAGGCTATGTGCCGGTAGCACCGGAGGATACCATTCGCGGCTGCAGTTTTGCACTACGATGTCCTTACGGCAAAAAAAATTGCCGGTCAGAGAAGCCTCAAATGATCCGTGTGGGAGATGAGCATTTTGCATCATGTTTGTTAATTGACGGAAGCATTTCTATTGATTAGCAATGGAAATATTTCTATTAACCCCAACAAGAAGGAGGAAGAAGTTATGAAGAATTTCAAACTGTCAACTTTTATCAGCCTGACATTGGCTTTGCTGCTGGCATTTTCCATGGTGACCGGCTGTGCAACAAGTCAGGGCGAAAAGACCGCCGAATCTATGCTTACAGATTCTACTGTAAGGGTGCCGCCGGGCGACCCGACGGCATTCTGGGATGAGATGGGGTGGACTGACATGACCAAGGCCGAACAGGCACTTTGGGGTGTGCTGGGATGGACCGAGGAAAGCTGGGAAGAGGAAGCAAAACCCCCGGCCTCGGAAGACAAGTACTGGAATCAGCTGAGTGAAGAAGAGAAGGAAGCATGCAAAAAACTTGGATATACCAAAGAATCTTGGGATAAAAGCTAGTCACATTTAACACGTGTTTAATTTCTAAATATCAGGCACCGGGATTGCTAACCCTAACATTGCACAAGTTGTTGTCATCTAGCCTGGCCATTATGCTTGAAGCCGTTGCTTTTACCGGACAGATGCTGGATGCTTGGTACTTGATGCTGGATAACTTACAACCCACTATCGGGTGAATTCCAACAATATCCAGTATCCAGAAACCAGAATCCAGGATGCAATAGCTTCGTTGCAGCAGGTGATTGATTCCCAAATTACCTGCTGATAAAGAGAATCTACGGTGCCTGGTATTTATTCAAAGGAGGAAGCTATGAAACGCCTTTTGATTTTAGGCGTTGGTGCCCAGGGAAGTACTGTGGCAAAACGGATGAACGAAGAGCCCAATGTATCCGAGATTATTTGTGCTGATTATGATGAAAAAGCAGTCAACGAAATGGAGCGTACCCTTGAAAAGGCCAAAGCATTAAAATTGGATGCCGGCAAGGTTGAGAATATCGTCAGGGCGGCGAAAGGGGTCGATCTGGTTGTCAATGCGCTTCCCCTTCGGTTTGGTGAAAATGTTCTCAAAGCTGCTTTGGAAGCTAAGGCAAATTACCAGGACTTTGCGGCAGCCGAGTTTGAGGATATTGATTGGGTGGAAGGGATTAAACTCATGCTCACGGAATGGAGCGACCGGTTCAAAGAGCAAGGATTGTCGGCCCTCATGAGTACCGGTTCTGCTCCCGGCCTTGCCAATGTGATTACACGGGAAGCCGTGGAAGCACTGGACAGCTGTGATACCATTGAAATTCATGTATATGAGGGTGTCTGGGCCAAACGATTTATTCCATTCTGGTGGTCACCGGAAGTTGCCTTTCAGGATATGAGCGATCCTGCATATTGTTTTGAAAATGGTAAAATACTGGAGACCGAACCGTTTAGCCGGCCCATGTATATGAAGTTCCGGGGAATCGATAAAATTATCCGTACGGTTGAACATGCCCATGACGAACCGGTTACCATGGGGCTGATGGCTGACAAGCACCTTAAGGGAGCCAAAAATATTTATTTCAAATACGGTGGATGTGGTGTCGATTTCGCTGAGCCCCTATACCGGATGGGTTTATTGTCCAGCGATAAAGTGAATGTCAAAGGCACCCGTGTCGTACCAATGGACCTGATTCTTAAGCTCACGCCGCCGGCACCTAAATATCCATCCGAGATAAAAGAAATCCTGGATGAAGGACTGGAATATGAAGAAGGGGCATTTTTAATCCGGGTGGACGGTAAAAAAGACGGCAAACAGATCAGGATTGACAACTATGTGAATGCCCCCGGTGTTTACGAAGCTTTTGAAAAGGCCGGTTTAACAGCAGAAACATATTTGACCGGACAGTGCGGCGCCCTTTTTACCAAAATGTTCGTCAATGACAGGATTCATCAAAAGGGCATGTTTCCGCCGGAGGTTTTGGATACGGACCAGCGGGCCTATTATTTAAAGGAAGCCGCCAAGCTTGATATTACCGTGGACCAGATTGTGGAAAAAAGACTGTATTAGAGTCTTAATGGTGAATTCTTTGCATTTTATGAAAATTCATATTTATCACGAAAACACGAAATTTTTCCTGGCTTTTTTTTCGTGCTTTCGCTTGCCCTGTTAAACCTTTCTTTCTGTTTAACCAGGGTCATTTCGGACTTTCGTGATTAATTTTTTACGGTTCCGGCTTGTCCGGTTTAGGATAAATGAGAACAATCAAGTTTGATTATGAAAAAATCATCAACCCATAACACGATGGATTTCACCCGACGACGCCTGCTGCTGGGCCTGGCAGCCGCTCCCTTCTTTTTCAATTCAGCCTGGGCCGCTGCACCTAAGAACCCGGAGGTGGTGATTATCGGTGCCGGGGCGGCCGGCCTGGGCGCTGCCAAAACACTGTCGGATCTGGGCATCTCTTTCTTGCTGATCGAAGCGCAAAGCCGCACCGGTGGAAGAGCCTATACCGATTATTATACCTTCGGCTTGCGCTATGATATGGGCTGTCACTGGCTGAATTACGGCAGAATAAATCCGTGGATCGAATATGGAAAAACAAACAGGTTTACCGTTTACCCGACTCCTTTAGAGCCTTACGGGCTTTTTGTCGATAAAAGAAAGGCGACATCGGAAGAACTCAATGAATATGACCTTGCCTATCAATGGATTGAGGACGAAATCGGCTGGATTGCCACAAAGTCCAAAAATCCCGATATCAGCCCGGCAGAAGTCGTAAAACTTGATACCAAATGGAAAAAACTGTCTGCCTATATGATGGGGCCTTTGGATATGGCAAAGGAGTTTGATGAGTTTTCATGTAAAGATTATTGGGAGTCACCCGGAGTTGATCCCTATTATTGTAAAGAAGGTTATGGTGCCCTGGTCGCTCATTATGGACGTAAACTGCCGGTTCAGTTGGCTACGCCTGCACATCATATCAACTGGCAGGGACCGGGTGTGAAAGTCGAGACTTTAGAAGGGACCATACGCAGTAAGGCTGTTATCTTAACTGTTTCCACGGGTGTCCTGGCGACCGATAAAATAAAATTCACACCGGCCCTGCCCGTTAAAAAACAGGAGTCTTTTCAGTATATCTCAATGGGCAACCTGCGGCGGCGGGCTTTTAAGCGGCATTGATGCGGCCAATGCAGTCGCCAGTACGTTAGTGATAAACCAAAAACCTGACACCCCATGACACTATGAAATACTTTTCACCTCAATCCACCCGGCGCCAGGGCTTGAAACCACCGGCGCTTTATGAATATTTTATAGACAACTTCTGGTTCAAGGCTGCCGGGCTTGAAAATGAAGTCATAAATGAACCGTTAAGGGGCAGCCACAAAGCGGATGTCGTCATTATCGGCGGCGGATATACCGGCCTTTCATCTGCTTATAACATTCATCGAAGGTTCCCGGAAAAAAAGATTATGCTCCTGGAAGGCGCCTGCTGCGGCTATGGCGCCAGCGGCCGTAATGGTGGTTTTTGCATTGCTACATCACTGGTAGATCCGAGCTGTAAAGATCCTGAAATCTGCAAAAAAAACCTGGATGTCAGTTTATACGGTATTCACCAGATCAAGGGATGTATTGCCAATTACGACCTGGACTGTGATTTTGAAGAAAATGGTACGATGGATGTGGCCATGAATGACGCGCAGGCCAAAGTAATGGAAGAAGAGTACCACATCCTTAAAGAATGGGGGCTCGATGTCGAGATGCTTCATGGAAAGGCGCTTGAGAAAGAGATCAAGTCCCCACGCTATACGGCTGGGCTCGTAACATCACATGGCGCCACCCTCAACCCGGCCAAATTGGCCCGGGGCATGAAAAAAATTGTGGAGGACATGGGGGTTGAAATCAGGGAACGTTCTGTTGTTACACGCGTTATTCCCGGCAGAATTCATCATGTGGACACTGAACTCGGAGACGTGAAAACCCCGGTTATCGTACTGGCCACAAATGCCTATTCTCACAAGATCGGATTTTTTAAAAATCGTGTGTTCCCCATTTATACCTACATCGTGGCCACTGAACCCTTGAGCGAGTCACAATGGGAAACGATCGGCTGGCAGAACCGCCGGGGACTTTCTGATTACCGGATATTATTCAACTACATGATTCCCAGTGCGGATGGCCGGATCATTATTGGCGGATCGGATTCTAAGTATTATCATAATGATGGAATCGCTCCGGGGAATAACAAATCAGTCTCGCAGGAAATTGTCAAGGACCTTACCAGAACCTTCCCATCGCTTGCGGGGACCAAAGTCGAGCATGCCTGGGGCGGCCCAACGGCAGGTTCCCTCGATTTTACACCCTCGGTCGGTGTGATGGGCGAGCATGGTAACATCTATTATGGTGTCGGCTACAACGAGGGCGTCCCCTCCACACAAACCGGCGGCAGAATTATCGCAGATTTGATGGCCGGCGAAAGAAACGAATTCACCTCACACTTTATTGTCAACAAAAAGATTCCCTATGCGGGACCAAAGGTATTGCGCTCGCTTTTCGGAGCCTTGAAAAAAATTTACTTGGTCAATGTCGTCAAGACTTCAGGGCATTTTTAGGAAGTTGATTCCACCTGTTTAGATGTTTTTTTGATTTTATTCCGTTTCTTTGGTTTAATCGTATCGGCTTCTTTGTCCGATTCCGTCAGATACTTGGGTGTACCAAAGCCAAAGCGTTCCCGGACAATTCTTCGAATAAAGGCCGTGTCAACAATTTGAATGAACTCCTTGTCAATCAGTTTTTTCAGCCGGTACCGGATGGTCGCTTCAGGGATACTGATGGTTTTAGAAATTTCAGAAATGGGGGTAGAACCCCAAGTGATCTCAAATCAAGCAACATCAGACGTAATCTGTTTATGGATGATGACATCCCATTCTTTGATTCCCTCAAAGAAAATTTTTCTTTCTTCTTTATTAAATACCTCGCAGGGGAATACCCCTGTCCGTTTGATCTGGCCACGTAGAATCATCAAAGATAAAACAGATGCCGGAACGGATGTGATCCAGGAAACATCATTGGTTCCGGGAATCAGAGAACATGCTTTTTCAATATTCGGGCTATCCGTCCACATTTTATAGTGAAGTTTTTTACCCGCTTTTATTCCTTTAACGTCAACCGCCAATACTGCCTGGCTCTGGATTTTCTTCTCCTTGACCAGCTCCATACATTTTTTAGGGGTCAGGGTTTTAGGCAATTGATTGCAGAAGACATCCTTTACACTTACCTTGCTGTCTTTGATGCCAACGGGGTTAGTATCCATCAGTTTGAGTCCTTCAAGAAGGAACTCCCAGGTTGCGCTGTCCGGGTCGCCCATTTTAAAATCGACATACTTGACGGGTTTTCCGATAAATGCCGGGATCGTCAGGGGTTCTTCATGGTTGTGGTAAAATACTTTGCCCTTCACATCCAGCGGCGGCGGGAAATAGTATTCTTCTTCTCCGGAAAAGGGCTCTGCCCACTTGTACTGGCCTTCCTCCCAGTATATGGCTTCGTCGGCACAATCTTCCAGGTAAGTTTGAAAAGACCACATGGCAACGGGTTCATCGCAGGACACCACACCATAATCCTTGATGCCGATATAATCGACTTCATCTAATTCATCAACGGCTTCTTTGGCCATCACGTTAACTAGTCCCGAGTCGCCTCCGGCGAGGATATTGGCCATGAGGCCTTTTTTTTCGAATTCTTGGGCGTATTCAAGCTGTTCCACCAGGTACTGTTTGCCGTCCTTTTGCGGGAGAAACTCATTGGAAGCCATGTCAATATAGTGTGACCCGGCTTCAAGGGCCGCCTCAATAACCTGACGGTTAAACGTCATCAATGTGGCATTCACGACAAGATCGTATCCGCCTTTTTTAAATAACGCCGCCAATTGAGATTTGTTGGATGCATCCGCCTTTTCGACCTCGATTTTATCTGAATTAATATACTGCGCAACTTCGTCGGCCCGCTCGACATCCAGGTCGACCAGCATGATTTTGCCGACTTCCGGGGGTTTTGCTAAAATTCCACTGATCACGTTCCCCTGGGCACCGGCACCGACAATGATAACTTTTTTCATAATTTCCTCTCTTAATTAAGTAAGGGCCCTACTCAAATTCGAAAAGGGCCCCGAGTTTAACCTGGAAATTTAAAGTGCCAACTATTTTTTCGGCTTAATTTTCATATATGTCCACCAATTAATCCAGTTTGAAAATCCGCCCATGGTTGCAACATGGCCTTCAAATTTATCGGTTCGATAGGGCCCGATCAAATCCGGTCTCACCAGTACGGCGCAAGGCAGATCTTCAGCCATGATTTCCTGAAGTTTAAACGCATACGCTTTGCGTTTGTCCAGGTCGGTCTCGGCGATATAGTTATTCAGCACCTTATCCATTTCAGGATTATTGTAGTCGGATTGATTCCACCCTAACCCGCCGCCCTCTTTGCTGCGCACAAACTCCCACATCCAGGATCCGTTGGGGCCGGGCTCTTCGGATGAAACGGCGATGTCGAACTGGTCCTCCTTGGGCGTGTAAGCGAACTCATAATAGGTGTCCAGATCTATAATTTTCGGCCTGATACCAATACCAATTGTTTTGACCTGTTCCACGATCAACTTGAGCATTTTGACTTCGTCATCCCACTCGGAGGGCGCCATAAAGTCCAGTACAACGTTTTGACCGGTTTTATCATTTAGGATACCGTCCCCATCCGTATCCGCATACCCGGCATCCTTGAGCATTTTTTTGGCCAGTTCCGGGTTATACTCATATTTGGGCAGATTCGGGTTATACTCGTCCACCTCCGGGTAAATAAAGCTGTCCGCCGGCTTGGCATACCCCCGGTAAACCATTTTAAAAATTCTGTCACGGTCGATACCATGCATAAAGGCTTTCCTGAACACCTTGTCCTGGACGGCGGTCTCCTTGTGCAGGTTGAACGTCAGCCAGATCAGCGCGATACCCGGTGAGATATCCACTTCAATATTTTTTGCCTTTTCATAAGACTTCACCGACATCGGACTTACACCGGAGTAGCCGACAAACTCGATCTCCCTTTTTTTCATGGCCAGCTTCAAGGCATCCTCGGTGCCATAGCCTTTAAAAACAATCTCGTCCACATGGGGCTTTTCGCCCCAGTAACCTTCATTTTTCTCCATCCAGATAAATTCGCCGCTTTTAAATTGTTTTAACTTGAAAGGGCCGGAACCAATGGATGATTCGTTTGCAAATTTCGTGATTTTTCTGCCCTTATGGGGATACCAGATGTGTTTGGGCAGGATTGGCATCCAGTCAGCCGGCGGATATTTGCCGGGGAACGGCCTGGTCAGGGTAAATTCGATGGTATACTTATCGATGACTTTTATATCTTTTTTTCTTTCAATATCATTGGAAGGGAATGCCCATACGGGGTCTCTTGGAAGATACCACAGCGTAAAGGCGACATCCTCGGCCGTCATCGGCGTTCCGTCATGGAATTTGGCGTTCTTAACCAGATGAAAGCGCCAGGTTTTGTAATCCTCGGTCTCCCAGCGGGTTGCCAACGCAGGCAGAGGATCGTAGTTGGGGGCAGGCCCTAATACCCACAATTGATCGTACACCAGGGGCCAGTATACCGCTCCCATCTCATTAACCTGGAGGGGGGTAGTTTGTAGATTCTCAAGTACTTCTTCCGCCCCAAAACCGACATTCAACCTGATCTTCTCTGATTTTGCTAAAACGTTCCCGGAAAAGGCCAATCCGAAAATACAGATACCAATCAGACATACAATCAACCCGGCATATTTATTTTTTCTTGCCACCATTTTCAAGCCTCCTTTTTGCTGATTTTAGATTCAAACCAAAACACCCTAGACCAGATGGCCCTCGTCATCTTTTCAAGATTTTAATAACAGAGGGTTGATCTCCTATATAACAGCCGTCGCACTCTCCGAGGCGTAGGATCTACCCTCCGGCCTGTAAGCCCTACGGGCTGGAAGCGGAGCCGGAGGCCAGGGCGGGCGTGAACGCTGAACCGATCAAATTAGGTTCATGCGAGTTGTCAAGCCGTATCGCGCATGGCGGCTTGGATTTCAAATTTACGTCGCCTCTCGGCGCGGAACATCAAAATACCGGCCACTACGGCGCACAGAGAGACGAACAATACGACGATGGTTGCCAGGGCATTGATTTTCGGGCTGACGCCCAGTCGCACACTGGAGAATACTTTCATGGGCAGCGTGGTTGCACCGGGCCCGGCCACAAAACTCGATATGACCAGATCGTCCAGGGACAGCGTGAAGGCCAGCAGCCAACCGGAGGCAACCGCCGGCATTATAATCGGGAGCGTGATCGCGGTGAATACCTTGAAAGGCGGTGCGCCGAGGTCCATGGCCGCCTCTTCGATGGAGGCATCCATCTCTCTCAAACGGGAGGTGATAACCACAGCCACAAAGGCGGCGCAGAAAGTGACGTGGGCGATCCACAAAGTGAGCATGCCCCGACCGGCCGGCCAGCCGATCACTTTTTCCATGGAGACAAAGAGCAGCAACATCGATAGGCCGGTGATCACCTCCGGCATCACCAGGGGGGCGGTGATCATGCTTGCGAAAATGTTGTGGCCGCGGAATCGCCCGAAACGTGCCATTACAAGACCGGCCAGCACCCCCAGAGCCACGGCGGCAGTCGCACTCATCAGGGCCAGGCGCAGACTGAGCCAGGCGGCCGACAACATTTGCCTATCCTGCAGCAGCTCGCCGTACCACTTGGTGGAAAACCCGGCCCAAACCGTAACAAGCTTCGATTCGTTAAACGAAAAAATAATGAGAATGACAATGGGTGCGTACAGGAATGTGTAACCCAACAGCAACCACACACTCAGCAAGGGGGATCGTCTGGTCGTGCTCACGCTTCTTCCATCTCCTGGGTCTGGTATTTATGGAACCACATCATCGGTATGATCAAAAGGAGCAGCATGACAATAGCCACCGCCGATGCCACAGGCCAGTCACGGTTACTGAAAAATTCCTCCCACAATACCTTGCCGATCATCAATGTATCGGGTCCGCCCAGAAGGGCGGGGATCACAAACTCGCCCACCGCGGGAATGAACACCAGCATGGAGCCGGCAATGATGCCCCCCTTGGACAGGGGCAGCGTAACGAAAAGGAATGTTTTCCAGGGTTTGGCCCCCAGGTCGGCGGCAGCTTCCAGATAGGACTCATCGAGTTTCACCAGGTTTGTGTAGAGCGGCAGGACCATGAAGGGCAGGTAAGCATAGACGATACCGATATAAACTGCGAAATCGGTGTGCAGCATGTGCAGCGGCGTATCGATAAGGCCCAATTTCAGCAGCAGGTTGTTGATCAAACCGTTGGTCTTTAGAATGCCTATCCAGGCGTAGATCCGCAGCAGAAAAGAGGTCCAGCTCGGCAGGACGATGCCCAGCAGCAGCAGGTTACGGATCCCCGGGTGGGCGCGGGCTATACCGTAAGCAATGGGGTATCCCACCAGAAGGGCCAGGCAGGTGGCCCCGGCTGCGGTCTTCAGTGAACTCAGGTAGGCGGAGGTGTAGAGATGATCTTCGATCAGAAAAAGGTAGTTGGCCAGGTTCAAGATAACGGACAGTTTCTCTTCCGCAAAAGCGAAAAGCTCGGTAAACGGCGGTATGGCCACCGCCATTTCAGCAAAGCTGATTTTGAAGACGATGGCAAAAGGGAACACCAAAAAGAGTAGCAGCCAAAGGAAAGGGATACCGATGACGGTTATTCGGCCGGAAGGCAGGAATCGTTTCCATCGTTTTTTTACCATGTCAACACCACGGCAGCGCCTGGCTGCCAGCTAAGATAGACTTTATCATCCCAGGTGATACGGTCTTCGGCGCGGCGGTCCACATTTGCCAGGGTGGCGCGTATCGTCATGCCGCTTTGAGTCTTTATGTGATAAACCGAGAGACCGCCAACATAGGCGATCTCTTCCACTTTGCCCCGGGCATGATTGTAATCACCGGACGGTGGGGCGGTGTTGATGAACATTTTCTCAGGCCTCACGGCCACCCAAACCGCTGTTCCTGCCGCACCCGATAATCCGTGGTCAACGTAAATTTCCCGATCGAGTTCCGGCGCATTGATGATGACATGGTCGGCCGAGTTTTCGATGACGGTTCCGGAAAAAATATTGACAGTACCGATAAACTCCGCTGTCCGGCGGCAATTGGGGTATTCATAAACCTTGTGGGGGGTACCGGTCTGCAGGATCTTGCCGTCATGCATCACACCGATTCGGGTGGCCATGGTCATGGCTTCTTCCTGATCGTGGGTAACCATCACGCAGGTCACTCCGACGCGTTCGATGATGTTGACCACTTCCAGCTGCATTTGTTCCCGGAGTTTTTTATCCAGAGCGGCCATGGGTTCGTCCAGAAGCAGCAATTTTGGCCGCTTGGCAAGGCTGCGCGCCAGGGCCACGCGCTGGCGCTGACCACCTGAAAGTTGGTGGGGAAAACGATTGAAAAGTGTTTTCATATGTACCAACTCCAGGAGTTCGTCCACACGCCTTTTGATCTCCGCCCTGGGAAGCCGGTCCTGCTTCAGGCCGAAGGCAATGTTTTTGGCAACATTCATGTGGGGAAACAGGGCGTAGGATTGAAACATCATGTTGACCGGTCGGTTATAGGGTTGAATCGACTGCATGTCTTCCCCGTCGATGGTAATCTGCCCGTCGGTGGGTATTTCGAAGCCCGCCAATAGCCGCAGCAAGGTGGTTTTGCCACAACCGGAGGCGCCCAGAAGCGCAAATATTTCACCCTTCCGAATGTTTAGGTCGACATTGTCCACAGCGGTGATGGCATCGTATTTTTTAGTTACCGCCCGGAGTTGGATGTAGGTCTCGGAGGCCTCGTCCGTCACAGATTCGGGCAGGATTTCTGGTTGGCTCATATGGGTGCTCCAGTGGCGGGGGTTCGGCTTAATAGCGCTAAGTTGTTTATTCCAATATAGAAATCCTGGTCCTTTGGACTATGTCACAGTAAAGGGCTGTGCCGAAAATATAAGTTATGGAAAGATGGAATAATGGAATGCTGGATTATTGGGTTTGGCGGATAAAGGTCTGATTTTATATAAATAACATTAACAATAAGGTAAAATTAGATCCTCATCCGTTTTTAATTCCCAATTTTCCATTTTTCCAAAATTCCATTATTCCATTGGTTATTCGGCAGCCAACACCACACCCCTCCGGGATGAAATCAAAGCCTGTCCCTTTGGGTCAGGATTCCTTACTGGCCGGTCTTTAATTTGGTCCAAACCCGGTTCCTTACGCGGGAGACTTTGGGCGGCATCACCTTCATGGTAAAAAGCCCCTTCATGGTCTCCGCCGAGGGATAGATCGCCTTGTCGTTGCGGATTTCCTCGTCGACATATTGCATCGCATCCGCATTCCCGTTGGGGTACGATACGTAGTTGGTTATTCCTGCGATGACCTTCGGATCCATGAGAAAATCGAGAAATTTATGGGCGTTGTCAACATTGTCGGCATCCGCCGGGACCGCAATCATATCGAACCACGTTGCCGCGCCTTCCTTGGGGATCGAATACGCCACTTCGACTCCGGCCTTGGCTTCTTCCGCACGGTCACGAGCCTGCAAAATATCGCCGGACCATCCGACCACGGCACAGATATCACCGTTGGCCAGGTCGTTGATGTACTGTGATGAATGAAAATATTTAATGCTTGGGCGGATGCTCTTCAGCAGGGGCAGCGCTTCTTCGGTGTAGTCCTTTGATTCCATGCTGTTGGGATCCTTGCCCAAATAGTGGAGGGTTATCGAAAGAATTTCGCTGGGGTCATCAAGCAACACGAGACCGCAATCTTTTAATTTGGCGGCATTTTCAGGTTTAAAGATTAGATCCCAGCTGTCGACCGGGGCCTTACCGTCAAAGGCGGCCTGTACTTTTTTCACGTTGTAGCCGATGCCCGTCGTACCCCACATATATGGGATCGAAAATTTATTTCCCGGGTCCACGCTCTCCAGCACTTTCAGGATATCTTTGTCGAGATGCTTGTAGTTATTCAGCTTGGAGCGATCGAGTTCTTTGAACACTCCGGCCTTTATTTGACGGCCGATGAAGTTGTTGGAAGGAAACACGACGTCGTATCCGGTTTTCCCCGAAAGCAGCTTTGCCTCCAAAACTTCGTTGTTGTCAAAAACATCGTAGGTAACATCGATGCCGGTCTGTTTTTCAAAAACGGAAACCGGGCCCCCGGGTCCCTCATCCATGTAATCGGACCAATTGTATACGTGGAGAACCTCCTTTGCAACCGCCGAAGACGCCCCCGATAAAAACAATGCCATCGTTGCAGCGAATAGAACAAAAAGTATGGGTTTTCTGATCATTTCCTAACCTCCAATTTTACGTTGTTATTGCCAATTCGCCCCGGATCGCGGATTGCCATCCAGGGGCCCCCTGTCATTTCTGTATTTAGGTGAGTACATGATATCCTTTGAAATGTTTACATAATTAAATGTACCGGAATTTCTACAATTTATTGGAATCACGGTGCTTTTTGCCGACATTGTCTTGATATGCCGCATGGAATGATGGAATAGCGGAATGTTGGAAGACTGGGTATGAAAAGCGGAAAAAGGTCTATTCTACAAAAAAGTTGTATCCACTCTTTATGAAGATGCTCGTCGGACATCCATTTTCTGCTTTCGCCCAATAAAGTAAGCCACCATTACGAAAAAATCGATACAATTTTATTCTTTTGATTCTCTAAATCCACCATTCGGTTATTCCAGAAACCATGATTCCAATATTCCAGAATTCCAACATTCCAATTGGGGCGAAGCCCCTAACTTGACACCCATCGGCAAAGAGTTCACGGGTAAAGATTCTTAATTTTCAGCAGCCGGTGCAGACTGCCCCGAGTTTAGCGAAAATTCTTGGGCAACATCCGTC
>Ga0316189_10001804_pt1 | contig 21124 bp, 19 predicted proteins | sample LowCovwburrow_MG_FD_204930 | JGI IMG/M metagenome (GOLD analysis project Ga0316189, IMG submission 204930) | Coastal sediment microbial communities from Maine, United States - Lowes Cove worm burrow | ecosystem: Environmental > Aquatic > Marine > Coastal > Sediment | place: USA: Maine... | reverse complement strand
CGCCAACACGCTCACCGGCGACGGCGTGATGATCGGCTCGCCCCACTACATGTCCCCCGAGCAGACCCGCGGCCCGCTCCTCGATCCCCGCGCCGACATCTACTCCCTCGGGGTCGTCCTCTACGAGTTCCTCAGCGGCTCGCTGCTGCTCATCGCCCTCTCTGTCGAGTCTGACAGAGCTCGCAGAGCTGCCGGCTACCCTGTGATCCGGTTGGTTGCTCTCCGTGATGCGCTGGTCCTGTGCTCGCCTCTCGCTCATCGGATGCTCTCGCTCACAGGCGAGCGCCATTCCAGAGCGCCCCTAGTCAGGGGTGGAGGTCGCGAGTTCCTTCCGACCCCCCCGTACTCGATGACCGTGGAGTATGACTGAGGAATGCAAGAGGTCGCAGTAAGGTCCAGACCTCGCACCGATCTGCAGTTCTAACATCGGGGTCTTCGCTTGACTGAGAAGAACACAATGCAATTCAACACCTTGGGATCCAGAGCCGCGCGTGGAGTAGCCCTTCGCAACAGGTCACTGCCTTGGAGAAAGAGTCAGAAAAATGCAAAGTCATGATAGATACGGATCCGCCTATACTCCTGTCGAAGCCCTGGCAAGCGGCCCATCATCAAATCGTTCTCGGCCCCCCAAGGTCACGTGGACAGTCAAGGGACGAGAGAGGAGGTTGACTCTACAAGGGCATCAGGCTCTGGCCCGACTGTAAGAGACCTGTCTTCCCGCGGTGCCGTCCCCAAGATGAGGAGAAGTCGCCATGGATCGGACGCCGTCTAGGCTGCAAGGCTAGGCTCGTGAAGCTGCGATGTCTGGCTGTGCTTCGTCCTCATGCTAGCATGGGATATGCGCCTTCGGCTTACTCTCGCTCTCTCTGCCCTCACGTCGCTGTTCTTGAGCGCGGGCGGCTGCACGACAATCACTGTGGGCTCTTCGGAGTCGGACGGCTCTGCGGGGACGACGACGGAGAGTGATGGCACCGGTGAGGCGAGCACGGCGGGGACAACCGGGACAAACTCCGAGGGCAGCGACACCGCCACCCATGGCTCCAACTCTGAGACCCGTGGAACCAGCGAGGGCAGCTCGGATACGAGCAGCACTAGCACTAGCACCGGTGCCGAGACGACCGGAGAGGTCGACTGTGCGGAGAGCTGCGATGGCGACGAGTACTGCGACTGGCACTGGAATTCCTGCGGCAACCGGCCCATAGACTACGGTACCTGCAAGCCGAAGGCGGATGCCTGCGATGCCGAGTACGATCCTGTGTGCGGTTGCGACGGCGAGATCCACTCTAACGCCTGCAATGCCAACGCAGCGGGGACTGACGTCGCCGCTGCGGGCGGATGTCCAACGCCCCCAGACCTCTTTGACTGCGGGTATCGCTTCTGCGACTCGGAGTCCTCCTACTGCTTGGTCGTCACCAACGATCTCCTGGCGGAGCCCGACGATAACTATTGTAAGCCCCTCCCGGAGGCTTGCCAGAAGGAGAAGACCTGCGCTTGTCTCGAAGGGGAGCCTTGTTTTGGGTTCCCGTGCTCCGACGACGACGGCCTGATCCTCGAGTGTTCTGCTGGCTAGCCGCAAGGACCGCGTCGTCACCTCCCGCTCGTACGGGTTTCGCCGGGTTTCGCCGGCGTTCGCCGGCTTCACCTCGATGTTACTCCTCTGCTGAGGAGGTGTATCCGTACGACGAACCGCGTCGTGACTCGACTTCACCGGCGTCGTAGTCGTGGTCGCCGATGTCCAACGACGAACCGGAAGACTACGGCCTGGTGGTTTCGCTCGAATTCGCGTGCACGGTGAAACGCCCAGTAGTCGTCGAAGTCGCCGCTGGCCTTCGGGTGACACAGCTCAGCTCCGCGACCTGAGCCTGTCGTCGGTGCGTCGGTGCGTCGGTGCCTCAGCCCTTCCCGCGAAAGATAAAGACGCCGGCGGCCGTGCTGCCCGCTTCCTCCTCCGCTGGAGCGTGGCCGATCTTGCGCGTGCCAGCCAGGTCTCTCAGCCGGCGCTCGGCCGGTTCGAGCGGGGCGAGACGTCGATCACCGTCGACACGCTGCGCAAGATCCTCGCGGCCTTCGTCGCTGAGGGGGTCGACTTCGGCCCCGCCGAGGAGGCCCCCCAGCACGTCCACTGCGGTGACGGCGTCCGGGTGACCTTGCGGTCGAGGTAGCGCGGCGATTGGTCCGTCGCTGACGACTCCATCGGCCGCCGCGGCTTCAGCCCCAACGTCGACAACTCTTGGACCCTCGCCGACCTCGGCCTCGAATGCTTTGGGTTGGCCCACTTCTACTGCTTCGAGGATTGAGCCATGAAATTCCAGCACAGCGTCGCTCTCCTCCCGCTCTGCGCCCTCGTTCTCAACCTCACCGGCTGCCCGGATGGAGATGACGAGAACCCGAGCACGAGCGCGACAGAGTCAAGCGCCACGGCTGACGACTCCGACAGCGACCCAATCACGACCTCACCGTCAACCTCGACCACTGAACCAGAGGAGCCGACAACGACGTCCACGACGGCGCCCGACAGCGAGTCGGGTACTTCCGGAGACCCCGTCGACACGACCACAACTGCAGGATCACGGCGACGATGGTGTCGCCTTGGCTGCCTGACCTGTGCTAACAACCATGCGCCAGAGTCACACTATGACTGGGCCAGAGAAGGGGAGCACCTCACTCGGCCTGCGTCTTGCGTGGACTGTCTCGATTAGCGAGACTGGTCTCATCAGGTGCCGACCTTCTCCCCGGAGTTCGCTGGCATCGAGAGTCTTGGCGTCAGCCAGAACCCTTCCTCATCAACCGGCCGCGTCGAGCTCGTCCGACTTGGACGGACTGAGTGTTCGGATCACGGACAATGAGGCGCTCTCTGACATTTCTGGCCCTACGGGGCCGTTGGGAACGACCCCGGCCGGCAGATTGTGAATGTCAGAATCCCCGGGCTCCCCCTCACTGGCCTTCTGTCGAAGGCTCTTCGAGCGACTGCAGTCGCTCCGCCGAGAAACGCGGACTCTTTGTGGCATCTTGTCGCTCATCTGTGTCCTGCGACTGTGGCTTGAATAGGGTCACATACTGCTGAACCTCTGGTCGCCCGATGGACTCGAAAGCGCCCTCGCAGAGCCCCTCGCAGATGATCTCGCCATCCAAATAGAACATGGGAACAGCTGGTGCTCGAGTGCTACCGTACTCGCTTGCGGTGTCAGCTAAGCGTTGACATAGCCATGGCTCGGGGAGGAGCTGGAGCCAGACATAGCCATCACTGTGGAGCGCAGTTAGCGTTGAGTGGCATGCACTCTTTGCGATGTCGCTGGTCTGGTCGAGGGGAACCAAGTAGATTGGTCTTTCGGGCGATGAGCGAAGGGCTGCGCGGACGGCAGCGTCAGCGGCTGTGCATCCTGACCGTACCCAGACCTGTGGAGCTTCATCTGGCAGTAGCCGATAGACGTCAGTCATTCTTAGCGTGAGTAGGCCCATGAGCAAGCCTCCAAGAGAGGCCATCGCCACTGGTCTGAGGAAGCGCCCTGTGCGTCTTATGAGACTAGGCTGGCCCGTGTTGGAGTCAAAAGGTTCTGAAGATGGCGGAGGCACAGATTGCACGAATCTTTCCAAGTCTGCTCTGCTTGCTAGGGTGCTTCATCCATGAAGCGTGTGGCGTGGCACAAAGCCCGCTTGACATCGCGATGCGATGACTCGGACCCAGGTCGGCCCTGGGGCGGACCTGGGCGGTTCAGGGATGGCTCAGGGTGGCCCTGGTGGCCCACTGGGCGGTTCTAGGTCAGTACTGGTCCTGTTCTAGGTCAGCACTATTCCTGTTCTAGATCCGCGCTACAAAGTCTGTGGTTGTGCTGCAGCCGCCGCCGGAGCAACTGCCGCCCACACCTCCACCGCATTGCGTCTGTCTGCATGTGCTCGAGCTCTTGATCTCGCAAAACCAGTTTGCCCCGGAAACGCACTTCGTATCCCAGATGTCGCACACCTGGCTTTGACAAGCGCAGAATTGGTCTGTCGTGGTGTCGAAGCTTCCTGAGTACACCCGCCCCCCGGCGGCATCCGCGGAGATCGTGAGGCTGTGACCGCTAGTGCTCGTGAGGACAATCGGCAGGCTTGCGAGAGGTGGCGGAGTGCCGGTGACAGAAACGCCTGTGTTGTAGGCGATCGACACTGTATAGCTGCCGCCGCCGGAAATGGAGCCTGTCCAGGAGTCACTTCCTGACAAGACGCTGCAGGGGGAAGATGCCTCTGCAGGTGTCGTCCAGGTTGCCCCGATCGGGACCGCAAAGCCCACTGCAAATAGTGAAGACATAACTATACGTCGAAGACGTTCCTACCATGCTTACTACCTCTCTTGTAGCCCAAATGATGCTCGGGCCAGAAGTCCAATACGGAGTTCTCGGAATAGGCCGAGACTCGGCCGCGGACAAGTGTCAAGGTAGCGGGCTGAGAAGGGGTCTTCAAGATAATTCTCCCTCAGAATGACGTCTATTGTCGCGCAGGTGCATGGTGTCCAGTTTAATGGGCGTGCCTCCTCTGGGTGGCATGCGGGTGTTGCGGGGCTGTAGATCCGTTGGGCAAGCTGCTCGGCGCGAAGGCTTCAGGTGTCCCGCACGGAACTCAGTCTCAAACGCTGCATACAGAGTGGTCCGGTACGGAACATCGCGCACAGGGTGCATAGGGCGCATGGCGCGCGCTGGGTAGCGGTTCCGAGACATACCGCATGAGGTCATCTTCGCGGGTGGGAGGGCGGCTGTCTGCGGAAGGTATGGTATGCTGTGGTGTGATGGAAGCAGTGCCCACCAGTATTCTTACTCGGACGTGGTATCCGGCTATTGGTTTGAGTTGCCGTGGCGTGGGGGGAGTACCTCGATGGACAGGTACTCGGGCGGGTGGTGTATGGCAGGACTCTGTTGGTGAGGCAAAAATTGCCCCAGAGCGAAGGTGGTGGGCTGCTTTCACCACCCTCGTGTTTTTTTTGCTCACAACCAACTGTACGCATTCCCATGGCACGGAGGGAGGCCCCACAGTATCGAAGGTTTTGGAGATACCAGGAGCGCAGGAGCGCAGGAGCAAGCTCATTCAGAGTATTGTGCGGCAAGAGTACGTCTCATGTCTTGAGGACATTGCTCCTAGGACCGATGAGGAGCGAGCTCTTCTCGCGATTTGCTACGTCTCTTTGCGCGAGCAGAGGGAGGCTGCCAGCCTCATCTTGCAGGTAGAGCCAGGCTCGAAGTGGCGTGATGTTGCCGAGGCTGTTGTCGGGCTCTCCCGTGCCCAGCCGTCCGGTGCGCCGCTCTCCGCGGAGTCGAGTTCGATGCCTGCCTTGAACTGGCTCGTTGCGCTCCTTCACACGCGATTGTCCCATCCTGATGATGCAGTCCGAGTGATCGAGGACTTGCTTGAGCGAGTCAAAGATCCCTTCTGGCGCGCAGAGCTGTTGGTCCTGATGGCTGAGGCGCTCCAGCGGAGGGGGGAGCGTGAGAGAGGGCGTGAGGTACTGAAGAGCGCACTACAAGAGCACGGGGAGTCGGTGAGAGCTCTCGTGAGCCTATCTCTCGGCGCAATTGAGGCGGGGGACTTCGAGGGGGCAAATGAGTTCGCAGCGCGTGCCGTGGGACTTGCGCCGCGTTCCTCCCCGGCAAGGTTCGCCTACTGGAAGGCGCGCATTCGGAGTGACCGCGGGGTTCCGCCTGGGTGGCTTGACTCGCAGGCAAGGGAGTTCGCGGAGTTTGTAGCCAAGTCCGCCTCGGAGACATTCTTCCTGGCAGAAGAGCTGGAGGCCCGTGGTGAGAGTGAGCTGGCATTTTCTCTCTTTGAGTTCGTAACTTTACGGTTTGCTCGCTCGAGCTTAGCGAATAGTGCTCACTATCGAGCTGCGCGTATTCTTGTGGATAATCCGGGTCTTCGGAAGGACTCAGAAACAGCGGAACTCTTGGCCAGCTATCTAGCTCGGTCAGACAGTGACAGTGCTATGTTGCGGACGGATGCGTGCTACTGGCTCTTCGACTTCGTTGCGCGGGGGGAGGTGCCGCAGGGGTCTCCCTCCCTTGAGCACCTCGCCCAGTGTGGGAGTGCTCCAGAGGCCACTGCAGGACACGTTCTACAGCGCAAGAACGAGATAGCGGTTGGGCTCGCAGGTTTCTCGGAGCAGCGCGAGCTGGCACGGGAACTCGCGCTAGGGGTGATAGAATCGCTAACGGATGCACAGAAGGAGATTCGTCCTAATAATATTCTTGCCCGAGCGCACTTGGCCCTGGCGCTTGTGGCTGCGCAGGGATCGGAGGAGAGAGAACTCTTGGTGCATGCTGAGAAGTCCCTCAGCCTCGTTTCAACCAGTCGCGAGGTCGATTTTCGAACGATACTAGCGAGGCTGCTTATTCGGCAGGAGAAGGCATCACTGGCTTCGTCGTTCGCTGAAGGTTGCCTTCAACACCCAGACTGTGTTGAAGCGGCGAGCCTCGCGTATGAAATCGAGTACGGCAGCCTTACGGGGTTCGGCGGATATCTCCGGAAGAAGCACAAACAGCTTCTTGTGGACCGGCAAAAGATGGTCCTTGGGACCGCCAAGCAAGCAGTGGTCACTATCCCTCTGATGGACCTCGTGGACGTCCATGGTGAGCCCGGGGATCTTCCGTCGCAGGGGGCCCTGGCCATTGGTTTCTGGAACATTGACTGCGCCCCATGTCGTTGGGAGATGCCCGAGTTCCAATCCATCGTAGATGCAGCTGAGCGGAAGCAGAACCATACCGTCATATCAGTGAATGTCGCAGATAGTCCGGAGCGTGTCCGCAAGTGGATGGACGAGGAGGGCTACAATTTTCCTGTCTATTTTCTAAAAGGAGAGTCGCCTGTTCGAGAGTTTCCCACAGTTTGGTTTGTCAATCGTCAGCGTAACCTTGTCTTCGAAACTACGGGGCTGCAGGAGAAGACTTGGTTTGAGATTGAGAGTTCCTGGCGCATGGACTTTATCGAGAAGGGGCACGAGTAGTCGCACCACGAGGGACGGTGCTACGGCTACGCGATGGTCGCTCTGGAGGCTGAGGCTGGAAGAACGCCTAGGAAGCGATTCCCTGAGGTGATGTGCCGACCTGTCGACCTCAGAAGCTGAGGCTCACCGGAGGAGGCCTCTCAGGCGGATGCAGGTGCACAGTAGCGATCGGCGATCTCCGGTACCGGCAGCGCCCAGCGGGCTCGGCGCCGACGTGCCGATCGACAAGCCTGGGGCCGCCCTCAACAGTAGAGTTGAGGTGCAGACCACTGTGTGTCCCGACTAGGGGGGCTCTCCGCTCCGCGGAGGCGTCACTGTCGGCGTATTTGTGCTCATCATCCGCTACGCGGACGCGCGGGGCTCTCAGAGCACATGACCGGGGTGTGTCACCGTTGACTCCTGGGAGCGTGGAAGTCGAGTGGGCTCGGCCACGCTCGAACCCCGTGAATAGCGGGAGCCGGCAGATTAGTTCGTGGTTTGCAGACGACTGCCGGCGGTTCGTGCTGGCGTGAGTGTGACGTGCTCCCGAAAAAATGGCCCAGGCAAAACGAGACCGGCTCTGGCAAGATCGGAGCAAGATCATGCGGAGAAGCAAGTTCACGGAAGAACAAATCATCGCGATCCTCAAGCAGGTCGAGTCGGGTCTGAAGACCGACGAGGTCTGTCGTCAACATGGGATCAGCCGGCAGACTTTTTATCGATGGCGGTCGAAATTCGGCGGCCTGGAGGTCTCCGAGGCCCGGAGGTTGCGGACGCTCGAGGACGAGAACCGTCGGCTCAAGCAGCTCGTCGCCGACCTCTCGCTCGACAACCGTTTCCTGAAGGACATCGCGTCGGGAAACTTCTAAGGCCCGCGCAGCGTCGTCAGGCGGTCGACGTCGGTCGCGAACGTCACCGCCTGAGCGCTCGCCGGGCCTGCCGGCTTCTCGGTGTCCAGAGGTCCTCGTACCGCTATCGAACTCGACGCGAGGATGATGCGGAGCTCCGCGGAAAGCTACGGGCGCTCGCCCACGAGCGGGTCCGCTTCGGCTACCGGCGACTCCACACGCTGCTGCGACGAACGGGCCTCAGAATCAACCTCAAGCGCGTCTACCGGCTCTACCGCGAGGAGGGGCTCGCTGTGCGTCGCCGACCTCGCAAGCGCATCCGCAGGGCCGCGAGGCCAACGACGGCGCCGGTCGTGACGAGGCCGAACCAGCGGTGGGCGATGGACTTCGTCAGCGACTCGCTCTCCCGCGGTCGGCGAATTCGGGCGCTCTGCGTCCTTGATCTCTGCACGCGGGAGAACCTTGAGAGGCGATGATGGTGTCGCCTTGGCTGCCTGACCTGTGCTAACAACCATGCGCCAGAGTCACATTATGACTGGGCCAGAGAAGGGGAGCACCTCAAGTGTGCTCCGAGGAAACGCGAAAGCGCTCGCTCGGCACACGCGCAGCTGGTACCGATCCGGCCGCCGAGTCGCCGCGCTTAAGAACTTCTAGCTGGGAATTCGGGCGAGGGGCGGAGTAGCTGGGGGCCTGGGAGGGGGAAGGCGCGAGTAGCGCTCAGATCCTCGGTCAAGGAGCTGCCCTTCGCGAGGTGTGCCGCGCCGCATCTTGGTGGGCTTGCTCACCCGCTCGGCGTGTTCTCCCAACGCTGTGTCGGCGCCAGGGCGCGCGAAGCCGAGCGCGACGCCTCGGCGCGCGCTTACGCGAACATCCACAACTGCCCAGGAGGACAGGCTCGCGGCGACGCGCGGGCGCCGTGCAGGAGCTTGGAGCTTGGCTATCGCGGCGGGATCGGTGACGACCTCGAGGATCTTCATCCGCCCGCCGCACTTCGAGCAGACCCGTGACGTCGACGGCGAAGACCCGCGAAAGGAGACTCGCCCAGCCGATGCGGCGTGGGGTCGCCGTGGCCTCGCGGAGGTCGTCGGGGAGACCTGCCCGAAAGAGCAGCGGCAGCTGCATCGGCGCGAGGGGCTGCGGCGAGGACGGGATGACCCGAGCGCGAAGGCGATGCGGCGTCCGGGTCCTGGGCGACGATGGCATCGTCAACCGCGGAGTCCCGGTACGGCGCCCGCGCGCCGCCGCGCTTGGCGAACGACGGAGCCAACTCCCCGCACGCGATACTCTCCCTCGGTGCGCTTCCAGCCCGGCCACATCATCGACGGCCGCTTCGAGATCCTCCGCCTCCTCGGCGCAGGCGGCATGGGTGAGATCTACGTCGTCCGCCACGTCCACCTCGATCGCCGCGAGGCGCTGAAGATACTCCTCCCCGGGCTCCAGCCGGTGGATGAGATCCACGAGCGCTTCCGCCGGGAGGCCCAGGCCGCGTCGACGCTCAAGCACGACAACATCATCGAGATCCACGACTTCGGCGTCCTCGCGGACGGCAGCCCGTACTACACGATGGAGCTGCTCGAGGGCGAGGACCTCTCGGTGACGCTCGCCCGCGAAGGCCCGCTCCCCTGGGGCCGCGTCCGCAAGATCGCGTTCCAGATCGGCCGGGCGATCAACCTCGCCCACGCCCGCGGGATCATCCACCGCGACCTCAAGCCCGCGAACTGCTTTCGCATGACCCGCGACGGCAACCCCGACTTCATCAAGGTCCTCGACTTCGGGATCGCCAAGGTGCTCGCCGCCAACACGCTCACCGGCGACGGCGTGATGATCGGCTCGCCCCACTACATGTCCCCCGAGCAGACCCGCGGCCCGCTCCTCGATCCCCGCGCCGACATCTACTCCCTCGGGGTCGTCCTCTACGAGCTCCTCAGCGGCACGCTTCCCTTCGAGGCCGACGACCTCTCGGGCCTCATCTACGCGATCCAGAACATCGAGGCACGGCCACTCCGGCAAGCGGCGCCCCACCTCGACATCTCGCCCGAGGTCGAGGCCTTCGTCGCCCGCGCGATGGCGAAGGACCGCGACGCCAGGTTCAGCACCATCGAGTCGATGACGATCGCGCTCAGCCGGATTCAACCGAGCCCGGCCAGGGCCCCGCCGCGGACGGCTCCCCCGCGCGTCGATCCCCACGGCGAGACCGTCGCTGGCCGGCGCGACTCCCGAGGTCCTGAAGGGGTGAAGACGATCACCAGGGCGCCAGAGGTCGCGGCGACCGACGAGGACGCCGCGACCACGATGTACCGCCGAAAGCCCACCGAGGAGGCAGACGTACCGCGGCCGCGGGCCAAGACCGGCGCAGCCCCGCAACACCGACAGGCGTTCGCGCCGAAGTGGCTCATCCTCCTGCTCGTCGGCCTAGTCGTCTTGGGCGTGGCGCTCACCATCGAGGGGTCGCACCGCTAGGACTGTCCCCGGTCAGCTTGCCCACCTCAGGCACTTCGTCAACGAGCGCCGACGCCGTTTGCGGTCCGACACACCGACCCCTGGAACGGTCTGGAGAAGAGCGGCCTTCGCAGTATCCTCGGCACCGGGATCCGGTTGATTTCGCGGCTCAATACCGTGCCCGCACATACCCCAGTCAACGCTTCACCCTCGCGGATGACGGCGCATGAGCGCGGAGGTCGGCCGAGCGTCCGACAGGAGCAAGGGATACGCACAGCTCTCCGATGATGCGGCGAGGGCGGTCGAGGCCAACAAGGCCCTCGCCAAGCGCCTGCGCGACCCCGGGCAGACCGCCGACATCCTCGACCTCGGCAGCGCGATTGCTCCCGGTGACACGATGCTCCCAGCTACGATACCATCCCTAGCAAGCGTCTCCGATGTGCAAGATCGGAGGTGTTGAGAGGACGCCGCTGAGTTGCGGCGTAATTGGGTAGTTCGATGAAGCTTGACGACTCCAAGAGAACAACCTATGGCGTGCGGCAGACGCTGAACGCCGCCTTTGTGCTGGCTTTCGTGGGCTGCTCTGGGTCCACCTCAAGTACGGCGGTCGACCCCGAATCCGCGACCGACGCGGATAGCTCCTCCGACAGCACGACGAGCTCCGGGAGCGCGTCCTCGACCTCGACCTCGACCTCGACCTCGACCTCGACCTCGAATGTATCAGCGTCGGAGACGACTGACGACCTGACGACCACCGCGCCGACGAGCTCGAGCACAGGCACCGACACGGACCCGGGAGCAGACGATATGGCCTTTCCCGATCCCGAAGACATGACCCGTATCTACGTCTTGGACTTTGAAGACGAAGCTTACGACTGGAAGGCTGATTTTCGTACGGGGCAGTGGGAGAACACAGCAGCAGTCGTTGAGAGCAACTGTTTTGGCGGCTCTGGCCGCTGCCTTCGCATGGGGCTAGACCCTGCCGTTGTCGACGCTATCACGGGGCTTGCCGGCAACGGAAACCCGCAATTAGAGTGGGCTGCGACAGAGATTGGCTCTCACGATCAAGTTTTACTGTCTTTCCGCTTTCGAGTCGACAACGCCACGTGGTCCGGCTGGCGAAAAGAGGCTGTAGACGGAGTAGGCTACGACGAAGAGACAAACGAGTGGGTCGACGACTCTTACCTGGGCAAACTCCTCTACATCACGGACATGGAGGAGAGCACAGGAGCTCTCTACATGGGCTCCCTCGAGCTAAGCTTCGCCGCCAATGGAGCATTCCCTGACTTCTACCAGACCATGCCCTACCCCTGGGGGCCCTATTACGACGAAGGGGGCGCGACATACATATCTCCCTCCAACAAGGCCGACTTCAGCCTAGCCACGGACGGCCAATGGCATACATGGCGGGGATACTTTGACGCCACCGCCCACACCTTTCAGGTGGAGATTGACGGCGTCCCCTTCCTCTCCGACAACACGGAGTCATTGCAGCACGGCGTGATCCCCTTGCCGGAGGAATTTCGCATGCGAGGTCTGCAGCTCTTCTACATCAAGAAGAACCTCCTCATGGGAGGTTGCGCGCCGGATGCGCCCGGCGAGGAGTGTGGCGGTCAAGTCGACAACTTTGAGGTCTTCATTCCGTAGCGACCACGCCAGAGCGCGGTCGGGGCGTCGCTGACTCCGGGGATGTCGATCGCGTCGGCGGGCAGGCCGTCCCCGCGGCGCTGGCGAAGAGGGCGGCCAAGTCCCCCTGCATCTGACAGGCACGCTCGCCCCGCTATCGCCGAAGCGAAGGACTCTTCGCCGTAGGCACCTCGCGGTGTGTTGGCGCTCACCGGTCGACGAAGACAGGCGGAGCTCTCTGACCAAGCTCGTCGGTCCGCGCGGGCGCCCGCGCGGACTACGACAACGCTGCGATCTTCACAGTCTCGAGACCCGGACTGCGCACTCTCGGCGGCGGTGACTCGGCCAGCACGTCCTCCTCCTTCGATTCGCCGATGATCACCGCTGGCGCGGCACAGATCGCCCGCGAGGCCTGAAAACCGCTGATCGTCGCGGCCTCAATGCAGCCGAGGTTCAGCCCTGTGTCGGTCCAATCGCCGGCGAGCAAGAGGTTGGAGAAGCCCGATCGATCGGCGCGGAGGCGGAAGCGGGCGGTCCCAGGGAGCGAGAGCACCTGACGACCGGCGCCCTTGGTCGACGACCACAGGTGCTGTCCCTCGAAGCGCCCCTCCCCCATCCTCCGCTCGGGGTCGACGAGCAGGCTCCAGTCGATCCCGCTGGTGAAGCCTGCCGTCCCCTCCGGCCAGAGGCTCCGGGTGTGGGAGCTGAGCCAGCGCTTGGCCTGGGCCCGGAGCCAGCGCTCACCGACGCCGTCCCCGTCCTCGTCGGGCGAGAGCATGGCGTCGGGGATCGTCGCTTCGAGGCAGGCCACGCTCCCCGGCCAGTACTTGCCGGTCCACACCTCGTAGGGAATCACCGACGAGTTGTTGGTCCAGGAGACGAAGGGCGTCGGGAAATTGGAGCCCGCCAGCGGCGGCTCTGGATCACCGGTCAGCTCGGCCCAGTTGGAGTAGAGCCAGAGCTGGATCCCGCCGACCGCGACCGTCCGCAGGTTCGCGAGCATCGCCTCCCAGCGCGGCGCCCGACGGACCAGCGAACGGCAGACCTTGGCCAGGCCCCCCGGCGGAATCCCGAGGATCACCTTGTCGAAGTGTTGCCCGCGACGCAGGCGGAAGACCTCGACCTCGGGCGAGTCGGCGGCCTCGAAGTCGAGGGCCTGGACCGCCGGATCGTGCCCGAGGACGATCTGCTCCCAGCGCGGCGTCGACGGCCAGCAGGGCAGACCCTTGATCCCGACCAATGGATCGTAGCCGCCGCGCCGACGCTTGAGCACGACCTGACGGCTGATCGTGATCGCCTCGATCGCGTCTTCGCCGTCGGCGACGTGCAGCGCCTTGACCTTGTGGAAGAAGCGGAAGCGGACGCCACGATCCCGGAGGAGCAGGTAGAGGGGGGCGAAGACCACCTCGCCCGCCCCCGCGGCCGGCGTGTAGTAGAGCGCCCCACGATAGGTGAAGAAGAGGCGCAGGATCAGCTGCGTCATCGTCCCCGCAGCGATCGAAGGCCGCTCTGCGTCGCCCCCCTCGTAGGCGAAGAAGGCGGCGTAGAGGGCCCCGACCAACGGGTGATCGCGCAGCTCCTGGCTCGCGCCGTGGTTCGCCAGCCAACTGCGAAACTCCTCGCCCTCGATCGCCTCTAGGCCCCGCCCCGGGGTGTAGAGGCGATCGCCGAGGATCCCCCGGACCAGGGCCAGCCCGAGCTTGAGCGGCCCCAAGAAGAGCGGGTAGAGGATCCCGTCGGGCTCGTCGGCGAGCCGAGAGAAGCACTCCTCGGCGAGGAAGAGCAGCGGCGCGGCCCAGGCCCGGCAGAGCTGATGGTCGCCGAGCTCTTCGTCGATCGTCGCGCCGGCGGCCGCGGCCCGCAGGAGCATGCTGTCGGCCAAGCCCCCGCTCGCCGGACGATCTTCGCCGTACGAGGTGATCCCGAGGGACTGCGCCCGCTCGACCAGACCGCAGAGGATCCCGCGCGCGCCGCTATCCCAGGCGCTGAGCAGCGCCGCGTAGTCGCCGTAGTCCTCGTGAAGGTGAGGGATGCTGTCGACGATCCAGGCGAGCATCTGGCCGACGTAGGACCACATCGACGGCAGCGGGATCCCCGTGCCCGGCGCCTCGTCGTTGGGCGGAAGGGCCAGCGGCCACGTCGGCCTGTGCCCGGCTCCGCTCGCCAAGTGGAGCGCCTTGCCGACGGCGAAGGCCTCCTTGAAGGAGGCGAGCGGGGTCCCGGGCGCTCGCCCGAGCGAGCGGTAGACCTCGCGCATCATCCCCAGGGCGTTCTCGTAGAAGCCGAACCAAAGATGGGCGCCGCGGCCCTCGGAGCGCTCGTTCAACGCCGCGTTGCGGCCGCTCGCAGCCTTCCCGCCGAGGCGCCAACCGAGCTGGTAGACGGTGATCTCGTAGCGCTCTTCCCACCCGGGCTCGGACGTCAGCGCATAGACAGCGCTGAGCGAGCCAATACCGCCGCCGAGCACCGCGATCCGGGTCTTTCCTGCTCTTTCGGACATAGTTCCACCTGCCTGTGGGATGCGCGACTGCGAGCGAGAGTAGTGCGCGAGGACGCGCCTGTCTACGCGCAGACGTCAGCGAGCGCAGATCGGCAGTGCGCGAGTAATGCGCGAGCGAACGCTCCTCCTGGAGGTGCTTCGCTGACCCTAGGTACAGCTGCATCGACGGGACGAGAGTGTCGCGCCAGCGGCCTCAAACGGCCTCAAACGGCCCCGCTAGGGCCCAAGCCGGACCCCGCTCAGTCTTCACCTTCAGCGACGACAGGCTCGGTGATGTCGACGAAGTTGTGAATGAAACCACAGGTCGAACAGACGAAGGAGCGCACCGGCGCCGACCGGCTGAAGCCCCCAGCCGGCGAGACGAAGCGCAGCGTGCTCATCCGCAGGGGGATCGGCGCCCGCATGTCGTGTCCAGCGAAGACCGCGACCGGCAGCAACGAGCCGTGGCAGAGCATGCAAGAGCGCCGCGACCTCGCGTGCTGGAGCTCCTGGCGCTCGCTCATCACCCGCCCGAGGCGCTCCTCAAAGCTCTCGATCTCGCCGCGCAGGCGCTCATTCTCTCGCTCGAGCTCTGCGAGTTGGAGCGCCATCGCCTGACGATCGTCGCGGTAGGCCATCGAGGTCCACAGGCTAGCAGAGGTGCCCCCGATCCGGGAGCGAGCATCGACCGCAGCGCCCCGACTCTGTATGGTCTGCGCCGTGTCGCGCTTCCAAACCCGGCGGTGCACAGATCCGCCCTGCAACCTCCGCTTTCCGGTCGCCGCCGACTCCTCGCTCGGCGACCGCTGCCCCCACTGCGGCGGCCCCACCGAGCGCCTCGGCGACACCTACGACACCGACGACGCCCGCGACCCGAGCGACGCTCCGCCCGGCCCGGCGCTCGAGGTGTTGCTCGACAACATCCGCAGCCTGCGAAACGTCGGCGCGATCCTCCGCAGCGCCGACGGGGTCGGCGTCAGCCACGTCCACGTCGCCGGCTTCACCCCGACCCCCGCGCACCCGAAGATGGCCAAGACCTCGCTCGGCGCCGAGGCGAGCCTGGCCTGGACCCACCACAGCGACAGCATCGTCTGCGCCGAGGCGCTTCGCGATCGCGGCGTCGAGCTGTGGGCGCTCGAGGGCGGGCCGCGCTCGACCCCGCTTTTTTCAGCGCCGCGCCCCGACCCTGAGGCGACGATCTGCCTGATCCTCGGCCACGAGGTCTCGGGGGTCGATCCCCGGCTCCTCGATCTCTGCTCGGGGATCGTCCGGATCCCGATGCTCGGGATCAAAGGCTCGCTCAACGTCGCGGTAGCCTTTGGGATCGCGGCCTACGCGCTCCGCTTTGATCTCCGCAGCGGCGGCTGATCGAAGCGTCGCGCGGAGCCGCTTCGCGTGGCCGACGATGTTCGCTATCTTCCAACGATGACGCACGATGACATGCCCTGGCGAGGCTCTCAGGTCCTGAGGGCGCCGACCTGGCTGCGCCGGATCACCGCCAACGCGGATCCCGACGAGCCCGTGCGCTTCGCCGAGATCGTCGCCCGCTTTCGATCCTTGGAGCACCTCGACGCTCCGCTCGACAGGGACACTCCAGTCAGCGAGCAGCTCGAGACCCTGGTCGCCAAGCAGAGCGGCCTGCGCTCCCTCGAGCTCGGGTATCGCCGCAAGGGGGCACGAACCGCCCCGCTCGCCGAGCTCTCGCTGGAGCAGCTCGGCTGCGCCGCTGGGCTCCTCCGCGACGCGGCGAGCCCCTGGTCCGACGGGCTCTGCGGGGTCCGCCGCCTGAAGATCTACGCCCGCGAGACGACCCCGATCTCAGGGCCCGCCCCCTGGGAGAAGCTCCGCGCCTGCGAGTCCCTGGAGCTTCGCCGCGTCGAGCTCAACGCAGGGGTCCTCGGCGCCCTCGCCACCCTCCCCTCGCTGCGACGACTGACGCTGAGCCTGTGCACGATCCGGCCGAAGTCGGTCGCCGCCCTCGGAGCTTGCCCGGCGCTCGAGCGCCTGACGATCCTCGGGTCGACGATCTCCGCCGCCGAAGCGAGCGCGCTCACGAGAGCGCCAAAGCTCAGCGCCGTCGTCGCTGCGGTCGGCGACGCCGAGGATGTCCAGGCCCTGCGCCCGATCACCGCGGCCGGCATCGCCCTGGGCTTGGTCTTCCTCCCGCGCAACGAGGTCAACGACGGGCTCATCGCCTCGATCTGCGCGGGGCTGCCAAACCTCGCCGGTCTCCGCCTGAGCCAGACCCGCTGCACCGCGCTGACCCCGGACGGGCTCTCGCAGATCGGCGAGCTCAGCTCCCTACGCTGGCTAGACCTCAGCCGCGTCATCGTCCGCGGGCTCAAGACGGCCCACCTCGGCTTTCTTGCCGGGCTCGGAGAGCTGCGCTCGCTCAGCCTGCGCGAGACCGGGAAGACGAGCGCTGCGGTCGTCAGCTCGCTCGCCGGGGCGACAGAGCTGCGCTCGCTCGACCTGCGCAACATCCCGATAAGCGACGCCGCGGCGAAGAAGCTGAGCAAGCTCGACCTGCGACGGCTGGCGATCAGCGAGGCGAAGATAGGTCCGAAGGGGATGGCCGCCCTCGCGTCCATGGCGACCCTCGAGGAGCTCTCACTCGGACACGCGAAGGGCTTCTCCGACGCGATGCTCGCCGCCCTCGCCCCCGCGCCAGCGCTCGAGCGGCTCGACCTCGACACCTCGGTCTCCGCCGCCGTCCGCCCCAGCCACCTCGCCCCTCTCGCGAAGCTGCCGCGGCTGCGCACGCTCGCCGTCGCGGAGGTCGGCATCACCGACGCCTGGCTCGACTCCCTGAGCGCTGCGCCGTCGCTCGAGGCGCTCCGCATCACCCGCAGCGACTTCTCCTTCTCCGGCGGCACCGTCACCGACGCCGCGGTCCAAGCAGGCTGCAAGGCGCCCGCGCTGCGGACGATCGCCCACTGGAGCTACGTCCCCTCCGCGGAGATGCAGGCGCTGATCGAGTCCGCCGAGCGCGGAGCCTGGACCCCCTCAGACTACCGGTCGATGAGCTTCGATCCCCCTGAGGTCGCGCCGATCGAGGCCTGAGCTCAACGCTCCTGACACCCAGCGCCCGCTCAGAGGCGGCGGCCGATGGGCGGCCCTCATGGCCCTGACGACCGCCCTGCCCCCTTGGGGAGGGGCCCCAAGGAGGCCCAGGCACAAGTCCCGCGCGCTCTCGCTTGCCCTCCTCGGCCCTCCTCGGCCCGGAGGTGGTGCTATCGCCCATTGCGAGGCGTTGCCAACTCTGCAACCGTTGTCTGAAAGCGTATGGCTCTACCTATTTGCTACGACCGTAGACCCCGCCCCCGTCCCCGTCCCCGCCACGAGGGTGAGGAGCTGTTGCCCTTCCTCGGGGTCCAGACGGACTATCTCTGGGACGTCGGCGCGACCCTCACGATCGCGTTCATGGAGCGCAACTGTGCCAAGCGCCTGCGCGAGACGCTCATGGCCCACGCCCGCGAATGGCTGAAGCACGCCAACCTCGAGTTTCGCGTTGTCAGCCCCGATGAAAGTGCGGACATTCGCATCACCTTCACCAAGGACGAGGGCTACTGGTCGTACCTCGGCACAGACGCCCTCAATTACTCGCAGGACGAGCCGACGATGTGCTTTGAGGGGTGGACCTCAGCGACCGTCGACGACGACCCCGAGGAGATCCGCAGGGTCGTCCTCCACGAATTCGGCCACGCGCTCGGCTGCATCCACGAGCACGAGAGCCCAGTCGCGGGGATCCCGTGGGACCGCGAGGCGGTCTACCGCGACTACGCCGAGGCGCCGAACTTCTGGACTCCGGACGAGGTCGACGCCCAGCTCTTCACCCGCTACGCGGAGAGCGAGACCAACCACAGTGCCTACGATCCAACCTCGATCATGCAGTACTGCGTCCCCCAGGAGCATACCTTCGGCGACTTTGAGGTCGGCTGGAACAGCACCCTCTCGCAGAAGGACAAGGCCTTTATCGCCTCGGTCTACCCCCACAAGGCGTAACCCACAAGGCACAGCGCTTCTGCGCGCTCACCTCGACCGGGCCTGAAGACCACCTGAGATCCGAGGGGCTTGACCGCTCCCCTCTGGTAGGCTGCGGCGATGGCACTCCCAGGCAAACACGCCCCCTCCCTCCGCACAGGCCTCTTCGACGGCGTCGGTACCGTCAAGGTCTGGAGCCTCCTCCAGGAGCGCGCCGAGCCCTTCACCGCCGTGCTCTCCTGCGAGCTCGATCCGAGCGGTCATGTCGGTCGCCACAAGCAGCAAGAATTCCCCGAGATCATCATCGGCATCGAGGGTGACGGAGAGGCGACGATCGGCGGCGTCCGTCGGGCTCTCGGCCCCGGCGACACCGTGTACTTGCCCCTCGGCGAGGTCATGGAGCTGCGCAACCTCTCGGAGAGCGCGCCGCTGCGCTACCTGATCATCAAGGCCCGTACGGCCTCTGCGGGCGCTGAGCCGGGGCGATGAGCAAGGACGCCGCCGCCCACCTCGACCGGGTCCGCAAGCTCCTCGCCCTCGCGACCTCGCCGAACGTCCACGAGGCAGCGCTCGCGGCCGCGACGGCGCAGTCGCTGATCGAGCGCCACCGCCTAGAGTCGCTCCTCGAGGCTTGTACCAGCGCGGAGGAGGAGGCTGCCGCCGATCCGGTCAGCGACGGTCGAGGACAACCGCTGGACAAGGCTCGGAAGATCCGCAAGTGGAAGAGCGCCCTGGCGGCCGGGCTCGCCCGCAACAACGGCTGCATCGCCTACTCGGCGCCCACTCGCGACCACAAGACCGAGCTCTTGCTCGCCGGTCGCTCCGGCGACAGGTCCGCGGTTCTCGCCCTCTGGGAGTGGCTCGTACCGCGGATCGAGTGGCTCTCGGCGACCCACGGCGCCGGCCAACCCAGGGCCTGGCATGAGGCCTTTCGCATCGGCGCAGCGGAGACGATCGTCGACCGCCTCGCCGCCGCCCGCGTCGACGTCCACGCCGCCATCGGCACCGAGGCTCTCGCGCGCGTCGAGCCGACATGCGCCCACAGAGCGGCTGCCGTCGACCGCTTCGCCGAGGAGCGCCTGCGCTTGCGGCCAGGTCGGACGCTGAGGGTCGACGGTCAGGCCCTAGAGCGGGGACGAGCCCTCGGCCGAGAGGTCGGCCTGCCCTCCGCAGACGACTGAGCTAGAGGGTGCCCCCGTACGTCCTCTCGCAGACCTCGCCCGAGGTGCCGAAGGGGTGGACCTCGGGCCACGAGTACAGCGATGCGCTGGGAGCTGTGGTCCGGACTCGCCGCGGGATGACGAGCTCGTCGACGATCGCCGCGAGCTTGCCGCGGACGACGACGCGTTAGTCGCTGAAGAGGGCGAGGATTCCAGCGACGTTGGTGATGACGGGGCTGAAGAGGCCTCGGGCGACGACCTCGACGGATAGGTTGCCTGCCGGTAGCGACGACAGGTGAGTCGTCCAACCACGCGTCACCCTGTCGGGAGCGATAGCCCCGATTGATCGCATTGGCCTCGATTGCCTCGGCGATAGAGGTCGCGAGGTTCTCAGCGCGCTTCTCGTAATGCGCGGTGACGCGTGGATCGCTGATGTACATCGCGCACAGGACACAAAAGTGATACAGGTCACTCGGTTGGCGCCGAGCGGATGAACCCTCCGCCCAATCGGCACGGGTGCACATCCGGGGTGATCTCTCATCGAGGCCGGAGGTGGAGTCAAGCCCCCTCGAATGTGCCCTGGCAGGACAAGAGCGACGCCTCCGAGCAGATTGACGCTCGGCTGGCCCGTGACGCTATCACCGAGCACCAGACAAAACTCTTGCGCAGCTGGGCAGAGGATGGTTCTATCCCCCCGGAGGCATTCTCAGCTGTGTCGAATAAATTGAAGAATAGTGCATTGGCTCTACTGTTGGGCTCTTCGGTCGCGGGCTGTAACGGCGACGCGCAAAACGAGGCGTCTTTGCCAGAGATAGTAGAATTGGCGGGGGTAGCCCAAAACCCCGAAGGCATTGAGTACGACGAGGAGAGTGGGACATTCCTACTCTCTTCACTGAACGCAACACCGATCATCAAGGTCCACCCTGATGGCACTTATGAGCCTTTTACGCAGGGGGAGCAATTTCCATTATCTACGGCAGGCCTTGAGATTGACCATGAGAGAAGTAGGCTCCTGGCTGCCAGCTACAAGGACTCTGAGCTATGGGATGACAACCCTGAGACCAAAGGCGCTGCTTACTTAAGAGTCTATAGCCTGAACACTGGCATGCTTGAACAAGAGGTCAACCTGTCTGTCTTGGCACCTGAGGCGAGCAGCTACTTTGCAAATGACATTGCCGTTGACGACAAGGGGAATGCATACATATCCGACTGGCACGCACGCGTCATCTACAAGGTGGACCCAGATGGGAACGCCAGCCTCTTCTGGACAAATGAGACTGGCATACCAAGCGGGCCAAACGGCCTGGACTTCCACCCGGATGGCTATCTGCTGGTCTCTGTGCTCAATGTAGACGAGCAGTCGCTTTATGCTGACTACGGGCTGATCAAAGTCCCACTGAGCGCCCCTGAGACCGCCACTGCTGTAGCCATTTCAGGCTCAGGCTATGCCGGCTTTGACGGGATGGTGATCAATGATGACGGCAACGCTGTTGGCGTCACCAACAATGGCATCGTCCCTGGCGGCAATGTATTGCTGGAGCTGTCTGGGAGGAACAACTGGGAGTCTGCGGAGATAGTTAACACAACGGCGATAACAGCGAGCACCACCGTAGCAGTGACGCCAGGCGGGGAATATTATGTC
>Ga0316189_10001803_pt1 | contig 21131 bp, 18 predicted proteins | sample LowCovwburrow_MG_FD_204930 | JGI IMG/M metagenome (GOLD analysis project Ga0316189, IMG submission 204930) | Coastal sediment microbial communities from Maine, United States - Lowes Cove worm burrow | ecosystem: Environmental > Aquatic > Marine > Coastal > Sediment | place: USA: Maine... | reverse complement strand
TCGCCGGGTCCAGGTCCAGCAGCGTGTCCTGCAGGTCTGCCGGGTCCACGTTAGCCACGTAGTGACAGCCGACATTACCCTGGTAGGGCTTGAGCGCTTCGGTCACCAGCCGCGGCCCCAGGTCCGATCCGCCAATGCCTATATTCACTACATCGGTCAGCGTGGCGCCGGAATAGCCTTTCTGTTGCCCGCTGTTCAGGGCATCGGACCAGCGCTGCATGAGGGCGCGCGATGCCTTCACCTGATCGAACTTTTGATCCAGGCCATGACTGGTGGAGGCGCGCAGCAGGGTATGCAGGGCCGGTCTGTCCTCGGTGTTGTTGATGTGCGCGCCTTCGAACAGGGCCAGAGCATCTCTCTCCAGGCCGCACTCACGTGCCAGCGCGACCAGCGCCCCCAGCACCTCCCGCGTCAGCAGGTGTTTTGAATAATCCAGTCGCAGCCCGGCAGCTTCCAGCATGAAATCCGTCGCCCGTCGCGGGTCCTTGGCAAACAGGTCTTCCAGTGAGGCGGTGCGCAAGCTTTCGCCCAGCGCCTGCAGTTTCTTGTAGCCGGGCATGCTGGAAAGCAGTGGGCGAGTAGTCATGGCGGGGCCTTGTCAGGGTGTCGGGGTCGAGGCATTGAGTATAGGAAGGCCGCCACAGCGGTGCAATCTCGCCGATTTCGCCAGCTTGTCCTAGCGGTCGCGGTGAATAGACAGGTAGGTAATGCGCTCCAGCGCAGTGCGCGAGGCGCTTTCGGGTAGCAATTGCAGCTGCGCCAGGGCCCGGTCGTGGTATTGCTGAGCCTGGGACCGGGTATAGGCCAGGGAGCCGCAGGATTGGACCGCATTGACGATCTCGTCCAGGCGAAGGGCGCTTTTGTCCGTAATCGCGTTGCGAATCAGTGTCTGTTCATCGGCGGAGGCTTCACGCATGGCATGGATCAGGGGGAGGGTGGCCTTGCCCTCGGTCAGGTCATCGCCGACGTTCTTGCCCATGGCGGCCGGGTCACCCTCGTAGTCCAGAACATCATCGATCATCTGGAAGGCGATGCCCAGATTGAGGCCAAATTCACGCAGCGCCTCCCGCACCGGCGATTCGGCTCCGCTGAGTATGGCTGCCCCGCCGCAGGCTGCGGCAAACAAAATCGCGGTCTTGCGCGTAATTACATCCAGGTACTGGTCCTGGGTAGTCTGCGCCTGTCCGGCCCGCACCAGCTGTAATACCTCGCCCTCCGCGATGGTATTGGTGGTATCGGCCATCAGTGCCAGAATCTCCAGGTCCGCCACCTGCACCATCAGCTGGAAGGCTCTGGAGTAAAGGAAATCACCTACCAGCACCGAGGGCGCATTGCCGAACTCGGCATTGGCGGTGGGCCGGCCCCGGCGCAGGCTGGAAATATCCACGACATCATCGTGGAGCAGGGTGGCCGTGTGGATAAACTCCACGATAGCGGCGAACTTGATGTGGTTGGCAGAGCAGCCGCCCAGGGCAGAGGCGGACAGCAGCGCCAGCAGCGGCCGCAGCCGTTTGCCACCGGCGTCGATGATATAGTGGCCAATGTTTTCCACCATCGATACATCGGACTGCAACTGGTCCACGATGAGCTGGTTGACCTGTTCAAATTCCTTGCTGACGATTGCGCGTACTTGCTGCATGTATCCAGTGACGTTGCTTGGGTGGGGTGGCAGGTGCTGGCGATGCTAGGGTGCCGCCAGCGGCCTGTCAAGCTGAGTACCTGAGCAGGCGATGGCCGGACATAAGTTCTTGTTTTTGTGTGAGAAGTAACCCTTGCTGTCGGGGGCTGATTTGAGTAAAATCGCCGCCCTCTGGCTCTTGCCCTGCACCGTCAATGCGTGGGCCAGTCTAAAACAACTGTTAGTGCCGGTCTCTGCCCCCTTGATTTTAAAGGGTTTTTTCAACAGCGAGCAGGCTAACTCAACGGAGCATATTATGTACGCAGTAATCGAAGCCGGTGGCAAGCAGCACCGCGTGGTTGAAGGTGAAACCCTGAAACTGGAAAAAATTGAAGCCGCAACCGGCGATACGGTCGAGTTTGACCAGGTATTGATGGTTGGTGGTGGTGACAGCGTCAAGATCGGCACGCCCGTCGTTGCCGGGAGTAAGGTAACCGCTGAAGTGGTTGCCCACGGTCGTCACAAGAAGGTCAAGATCATTAAGTTCAGTCGTCGTAAGCACTACCGCAGGGAAACTGGCCATCGCCAGTGGTTCACCGAGGTGAAAATCACCGGTATTTCGGCGTAACAGGAGGGGTTGAGCAATGGCACACAAGAAAGCTGGTGGTAGTACTCGTAACGGACGTGATTCCGAAAGTAAACGCCTGGGCGTAAAGCGCTTCGGCGGTGAAACAGTGCAGGCGGGCAGCATTATCGTGCGCCAGCGTGGCACCCGTTTTCACGCTGGTCCAAATGTAGGCACTGGCAAGGATCACACCCTGTTCGCCACCGCGGACGGCAAGGTGGAATTCGTGGTCAAGGGCCCGAAAAACCGCAAGTTCGTACAGATAGTGAATGCCTGAGGCGCGGCTTCAAGCCGGGTAGCACGAAGCCTCGTCGTTTGACGGGGCTTTTTTTTGTGTGAACGGGGCGAGGCAAGCCCCGCCTTCTACCGCGAAAGGAACCTTGAAATGCGGCTGGTTTCATCCTCCGGGTTCGGTCGCCGCTTATTGACTTAAATTGTCCGCGCCGGAATTTGGATATACTGGCATGGAATAATAGGTCGCAAACATCCCGACCAGAAACATAATGGAACCAGATGAAATTTGTAGATGAGGCAAGTATCAAGGTTTTCGCCGGTAATGGCGGCAGTGGCTGCCTCAGTTTCCGGCGGGAGAAATATGTCCCCCGGGGTGGCCCGGATGGCGGCGACGGCGGTGACGGCGGCAGCGTCGTTATGGAAGCCGATGAAGCTCTCAACACCATGGTGGACTTTCGCTTCCAGCGTGCCTATCGAGCAGAAAATGGCGAGTCGGGTCGCGGCCAGAACAAAACCGGCAGCAGTGGGGAAGACCTGGTACTCAAGGTGCCGATAGGCACCACCATACTCGACGAGGATACCGGTGAAATGCTGGGCGATTTGTCCGAGCCCGGACAGCGCCTGGTCGTGGCCCAGGGCGGGTTTCACGGGCTGGGAAACACGCGTTTCAAGTCCAGTACCAACCGCGCGCCTCGCCAGACCACCAAGGGCAGCGAGGGTGAGCACCGCGACCTGAAGCTGGAATTGAAAGTATTGGCGGACGTGGGTCTGCTGGGGCTGCCCAATGCCGGCAAGTCCACCTTTATCCGCTCAGTCTCTTCGGCCACACCGAAAGTGGCCGACTATCCCTTCACCACCCTGGTGCCTAACCTGGGTGTGGTGAAAGTAGAGGCGCATCGCAGTTTTGTGGTGGCCGACATACCCGGCCTGATTGAAGGCGCGTCGGAGGGTGCCGGGCTGGGTATACGTTTCCTCAAACATCTCACGCGCAACCGTATTTTGCTGCACCTGGTAGACATGGCACCGTTTGATGGCAGTGACCCTGCGGAAGCGGCACTGGCTATCGTGCGTGAACTGGAGCGGTTCAGCCCTACCCTTGCCTCGCGGGAGCGTTGGCTGGTGCTCAACAAGAGCGACCTGCTGGATGCAGAGGCGTTCGCTGCACAGCGCGAGAAGGTGTTGGAAGCGCTCGCCTGGGAGGGGCCGGTATATGCCATCTCTGCCATCACCGGCGAGGGCACCGGTCCCTTGTGCGGGGATATGATGGTTTACCTCGAAGAACGCCGCGCCGCGGAACAGGATGATCCGGAGTTGGCCGAGGCCGAACGCGAGATGCAACTGGCCATGCAGGAGGAGGCAAGGCAACGCGTCGAGGATTACCGGGCGCGCCGTCGCCGTATCGCCCGTGGCGAGGAAGACGGCGAAGATGAGCAGGACGATGATGACGACTACGATGTCGAGGTGGAGTACGTCCCCTGATGCAATCGCTACCGGATCGAACCGAAATAGCCGGCGCCAGGCGCTGGGTCGTCAAGGTTGGCAGTGCGCTGCTGACCAACGATGGCCGCGGGTTGGACGGTGACATTATCGCCCGGTTGGTCGAGCAGCTGGTGCGTCTGCGCGAACGCGGATGCGAGGTCGTACTGGTGTCCAGTGGCGCGGTGGCTGCGGGCATAGTCAGGCTGGGCTGGACGTCCCGCCCGCATTTGCTGCACAAACTGCAGGCCGCGGCTGCGGTAGGTCAGTCGGTGCTTGTGCAGCACTATGAAAACGCCTTCAAGCCACACGGCATTGCCACCGCGCAGATCCTGCTGGTGCACGATGATGTGACCGCCAGGGACCGCTATCTCAATGCGCGCGGCACCCTCAATACGCTGCTCGAACTTGGGGTGGTGCCGGTGGTAAATGAAAATGACACCGTTGTAACCGATGAAATACGCTTCGGGGACAACGATACCCTGGCGGCGCTGGTTGCCAACCTTATCGACGCCGATGCGCTGCTGTTATTGACAGACCAGCAGGGTATGTACCGCGAGGACCCGCGGCACAACCCGGCGGCACAATTGCTACACAGCAGTGATGCTCACGATCCGCAGCTCGATGCGATGGCCGGCGCGGGTGGCGCACTGGGCCGCGGTGGGATGGTGACCAAGTTGCGGGCGGCCAGGCTTGCCGCCCGGTCCGGAACCGAGACCATTATTGCCTCCGGGCGAGAACCCGATATTGTCGCCAGCGTCACCTCGGGCGCCGACATGGGGACCTGGTTGCGCGCTGGCAAGCAACCGCAGAACGCGCGCAAACAGTGGCTGGCGGGTATGGTCCAGATCCAGGGCAGCCTGGAGCTGGACGATGGCGCGGTGCGGGTATTGCGGGAGTCAGGTCGCAGCCTGCTCGCAGTCGGAGTGCGCGGCGTGCAGGGCAATTTCACCCTGGGCGAGATGGTGTCGTGCCGCGACCGCAACGGAGTCGAAGTTGCGCGGGGCCTGGTTAACTATGACGCGGCCGAGACCCGGCGCATCATGGGGCTGCCTTCGAGGGAGATCGAGGGGAAACTGGGCTACCTGCGGGACAAGGAACTCATTCACCGCGATAACCTGGTCTTGTCCTAGCTCATCCAGCGCCCGATCGGTGTTTTCACCCAGAGGAAGTTCATCAGCTTTTTCATGCCTTCCGCGCTCTTTGCGCTGTAGGGGTAGGCGTTCTGCATCTTGCCGCCAAAGCGGTCTATGACGATCGGCATTTCGTGGCAATAGCCGCGCATGCCTTTCTTGCCGTTGACCTGCCCCAGGCCCGAGCTTTTGCGTCCGCCGAACGGCGCGGCGGGTATTCCGTAACTTACCGCCATGTCGTTGACGCTGCATGAACCGGTCTCTATGGCCGCTGCCAGGCGGTAGCCCTTGTCCTTGTCTTTGGTCCAGACATTGCCGTTGAGCCCGAACTCGGATTCATTGGCCAGGGCGATGGCCTCCTGCTCGTTGGCGACTTTCTGGATGCACAGCACGGGGCCGAAGGTCTCGTGCAACATGATGTCCATGGTATTGTCGACGCCTGTTATCACGGTGGGCTCGTAGTAGAGTCCGGCCAGGTCCGGGTTGCGCCTGCCACCCATCAGTATATCGGCACCCTTGGCTCTCGCATCCTCCACGTGGGCCTCGATAATGGACATCTGCCGGTCCCAGAATACCGCGCCCACATCCTCTTCCCAGCCGTGCTCCTGGCCTTGTCGAAGGCCCTTGCCCTTGTCCAGCACCAGTTGCAGGAAGCGGTCGTAGACCTCGGCAACCACGTAGATGCGCTCCGTACCGCAACAGTAGTGCCCGGTATTCATGCACGAGCCCAACCAGGCCCCGTCTGCTGCCCGGTCCAGGTCGGCATCGGCGCACACCACCATTGCGTCATTGCCACCCAGTTCCAGGGTGCAGGGGATCAGTTGGCTGGCACAGGCCTGTGCCACCTTGCGCCCGGTAGCCACGCTGCCGGTAAAGGATATCTTGTCGACCCCGCCGCGCACGATCGCCGCGCCGGTCTCGCCATCGCCCAGCAACACCTGCAGGACCCCGTCGGGCAGGCCTGCCCGGGTAAAAATGGTCTCCGCCAGGCGGGCGGAAAAAGGGGTGACCTCCGACCCCTTGGCCACCACGGTATTGCCCGCCAGGATCGCCTGGACGGCCTGGTTCATGACCAGTACGAAGGGGCCGTTCCAGGGTGTGATCAGGCCGACGACGCCCAGTGGCTTATAGAGTATGCGCAGTTGCTTGATAATGCCCAGCATGCCGTGCACGCGCCGCTTGCGGGGTTTGAGGAACTTTTCCGCATTTTTCGCGTAGTAGCACAGCGAATCCGCCACCGAAAATATCTCCATGCTCATGGCATCGGTGCGCGCCTTGCCGGTCTCTGCCACCACGGTATCGATAATCTCGTCCTGGGTTTCCAGCACAATCTCCAGGGCCCGCCGCACGATGTCGGCGCGATGCTTCATCGACGTACTGGCCCAGGCAGGCTGGACGGCACGTGCCTTGGCGATTGCGGCGGCCACGTCTTCGGCATTGGCACACACGAGTTCGCCCGTGGGTTCCATGGTGACGGGACTGCGCAGTTGCAGATGTCGGTGGGCGTCGTTGGAGGCGATCGGTTCGTAGATGGACATGGCGTACTCCTGATAGTCTCGGGACAAACTATGGGTCATTAGTTTTACTGTCAATCCCTGTTGCGTGGCGCCGCATGACGAGTATGAATTACAAGACCGCGCGACTGTGGGATAATTACGCCCTGTCAATATTAATGATAAGAAAGGTCCATGACCCTGGCACCCACTCTTCAACTGATTCTGTACTGCGTGGCCATCGCGGGCTTTTCGCTGGTGGGTGGGTTGCTGCCCAACTGGGTGAAGATGACCCACACCCGCACCCAGGTGGTGATGAGTTTCGTGTCCGGCCTGATGCTGGGCGTGGCCTTTTATCACCTGCTGCCTCACAGCCTGGCCATGCTTGGCGGCCCGGGGGCGGCTGACGTCTCGGTACAGTGGTTGATGCTTGGGCTGATCACCATGCTGTTGTTGTTGCGCATGTTCCATTTTCACCAGCACGATTTCAGTCATGAAGAAGAGCACCTTCACGATCATCACCTGGATCGCACCCATGATTATGGACACGATCATGGCACCGGTGTTAATCGCATGAGCTGGGTGGGCATTGCGCTGGGCCTGGCAGTGCACACCCTGATTGACGGCATTGCCCTGGGTGCGGTGATGCGCGGTGAAATAGCTGACGGCGCTACCGGCTTATTGGGTGTGGGTGTTTTCCTTGCCATCGCCCTCCACAAACCACTGGACGCCATGTCGATAACCACGGTGATGGCTGCGGGTGGCTGGAGCGGGCGAGCCCGTGCAACCAGCAACGTATTGTTTGCACTGATGTGTCCTCTCGGTGCGCTGTTGTTCTTCTTCGGTGTGGATTTACTTGGAGAAAACGGGGACTACCTGGTGGCGGCCGCACTGGCTTTCTCAGCCGGGGCGTTTATCTGCATCGCCCTCAGTGACCTGCTGCCCGAGGTACATTTTCACAGCCACGATCGCACCAAGCTGACCCTCGCCTTTTTGCTGGGCATCGCACTGGCTTATTCGGTGGGTGCGCTGGAACCCGCCAATTTCCACCCGCCCGGGCACTGATCTGACGGAGTCGAATTATGGTCAAACGTATTATCTATCCCCCGGTCTGGTTGCTGCTGGGATTAATCGCGATTTTTGCCTTGAACGAGTTCTATCCGGGGCTGCGTTTTACCAGCCTTACCGGCCAGATAGTCGGGGGCGTTATTATCGTGGCAGGGCTGTTCCTGCTGGTGGCAGCCAATGGCCTGTTCGTGCGTGCCGGTACCGATGTCATTCCATTTCGCAAGGTCAGCGCCCTGGTGACCACCGGTGTCTACCGCTTCACGCGCAACCCCATGTACCTGGGTATGCTGGCCGTGCTGCTGGGCTGCGCGGTCACGGTGGGGGCGGCATTGGCCCTGCTGGTGCCGCTGGTGTTCGGCTTCATCATCGAGGCCCGTTTTATTCGGCCGGAGGAGAAAATGCTGCTGGCGCTGTTCCCGCAGGAGTTCCCGGCCTACTGCCAGAGGGTCCGGCGTTGGCTCTAGCGGTGAGGCCGTATTCGCGGCCCCGGCTTGTCCCGACTGTTTTTGTTAACTATCCCCACTGGAGGTAGCCCCCATGCTGCTAGGTGTGCCCAAAGAAATCAAAACCCATGAATACCGCGTCGGACTCACTACCGGCAGTGTGCTGGAACTGGTACACCACGGGCACCAGGTCATTGTGCAAACGGGTGCGGGTGAAGGCATCGGGCTGAGCGACCAGGCGTATCTTGCGGTGGGTGCGGAGGTTGTTGCGACGGCTGCGGAGGTGTTCCAGCGGGCGGAGATGGTGGTGAAGGTCAAAGAGCCCCAGCCCGAAGAGTGCCGTATGCTGCGCGAGGGCCAGATTCTGTTCACTTACCTGCACCTGGCCCCGGACCCGGACCAGACCCGGGCACTGCTGGACTCCGGTTGTATTGCCATCGCTTACGAGACGGTTACTGCTCCCAACCATTCCCTGCCATTGCTCTCTCCCATGAGCGAGGTGGCGGGACGTATGTCGATCCAGGCCGGGGCGCACTGCCTTGAAAAGGAACAGGGTGGCTCGGGCATACTGCTGGGAGGGGTGCCAGGGGTAGAAGCCGCCCGGGTTGTTGTAATCGGTGGTGGCGTTGTGGGCACCAACGCGGTCCGTATGGCGATGGGTATGGAGGCCCATGTGACCGTGCTGGACCGATCATTACAGCGTCTGAAAGAGTTGGATTTCCAGTTCGGCTGCATGCTGAACACCGTTTACTCCACGCGCGAGGCACTGGCGCGCTACGTGGCCAGTGCAGACCTGCTGGTCGGCGCGGTGCTGGTGCCCGGCGCTGCCGCCCCCAAACTGGTTGACCGCGAAATGCTGCGCACCATGAAGCCCGGCTCAGTGCTGGTTGACGTGGCGATAGACCAGGGCGGTTGTTTTGAAACCAGCCGGCCGACCACCCATGCCAACCCCACCTATGTGGAGGAGGGTATCGTGCACTATTGTGTGGCGAACATGCCCGGCGCCGTGGCGCGCACTTCAACCTTTGCGCTGAACAATGCCACCTTGCCATTTACCCTGAATCTGGCTGACAAAGGTTACCGACGGGCCCTGCTTGATGATCCGCACCTGTGCGCAGGCCTGAACGTGCACCGCGGCCAGCTCACGTACAAGGCAGTCGCGGAAGATCTGGGCCTGAATTACGTGCCGGCTGCGGAGGCTCTCGCGGACTAATCAGCGGGGGCAGCAGCGGGGGCGCCCTCAGGTATCGTCCTCGGAATCGACCACTGACCATGAGTCATCGGGATCGAACTCCTGGATGCCCTCAACCACGATAGCCGTATCTTCACCCAGGTCTTTCTCGTAGACCAGGCCGTCCTGATTGACCATAAAACTCATCACGCCGCTGACTTCGTAATTCGCGGGCCACGCCAGGAGTGCGATACCACCGGTCAACGCGCCATCCTGGAAATACTCCATGGCACCGCCTTGCGCGCTGTCGCCTTGCGCGTATAGCACGCGGTAGTAATACCCGTGATAGGGCCTCCTCTCGCCAGCTACAGCCCGGTAGCCTTCAGCTGCCGCTCTTGCTACAGCCTCGCCTATCGGGCTCTGCGGCTCGCCTTCTTCCGCCGGCCAGTACAGTCCGTTATGCAGGCCCGGGTCGCTGCGCAACTTGGCGGCAAAGACGCCCCGGTCATTGCCATCATGTCCCCGGGCTGCGTAGTCCATTTCAGCGTCTATAAAGCCGCGGCAAACTGCAATCGCGCCGAGTTCGTTGCGGCCGATGCGCCGGTAGACAATCTCGTCGGCACCGGCAGCGCCATCGACGTACCACTTGCCGTCAGTCTCGGTGAAGGGAGTGGGAAGCGGCCAGTCCTCCGGGCCAACCTGCAGGACCATGGTATTTTCGCCGTCGGGCACCAGTTCGTGTTTCTCATTGTAGAGCGCAAGGAAACTCGCCCGACCAGTAGCGTCGGCCACGTCATCTCCGGACGAGAATACGTCCTCGCTGCCCGGCCCCAGCAGTTGGCCCAGCATCTCAAGGTTGTTCTCTTCAAGCGCCGCGATCAGCGCGGCCGCCGCATCCTGGGCGGAGTCGAACGACAGGTGGTCCTGCGCCCGGACCGCGTTGGCACCAAGCAGTACCAGCAGGGCTGCCAGCGCGTGCAGCAAAAAGCGTTTTCCATCAAGGCCAATCATCTTTTCATCCCCTTTTTATGTGCGGCCTTACCCTTGGACGGCCGTTTGTTGGCTTTGGACATACTGTTGCGGCCGCGCTGGCTGGCGGCGCGCTCGGCCTTGCCACTCGCGCCCGAACCCTGCAGGCCGCTGGTGCGTGCCGGCGCCGCCTGCCTGGACGCCTTGGGCTGGGTTGGCCTGGAAACACTCTTGGGTCGACTCACGGCGTCTCCATGGCCCCTGTCGCGGGCGCCGGCGGTCTGGGGCTTGTTTATCTTCGCCGCAGAGCGATTGGCACCCGCATAGCTCCCTGTAGGCGCCTTCGCGGCCTTAGCGGGCCGCTGCGCGACATTCTCCCTGGCGCCCGGCTTGGCCCCGGCATAACTCCCGGCAGGCGTCTTCACGCCCGTAGAGGGTCGCTGGGCGACCTTGTCTTTTGCCCCGGCGTAACCGCCGCCCTGTGCCTGTCGACTGCTATCGACCTGCCTGGGCGCGGCTGGCCTCGCAGCTGCCTGTGTCCGGGACCGTTGGTTCAGTGAATCGAGTTCCGATCGATTCGGACGCGCTGCAGTGATAGGGCTGTTCGGTTGGTTGCGGTAATTCTTCTTGCCCTTCTCAAACTGGTTGAAGTAATCCTTGTTGCCAGTGTTGATATAAATATTGTTGTTGTTGAAACTGTTTTTGTAGTTCTTTGGCGGGTTATAGCCGTGAGCGGGCCGGTAGCCGTTGCCGTAGCGCGGTCGGTAGGGCGGGGGGTAGTAGGGCGGTCGCCCGTAGCCGTAACCATAGGCAGGGTAGTAGTACTTGTCGTTGTCATCGTCGTCGAACACCTCGTTCACCAGTATGCCCGCCCCGAACGCGAGCAGACCGGTGGTGATCAAAGCGCCGGTGCTATGGCCTTCACTGGCGGTGTCGGTGACCGTGGTCGTGGCAGCGGGAGCCGGCGCTGGAGTGGTATACACGGCGGCCGGATCGTATTGCGGGACGTAGACCACTTCAGGTTGTGCGGGCTCCACTACGATCACCTGCTGGTTATTCTGGGTCTCGGTGGCGACTTTCATCTGCTCCGAGCTCTCGAGATTCCCCATATCAGCTGCCTGCTTGCGCAGGCGTTGCACTGCGTCGAGGACACCGGGCTCGTCCGCGAGAAAGGCAGTGCCCAGTTCAGTGGTCCAATCCATTTCCATGCACATCATGTCAACCACGGTGGGGAACTGGACCAGCGCAACCATGGGCGGCGTAAACCCCACCGACAGGGCTGCCGACTCAAGGTCCTGCCCAGTCAGGTCGGCGTTCTGCAGCAGCCAGTTCCCGGCGTCGAGAACTTCCTGGGGGTTGGTCGAAGTGGCCAGCACCTGGGCGAGTACCGGGTCCGGATAGAGGGCGACCGGCGCGAGCAGGCTTTCCAGCGCCTCGGCGCTGTAAAACGCTACGCTGGCATCGTCCAACGGTGTTGTGTCGGACGGTACCGCGGCGGGTTCCAAGGGCGGTGCCTGCGGCGGTTGCGCGGTCTGGGTTACCGGCGGTGCGGCCTGTTCCGCCGGCGGCTGGTCCTTGCCGCAAGACGTCAGGAGCATGCCCAGTGCGGGCAGTGCTACCGACAATACGCTCGCTCGAATAGATTTCTTCATTTTGTTATTCCTGTGTACGCCACCTGACGCGCTGCAGTGCCTGCCTGCATCGCTCGAATCAGGAGCAAGTATAGGTAGCAAGCGGTGGGTCTGGCAAAATAATCATCAACAGCCATCTCGGCTCCCTTGTTCTCTCAATCTCCAAATACTGAACCGGGTACCCGTCGCTGGCGTAACGAGTTATCAGTGTGTGCTGATTCTGAGTGAGACAGGTGATATGACAGTAACGATAGAAGAGTGGCGAGAATCCGGCACGTCCCTTGCGGTAATCGTGGATTCCATTGAAGGTGCAATCTACCGCGTCAGCGTGTTGATCGACGGACTCGAACACAGGCTGCTGGACGTGGACGGAAAAACATTCCAGCGAAAGTCAGTGACGCATGTGCGCGAGGCGCTGCAAGGGGTAGCCGTTGAGAATATGACATTGCGCCATAGCTCTGCCTATGACGAGATGATAGGGCAGGGCTGCCGGGAAAGGCCTAACACCATGCAGGTACCACTGGCCAAAGAGCCCGGCCAGGTGTGATTGACGCGGATCATACCGGCTGTCTAACAGGCGCTGTCTCGCGCCAGGGATGACCCCCGCAAGTGGCATAATTGGGACAGTCGGCCAGGCAGCCCCGACAGGGGAGCCTGTGCTCGCTGGTCGTGTGCGCCGGGGCGGGAGTTTGCTGCTTTGTTTCGGTTGAGTGTGTCATTGCTGTGATCTCTGGGGGTAGGGGCGCTGCAAGCGGCCGGGGCGGGCGTCAAGGTTTGCGTCCGATCAGGCGTTGCCACCAGGAGGGCGAAGGCTTGTGTTGTGGCTGGGTGTGGCTTTCGGGTATGCCATGGCGAGCATACCATTGTTCCCATTCGTAGGGGGTCAGGGTGTGTGGAACCTCCCCGCTGGTGGCGCGCCTCAATGAGTGGGCGCGCAGGGAGTGGTCGGAATCGGGCGTTTCATCTCCAAGCAGGCGCGCAATGCGAGCGTGATCGACAGCCATCAGGCCTGCCAGTGTTCTGCTGTGAAAGCCATCATGCTGTCTTTACCGCTGGTGATATCCTTCAGCAGCCACTGGGACTCGGGCAGGAGTTTGTCGAAATAGTAGCGCGCTGATACCTGTTTGCTTTCCAACAGCGGCCCGTTACCCTCGCCCTCAGCCAGTTGACGCTGGGCAACGCTGGCCATGCGCGACCAGAGGTAGGCGATGACGGTCAGGGCCGTTAAGCGCAGGTAGGGGGACGCAGCCGCGCCTGCCTCCTCCGGGTCCTGCATGCCGTTGACTGCAATCCAGGTGGTGGCCTCTTCCAGTGACTTCAAGGCGGCCTGGAGCTCGGTGTGATGGGGCGCGTCCGGGGTGTCAGCAAGAAATGAGCTGATGGTATCGAACAGGCCAGCTATCAGGCGCCCGCCTTTCAAACCCAGCTTTCGGCCCACCAGGTCCATCGCCTGGATGCCATTGGTGCCCTCATAGATTCGCGGAATTCTGCCGTCTCTGACCAGCTGTTCCAGTGGCCAGTCGGTGGTGAACCCGGCGCCGCCCAGCACCTGCAGGCCGACGTTGGCGTTATTGAAACCCTCATCGGTCAGGAATGCTTTCACCACCGGGGTGAGTAACTGCACCAGGTCATCGGCCCGTTCACGGACGGATTCATCGGGGTGGGCTACGGACAGGTCGAGCTGCTGCCCGGTAAAGAGCGCGAGCGCACGCATGCCCTCGTTCAGGACCTTCTGGCGCATCAGCATACGCCGCACGTCCGGGTGAACGATGATCGGATCTGCCGGACCATCGGCATTTTTCGGTCCAGTGAGGGAGCGACCCTGCAGGCGTTCCATCGCGAACCCCAGGCTTTCCTGGTACGCCATTTCCGCCACGCCCAGGCCCTGCATACCCACCATCAGCCTGGCCTCGTTCATCATGGTGAACATGGCGCGCATGCCGTTGTTGGCTTCTCCCACCAGCCAGCCCCGGGCGTCCTCGAAATTGACAACCGCCGTGGCGGAGCCCTTGATACCCATTTTGTGCTCCAGCCCGCCGCAGAACACCGGGTTGCGCTCGCCGCTGTCGGGTAACATTTTCGGGACCAGGAACAGGGATATGCCCTTGGTGCTGTCGGGTGCGCCGGGCAGCTTGGCCAGTACCAGGTGCACAATATTTTCTGCCAGGTCGTGCTCGCCGCCGGTGATCCATATTTTAGTGCCCTGGATACCGTAGCTGCCATCGGCGCGCGGTGTGGCTTTTGTCCTGATCATGCCCAGATCCGTGCCACATTGGGGCTCCGTCAGGCACATGGTCCCGGTCCACTGGCCGCTGACCAGGTTTTCCAGGTAGGTATCCTTCAGCGCCTGTGAGCCATGCGCGTGTACTGCGCTGATCGCGCCATGAGTCAGCCCGGGGTACATGCCCAGCGACAGATTACTGGAGCAGACCATCTCATCGACGATAAATTTCAGGGTGTGTGGCAGGCCCTGTCCACCGTATTCCACCGGTGCATCCAGTGATGCCCATCCCGCCTCGGTGAATTGCCGGTAGGCATCGATGAAGCCGTCCGGCGTCTTGACGGCATGGGTTTGGGGGTCATAGGTGCACCCTTGCTCATCGCCGACCTTGTTCACCGGCTGGAGCACCTCCGCTGCGAGCTTGCCTGCTTCCTCGATCACCGCGCAGATGATGTCGGGGGTCGCGTCGGCGTATTTTTCCAGGGTCTGGAGCTGGTCGAGACCCAGGACGTCGAACAGAACAAACTTGATGTCATTGACGGGCGGCTGGTAGGGCATGATGTGGTTGCTCAGCTGGTTGATTGTCGTGGGTACATACGCCCGCCATCGCTGTTTGGTTCAAACCGCGGCCCTGCGCAGAGGTGCGCCAATCCACTGGTAGCCGCTGGACGTAAAGAGAGGGACTTGGCGAGGGACGTTGGACATGCGGGATAAAACAGGGAGCTCAGGCGTTGCGCTCATCGTGGGTGCTTCGGGAGGAATTGGGCGGGCCGTGGTGGAGCAGTACCTCGGGAGTGCGCAATGTGCCCAGGTGATCGCGGTCAGTCGTTCACCACAACCCCAGGAGCTTGCCTGCCATGGCGCTAGGCTGCGCTGGCTGGTCTGTGATAGTTCGCAGGCTGCGATCGAGCAGGCGCTGCGGTCCGTGGGCGATGTGCACCGCCAGCTCAGCAGGATCATCATCTGCAACGGCATACTGCACAGCGAGACGGTGGCCCCGGAAAAGTCTCTGCTCAAGCTCGACGAGGCGGCGATGCAGGAGGTGCTTCATGCCAATACCGTGGTACCTGCGCTCTGGGTAGCCGCACTATCGAGGGTGCTGCGCGGGGGGTGCGATTGCGTCATTGCCGTGCTGAGTGCCCGGGTCGGCAGTATCTCCGATAACCGGCTGGGCGGATGGTACAGCTACCGCGCGTCAAAAGCAGCGCTCAATATGGTGCTGAAATCGGCGGCAATAGAGTATGCGCGGCGTTTGCCACAGGTGAAGTTGGTCGCCTTCCATCCCGGGACCACCGATACCGGCTTGTCAAAGCCCTTTCAGCGCGGGGTGGCGCCCGGCAGTCTGTTCACGCCGGCTTTCGTTGCGGGCAAGTTGGCCGCGTTGCTGGACCAGGCAGTGCCAGACGCTGAGTTGTCATACCTGGCCTGGGACGGGTCTTCTATCGAGTGGTAAGCCGTGACTATCGGGCAAGCAGTGCCCTGGCGTCGTCCAGGCCTCCGACGTTGACCACGTTGGTGTAACCTTGCGCCAAGAGGCTTTGCCGGGCCTTTTCGGCGCGCCCGCCGACAGCACAGTAGAGGAAGATAGGGGTGTCCTTGGCAAGCTGCATACCGGCGACACCGGCCTGGATGCCGTCAAACGGTATCAGGCGGGCCTGTTCCAGGTGGCCCTGTTCGTACTCGGCAGGGGTGCGTACATCTATCCACACCGCATCAGCAGGCAGCTCGACAGGCAGGTTTACCGGCGGTTCGGCACGCGTGGCCATGCCCGCTGCGATGGCGACCAGCAGGAAACAGATTGCAGTAAGTCTACTCATGCTACAGCCTCTTTAATTGGTGGCACCGAGTGCGATGGCTCGGGCTTTCGTTTGAGCAGCCGCAGCGCTGTCTTGCGGGGTGTTCAGCCAGCCGGCCAATTGTTCTTCCACGATGGAGGCCAGGGCGTCAATGTGGCCTGGTTCGCTGTTAAGGCAGGGGATGTAATCGAACCCTGTGCCACCGGCTTCCATGAAATAGCCACGGTTCTCGTCCCCGATCTCCTCGATGGTCTCGAGGCAGTCAGCGGCGAAACCCGGGCAGACGACCTGCACGTTTTTCACGCCCTGGCCCGGCAGTGCCTTGAGCGTCGCATCGGTGTAGGGCTGCAGCCACTCCGCCTTGCCAAAACGGGACTGGAATGTGGTCAGGTAGTCGGATTCGGGCAGCCCCAGCTTTTCGGCTACCAGGCGGGTCGTCTTGTGGCACTGGCAATGGTAGGGGTCGCCCTGGTCCAGATAGCGACGGGGCTCACCATGATAGGAAAACAGTAGCTTGTCGGCGCTACCGTGTTGCTCGCGGTAGTCGCGAATACTGTTGGCAATGGCCTCGATATAGGCATTGTGATCGTGATACTGGCTGACAAACCGTGTTTCAGGCAGCCAGCGGCGGCGGGTAAAGTCAGCGGCCAGCGCGTCGAAGGTAGAGCCTGTCGTGGCGCCGCTGTACTGCGGGTAAAGGGGCAGTACCAGCAACCGGGTCACGCCCTTCTCGATCATGCCCTGCACGGTGCCGGCAATGTCCGGTTGGCCGTAGCGCATGGCGAAATCGACCAGCACCTGCTCACCGAAGCGCGCTTGCATTACCTTTCCCAGGGCCTGCGCCTGGTCGCTGGTGTGAAACATCAGGGGCGAGCCTCGCTCTGTCCAGACCTTGCTATAGCTGGCGGCCGAACGCGAGGGCCGGATGCGCAGGATGATGCCGTGCAGAATGAGCCACCAGAGCGGCCTGGGAATCTCCACCACCCTGGGGTCCCACAGGAATTGCCGCAGGTACTTGCGCAGGGCCTTACTGTCCGGCGCCTCCGGGGTGCCCAGATTGGTAAGGAGAACACCGACGCGGGGTGTCTGGCCGTGGTCGAAGTTTTTACTGCCGATATATTTCATGGTGGCTCAATATACGTATGCCTGAACCCGATGCCAAGCAATCGGGTGCAGGTACGCAGGGGACAGGCTGTTGGATGGCTGGCACGGATAAGCCCGCGCCAGCCCGGGCGCGCTAGTCGCCGACCGGGTGTACCACGCTGACGTCGGAGGTCCGGCCCGAGCCATGGCAGACAGAGCACTGTTCCACCACCTCACCGCTATTGATCGCTGCCTGGCTGGTGTTGAAGCTACCGCCGTTTGAGGTCATGTGCGCGCCGGCTTCCTCACCGTCGTGACAGCTGGAACAGGCCGAAGTGGTCGGCGTGACCACGGTATCGTCAATCGGGCTCTGGTGGTCTTCGCCGGTATCGACAGTGACACCCAGCACGCCTGAGGGCAGGGGCAGGGTGTAGCCGCTGTCGTTGTGACAGCCCAGGCAGTTGCCGATATTGCCCGGGTAATGCACCGTCTCTTCATCGTAGATGTAGGTGGTGCGACCCTGGAAGCCCACGATCTGCAGCGGGTTCTCCCGTATGCCGGCCGCGTGGATGCCGTGAACCATCGAGGCGAAGTCCAGAGACTCCTCATCCTTGCCATCGGTCGGCGGGTTGCTGGCGATCTCACGCACCTCGCGATCCGTGTTGCGCGGGTTGTGACAGGCCACGCAGACCTGGAGGTCGTCGGTGCGGTTGCTGCCGTGCAGGCTCAGGCTCTGGTGACAACCCTGGCAGCTCTCGAACTCCACTGGTTCCCGGCGCTCGACAGCCTGGCCATCCGCTTCATTGATGCTGAAGAACTGATGCGCGTTGGTGAAGGCGATGCGCTGCTCGTCCGGCTCCTCTTCGGTGCCGATGTTAACCGCGGGGTGCCCTTCGATGCCCGCGACGCCGCTGCCTTCAGCGGGAATAAAGGGCCGCTTGCTGCCATCCGGAATGGCAACGGTGGATTCCACGATGTAGCTGCCATCGCCCACCGGCGTGCCCTGCAGCGCGTCCAGGCTGACCGCGCTGGCGGCGTCCGAATCATTGCCGGTATTGGTGTAGTCAGTGGTGCTCCAGGCCAGATCGATTGCGAGCCGGCTGGCGCCAGTGTCCACCTGGGTCCAGACCGGGTCGTTCGCCAGGTCGTAGGGCTCATCACCATTGCTCGGGTTGAACACCTTGTACTGCACTTTCGGGAATTCACCCTGGCCGGTGTTGCTCACTGACACGATTTCCGCCGCGAAGTTCTTGCGCGCCTCATCTGTGGGAATCACATGGCTTTCCTGAATGCTGCCTGCAACGCCGCCGGTGGAGTGGCAACTGGCGCAATTGCTGTCATCAGGCTGCCCGCCGGCATGTCGCGTGAAATCCAGCGCATCGTGGCAGCTGCCGCAGGCGGCCTGGCTGGGGTAATTGGCCCAGTTGTCACCCTGGGAGGTGAGGGTCACCTCGTATTCAGTACCGTCGGGGTAGGTCAGGCCATTGCCGGTTGCACTGCCCGCGTGACAGTTCACACAGTTGCGGATGTCCTGGGGGTAGTGCAGGTTTGAATAGTCGTTCACGCTGCCGCGGAAGCCAACGATGAAATAGGGCTCACCCGCCTGCACACTGGGCAGATTGGCGCCCATATGTATTTTGTGGATCATCACTTTCATATCCACGGTATTGCCGCTGTCCGGGTCTATCGTGCCGGGGTTGTGGCAGGTGACGCAGTATTGTATTTCTCGACGACCACCGCCATGGAAGGCCAGTGGATCGTGGCAGCGGTTACAGGTGGCCGTGGCGGCGATATCCATGGTGAAGATGCTGCTGGTCGCGCCAGTGGCGGGAACCCAGTCATAATGGGGGTTGGCCTTGCCGGGCGCGCCGTCGAACTGCATGGACACTCTGTGGGTGAGGTTGGGGTCGTAGCTTAGGTCGAGACCCTCTTCGGCGGCCTGGTCCAGGATGTCCTGTGGCAGGTTCGTCAGGTCGGTGGCGAATCGGTAGGTATAGGTGCCGTCACCGTTATTGGTAAATTCGCCGAAGTCGTGATCTTCGTCATCGCGCTCGTAGTTGGCCTGAAGCTTGGCAATGGTGCCGGGGCCATACACCGGATCGGCGACCGTGTTGACATAGGCTTGCCAGGCGCCGGTCATTCCGCCCAGGGAGCTTGTTTGCAGTTTGGACACAACAAAGCGTACATCCTCGGATGTCAGGTCGGTAATGGCCACGTTGTTGACGTCGCTGAGCTGGAATTGGATAACCGGCTGGTTGTCCCCGTTCAGCGCGGCACTGGTGATAAAGGCGTTCAGTACCTCCTGCTCGGCGTAGGGATTGGCCGACGGTGCGGGTGGAATCGGGTCCGGTGGAATCGGCTGGCCGGGAGGCGGGGGTCCGGGTTCCACGCCGGGGGCGCTGTTGCCGCCACCACCGCCGCCACAGGCGACGAGCAGGCCGATTGTTCCAGCCATGATCCAGTTGCGTGTGTGTGTAAACATGTTCGCTATCTCCCGGTGTTTATTCCCAGTGATAAATCACTGATGCGCCGACATAATTAATGGTTTCGTTCGGGTTGCCCTGGCCAAAGGTCAGTACCTTGTCGATGGTGTTGGGCTGCACGCCTTTCAGGGCCCAGTCGTCGCTCTTGTAGCGGTAGTACTGGTAATCCAGTTGCAGTAACAGGTGCTCTTGCAGGCGCCAGATTCCGCTCAGCTTTACATTGTGCAGGCGCGTATCGACGCTGGGCAGGTCGCCTGCGTCAAGGCCGCTGCTGGCACTGGCCCCCAGGTCCTGTTCGGCCTGGGTATCGACATAATTGTAATCAAAGGTGATTTCCAGGTCCTTGGTAGCCTGCCACTGCACGTTGGTACCCACCGTGATGCTGGTGTCCTCTCCCTCGCCCGACCAGTTCTGGTTGGGGTCGCTGGCCTGGGGTAGCGGGGGGTAGATGACGAAGGCGTTTTTTTCTGAGCCACCACGGAAGGCGCGGCTGCTCTGGTCAGTCTTGTAGTAGTCGTACCCGGCATACACACTGGCGGACAGTGTGTCGCTGGCGAAATAACTGGCGCTGATGTGGCCGCGGTACCACTCGTCCTCGGTCAGGCCCAGCTGGCTGGCATCGTAATCATTGTCGATCCACTGCAGGTTGAGCCCCAGGTTCCACTGGTCGCCCGGCAGAAAGTTGAAATCCGCGCTGGTCTGCCACTGTTCCCGGTTTGCCATGTAATATTTCATCAACTCCGGGTGGTTGATGTAGCGCTCGGCGTCCGGGGTGGCGTTGATAAGCTCGGTATCGAGCAGTGCGTAGTAGTCCTGGGCCCACTCATAGGTATCGGCAGAGCGGTCGGCATAACTTGCTTCCAGGCGGGCGGTGAAATTCGACCAGGGCTGGATACGGTAGGCCAGCGTGTAGCGGTCCTGTTCGGTTTCCTCTACCGGGGCATTCTCACGGGTAACTTTCTCGTACTCGTAATCGAAACTCAGTTTGCTGCGCAGGGGCAGGCGATAACTGACCTCTATCCCCGGGACTTCAGAGCGGTAATCGTGATTGGTGTTGTAAACCGTCGCTGCACTGCCAGGCTGGTTGCCGCCATCACCGCGAATATACTGGTAGCCACTGCGCTTGGCGTCATAATCCCGGTTGCGGTACTTGTAATAGATCTCTGCGTTCAGCTTGGGCAGGGGGTTCAGCAGCAGGCGGGTGTTGAAGGTACTGTTGTCGACCTCACCGTCGTAATTGTTTGTCGGCAGCGGTACGGTGACCGCCAGCGCGGGGTTGACACTGTAATCCAGGAAATCCTGGTCTTGTGATGCGACCGCGTAGCTGCCGTCCACCTGTAGCCGGATCTTTGGTGTAAATACGTACTGGCCAATCAGGCGTCCACCTATCTGATCATTGTCAGGTGCTTCTCCCAGCCCGCCAATGCCCTCGGGATAGCGTACATTGGGGCCGTAGGAACTGTAGGGGTTCTGCCAGACCAGCTCGTCGTGCTGGTTGTCGAATTCCGAGTAGTTGAGGCGGCCTTCCAGGCTCAGCTTGCTGTCGCTGTAGCTGAGTCCTATATCAAACTCGGTAGTTTCGTAGTCCACCGGTTGTCTGAGCAAAACGGCATCGGCAGAGGAGCCATCGATATAGATCCCGGCGCCCACATCGGTATTACCCGATTTTTCCTCGTAGGACAGGTTG
>Ga0316189_10001802_pt1 | contig 21132 bp, 21 predicted proteins | sample LowCovwburrow_MG_FD_204930 | JGI IMG/M metagenome (GOLD analysis project Ga0316189, IMG submission 204930) | Coastal sediment microbial communities from Maine, United States - Lowes Cove worm burrow | ecosystem: Environmental > Aquatic > Marine > Coastal > Sediment | place: USA: Maine... | reverse complement strand
CCGGCACGGACTACCACACCCCGGCTGAACGCACGGCGCTGGAAGGCTTGGAGCTGGACGCCCACTATGAGGCCAAGTGCATCAACCACGTACAGCCGGGCGACTTGTTCTGGGTGGTGGGCATACGGCAAACGGCCATTCCCAACGATGTGGGCGCCGGCGATATTGAGTGGCATGCCGGCGACAGCAGTGTGGTGCTGCCTACACTGGACACCACGGCCGACCTGATATTTAGCTGCCCGCCGTACGCTGACCTTGAGGTTTACAGCGACGACAAGCGCGACATATCGAACATGGAATACGCCGATTTCCTGCGGGTGTACCGGGAAATCATTGCGCACAGTGCTGCGCACCTGCGGGACGATAGCTTTGCCTGCTTTGTGGTCAGTGAGGTGCGGGCACCGGATGGCGTGTACCGCAATTTCGTAGCCGACACCGTGCAGGCATTTATCGACGCCGGCTTGGATTATTACAACGAGGGCATCCTTGTAACGCCACGGGGCACGGCCCCAATCAGGGCGGCCCGGCCGTTCAAATCAGGCCGCAAGCTGTGCCGCGTTCACCAGAACGTGCTGATTTTTTGCAAAGGCAGCCCACAGGTGGCCGCGGAACGGCTTGGCGAAGTGCAGTTTGGCGAGTTGACGGATTACGCGCCCGACGAAGAATTGGAGCTGGGCGCTGACGGAGCAGGGGCATGAGCCGCGGAAGGGGCAGGCCCAGCAAACTGACGCCCGAGCTGCAGGAAAAGCTGTGCGGCTTTATACGTGCAGGCAATTACGAAACCACGGCAGCCGAAGCCTGCGGCGTTTCGGAGAGTACTTATTTCAACTGGAAGGCGAAGGGCGAAAAGGCGCAGCGTGGCAAATATCGGGATTTTTTGGAGGACATTAAAAAGGCCATCGCCCAAGCGGAAGCGCTACACGTTCAGCGCATAGTCAACGCCGGCTCTGCGCACTGGCAAGCCTCGGCATGGTACTTGGAACGCAAGCACCACGAACGCTGGGGCCGCAAGGAGTTCCGCGGGCAACTGGACCGGGAGGGCCGGCCTACTGACCCACCGGAACAGCAGGGCAGTGTGCTGGTGGTGCCGGCGCATGTCACCGACATTGAGGAATGGAGCAAGCAGGCCCGCGACAAAATGAAGGCCACGCAGGTGCCACTGGATGACAGTCCAGCAGACGCATCTTGACGGGCTGACACTTGACGAGGTTGAAAGCGACGACTTCGATGTAGACCGCTGGGTTCCCGGGCGCGATATTGGCTGGGCGCCACAGCCCGGGTCGCAGCACTTCTTCCTAAACTGCCCGGCCTTTGAGCTGCTTTACCACGGCACCCGCGGCCCGGGAAAGACGGACGGCCTGCTTATGTCCTACGCCCGCGAGGTGGGCCGGGGCTACGGTGAGGCATGGCGCGGCATCCTGTTCCGCGAGCAGGCCACGCAGCTCGTTGACGTAATCGCCAAGTCAAAGAAGTGGTTCTACACGCTGTTCCCGGGCGCCAAGTACCTTGCCGGCGCCGGGCGCAAGTGGGTGTTCCCATCTGGCGAAGAATTGTTGCTGCGGCACATGCGCACCGAGGATGATTACTGGGCATATCACGGCCACGAATACCCGTGGATTGGCTGGGAAGAACTGACTAACTGGGCGTTCGATACCGCTTATACGAGCATGATGAGCTGTTGCCGTAGCAGCGCCAGCGCCCGCGACACCAAAACGGGCAGGCCCATGCCCCGCATGGTGCGCGCAACCTGCAACCCGTATGGCATTGGCCACAACTGGGTGAAGCAGCATTTTATTGACCGCGCCCCCATGGGCGAGCCGTACTTTGACGAGTTCGGCCGCAGCCGTGTGCATATCTTTGGCCACCTGAGCGAGAACCGGATACTGCTGCAGGTTGACCCCATGTACGTGGCCAACCTTAAGGCCATCACCGACCCCAATAAGCGCAAGGCGTGGCTGGAAGGGAGTTGGGATATTACGGCCGGCGGCATGTTCGACGACATATTCAACGCCAAGCGCCACGTGATTGCCATGCCGCAATCGGTGGATGGCCTGTACCTTGACCGAGCGTTTGACTGGGGCAGCAGCAAGCCCTTTTCCGTGGGCTGGTATGGCGAGGCCAAGCAGTACATGGAGCTGCCGCTAGTGGACGACACCGTGCTGCCGCTAATCAAGGGCGACGTTATCCGGTTGCGCGAATGGTACGGATGGAACGGCAATGCCAACGAGGGGCTGGGGCTGCAGAACGCTGACATTGGCCACGGCATAAAAAGCCGCGAGGCCGAGTACTTTGCCGGCCGTGTAATGCACGCCGGGCCGGCCGACCCTGCTATCTTTCCGGGCAAGCGGGAAAACGTCAACGCAGTGTCCCGGCAGGTAGCTGCAGCGGCCGGAATTAAGTTCAAACCAGCAAGCGGCGGCCCGGGTTCAAGAGTCAACGGCTGGCAAGCATGCCGTGATGCGTTGCATAATGCCCTGCAGCAAGACCGAGAGCAGCCCGGTTTCTTTGTGACCGACCAGTGCCCACAATGGCGCCGGACGGTGCCGGTACTGCCACGGGACAGCCGCAATATGGACGACGTTGACACCGACGCCGAAGATCACGTTGGTGACGAGTGGCGGTATCGAATCTATCGCGGAACGAGTAAGATGGCGCGGAAACAAGTGAGCGGTCGCTAATGCCAATCAGTAGCAGAAATCCGAAGTACCAAGAAATTGCCGATGATTGGCGTACCATGCGCGATTGGTGTAAGGGCGAGCGCGCAGTGCGTGCCGATGTGAAGCGCTACCTGCCGCCACCCCCGGGCCTACTTGGCCAAGGCGGCACGCTGAACCTCAACGAAATAATCAGCAACAATTATGGCGGCAGTTATGACCGATATGCTTTTTACGCCATGTTCGCCGAGTTCGTTGACATTACCAACACCACCATCAACGCGATACAGGGGCTAATCCACGAAAAGCCACCGACCATCGAATTGCCGACCGAGTTTGAGTACCTGCTGGAAAGCGCCACGCCCAACGGCGACACCATTGAGGAACTGTGGGAAATGGTCACGCGCGAGGTGCTGCAGGTTGGCCGCATCACGCTGCTGTCCGAGGTAATTGGCGACGAGCTGTTCCTGTGCCCCTACCGGGCCGAAAGCCTTATCAACTGGCACGTGCTGCCCAAGCTGATGGGCGGTGGCCCGATACTTGCCGTGCTGGAAGAAGTGGTTAGCCGGCCCAAAGAGGACGACCAGTACAAGCAGGAAGACGTAACCTTTTACCGCGAGCTTGTGCTTGACACACCTGACGCGGGCGAAGGCGGCGACCCCGTTTACCGCGTACGGCTGTGGAAGGCGCGCGACGGCAAAGACCCGGAGGTGGTGTATGACCTGCCCGGCGCCGACCCGCAGGGCTTTGTGACCCCTGTACTGTTTGGCAACGAGTTTGGCGAGATACCGATTACGGTAATCAATGCTATCAACAAGGGCTTCCAGTACGGCCCCATCCCGGCGCTGCCTATGGCCAAGCGGGCCATCTGGATATACCGCAAGACAGCCGACTATCACCGGGCGCTGTACATCAAGGGCGACCCGCAGCCAATCCTGTTCGGCGTGGACGCTGAGGATATGCCGGGCGAAATTGGCGGTGGCGAAATATGGGCGTTCCCCAACGAGGCCGGCAAGGCGCAATATCTTGACATTGACGGGCAGGGCATCCCGTACATGAAGGAAAGCATCGACCAGCAGTACGAACGCTTCGGGCAGGAAACGGGGCAACTGGCCGACGATAGCGGTGGCGGCATTGAGAGCGAGGGTGGCCGTGCAAGGCGCTACGCGCGCGCTGACATAACTATCAAGTCGATGGTGGTGAATGCAGGTGCCGCAATGCAATCGGCCTTGCAGGCGCTTGTCCGTGCCCGACGCGGCCCGGACGCCGATGTTTCGGACGTTATCTTTGAGGCAAACACCGATTTCAGCGAGCCGCTAATGTCCGGAAAGGCGCTGCTGGATTACGTTATGGCCAAGAACGCCGGCGCGCCGCTAAGCGCAGCCAGCATTCACGAACTGGCACGCCGCCACAAGGTAACGGACAAAGACTTTGAAACCGAAATGGACGAAATTGCCGACGAAGGCGACCAGATAGACCTGTTTGGCCCACCCCCGGCACCCGCACAGGGCGAAGCCGAGGGTGAGGAAACCCGCGGCAAGCAGCAGGTAGAGGAAGCCGAAGACGTTGACGAGGCGTAGCACATGGCCACCGCCGTTGAACGCCTCAGTGACGCCCTCACCCGGCACCAGATTGACCTTGAACGCCTCAAAGAAGGCGACGCCCGCCGGCTGCGCCAGCTATTACGTGAGGCCGATGGCGCGATGGTGGAGGCACTGCGCCGCCGCCTCGACAGCTTTGGCGAGACAGGTACAGCGGCAGCCCGCAAACAGAAAAGCCTGAAAAAACTGCTAGACGCCATCCTGCAGCTACGCCGCGACCAGTGGCGGGCCATCCAGAAGGACGTACTGGACAACGTGCGCGACTTTGCCAAGGCAGAGGCCATCATTCAGGCCGAGCTGCTGCAAAGCTCCATGGCGGTGGACACGTTTGAAGCCAACCGGCTGACCAACCCGGTAGTCACTGCCATGCTGGGCGATACGTGGCGGGGTAAAACAACCGAGGCCCACCTGCGCGACACCATCAACAGCGACCTGCGCCGGCTACGCGACACCATAACAATCGGCATCACGGACGGCCTTAGCCGTGACGAAATACTGCGCAGCGTAACCGGCACACGGGTGTTCCCGGGCATTACTAACCAGTCGTTCAACATGCTAAAGGCCATCAACGCCAGCGCCATCAACTTCATCACCAACAAAGTGCGTGAGGGCACGTGGCAGGAAAACGATGTGGTGACGGGCCTTATATGGCGGGCCATACTGGACGGCGTTACCACGCGCATCTGCAGCGCACGCGACGGCAAGGGCGTGCCGTTTACCAAGGATTTCCCGAAGAACATTCCGCTGCTAAAGCCAAGCAACGCCCGCCCGCCTGCCCACTTCAACTGCCGCAGCCAGATGGAGGCGGTCATTAACCCGCTGCGCGTTGTGCCCCCACACCGCACCGCAGTAACCAGCACGGCCAGCACGCCGGCCCGGCGCAGCAACTTCCGCAAGACGGCCAAGGCCAAAGAGGGTGACAACTGGCGCAACCTGAGCGAGCGCCAGCGCCGGCGGCGCATACGGCAAGCAGCAAACGATTGGGCCGAAAAGAATATCGGCTACGTTAGTCCGGACACCAATTACGGTGACTGGCTTGGCCGGCAAAGCGCAGCATTTCAGGACGATGTACTGGGGCCAACCCGGGGCGCCCTGTTTAGGCGCGGCGACCTGCCCATCGACAAATTCGTAAACCGGCACGGCAAGACCCTGACGCTGGCCGAGCTGCGCAATAAGTATCCCGATGCCTTTGCCAAGGCCAACATTCCCGGCGGCTAGATTTGCGTAACGCGCAAGCCCGCGATAAAGTCCGGTCTGTCATGCGCAGGAGCGCAACTCAGGAGAGGACATGAACCAAGCAAACCAGATGCCCCGCGACAATTATGACGTACAGGGCTGGAACCAATTTTACGCAGCAAACCCCGGCTTCAATCGCAGCGTCGGTGCCGATGGTGACAACGGCGGCGAGGGCGGCGAAGGTGGAACAGGCGGCGAGGGCGGCGAGGGCGGCGGTGATTTGCAGGCGCAAATTGCGGCAGCAGTGGAGAAGGAAACGGCCAACCTCAAGGCGTTCAACCAAAAAGTCATTGACGAAAAGCGCGAACTGGAAAACCAGTTCAAGGGGTTGAAGGGCACGCTGGACAAACTGGGCGGCGACGATGGCATTACGGCGCTGCTCAACATGAAGAAAAACCTTGAGAAAGACGAGGTTGGCAAGCTGCTGGCCGAAGGCAAGCACGACGAATGGTTTGAAAAGCGCGCAGGCAGCTTGAAGCGCGACTACGAAAACCAGATGGCCAACCTTACAGCGCAGCTTGAGCAAGCCACCGAAAAGAACGGTTTGCTGGATAGCAAGCTGCGAGGTACAGTTCTGAAAGCGGAGGTACTGTCGGCCGCTAAGGATGCCGGGGTGCTGGGAACAGCAGTGCCGGACATTCAACTAAGGGCAGAACGCGCCTTTGAATTTGACACCGAACGCGACATGCTGGTGGTGAAGGATTCGGATGGCGGGGTGCTATTCGGTAAGGATGGCACATCACCGAAAACGGTGAGCGAATGGCTGGATGAGCAGAAGGACGACGCACGCCATTGGTGGCCAGCCTCACAGGGAAGTGGAGCCGCAGGATCAGGAGATGCCGGCGGTAAGGGCGACGGGGACTTGGCGCAGGCCGATATGGCCACATTCCGCGAGAAGCGGATGAAGCAAAAAGCCGCCCGGAAGCGCTACATCTAAACCGTTGCAGGAGCTTCGGTTCAAACTTTGATTTTTTTTTGAACCTACTTTGGGAGCATAACTATGTCCATCTTGACAGTTGACTGGCTCGCACGGGAAGCACTGCTTATCCTGCAGAACAACCTTGTGCCGACGCTGCTCATGGACCGCGAGTACGAGGGGTCGTTTACCGGCACCGAAGCACGCGGCGATACCGTACGCATCAGGCGCCGTGACCGCGGCAACGCACAGGAATTCACCGGGGCGATTTCCTCGCGCCAGCTTGAAGAATCGAAGGTCGATTTGAAGCTGGAACGCCACGTTGACGCATCCTTTGCAATTACCACCCGGGAACTGACCCTCGATCTGGATGATTTCAGCTCGCAGGTGTTGGAGCCGCAGGTGGTATCCATTGCCGAAGACGTTGACCGCTACGCGGCCAGCAAATACAAGGACCTGCCATCGTTCGCAAACGTGGACGGCTCCAATGTGGCGCAAGCCCTTCCGACGACCATCAGTTCACTGGCACAGGCCCGCAAGGTGCTGAACAACCAGAAAGTCCCGATGGCCGGCCGTGTAATGGTTCACGACCCGGAGCTTGAGGCCGCGTTCCTGTCCATTGATTCCTTCACGGAAGCCGACAAGAAGGGTGACGAGGGCACTGCCCTGCGCGAAGCCAGCCTTGGCCGCATCCTCGGGCTTGACCACTTTATGGGTCAGAACGTGGATGGCGACACGCCGCTGGTGGCACCTGCTGCTGCTGACGTTGTGGGCGTAACGGACAACAACGATGTTGTCGGCGCGACCAGCGTGCAGATTTCCGGGCTGTCGGTTACTACCACGTTCCCGCTTGGCACGCCCATCACCATCGACCATGCTGTGTCCGATGGCGGCCCCAAGAACTACATTCTTGCGGCTGACATGGTGACCAGTGCCGGCGGTGTTGGCACGGCGGTTCTTTACGACCCGACCACGAACGGCCTGATCCGAGGCGAACAGCTCAAGGCGCCCACCGTGGCAGCTACGACTGTCGTCACGATCAACACGGCCACTGCAGGCGACAGCTACTTCCGTCGCGGCGCACTGTTCCACCCGCGCGCGTTTGCCTTCGCATCCGTGCCGCTGGCGGTGCCGCCCGAGGCAGAGGGTGCTGTAATCAGCGACGGCGGCCTGTCCATTCGCGTTATCCGCGACTACGACATTACCAGCAAGCAGAGCGTGATTTCGCTTGATGTGCTGGTCGGTGCCAAGGTTGTGCAGGGCGAGCTGGGCGCGCAGTTTGTGACAGCAGCGTAACCGATAGGGGGTGGCCTAACAGCCACCCCCGTTCTTTAACGGAGATTTGAGCATGCTTAAATTCAAGAAAGGGGATAAGGTCGTAAGCTGCACGCCGGCTATGTCAGCCCGCATATTGGCGGCTGGCTATGAGGCCGTCAACGATGCGCCCAAGGCCGCAGCCCCCAAAGCGGAGAAGGCCAATGCCGATGAAGGGAAAGCCAAAGGGAAAGAAGCCAGCCAAGAAAAAGCCGGCAAAAAAGGGTAAATATCACGGCTGACTAACAGCACACCATCAAGCCGGCCAGCAGTGCCGGCTTTTTTTTGAGGTACTCCATGACAAAGCTGCAGGAAATGGCCCCGGAAGAACTGGCCCGGGTGCGCAAACAGTTCGGCATTCCAGAGGATGCTGACCTTACGATTTTGGAAATGGAGCGCCACGTGCCGTTCGATATGTGGGGCTGGACCGACGATATGATTGAGGGCATGCCGGTGGAAAAGATTGAGGCGCTTATTGAGGCGCGCCGGCCGGGGCTTGTCCGGCTACAGGAAACGGTAGATACTGAGCGCCGGGAAATCATGAAGCTAGAGCTAATTCTCCAGCGGAAACTGGTCTTGGGAGACAGTTAAATGCCATTTATCAACGATCCGGATGAACTATCGCAGGGCGGCATCACCAGTGTGGCCGCAACCACCTTCGCAGCCGGTGCCGGCGCTGACCAGAAGGTAATCACCTCCGCAAACGTGCCGGCGGTTACTGTTGGCGACTACATTGAAGTACGGGATGCCGACGACCCCACCAATGACGGCCTGTGGCTGGTAGACGCCTACAGCGCAGGCGTGTCAATAACGGCAACCAAGCAACGGCTGGTCGGTACGGTAATCACCCCCACCACCGACGCGGTTTCCCAGACCATTCGCATCTTCGGCACCGACGCCGACGAAAAAAATATCCACTTCGACACCAGCGACCGCGCCATTGGCTTCATAAACGGCAAAGGCAGCATCGTGGTGCTGGACGACGCGGGCGTGCTGTGGCAGTCCTTCTACAGCGCGCTCAAGCTGTTTTGGAAGAACGACAACGACCTAATCAAGTTCCCGTTCCCAGTGATTTCCATTACGCCGGAGCAGTTTGAGTTCGTATCTGGCTGGGTGCCCGCCGACGAGGCCGATGGCACGCTGGACACCACCCCGGACAGCAACACGCGGCAACTGCTGCGCACAGGTGGCTGGGATGAGGTAGACGTAAACGGCTTCATCACAAACCAGTTCTTCTGCTGGCTAACGCTGGGCAACATTGACGCCAGCGACTTTGCCTACTCGTTCTTCGACAGCGCTGACGCGGCGGCCGACATTATTACGGCCACCTTCGATGGGGCCGTGAACGAGGGCGTGCAAAGCATACAGCGCATCGACCTGACGGGCGCCGGCACTATCGCTTTCGTGGACGGCGGCGGCGGCAACGACCAGCTCACGCGCACGGTTGGCTCATGGATTACCGATGGCGTGAAGGTCGGCGATAGCATCTTCATACAGAACGCCGAGGATACCGGCAATAATGGCTCGTTCGTGGTGCTGGCCGTTACGGCGACCGACCTTGATGTGGCCACAGCCAGCTTCACGGCCAATGCCGACGACACCACCGCACTGGTGGCCATTGACCGCAGGGCCAATGTATTCACCTGCCGTATTCGCGTCTTCGGCAAGACTTACGACCAATCGACCACGACCGACATTGGTGTAATCAGCCTGACCAATCAGGTGTATCGTTTCCCGCTTTCCGAGGGCGCCGACGCAGTTATTACCGACTTGGCGACGACCGAAACTGCGGGGAATATCGCAACCCTGTTGTCCAATATCACCGGCGGCGTCACCGCCCCGTACAACGATATGACCGTCGCCTACTTCGGCAGCGACCAGACCCGCAGTGGCTTCAACCCTATTGGCGGCGACACGCCCAGCCCGGGTGATGCGCAGTTTGGCGTAATTGTGGACGGCGATGTGTCCGTGCCACAGGAAGACGGCGGCGGCGTGGCCAGCGCGGAACAGATCTACGCATTCGTGCAGGCTAGGCTGCAGGACACCATCGACATAAACGACGGCGCAGGCGCGGCGGTAGTCACCGTCATTGGGCAGCTCGCCGAACCGCTGTTGGCCATTGCGTCCACAGGCAACACGCTCAGCTCAGTGCTGCAAACCACAAACCCGGGAGGCGCCACTGCGCTTGGCGTGTACGTGGACAGCTTTGCCAGCACTGACAAGAACCGGGTGCGCTTCCCCGAGAACGCCACCGACATTCGGTCGTTCCCGTTTGTGGCCACCGGAAACATCGCCTTCAACGCCAACCTGTCCACGGACATTGACGCGATTTACCGCATGTTCTTCACGAACGACGATACGGGCGACAACGCCGGCTTCGACTTCGGCACCATTAACGCCATCACCGTGCAGAACGCCAGCGCCATCGACATTGCAGGCGCAGTACCACAAAGCCCGGGCGGCAGCACGCAGCCGTTCGACTTTGACTACAGCGGCAATGTACAGCGCGGGGCCGGCAGCGGTGGCACCGATGCGCCCATTACGCTGGTGGCGCTTGGGCTGAATGTGGGTCAGTACGTGCTGGCCACAGGCACCATCGTGGAGGCAGAAAACCAGTCGTTCTCGCTTGTCGCGCCGCTAGAACGTAACTACGCCAACCCGTAAGCGCAGGGTCGGCATGCAGACAAAGCGGCCGGGCTGGCTTAGACTGGCCCGGCCGTTTTTATTTAGGGAGCAATGATGCTGCGAATTTGCGCATACTGGGAAACCGTGCAGATGGCGGCTGCGCTGGATTGGCGTATGTGGCGGCAAATAAAAGGCGCTTTCGGCGTCACCGAGTTCCACTTCTGCCCGGTTAAGCCAAAAATGGCACGCGGCACCTTCTCGCAGTGGCCTGATATGGCCACCTGCTTGGCCGGCATACCGGACGACAGCCCCCGGGTGTTCCTTGAGCCACACGGCAATATCAGCCCCGCGGAGCTGTTTAGTCTTGCGCCTGAGGGCATGACGTTGGTGCTGGGCAGCACATTGCACGGCAACGCAGAGCTGGCACGGCCGCAGGATACGCTGTGCCGGATAGCCACGCCCGAGGACGTTGACCTTTACGGACATAATGCGGCTGCCATAGCGCTGGCCTTCTGGGCAGGCCAATGAGTGTCGATCTACGAACAGAGCTGAACGCATGCGATGCCGTTACCGGGTTCACCGGCGATGGCCCGGTGTCTGTCGATAATACGGCGGGCTTCGTCTACGAAGGCACCAATGCAATCAGCACGCAGCACAGCAACACCGACGAGCATATTTACACCACCAGCATAGGCGGCACGCGCGACCTTTCCGACGCCACCTGCTACATGATTCTCAAGGACAACCTCGTTGAAACCGCGGCCAATGGCGGCGTGCAGTACGTGCTGGGCGATGGCACTGACCGGGTGGGCTTTGGTGTGGGCGGTAACGATAGCCCGGGCATGCCGCTGGACGTATTCTGGAACAGCTATAAGCTGGACGTAACGGAGCGCGCGAACGCCCCATACAACAACGTATATGCGGGCGTGCTGGCTAACCTGACCGTCGCATCCATTACGTCCGTGGGGCTTGGCACGGTGCATCTGGCCAAGGCACAGGGCAACGTAGACAACATCAAGCTGGACCGCTTTAGCTTCCACGCGAACGGCAGCTATGCGCTGCGCATCAACGGCGGCACCGTGGGCACGCCGGAAACCACTGCAGACGTACTGGGTGACAGCATCACAAACGGCTGGGCGCTGCTGGCTAACCCGGCGGGCGCTCAATATAGCTGGTTCGGCCCTACCGAGTGGGGCAACCCTGCAGCAACGGCAGACGCCTATTTCCGGGCTGTTGACGAGCAGTGGACGCTGTTCTGCGGCGCTGTGGGCGCAACCCACTTCCCACTGCGCAACGTGGGCAACGCGACGGACACGATTAGCTTTGAGTTGGACGGCGTTACCATCACCAACATTGGCACCCGCGCACAGTGGGATATGAGCGACACCAATGTGGATTTCATCAAGCTGGATGGCAGCACGTTCATCGACCTTGGCGCCATTACCGGCTTCGCCCATGTAGCGAACGACAAATACTTCCGCAACTGCGTGTTCACCAACAACGACCAGCACAATTTCGGCACGGGCGAGCTGACCGATTGCATCTTTAACGGCACCACGGACGCCAACGGCGCCATTCTGATTGACACTACCCTGCAAACGGCAAACCAGACAGGGCTGGTATTTAACCAAGACGGCAGCGGGCACGGTGTTGAGATTACTGCGGCCGGAACGTACAACCTGTCCGGCTGGGTGTTCAATGACTTCAGCACGGGCACTGACGCCAATGGTGGCAGCACCGGCGATGCTAATGCGGCCATCTACGTCAACGTGGCCGTGGGCACGGTAATAATCAACATCAGCGACGGCCTGACGCCCAGCGTACGCAGTGCCGGTGCCACGGTAACGGTAAACAACAACGTCAACGGCACGTTCACCGGCATGAAGGACAACACGGAAATCCGCATCTATGACCTATCCGGTAATGAGCTGGCGGGCATAGAGAACGCCACGGCTGGCACCACGAACAACCGCAGCTTCACGGCCAGTATTTCCGGCGGTACGCCGGTGCGGGTGGCGTTTATGAACCTTGATTGGCGCGTGCCTCCCAACGACGAGCTGTTCTTTAGCTGGGGCGCCAGTACCTTTTCGATCCCAGTGACGCAGGTGGTCGATAGAACATACGAGAATCCATAACATGCCGTTTTTCGATGGCCCAAACAGACGCATCATTCTGAACGACCCTGTGGGCGGGGTTCTGAACGTCAACGTGCAGGACGACCTCTACGAAAAGGGCAAGGAGTGGGTGCGCGGCATACTGCCGTTCAATACGGAAACCGATGTGGGTGCCACGCAGATTGACCTGCTGGATTACTCCCTGCACACCGGGCAGCGGGTGCTGTACACCAAGGAAGGCGGCACCGAGGCAATCGGCCTGACGGACAGCACGTACTATTTCGTGCGCTACCTTGACCGCACCTCGTTTGAGCTATACGACACAAAGGCAAACGCCGAGGCCGGCCCGGCCACTACCGGGCGCATCGCATTGACGGCATCGGGTGTCGGTAACGGCGAAAATCACCAATTTTATTCTGATAATGCGAAATTCTTTGTGCCATGGCGCACCAGTGGCGGCGACCCACTGACCCCGGGCGTTGAGGCCGGCGCGTACTTCTTCATCCAGAACCAGCTTGGCTCCGATTGGCGCATTATTTCCAGCGACGAAGATCAGACCATTAACTACGCCGGCAACCTTGTGGCCGAGGATTCGCTGTTATCGCTAATCGTGCCAACCCCGGGGCGCACGGTGTTGCACCTTGGCCTGCAGCCGGTAACGCAGCGGGTCGATGAACTGCTGACGCAGAGCCAGCTTGCCATCTACCAAGGGCGCATCAGCATTGACACCATCGACGGCGTGGATGGCACGGAATTTCCAGCCGGCACCCGCAGCGCCCCGGTAAAAACACTGACCGCGGCACTGGCCTTGGCCATGACTTTCAATTTCCTTGAGCTTGAGCTGCGCGGCTCGTTGGTGCTTGACCAACCGCTTGCCGGCTACTTTGTGCGCGGCTACGGGGTGGAGTCGATGGTGGACTTTGGTGGCCAGAACATAAGCGGCACGCACTTTGACAGCGTATCGGTTGAGGGCGTTGTTGGAACCATAACCGTGCCGCCCTTGCTTTCGTACTGCTCCACCACCGGCCTGATTGACGGCTGGCGTGGAAAAATTGTATCCACGGCCTTCGCAGCGGGCCTGCGTATGGTGTCGGGACTGACCGAGATATTTAACTCATGGAGCGCCGTAGCGGGTGGCGCTTCGCCTGAGTTTGATGCAAACGGACAGACGGGCATCGACTTTGTGCTGCGCAACTGGAACGGCGGCGCCGGCTTCAACAACTTCACGCAGCCGGATACCATTATGACCACAGCGTTTGGCACCGGGGCGTGCAACATACGGGCAACCTGCACAGCGGTAAGCATGTGGCAGCTCCGCGGCCTTGGCGAGGTAAACAACGACAGCGCGCTGGTGATTGGCAAAGATGGACAGGGCGACATTGACGGCAGCGGGTTCTTCTACGCGCGCGACTTGGCGGTAGTTAAGGCCGCAACAGCCGGCCGGGCAACCTTCACGGATATAGGCGGCGGGCAGGTGCGCATTGACCTGTACGACGACGACCAAACAACGGTTATTCATCAGATGGTGCTGAACGCCGATGAGACTGAGCGAACGGTGCTGTAATGGCCACCCTACGCCCCCTTTTTTTTGGCGGCGGTGGCAGCGGCGGCGTGCCTCCCGACCTCTCCGGTGCTACGATTATCGCCGCAGACGATGTGCAGGTGATGGTCATGGCTGAATACACGGCCGAGGTTGAGGCCGAAAAAAGCGCACAGGTGGAGGCCGGGGAGGTCACTGCCGTGGTTGAGGGCGACGTAGAAGCGGAGATTGATTGTGGCTAAAGGCCCGGATTTGAAATACACGCGCGGCGACACGAAGCCCATAATCTTGGCCTTCAAGGACGAAAACGGCGCAAACCTAGATATGAGTGGATACACCGGGCTGGTTCTGTCAATTAACACCGACCCGGCGCCCATACCGCCCACCGGCAACCTTGACAGCATGCCGGGCACGTTTGTGGCGGGCGGCACAGATGGCCGTGTGGCCTTTGTGCCCAGCGGCATTGACGAGACAGCGAAGCGCGCAACGAGTGAGGGCTATGTTACCGGCCCGGCATTTTACGATGTGCAGGGCATTAACGCTGCAGGCCAGCGCGACACCATCCTTGACCCCGGCGGCGCCTTCCAGATTAACGAAGGGATAACGGTGTAATGGCAATCCAGTACGAAGTGGAAACCGGCAGCGGCAGCCAAACGGCCAACACGTACATCAGCGTGGCCGATGCAGACCAGTACCTTGAGAACACTGGCCGGCAGGGCGGCAACTGGGCCGCAGGCGGCAGCAGTGCCAAACAGCGCTTCCTGATTTTGGCGGCGCAGTATATGACGGCACGCTGGAACAGCAAGTGGAAGGGGCGCGCCACCAACGAATTCCAACGGCTGGACTGGCCGCGCATTAACGTGCAGCGCAAGAATGGCTTCTACTTTGACCAAACGACCATCCCCGAAGAAGTGCAGCAGGCGCAGGTGGAATATGCACTGCTTGAGGCCACCAGCCCGGGCACGCTGTTCCCGACCATCCAGTACGACGACACCAACCGGCCGCTGAAAAAAATCCGCGAAAAGGTCGATGTGCTGGAAGAAGAACGCGAATTTGCCGATGGCAATGGCGGGCGGCCGCAGTCATGGCGCAAGTTCCCCGTAGCTGACGGCCTGCTAAAGCACCTCGTCAGCAACGGCGGCATGCTGCTGAGGGTGTGATGTGGCACTTGAAGACACAGCCAAGCGACTTATCAACGCCAAAGGCAGGCCGGTAACGCTACGCCAGCCCAGCCTGACGCCGGCTGACCCGGCTGCCCCATGGGACAACGCCGGCAGCGTTACGGATACGCCGGTGACAATCGTATTCACGCAGGGCGACAGCCCGCAGCTCGCCGGCACGAACGCGCAGCTTGAGAGCTTTACGGTACTGCTGGCCGGCCTTGATGTGCCCAGCCTTACCGATGCCGACCGCATTATCGACGGGACCGACGAATACCGCGTCACCAATGCGGAGCGCGTGCAGCCCGGTGGCACCCTGTACATCTGGAAAGCGGTTATCCAAAAATGACCAAAGAATTTGACCCGGATGAAATCCTGTTGCAGCTTGAGGGCGAGTTGCAGGTGGTGCTGCGCGAAACTGCCACGCGGGTGGCATCCAGTGTCGTGCTGTCAACGCCCATAGGCCGCCCGGACCTGTGGATTAACCCACCGCCAAAGGGCTACCGCCCGGGCACGGCTCGCGGCAACTGGCGGGTGGGCATAGGCACTATCCCGGTGTCGCAAGAGATACCGGAGCAAGACCCAGCGGGCGCCCCTACCATTGCGCAGGCCCAAGCGGTAATCCGGCAATGGGACGGCAAGCAGGCGCTATATATCAGCAACGCGGCTGACCACATTGCGCCGTTGATGGTGGATGGCACGGCAAGCCGGCAAACGCGCGGGCCGGATGCTATAAACAAGGCCATCAAGCGCGGGCTAAATGCCGTCAACCGGGTGACTAAGGAGCTGAAATGACGCCACGGGAATTCAGGGTAGCGGTACTGCAGGACTTCAAGACGTATTGGGATGCCAGCGGCCCGACGCCGGCTGTGCAGGTGGCGTATGACAATATCGACATAAAGCCGGATGGCGCGGAGTGGATACAATTTACCGTTGGCCACGGCAGCGGCACCATCGCAGCGCTGGGCCAGAAGTTTTTCCGGCGCACCGGACTAATCGTGGCCAACATATACGTGCGCGAGGGGCAGGGGCAGCAGCGGATTGACGAAATTGCCGAGGCGCTGCTGGCTTGGATAGAAAGGTTTGAGGTCGGGGGCGGCCGGGTGCGCGACCCCGGATACATAGAACTGGGTTCGGTGGGCGGCTGGTGGCAGGCCAATGTGTCTGCGACGTTTGAATACGACGCCCTAAGAGTCTAGACTTCAACTGGTTCTTAACGGGAGGCAGGCATGTCTGACACAAATAGAGTCGGCGTAGCAGTTCGGCGCGTCACCGGGCAGTCGGCTTTTCCGGCAACGCTGGGCGGCGACCTAAACCAGCTCCGCATTACAGGCGCGCCATCACTGGCGTACACCCCAAACACCATCATATCCGACGAAATACGCCCTGACAGGCAGCGCTCCGACCTTATCCCGGTCGGTGCCGAGGCCGGCGGCGAGATTACGTTTGAATTCAGTTACGGCGCGGTCGATACGCTGCTGGAAGATGCGCTGTTTAGCGCATGGGACGACACGTTTACCGACACGCCGGACGCCGGCCCCATGGGCGCAGGTACTATTCCGTTCGCGGCCCCGGCAGCCGACTTACTGGTGGGCCACCTGATACGGCTTGAAGCCCCGAGTGCGGCCCCGGCAACCTTTGACGACTCCACGGGCGTGTACGAAATTACGGCCATCGGCGTCAGCGACATTACGGTTACACCGTATGACATAAACGCCATCGACAGCGGCGAAACAAACGCCCCGGCAATCACTACCAGCTTTGAGAGCGATGCCAACACCTTCATCAAGGTGGTGGGCTTCTTGGGCGCGACTGGCGACATTGATTTTGACGCCACTGGCATTGGCAGCGTTGTTGGCATCTTTGACGATGGCCTGCGCAAAGCAGCCGGCGTCAGCGACATTGCGCCGGGCCACTTTATCCGGCTGCGTGGCAGCGATGCCACGGTGCGCTCGACTAACGATGTATGGGTTCAGGTCACGGGCGTGCGCGCAACCGGCTCAGGCTTGAACTTGAATGTGCCAACAGGGTGGCAGGTTGACCCGGGTACAGGCGACCGCATTGCCATATTCTTCGGCGACATACTGCGTAACGGCACCGACAACGTGTCGGCACACCAGAACATCGTTGAGGAATCGTTTACGGACCACAGCCCGATTTCCCGGGTAGCGTTCCTTGAAATGGCCGTCAACACCCTGACGCAGAACCTACAGCCGCAGGCCATTGCCACAGGCGCCGTGAACTTCTTCGGCACCACAGCGCTGGCCAGCACAACCGAAAGCGACCTGTACAGCGATGCCCCGGCAACGCGCGCAGCGGCCCCTGCCGGCAACGTGTACAACACCAGCTCCAACGTGGCCCGCCTTGGCCGCGGTGCTGATGTGGTGGGCAGCGGTGGCGTCAACTGCGTGACGGAAGCCACGGTTGAAATCAACAACAACCTGCGCCGCAACAACGCAGTCGGCGTGTTCGGGGCTTGCGCAATCGGCGCCGGCGAGCTGGCGGTATCCGGTTCACTGGGCACGTACTTTGACGACCTGTCACTGTTTACCGACCTGCTGAACGGTGCGGAAACCAGCGTGGACTTCGGCCTGCGCAGCATCAATGGCCGGGTGCTGCTTACCGACCTGCCGCGCATCAAGTACAACGGCGGCGCGCCAACAGTGCCGGGCAAGAACACCGATGTGATATTGAACCTGACCTACGACGCGCTTCTGGATGCCGACCTTGGCTATACGGTCAGCTATCAGCGGTTCGCGTACGCCGCCTAACGCACCCCCCTTCCTGCCGCACGGTAGGTCTAAAGAACGCCCCGCTTGTCGGGGCTTCTTTTTGCCAGCATAATTGCGCAACACGCAAACGCAAGGAATTGATATGGACGTATTTGAGGCCTACGGCATGAGCGACGAGGCTGTGGAGAAGGGGATTTGGGCGCGGCTTGTGGTTGGCAGCACCGACATTGGCCGGGTACGGGTGCGCAGTATTGACCCGGATATTAACGCGGAATATCGCAAGGGCTTGCTCACGGGTGGGCTGGCGCGCGCACAAAGCGCAGCCGGCGATAACGACGCCGACGCCGACCAGATGGCCTGCGCACTGCTTGCCGATACGGTGGTGACGGATTGGGAGCTGTACACCACGAACAAAGATGGCAAAGAGGTGCCGCTTAAGTACAGCCGCAAAAAGTGCGTCGAACTGCTGTCCACCCTGCCCAAGTTCCGTGCGGCCGTTGAGCGCGCAGCCCAAAACTGGACGCGCTACCGGGCCAAGGAATTCAGCGAAACGGCAAAAAACTAGCCGCGTTCCTAGAAGACCAGCTTGCCCGCCCAGCCGAGAAAAAATCGAACGTATTGGCGGCGCTGGAGGAACGCGGCATACAACCGTCAGCGGCATTGCGTGACCCGCCCGAGCTACCGCTGGAAATTCGGATATACTGGACCGCGTTTCTGGACCTGCTTACGTGCCGCAGGATTGCAGGTGGCCCAATACCGTTTTCCGATATAGCCACCTATGCCGACCGCTATAAGCTGGGTCTGGAAGAACTGAAGCACCTTATTTGGGGGCTTGACGACCAGCTTAGGGAGCATTACCGGGGCGATGACTGAGCGCGTAATTACAATCAAGATTCCCGCCGGGGCAGCCAAAAAAGGCGGCCGCGACATTGAGAAAGCCCTCAAAGGAATTAAGGACGAGGCCAAGAAGGCCGGCGCAGCCGTACGGGAAACCGGCGGCGGTAAGGGTGGCGGCAAGGGTGGGCCGTTAAAGCCGCTTGAGGATGGCGCTAAGCGCGCCAAGACGCAGTTCGCGGGCCTCAAGGCCAGTGTCATTGGCGTTGTCGGCGCATTTACTGCCGGGGCCATAATCAAGGCCGCTGACGAATACGCTGCGCTGCAGGGCCAGCTCAGGCTGGTAACGGGCAGCCAAGAAGAACTCGTTGATACCACGCAGGCGCTTTTCGATATTTCGCAGGAAACCCGGCAAAGCCTTGCCGCCACCAGCAGCCTGTATATCCGGCTGGCACGCAGTACCGACTTCACCGCGGAGCGCATTGAAGCGCTGACCAGCACTATCGGAAAGACGGTAGCGCTTAGCCGTGCAGCACCACAGGCCGCGCAGGCCGCACTGTTCCAACTGGGGCAGGGTTTCGCTGCGGGGGCGCTTAGAGGCGAGGAGCTGAACAGCGTCCTTGAACAGACGCCAGAACTGGCCAAGGCCATTGCCGATGGCTTGAAGGTGACGACCGGCGAGCTGCGGGTACTGGGCAGCGAGGGCGAGCTAACAGCCGAAAAGGTAGCGGAAGCACTTGAGGCAAGCGCTGACCGGGTGGATGCGGAGTTTGGTGAAATACCGCTGACGGTAGGCGATGCCGTGACTAAGGTTGGCAACGCGCTGACCCTGTTTGTGGGGTCGCTGGATGAGGCTACCGGGGCCACCAGCGTGCTGGCCGGCGGCATCGACAACGTGGCCAAGGTCATTCAGGGCTTGCAGATTATCGTATCTGGCGCCAGCGGCTTTGGTGCTGCTTACGATAAGGCCGGTGACGATATTGCGGCGGCTGAGGCTGAGCTGCGCAAGCTGCGGGAAACGGCCAGCGGCTTTGAGTCAACAAGTCAGTCGAATTTCGGCGGTTTCCGTATTGTGGCGCCCGGCGAACGGGAGGCGGCAGAGCAGGCTATTGCAGCGGCCATCGCCAAGCTGGACGAGCTGCGCGACATACAGCGCCAGATTGCCCTCGGGGGCGGCTTGACCGACGCCCAGCGCGAGGCCAAGAGACTGGAAGAACTGCGCACAGCGGCCAGCAAGGCGGCTGACACGTTAAACGGGCTGTTCCTTGCCGACCGAAACAAGAACCAGCTAGAGGGCGCCATCAATGCCGCCAACACTGCGCTGGACAAACTGCGCACTGATTTGGAAAAGGGGCTTATTGAGCCGGAAGAATTTGCACGGCTGGAAGCCCTGCTTACCAAGTCCATCGGCGGGGCCAGCGCACGCGAGGCCGATGCGTTTGTGCGTAACTTTGAAGGGGCGCGCATCAAGGCCGAGGAACAGCTTAAAAAGCTGGATGAGTATGCGGCCAACGAGCTGATTTCGCCGGACGTAGAAGCCCGCATACGCGACCGGCTGCAGAAGGCGCTGGAAGTGCCACCCGACCCGGCTATTGCCGCGGCCGAGGCCTTTGTGGATAGCTTTGCCACGGCAGGCGAGAAGGCCAAGGAAAAAATAGCGCTGCTCAACGATTTCATCGAAAAGGATCTGATCGACGCGGAAACAGCGCAGCGCATACGGGACCGGCTTGAGGCCATTGTGGCCAAGGACTTGGAAATCAAACTTGCCGTCGATGTGCAGGCCGTGCAGGACACGGAGCAGCGCATTGACGACCTGCGGGGCAAGCTGGACGCATTTAACGCCGGCGGGGCTGAGGGGCTTAGCGCGTTTGAGAGCTTTATTGAGGCCCGCGACATAATCGCCGAACTGGGCGATAACGCCACCGTCAGCGTCACCGAGTTGACCGCGCTTATTGAGACAGAAAAACAGCTTGAGGGCGTACTGGGCGACACCACTGACGGGGTAAAAGACCAGTCCGATGCGCTGGAAGATTTTTTCACACGTGCCCGGGAAAATAGTCAGGACATACTGGCCGGCTTTTTGGCTGACCCGCTATCCGAGGGGCTGGACGAACTGCCGCTTAAGTTTGCCAAGACACTGCAGGCACTTGCCGCGCAGGCGCTTGCCTCCAAGATTTTTGAGCTTCTACTGGGTGCGGAGGGCACCACGGGCGGCGGCTTCTTTGGTGCGGTTGTTGGCGCCTTCGGTGGCGGCCGTGCCAATGGCGGCCCGGTGGCAGCAAACCAATCCTTCGTTGTCGGCGAACGCGGGCCAGAGCTATTTAGCCCGTCAACGGCTGGCACTATTACGTCGAACGAGAATTTGCCAATGGAAGCGCCACAGGTGAACGTGGGCGGTCCAACCAT
>Ga0316189_10001801_pt1 | contig 21136 bp, 17 predicted proteins | sample LowCovwburrow_MG_FD_204930 | JGI IMG/M metagenome (GOLD analysis project Ga0316189, IMG submission 204930) | Coastal sediment microbial communities from Maine, United States - Lowes Cove worm burrow | ecosystem: Environmental > Aquatic > Marine > Coastal > Sediment | place: USA: Maine... | reverse complement strand
CCTGCTCTACGAGCTGTCCACATCCGTTCATTCCATCGACAATCTGAACGTGATGCTCCGCAGAATTCTGTCCAAAATCAAGGAGGTCTTCGGCATTGAGGGGGCCTCCATCGCCTTGCACGACGCCAAGAACAGGGAGTTTTATTTCATCCGAACGGCCGAAGAGCAGAGAGACGGGACCGAGAAAGGGATGGACAGGATGCGATTCCCGGCTGATTACGGCGTAGCGGGCTGGGTGTTGCGTGAGAAGCAGTCAGTCATGATTCATGATGCTTCAAAAGACGACCGGTTCTCCTCCAATCTCGATATTCAAAAAGATTTTATCACACGCTCGATGATTTGCGTGCCGCTCAAAACGCGCAAAGACATTCTCGGCGTGTTGTATGCGCTGAACAAGCTTTCGGGCAAGTTTACCCAAAAAGACCTTTTTTTGTTGAAAATTTTATCGAGCACCATCGCCATTGCAGTCGAAAATGCGACCCTCTACGGTGACATCAGACAATATGCCAGCACATTGGAAATCGAAAACATCCGCCTCCTTTCGGAAGTGCAGGACCGCTTCAACCTGCAGGGGATCATCGGATCCAGTCAGGCGATGCGCCACGTCTTCGCGCTTTTGGAAAAAGTCATCGGGACCACGACGACCGTCTTCATACAGGGTAAAACCGGTACCGGAAAAGAGCTTCTCGCCAAGGCCATTCACTACAACAGCCCCCTGAAGGGTCAGCCCTTTGTCGCCGAGAACTGCGGTGCACTGACCGAAAACCTTCTGGAAAGCGAACTTTTCGGTCATGTCAAGGGCGCTTTCACCGGGGCCGTCTCCGACAAGAAGGGGCTGTTTGAAATGGCGGACGGCGGTACCATTTTCCTGGACGAGATCGCCGACATGCCGCATTCCATGCAAACCAAGCTGTTGCGGGTTCTTCAAGAGGGCCAAGTCCGTCCTGTGGGCGGCAGCCGTTACCAAAAGGTGGAATTCAGGCTCATCTCCTCATCCAACCGCGACCTGCTCGAGGAGGTCAAAGGCGGTCGTTTCCGGGATGATCTTTACTACCGCGTCCACGTGTTCCCCATCTTGCTGCCCCCCCTGCGAGAGAGAAGGGATGATATTCCGCTTTTGTCGGCGCATTTTCTCGACAAGTTCGCCAAGAAGTTCAAGCGTCCGACGGCACGGTTGACGCCGCAAGTCCTAGCGTTTTTCATGCAGTATGATTGGCCGGGCAACATCAGAGAGCTGGAAAACGAAATCGAGCGGGCGTTGACGCTGGCAGGCAGTGACAGAGAGGTAAAGGTCGACTATCTGTCAGAAAAAATTATCGGTGCCCCGGAAAAAGAGGCCGCCGTTTACAAGGAGGGCCTGACCCTGCAAAAAGCAATTGAACAAATGGAGTGCCAAATGGTGGCCCACGCCCTTGAGGCGGCAAAAGGAAACCGGTCACAGGCAGCCCGTGACCTGGGACTGACGCGCCAGGGGCTGCTCAACAAAATCAACCGCTACAAGATTCAAAAAAAATGATTGAACTGGGGAGCGATTGTTTGCTAATCGATCAACAGGATATCGCCCGATCGCTCGATTTACTATAGACCAGTATCAAACCTTTTAATCCTCGACCTCGACAGAAACAAGACCTCAACCTCAACACACCTTGATGTTCGGTGAGTTGGTCACCTGACGAAAAGGAGGACGTATGTGGAAGACGGACATGATTATGGGCAAGCAAATACTGATCGTCGATGACGAGCCGGACATCCTGGAATCGCTCGAGGAAGCGCTCGAGGTCTGCAAGATTTCAAAGGCCTCCACTTTCGAGGCCGCCAAAGAGATGCTCGAGGCAAAGCAGTATGATGCGGCGATACTCGACATCATGGGCGTCAGGGGCTATGACCTCTTGCAGGTTGCGGTCAGCAGGGGAATCCCCGCCATTATGCTGACCGCCCACGCGCTGACGGCCGATGATTTCATCAAATCGATGAAAAGCGGTGCATATGCCTACATACCTAAAGATGAAATGGCGGATATCACTTATTATCTGGCCGATACGTTGCGGGCCAGACAGGAAAGGAGCGCCAAGCCCAAGGGATGGTTTGCAAAACTGGAATCTTATTTTGCCAAGAAGTTCGGCCCCGACTGGCTGGACGGCGTCAAGGACCTTTGGGTGGAATGATAATAGTTAGGTTTTGAATTATTTGTTTCATCCGAAAACAAAGAATAGAAGAAGTCCTATAAATCCTGAAAATCCTGTCTATAAATACAAAAATATAAACGAATCCATTCTTTATCCAAATAATTAGAGCCGCATTAGTAACTGTCAGATTCCCGTTCCAGACTGCACTCGATGACGGCGGAAAAACATGTAAACATGCGGCCGTCGCTTTCGAGAAGCAGCCGGCCGTTCATCTCTTTTAATAACGCCTGAGAGCCCGCCAGACCGATGCCGTGTCCCCTGATCGGAAAGTCAATTTGCGGTCCGGCCTGAAATTGATTTTCGAAGATTTGGTCGTGGTAGGCGGCCGCTATCCCTTCCCCGTCATCCCTTACGGAAAAATCCAGTTGTCCGTCTTTTCGGCGGACCGAAAAATCAGTCCGCGACCGGCGAAATTTCATCGCATTCAACAACAGATTCAGGATGACTTGAACAATCTTACCGCAGTCCAGACGGTATACCGTATCCCATAAACGGTCGTCGATACTGAGAAATACGTCGGCATCGACCAAAGTTGCATCAAATTCAGAAAGGGTTTCGCAGGATTGCAGCCTTTCCGAGATATTCGGATCCATCACGTCGAATACCTCGACAAGGGCGCGTTCGACAATCTCCGAGATTTTGCAGGTGGTCGGCTCGACGGCTACTCCTCCGGGGCCGATTAGGTGGAGGGCGTTCTCGGCCAAATGAACCGCCAGCTTTGAGTTCCTGAGCATGCGAATCGTTGTCTTGGCCCTCTTTGGTGTCAACGCTATATGAGAATCAGCACTTTTTTGAAAAAGATCTATGTTTTCTGTGATGGATAAGAGAATCGTCTTGAGTTCATCCAAAGAAGTAACCGTTTGCTGGGACTTTTTCAGACCCTCAGGTCTTTTCAAAAACCGATTGCCCCGTTTTATCAAGGATTGAAAAAGCCGTCTCAGGGAACCGGAATAGACAATCGGGCGGCCTGTTTTTTCAGATGGTTCCGCTCCCAGGATCTGATTCAGAACCGACACCGCCCGGTTTTTGATAGCGATGATTTCATGCAGCATATCTATTTGTTGAGGAGACAGGGGAACTTGCCGATCGGTATGGCCCGACAAAGATCTGGCGCCCACATCGATCACCGCGAGCGGGGCCTTGATGTCGTGGACGAAGAGTCTGGCGATGAGGTCTTTTTTCATTATGTGTCTAGATCGTTGTAAAGGCCCGGCATTACGTCACATACAGAGATGCCCTTAACCCTCACATGAAACTTAACGGTACTATACCTGTCAATAGGATAGACATAAAGCTTGCAAACGTCCACAAAGCTCCTTTACACCTGCTGCGTCTTTTTCGGCCGTCGCCCAACCTTCAGGTCGAACCATTTCAACTAAAAGGATCGATATCAACCTGTTAGATGATTATCAAACGTTAACGTAAGCGCCGCTTTAATTTGGCACGTGATCTGCAGAAATCTTTTATCAGACATGCACTCAAATATATAGGGTAGAGGAGAACCGAGATGTTCAAACGCATCTTAATGGCTTACAAGTTCACCCCCAATTGCAAAGCAGCGCTTAAACGGGCCGCGCAACTGGCCAAAGATCAGAATTCCGAACTCTACGTTTATCACGCGCTCAACTACCGGCTGACCACAATTGATCGACAAGATCCACGAATCGTTGAAATGGTGGGGGAAGCGAACAAGAAGTTCGAGGAAGAAGTCAGGCCTCACGTGGGCGATATGCCGATTCACAAATTTGAATGCGCACCGGCTGATCCTGGGCTCGAAATCTGCAAAGTAGCCCGCCGGATTGGGGCGGATCTCATTTTAATGGGTTCCCACAACGAGTCGGAAAAACCGAATCTGTCGAGGGTGAATTACGTGGGCATGACCATTCTCGAAAAGGCGCCTTGTCCGGTGATGATGGTACCGGTTTAGATTGTATCCGTCCTCAAGTGGCCCTTTTCCGCATCCTGGTGTCGATCACCCCAGTGCAGGCCTTCGGCCGCAACCAAATCAGGTTTCGGGCTTCAGGATTTGGTATTTTCTGACACCTGACACCTATGATCCTATTTCCGATGAATCAAGTGGTTTCACCTTAACAACACATCTTCGCATCTTGCGTAAAAGTTACGATCTAAGACTCTAAGGCGTGACGGTCGGCGGAATGCCCCGTTCTGTGTGCCCGCGCGTGCCTCCGTAATCCTTAGAAAACAGGACTCATCTCTGGATCGGAACCCCATTGTGCCGACCTTCGATTCGTGCCTGGCACACCAAAGCTCTAAGGCCCGCGCATCTTGCCGAACAGGAAGAGGATAATCGTTGCCAGATGCCAGATGAGAAACGCGACCGATATGGCCAGAAAAGTGCCTATGGCCACTTGCATGAACAACGGTTGCGTACTGGTCCACAGGCAAAAGGATTGCCACATATCAGCACCCCGGATTTGTATCGATTTTCAATTGCGTGTTCAGTTATTCAAAACGGTACATTTCTTTGTTGAGCATGCCCTGCCGTTTTGCCAACATATTTTTCTGTGATCCCTAAATACCAAAATCGGATAAAACAAATCAACTGTTGAATTTTGTGCGGATAATCACTTGACACATTGGCAGGGCTGTAAAAGTGGTAATAATTATCATTTAAAAATAAATATCAACAGTCCTGAAAGCCTGCTCCCCAATGGCCGATCCCCACAAAAGATTTAATTCCATCATAGAAAAGCTAAGGGATAACCATCATAAACTCACACCGCAGCGTATGGCTATTGTAAAAATCCTGGCTCACAGATCAAGAAAAAAATTGAATCGTTTGAACGAGTTTGTTAAGGATATAAAAACGCATACTATTTCAGGTTTGAGCGCTATTTCCACCACCACCTTTCCACAGTTAGGGCTCACGAAAAAATAATTTGGCAATTATGGGCGATGAGGCGCCCGGCCGACAAGGCGCAAATACGCAGGAATGGAAGATATCCGGTGATGCCGATCGGTACAACCACCGCGAAGGCAACGATGACTACATTCAGCCGCGGGCGCTCTTCAACCTGTTCGATGAGGGCCAAAAAGCCCGCCTCTTCTCCAACATCGCCGAGGCCCTGCAGGGCGTGCCCGACAACATCATAGAGCGTCAGTTGGGACATTTCGAGAAGGTCCATCCGGACTACGCCGCGGGTGTGCGCGCCGCACTGGACAAGAAATCAAAGGCTGCGTAAGGAGACGATAAGGAACGAGATAAGACATTTTGCAGAGAGGTTTGCCTCCCGAACCTTTCTGTAAAATGTTCAACAAGGAGGTGAACCAATGGCAGAGAAAACATTTAAGCAGGTTTGCGAATGCAAAAACTGCGGAAACGAGGCTGAAATGGTCGTCACGTGTTCATTGGAGGAACACCAGGTAGAGTCTGTTGAGCCGCAGATTGTCGCCCAGGGCATGGGCAAAACAAAAGGCCACGCTGTCTGCAGCCACTGCGGCGGGGAAGCTGACATCTGGTTGGATGTTTGAAACCCTCTTAGGTAGTGTCCATCCATAAATGGCCTTTTTTACGCTGGACTGCGTTCTCCGCGGGTTTCCGGCTGCGGCGTACATAAAGTACGCCTCGCCGCAAACCCTTGTGCGGCCTTGCCCAGCGAAAAAAATTCTCATTTATGAATAGGACACTCAGAAGTGCCTTTAAAAGATCGCGGATGGACACTAGGTAATAAAAAAAACCGCCATGTGGAATGCGGCGTATTAATGATCACTGTCGAATCGACTTCCAACCAGAAACCTTGAGGACGATGTTTGCGCAAAAGAAACTGCCGACCGTCGAACAGGTCGAAGCGATCATAGATGGCTGGGGCAAGTTTTCGGTCGAAGAATTTGCCGCCCGGTTTCAACTGGAAGGTGAGGTCATCGAATCCACCATCGAGTATCTCCGCCTCTTGAAAAGAACCTCCGATCCTAACACCATTCCAGTGATGGCCTGTTATCGCGATGACACCCTGGAATCGATCGTCAGATGTGCCGGGGCGCGGCGCGGCTTTATATGACGGGAACCAACCGAATCGCAGGGGCACCCGGACCCCTCCTCCGGATGTTTCGAATACCCAAAAAGGAGCCGGGTCGAGGAGTGCTGTGATGACGGCCGCCATCAAGGGGAAGTGGACCTTTCGCACTGCCGCGGTGTTGTTTGTTATTTCGGCGCTGACGGAGTTGGTGCCGCCAACCGCGCCGGCGCCGCTTTTCGGCGTAATGCGCGGCGGCCCGGTGGCTCTGTTCTATCACGTGTTCTACGCCGGCCTCTATGTCGGCCTGGGGGTCGGCCTCTGGCAGGCAAGACCCTGGGGGTACACCCTGGTGCTCTTCACAACCGGCGTCTACACGCTGGACAGGCTGCAACTGCTCCTCTTTCGAAAAGCCGTTCTGGCCGATCTACTAAGAAAACCGGGTCCTATAGGGGAGGTTCTCGCAGCCGTCGACAGCCACCTGCTACTGACGGTTTTCACGGCCGCAACGCTGATGATTCTGCTGTGCTGGTGGGGGTTTGCTTTATACGCCTACCTGCGTCGGGACTACTTCAGCAGTGTCTAACCCAGCGTTTGGCGGCAGTCTATCTGCATTTTTTATCCACAATCGTCCTGTTTTCTGTGAAATGTTTTTCACAGTGTTCTTCTCATCCACGACCATTATTTCCCTAACCACCTGAAAAAACAATAATTTATTTTATAATGATCTTAGGCACAAATATTGCTGCATGAGCCATCAACATCGGCGCCTTATTAAAAAATAGAAAACACAAGCCGAATTCACCCTCCCCTCATACTGCAGAAAGGACCGGAAGATGACTGTAATAGAAGCTGCCGCCCTATTTGAAAAACGCAGAAACCGGCGCATCCCGTATTCGCGGTATGTCTTTTTTGCCACCCGCAGACAATTCTTCGAAGGTGAACTCAAGGATTACAGCAAATACGGCCTCTTCATAAAGTCCCCTGTTCTGCTGCCCATTGGAGAGATCATCACCGTCGCCCTGCCGTACTCTGAAACGGAAAAAGAAAAGCGCAAGGGCGCGGTGGTGTGGCGAAATATCGAGGGATTCGGCGTCGAACTCTTCAGAGACCCCGCCAAGAGACTGTTGCGTAAAGACCTCTTGTAATCAACGCTAAAATGAGGGCCGGAGCACCGGCCTATATTTGGCTGCAACCTTTCTATTGTCGTGTCATTTATGAAGTGTCTTGACTGCCTTGAGCAGCGCAATTAAACGCACATAAGGTTCCCGGTTCAAGCCCGCCCTGGCGCGACGGGACGTGGCTACGAAATTGTTTGCATATTCTATAGACGTTGCTTTCCATCACCACATCTTTCAAAGCCGGGTCTGGGCCAGGGGTTCAACGTTCAGCACTGCCTCTGGCCGCAAGCATCCAGTTTGATCGACAAGGAAACGATTACGTTTCGGTGAAAAATTCCAAACCGCAAATAACAAACAAATCACAATGACCAAAATTCGACATTCCAAACTATTGGTTTTTGATCTTATTTGAGATTTGGATATTGTCATTTGGAATTTATCTGTATTTTGGTGCTTGTATTTTGGTGTTTGGCATTCTTCAGAGCGGGCGGGAGAGCCCTGAGATTTGAAATTTAAACCAACACTGCCGATAGTGACTGATATGTCCCCGGGCTTGAAATATCGAGCAGCGGTCGACAATGGATAATACAATTTAAGTGTGACAAGACATTAGGTGACCTATGCCCCTTCCGCTCGGCCATGCGGCCATCGGCCTGGCAACATATGAATTGAGCGCCGGCACCTCGGCCTTCCGCCGCTGGAAGCGCTTCGTGTTCATTGTCCTTCTGGCCAATCTGCCGGACATCGACGTTCTGATCGGCCTGTTTTTCAGGTGGGACGGCAACGCCTTTCACCGCGGCCCGACGCACAGCCTTATATTTGCCCTTTTCGGCGGCCTTTTGGCGTATTATGCCGGCCGGTACTGGTTTAAAATCCCTAAGATCAGCTACCGGCAATCCGTTTTGCTGATTTTCTCGCATGTCATCGCCGATGCCGTGTTCACGGATGCACCGGTTTCCTTCTTCTGGCCCTTTGAATTGTATTGGTCTTCGGGCCACAGCGGCTGGACGGATGTGATCCACTCGATCCTCTTCGACGGTTTCAGGGACGGCTGGATCGTTTTAGGCTGTGCCGTCGGCATCGTCTTTTTCCGATTCATCCGCCGGTCACTCGAACCGACACGCAGTCTTCCGCAAGTCATCAAAAAATAAACATCTGCTGCCATTAATCGTTGCATAAAACAGACCCTATTCGTTGGTGCCCATTCACGAATTGTGGACGCACGCTGGTGTGCCCGCTTCAGGAGTGAGCCGTCTATTCCACGGGCAAAGCCGAACGGGAATTGCGGTGCGAAATCGCATCTATCCATGCCTCAGAGGCAATTTGTTCATTAGACGCTGAGATCGCGCAGGATCGGTTACGGATAAAATTTCAATTTTTTGTGGACATTCGTTGGACTTGAATTTAAAGATCGTTCATTGCTTTTATCCCGTCCGCTTTCGCAACGGCTAAGGGTTCACGAAAATATAAGTTCGCAATTCTAGGCGTTGAGACGCCCGGCCGACAAGGCGTGAAAACGCTGGAATATCTGGATATTCAGAGTTTTCGACATGCAGCCGGACAGGATGCGTCCGCGTTCAAAATATGACGTTATTTATGAGTGCGTCCTAAGTACAAGAGGAACATATAATGAGATTTTCGATTCGCTGGGCCCTGATCTTCGGCTTTCTGGCCCTCATCTGGGGGACTTTCCTGATCACAACCACCTCGATGTATGTCTCGTCCGAAAAGGTCTTGAATCAACATGCGCAGGATATCATGGAAAACATCGCCGACCTGGCGATGGAACAGTCGCAGAATCACCTGGCGCACGCGCAGGCCGCGGCGGCGCTCACCCGGCGCCTGCTGAACGCCCATGTGGTAGGCATCGACGGAAACAGCGCCGACAAGCTGGAACGCTATTTTCTGGATCAGCTGGCCCTCTACCCGCATTTCGCCGGTATTTATTTCGGTAGCCCCAACGGCAATTTTTATTACGTAAGCCGGAACGGTCAGCAGCCGGGTGCAGCCTTTCGAACCAAAATCATTCTGCACGACAACGGCAGCCGCAGCACCCGGTTGCTGTGGCGTGACGCAGAGCTGAACCTTGTCGCCGACATGCTTGATCCGCAAGACGGCTTCGATCCGCGTAACCGGCCATGGTATAAGAGAGCAGACGCAGAGCGGCAAATCGTCTGGACCGATCCGTACATATTTTTTACATCCCAAAAACCGGGCATCACCATTGCCGGCCCGAACTATGACGTCACCGGGAATCTGCGGGGAATCATCGGGGTGGACATCGAAATCGACCAGCTCTCAACCTTCATCGGCAGCCTGAAGATCGGCAATAACGGCCGGGCCTTTATGATCAACAACAATGGTGATCTGGTCGCTTTCCCTGAATTGGAAAAAATCCGCAAGACCGGTGACGACGGCTCGAAAGGTTTTAGACTGGTCAAAATTCAAGAGCTCGACGATGTGCTCAGCCGCAAGGCCTTCACGGCAATCCACCTGCAGGCTGAAGCCGACGGCCGCTATCATCTGCAGCAATCACGGTTTGCACGGTTCGAGCACGAAGGCCGTTACTATCATGCCATGCTGACCCCCTTTTCCATCGCCCGCTGGCCGTGGATCATCGGTGTTCACCTGCCCGAAGACGATTATCTGGGAGGCCTCAAGGGAAACCGGCGGGACAACATTCTATTTACCCTGGTCATTTCAGCCGTCGCCACCCTGATCGCCCTGCTCTTCGCCCGCAGCATCATCCGCCCGATCGCCAAACTCGAACAGGAGGCGCTGGCCATTAAAAACAACGACATGACGTCCGACTTCGACCTGCGCTCACGCTTCAAGGAAATCTGCGAGACAGCCACGGCTTTCTTCCTCATGAAAAACGCCGTTCGCAGCAGCCAGGAAAAATACCGCGCCATATTTGAAAACATTCAGGATGTCTATTACGAGACCGATCTGGCCGGAACGCTTCTGGAAATCAGCCCGTCGATTGAAAAATTCGTGGGATACAAGAGGAAGGAACTGATCGGCAAGGACGTGAGTCAATTCTACGCTGATACTGGTGGCCGTAAACGGTTCCTCGAAGACCTGCTACAACACAAACGGGTCTCGGATTACGAAATCGTCCTTAAAGACGACCGGGGCCAATCGATTTACATTTCGCTGAACTCCGTCCTCAAGACCGATGAGAAGGGCCGGCCGTTGAAGATCATCGGTTCGATGCGCGACATTACCGCCCGCAAGAAAACAGAAACGGAGCTTCAAGACTATCGCCTGCACTTGGAAGACCTGGTGAAGGCGCGTACAGCCGAGTTGGAACAGGTCAACGTCGAATTGCGCAGCGAGATCGAAACCCGGATCATGACCCAGAACGCCCTGGGACAGGAAGAGGAAAAATACCGCAACATTCTCGAAGGCATGGATGAGGGCTATTTTGAAACCGATTTACGCGGCAAATTAACCTTTTACAACAACGCGACCGCCGAAATCCTGGGGTGGTCGCGAAACGAGCTGGCAGGCATGAGTTTTCGAAAGTTCGTCAAACCGCAGACCGCCCCTCGGGTCCTTAGGACCTTGGCCGATATCCAACGTACCGGAATTCGTCTCAGCGACTTCGGGTTCGAAATCATTCGCAAGGACGGCAGCACGCGCCTCGTCGAGCTCTCCGCCCAACTGATACGCGGCATCGACGGGTCGCCCTGCGGGTATCGCGGCATCGGACGCGACGTCACCGAGCGCTTGCAGGCCGAAAGGGAAAGAAAACGGCTCGCCGAGCATCTGCAGCAGTCCCAGCGACTGGAAGCCCTCGGAAAATTGGCCGGCGGCATCGCGCACGACTTCAACAACTTGCTCATGGGCATTCAGGGCAATGCGAGCCTGATGCAGACGACACTGGATGTGACCCACCCGCTTTACGAGAACATCAGGAGCATCGAACGCTGCGTTCAAAGCGGCGCCAACCTGACCCGCCAGTTGTTGGGATACGCGCGGGGCGGTAAATACATTGTCAAACCAACCAGCCCGAACGAGATTGTCCAGAAAACCGCCGACTTGTTCGAACACACTAAAAAGGAAATTCGAATCGTCCAGGACTGCCATGAGGACATATGGACCGTGGCGGTGGACCGGAACCAAATCGAGCAGGTGCTGGTAAACCTGTATCTCAACGCATGGCAGGCAATGAAACCGGGCGGTACGCTCTATCTGAAAACCGAAAACGTGAATCTCGACCAACGCTTCATCCGGCCTTTCAATGTGAAACCCGGCCGTTATGTGAAGATCTTGGTTAGAGATACCGGTTCCGGCATGGCGCCGGATGTTCGGGAACGCGCATTCGAGCCGTTTTTTACCACCAAGCCGATGGGCGGCGGAACCGGCCTTGGACTGGCATCTGCGTTTGGAATCATCAAAAATCACGACGGCATCATCGATTTCACCAGTCAACCGGGAAAAGGCACGACGTTCTTTATCTATCTGCCGGCCACGGATCAAAGGGGCGTACCCGAAACCGAGACGGTCGAAGGACTCCAAAAAGGGACCGAGACAATCCTGGTGGTCGACGACGAGGAGTATATCCTAAAAGCCTGCCGGGCCATGCTCACCGAACTGGGCTACGCGGTCTTGACAGCGCGGGGCGGCGAAGAGGCGACGACTATCTTTCACGAGCTCGACGCGCAGATCGACCTCGTGATCCTCGACATGATCATGCCCGAGATGGACGGTCGTGAGACCTTCGAGCAGTTGAAACAGATCGATCCAGCTGTCAAGGTCCTGATCTCGAGCGGTTACAGCATCGACGAGATCGCTTCCGACATGCTCGTCTTGGGATGTGATGACTTCATTCAAAAGCCGTTCGACATGTATCAGGTATCAAAAATGATCAGAAACGTGTTAGACGGCCATTCAAACGCCGCAACCGAAACCGAAAATTGAGTTATTAGAAGACAAGAGGGGTATTGGTCCGAAAAAATGGGAGCTATTACGAAAATAGAATTTTCACGCAGCGTGGTGGCCTAAAGGCCATAAGTGAATTAAAAGTGGATTGAGCGTTTTCCAGCCCAGGTGGGATTCAGGGTTCAGCACTGCCTCTGGCCGCGAGCATCCAGTTTGATCGAATAGGTAACTTTTAAGTTTCGGTGAAAAATTCTAAATCGCAACGACCAAAATTCATAACCAATTTTTGCGTTCCGGGAATAATGTCGTACTGCAGGGCTGGAAATAAGTGGGAGGACCAGAAGCATTGTAAATTCTCGCGCAAGGCATCGGTGGCCAACCGCTGCATGTACTTTCGCGAGCCTTTAGGTGGCCACTGCGACTGCGTCGACGCCCAAAAGGATATCCAAGGCTTTTGACTGACCGGTTTCAGAAAATAGAATGACTTAGATAGTGTCCATCCATAAATGTGGACGGAAACAACAGGTCGTAAGCCGCACCGGGAGATCACCGACGGCTTTTGCCGCCGGCAAAACCCGGTTGCCTTCCGAGCGTATATCGTTGTCGACCGGAGCCGGTGCGATACGCTCCCTTCCGGGAGGACCGATAGCCCGGCCGCGGACCGAGGGAACCGTGACCGGACCGAGACGGTTGCCTCCCGTACGCGTGTGATTTAAACCCGTTGGGGTGGTTAAACCGTTTTTTGTATCCCGGTCTGCCGTAGCCATGACGAGGGCCAAGCTTGTGATGCCCCTTGTATCCGTAAGAGGGGTAGCCGTGCGGATACGGCCAGTACACATAGCCGCTCCCGTATCGAACCGCAGTGGATGCCTCCTCCGCTTCAGTGGCGGCTCCGCCGGATTCAAACGAAGGTGCTTCTGGCAGTGCCGCAAGCCGGTCTTTCAACTCGCCGACCTGCTCACGAAGGGTTTCGATCTCATCAGTAGCCGCCTGCAATTGCTCGGATTCCAATGCCCGCTCTGTGTCGCCGGGCCGGTCGGTTTCAGCCTCGAGAAGCGACGTCTCTTCGCCTGCCTCCGGTGTCTTCATAAAGACCTCGGCTTTCTCGGGCGGCGAGTAGTTCGTGAAATTTTTCACCCCGTTCTCATCCGTCCAGAAATAAATATCGGCCGACGCGATCGGGACCGTGACACCCGCCATGGCGAGAATTCCTATAAAAAGTGTAGACCGCATCTTTACCCCGCTATCGTGACGGTTTACTGAAGATCACTACGAGTTGATTTTTAGTTAAGATAAGCTCTATTCTTCACAAGGTCAAAGAAATCATGGAATGACGTGGAGGTGTTTTCGGGTGGGCCGTGTAAGGCCATTTCGTAAACCAGCCACGCTATTGGTCACGCCCCTGACGTGATTAACGCCGTGATTGCGGATAAGGACCATTTCTGGTCGGAAACCGGCTATCCGCCGAGATAATGCGCCATCCTCTCCTGCCACAATTTCTCGTTGACAACGTTCACATCGCCGCAGTCGTCACGGGTGGCCAGGATCGCACCGAAGTCTTCCGCCGCCATGTGGCCGCAGGCATCGCCCGACCACTCCTTGAAGTCCGGACGGACAGCAATGAAGGCCTGCAATCGCTCCGCATCCACCGGGACGCGGCACCCTATATCCGGAATCACGATGGTGTCACCCTGCTCTTTTTTGTTATGAACGAAATAGGCAATCACGAAAACCTCCTTATTTTACTGGGTCAAACCCGGACATAGCCCGGGTTTGACCCAATAAAATTATTGATAAGAGATACTGTGTTCATATAAGAATGACAACGCAGAATGTCAAAATAAGGAAATCGGCTAACAATAAGAAGCGCCTTAAAGGATTTGTTCAATCTTAGGGCCGCGGCAAAAAATAATTACACATCTTGCTTGTTTTTTGGCCCGTCTACCGCGTTACATCCACCAGCACATATCCCGATATGCGCCGGCGTATGTGCCTTGTAGACGAACCAAAATCCTGCGCAATCTTGTGTAATTATTTCTCATCGAGACCCTTAGCTCTTGTATCTGAGTCAATCTGCGAAATCCGTGTCCATTTTATTTCAGGCTTTATACGGAAACTCGAACCAATGAAACTCACCGGGCGCCGGTCGCGGCAAAAAACCAATTTACCGTTTTGGCGAAACAAATCGTTGGGAAATATGACTGCCGAACAATGGGAGTCCCTCTGCGACGGCTGCGGAATTTGCTGCCTGGAAAAACTAGAGGATGCCGAGACCGAGGTGGTCGAATACACGGCAGTGGCCTGCCGGCATCTTAACACCGCCAACTGCCGTTGTCGGATTTACGACCGGCGCCATGAGCTGAACGCCGACTGCATCAGAATGACGGCCGCGACCCTCAAATCTCTGCACTGGCTGCCCGACACCTGCGCCTATCGCCGCCTTGCCGAAGGCAGGGATCTTCCGCCCTGGCACCCCCTCGTATCGGGAAATCCGAAAAGCGTCCACGCGGAGGGTGTTTCCATCCGCGATCGGGTCCTGTCGGCCTTGTACGTGCACCCGGACGATCTGGAGGCTTACAGGATTCAATCATGGGTAAAGCGTTGACCGTGTTTTTGCCCGACCTAAGGGACGTCATGAAATTTCACCAACGGTCCAACTTTCAAATAACCACCAAGATGTGCACTTCCCGCGGCCCGTGAGCGCCAGTGACCGGCATGCTCTCGATGTCCCGGGTGGTGCTCGGGCCGGATATCAGGCTCATGTAATTCGTCAGGTTCGGCTCGGATACCTCGGCCTTGCAAAGCAGAAGGGCATAAAGCTCTTTGAGGTCGGCGATCAGGACATCGAGCGGCAGCACGACAATGTTGACAGGCGGCACAACCGACATCCACCGGTCCCGACCCGCATGGGTGCATGACACCAGGGTCGCGGTGTCCGCCACGCACCACTCGGCCGAGGTGATACCGAAGAGGGCCACGGCCACTTGTTGGCGGCTCTGCAGCCGTGCCGATTCTAAAGAGCTCCGGCTGTTGAGCCCGGCCCTGTTCAGCCGAACCGGCGGCGCCAGCGCCGACAACTCCGGTTCGAGCACTAGTCGATCGATCAATGGATGCCGCCAGGCGACCGCTTCCACCAAATTATCCCTGCCGCGGGACTTTTGCTGCACAAGCGCGACCACGGCCCGGGTCGCGGCGTTAACCCCCGGACAGGGGATCACCGTCATGCCGGTGATCCGGGCCCGTTCGATCAGGAGGTCGAGCAGGGCCAGCCGGTCCTCCCGGGTGCGCCGCAAAACGTCGCCCCGTGTGGCTGTCGCCCACTCCCTGTTCCCATGCGTCGACGGACACCCTCCCCTTCTCCTGGTGCCCGGCACGTGTGCAAGCGCACTTCGAACCCGCTCTAAAAAAATCTCTCGGGAAGTGCTTATGCTCGTCATATACTTGTTCCCATCAGGAAGTGGACGTTAGCACGATTACAGCAAAGTCTAAACTCTTTAGAGAAAGTCGATGATTCCATCTGGAGGGAAGGGTTGGATTGCAAAGCGAAGGGGCCACGAGAAATCATGGGTAGGCACAGAAGACGAGTCGAGAATGGCCCTCAGAGAGGCACTCAGCGGTTCAGTACCTCCCGCACTTTACGAAGCAGGGCATTCAGCGGATACGGTTTTCCGATGAACTCGCAACCCGCAGCAGCGATCGTCTCGCACAGGTCGTCGTCAGGCGGATGCCCGCTGGTAAGGATGAGCTTGATGTCCGGTTTCAACCGCACCATTTCAGCCAGGCACTTCTCACCGCCCATCCCGGGCATATTCAGGTCGAGGACGACCAGATCGATGCACTCACCGTGCGCCCGATAAGCTGCCAGGGCCGCTTCGCCGCTTTCGGCCGTCAGCGCGTGATAACCGTATCGCTCCAGAACATGTCGTCCCAGGGTCACAAGGGCGGGGTCGTCGTCGACAATCAGCACGGTTTCGTCTCCGACGAGTTGATCCCCTTTCTTGTCTGTTCGCTGCGCGCCGGCCGACGTTTCGGCAGTGGGGACCGGGAAATACATGTTGAATTCCGTCCCGCGTCCCTCATCGCTGGTGCATTCGATGCAGCCGCCGTGGTTCTTGACGATACCGTACACCATGGAAAGACCCAAGCCGGAACCTTCACCGACACCTCTGGTGGAATAAAAAGGCTCGAAGATATGCTGCCGGATTTTATCATCCATTCCGGAACCCGTGTCGGTCACCGACAGATGGACGTATTCGCCGGCCGGCAGATCCGGGCGGGCTGCACAGCCTGCAAGGTCAATAAAGACGTTGCGGGTGGCAAACGTCAACTGTCCCCCGTCAGGCATGGCCTGCCGTGCGTTGAGCGCCAGGTTCATGAGCACCTGTTCGATCTGAACATCGTCGGCGGCAATCTCCGAAAGATTATCGGCCAGTGCAAGCTGGATATGGATCATCTTGGGTAGAGTGCGGTCCAGAATCTTCTTGACCAGTCGGATCAGGGTGTTGAGGTTGGTCGGCTGCAGCCGGCTTTCGACCCTGCGGCTAAAGGCCAAGAGCTGTTGGGTCAGTGAACCGGCCCGACCGGAGGCCTTTTCGATAGCGTTGAGCATATCCACATCCGGATGATCGGCCGGCTTATTCATCAAAAGCAGCTGGGTGTATCCCGAAATGGCCTGCAGGAGGTTGTTGAAATCATGGGCTACACCACCGGCGAGGATTCCGATCGCCTCCATCTTCTGGGCTTGCTGAAGCTGAGCATTCAACCGTCGTCCGGCTTCTTCCATCTTTTTGCGGTCGCTAATGTCGGTGAAGTGCTCAATGCGGCCGCCGGCAAAGACGCCGGACTGAATCGCCTGGCTGCGATGCTCAAGCCAACGCTCGCAGCGCGGCCCGCCGGGCAGCACATGGCACTCGAAGGGCTCCCCAGGGCTGCCTTCGGTGGAGATGGCCGTCAGCCTATGGGCCAACTCCCGAAAATCCTCGACGATATCCTTGTACTGCCGGTCGATGATCTGCCGGTAGTCTTTTCCGATCAATGAACCCTTTGTCACTCCAAAATAACGTTCAAGAGCCCGGTTAGCCCAAACGACTTTCGCATCGGCATCCAGAATGATCAAACCGACGGTTGATCCGTCCAGGACCTCACCGATCACGGCACCGTAATTCGCGTCCGGCACCGTCGGCTCCGGCCCTTTATCCCGATGCCTGGAGTGGCAGGATGCGGTTTTTGCGGCGGTTTTCTTGGGCCAAACGGTGATAGCAGAGTCTTTACCGTTGCCGGCCGCCGCGAACGACGGTGCAGAAACACGTCGATCGGGCAATGGATTACACAGAAGCTCACGCAGAGACAACGGCTTGCGGGTCATTTGAATTCCCGAAAGGTCGGTCAAAAACCGGTACGTTGAACAACAGAAGGCGGACGGGTATTTTGGAAGCAAATAAAGTGCCAGGCGGTCATTTTTTTAATTATTTTTATTTCAGTATGTTATCCGATATAAGACCCGCTAACCGTCCGCGAAAACCATCAAGAGTGTCAAATTTTTGAATTCACGGTCGGAAGGACGATCGCACCTGCACCTGTTGTTCGGTATACCGTTTTAGGATATACTATGAACATAATCGAGTGTCGTGTCATCCTTGAAGTGTCTCGACTGCCTTGGCGACGCAATTGAACGCACACAAGGTTTCCGGTTCCGGGTTCAATGTTCAGCACTGCCTCTGGCCGCAAGCATCCAGTTTGATCTTGGAATGTATTTGTATTTTGGTGCTTGTCTTTTGGTATTTGGCATTCTTCAAAGCGGGCGGGCAAGCCCTGAAATTTGAAATCTAAACCAACACTGCCGATGGTCATTGTTATGTACCCAGGCTTATAATATCGAGCAGCGGGCGACAATGGATAAGACAATTTAGGTGTGACTAGACACTAGTGGTCAGCCACGGGCCGTTCGACCAACCGGCAACCGAGAAAGGTGCCGGCATCATTTTCTTGCGTTTGATCCGATGATGACAAAAACCAGCGATGAAGCAGATGGCCTGAAGAAACTCCTGCAGCAGGAAAAGTGCACATCCAGACAATTGGAAAAGGCCCTTCGGAGGAGTGAAGAAAAATACCGCGAGATTTTCGAAATCATCACGGACATTCATTTCTCGGCAAGCCCGGACGGCAGGATCATCGACATCAGCCCCTCGGTCTTGAGCAGTTTTCCATACCGGCGCGAGGACCTGATCGGAAAATCGTTGCCGGATTTCTTCCTGAATTCGTCCGAGCGCTCGGCCTTTCTTGCGCAGCTGCGAGGCGATGGGCGCATTGCCGATTTCGAGTTCCAGTCCGAAGGACCGGACGAGCGGATCCACCATTACAGGATCAAAGCCTCCCGCAAACCGCGCCGCGACCGTCAGAAGATCCGTGTCACCGGCCTCATCCGCGATGTCACCGCGCAAAAGGAAGCCGAAGCAGAACTCGAAAAAAGCCGCGCTCAACTCTACCAGGCGCAGAAGATGGAGGCACTCGGCACGTTGGTTGCCGGAGTCGCCCACGAGATCAACAACCCGGTCAATCTCATTATCTACAACACGCCGTTGCTTCAGAAGGTGTGGAGCGATCTGCTGCCGATCCTGAAAGCGCATAGGGACGAAGCACCACACCGAAAATACGGCGGGTTGACCGTCGATTTTCTGGACCAGAACCTGCTGCAACTCATCAGCGACATCGAAATGGCCGCCGGCCGCGTTGCCAAGATTGTCACCGACCTAAAGAATTTTGCCCGTCTGCCGGGCGCAGCCGAGAAGCAGCCGATCTCGGTCAACGAAGCCGTCGCCAACGCCTTGCGGCTGGTCCACACCACCGTGCACAACGCCGGCGTCACGATCGAGAAACAGCTGGCCGAAGACCTGCCGCTCATCAGCGGCAATCTTCAAAACATCGAGCAGATCATCGTCAACATTTTGATCAATGCCGTCCAGGCCATCGACCATTCTCAGGGAAAAATCCGGATCGAAACCGGCATCCGGCCAACGGACGGCCGGTTGCATCTTTCGATCGCCGACAACGGCAGGGGGGTCGACCCCGTTTTGGTCGACCGCTTGTTCGATCCCTTCGTTACCGACAAGCAGACCCAAGGGGGGACCGGTCTCGGCCTCTCGGTCTCCTACAACCTGGTCAAATCTCACGGCGGCAATATTGCCTTCGAAAGCCGCCCGTGGAAAAGCACGATTTTTCACATCGACTTTCCGACGCTGGCCACGGACAAACCGGCCAAAATCCTTATAGTAGACGACGACCCGGTGATAAGGCGCATGCTGACCCGGGCCTTGACCAGCCGGAGCGCCTATCTCGTCGACGAAGCCGCCAACGGCGTCGAAGCCTGCCTCAAACTCGGGGCCTACCGCCCGGATCTTCTGATTCTAGATATTTTCATGCCCGACATGGACGGCGTGGAGGTCTGCCGCGCATTGAAGAAAGACCCCGCGCTGGCCCAGGTGAATGTGATCGTCACCACCGGACACCCTCAGCATCCGAAACTGGCCGAAGTCGACCGGCTGGGCTTCAAAAACATCCGCTCCAAACCTTACAATGTGTCCGAACTTATTGAATTTATCGACAATATCTTGACCGCCTGACCAAATTCTTTTAAAATAGATACTTGTTGATAAACTCTTAACAGAAATTTCTCAATGGAATCGATACCCGACAAGGCCACGCCAATTTTGGTGGTTGACGATGACCAGGGGCTTCTTCTGAGCATCAAGGCGACAGTGCTCAGCGCCGGTCTGCCGGAACCGGCACTGGTTTCCGACAGCCGCCGGGTGATCGATCTCGTCCAAGCCAACGACTTCAAAGTCATCCTCCTCGATCTGGTGATGCCGCACGTCGGCGGGCTCGAGCTCCTGCGGCAAATCAACGAAACCCACCCAAACATCGAGTGCATCGTGGTCACGGCGATCGATCAGGCGACTGCGGCCGTACAAGCCATGAATCTCGGCGCCTTCGATTACCTCGTCAAACCGCTCAATGGCGAGAAGCTGACCATCGTCATCAACCAGGCCCTGGAGCGTTTCAATCTCAAACACGAACTGTCTCTGCTTTCGCCAAAGCAATCCTTCTCGCAGCTCAAGAATCCGGAGGCGTTTCGGAACATCGTTGCCGAAGACGAGGCCATGGCTCTGGTGTTCCGCCAAGTCGAAACGGTTGCACCAACCGATTACAGCGTCATCATCAACGGCGAATCGGGTACCGGCAAGGAAATGCTGGCCCGAGTCATCCACCGGCTGAGTCGACGCGCCCACATGCCATTTCTGGCCGTGAACATGGCGGCCGTGAGCAAAACCATATTCGAAAACGAATTCTTCGGCCACGCCAAGGGCGCCTTCACCGATGCGGTCAGCGACAAAAAGGGCTTTTTCGAGGCCGCCAGCGGCGGCACGCTGTTTCTGGATGAAATTACCGAACTGGAGCCCTCTTTGCAGGGCAAGCTGCTGCGGGTGATCGAAGAGCGTGAGTACTACCGGCTCGGCAGCACGGAGGTGCGCAACGTCGACTTGCGGATCGTCGCCGCCACCAATCGCGACATCACGGCGGAAATCGAAAACAATCGCTTCAGAGCCGATCTGTTCTACCGATTGAACATGTACAACATCAAGGTGCCGCCCTTGAGGGAGAGAAAAAGAGATATTCTACCGCTGGCCCGCCACTTCACCCGGCTGCACGCCGAAGCCAACCGCAAAAGCATCGCCACCATCGATCCGCAACTCGCCGAAGCCCTGTCCGCGTATTCGTTTCCGGGCAACGTGCGCGAACTCGAGCATATGATCGCCGGTGCAGTCCTGCTGGAGCAGGGAGCGGCCCTGAGCCTGCCGTCGGCCCCCGAGCTGGCGGCGCAGTTTAAAACCGCCGCAAGGACAAACGGCGGGTTTCTGACCCTGGAAGAACTCGAAAAACAACACATCCACGACGTGCTGGAGGCGACCGG
>Ga0316189_10001800_pt1 | contig 21138 bp, 17 predicted proteins | sample LowCovwburrow_MG_FD_204930 | JGI IMG/M metagenome (GOLD analysis project Ga0316189, IMG submission 204930) | Coastal sediment microbial communities from Maine, United States - Lowes Cove worm burrow | ecosystem: Environmental > Aquatic > Marine > Coastal > Sediment | place: USA: Maine... | reverse complement strand
CTTCCCACGGCCCCATGTTCTTCTCAACAACTAACGGTACAGCCATTGTGAACGCGACCATTAGATAAATTCCAGGAACAATTAGAAGCACCAAGCCCAAAGCGATAAGAAGATAAAGAAGGACGTAGGTCAAAAACAGAGGTATAACTTTATCATAGTGTTTAAACAATTCGCTTACTTCGATCTTAGCGCCCACGGAAAATTTCAGGGCGATCATAAATAGCCCCATTCCCATTGGCGCCATAATCAAGCCGATTGACATTTCGGCGAGAAACGCAACAAGGCTAAAAGCGCCCGTAGTTGTGTCGATTGACTTGCCGAATATGGCGGTAAATGCAAAACTCAATGCCATATAGATGACGCCGTATATCACAGCCGATATCCAAAAGGTGGTTTTCAGCCCTATGAGAGTGGCCCACGCACTTTTAAGCAGTTCAATTGGCGCAAGCTGGTAGTCGCCAGCCAAGGCCTTTGCAATCGAACCATATTCACCAGGGGCAGAAGGGTTAGTTAACTCGGCTTCAGGGGCTTTATAATTATCAGTCATCACTTTCTCCATCATAGTTAAATTCTATTCTGTAAGGCACTCAGCGACTGCAGTTGGTACAAACGATAAATTTAGCCACCACGATTATCATCACGTTTTAGGCAAGGGCTATCTCTGTTTAGCTTGAGTGTGTTCGATGCTAAACTACTTCCGCCAACTTTGAAAGTTTCAGATTTAGGCAGTGCGAATAAAAAATAAAAATACGCCAAACAGAGTTTATAAATGACAACAACAAATCCATATCAAGCACCCGCATCTGACGTTACTGGTGAGCAAGCAAATCACCCGTATCAACCCAGAATTTTTACCGCTGAAGGCCGCATCGGTCGATTACGTTACCTTGCCTATGGCGTAATCATCAACTTATGCTTTATACCTGCAGCATTATTGATCTTGGCAATCGGAGCTGCCACGACAGGCGACTCTGGTCAGCCTAGTTTTATCGTTTGGGTTCTAGCTGGCATCGCTTACGTCGCGTTGATTGCGTTCTCGTTTGTGTTAGCTAAACGCCGCTTAAATGACTTAAATCAGTCAGGTTGGTTATCTCTACTGCTGTTGATCCCGCTAGTAAATCTGGGAGTCATTCTATGGCTGATTTTTACACCAGGTAAAAAAGAACAAAACAGTTATGGCCCTTACCCAGTAGAGAATCCAGGTGTAATTGTGGCTGTGGCGTTGATTATACCGCTTATCGCGATCCTCGGAATCGTTGCCGCGATTGCTATTCCCGCATACGTAGACTACACCGAACGCGCGACTTCTTCTTACCAAGTTTCTTCCGCTGAATTCGCATAGACTGAATGAATAAAGCACGCATAGTAGGGCAGCCTGTTGGCTGCCTTATTATGCCGTAAACCCGTTACAAGGCCTTGAAATGCTCTACCACTGGAGAGGGCTGATAAAAATGATGCAGTAACTTTTTCCATTTTAAATACTCAACCGATTCTCTAAAACCCACAGTGTGATCTTCAAGCGTTTGCCATTTAACCAATAAAACATAGCGGTTTGAATTTTCAATACACCGTTGCAAGTCATGCGAAATGTAGCCCTTGATTCCGCTGATAATCGCTTTTGCTTCTTGGTAGGCTGATTCAAAGTGGTTTTCTTGTCCACTAATCACCTCGAGAATAGCCAGCTCGAGCACCTCAGTTTGAGGGTCAACATAAGTAAACCGAGGTCTAACTACACCGTCGAGCTCGACCGTTTCTGTAAACATTGACAATGGCCTGACCCATACCCCTTTGTCACCGTAAAGCGCACGATAAACGACCATTTGCTCTTCAGTTTCGGAGTGTTGGGCGACCTCCATCACATGGTAATGCGGCCCTTTGTAATGCTGATATACGCCAGTTTTGATCGCCATTATTACACCTCGGCCTGGTCGCCCTTACTACTTAGCCATGCTTTGCGTGCTGGCACCTGCTTCTTGGCCAATAACATATTCATGATTTTAGAGGTTGAATCGCCCATGCTAATGGTCATCTGCACCAAGCGTCGACTCTCCTCTTTCATGGTGGTCTCGCGTAATTGGCTAGGGTTCATTTCACCTAGGCCTTTGAAACGCTGCACATTAATTTTTGCATTGGCTTTTTCGGCCTTAATTTGAGCAATAATCTTATCGTGTTCAGCATCATCTAAGGCATAGAAAACCTGTTTAGCTTGATCGATTCTATACAGTGGTGGCATAGCCACGTATAAATGACCCGCTTCAACTAAAGGCCGAAAATGCTTAACAAACAAGGCACAGAGCAAGGTCGCAATGTGCAGTCCGTCGGAGTCGGCATCAGCCAAGATGCAGATTTTTCCATAACGTAAGCCTTCAAGACTATCAGAGCCGGGATCAACGCCAAGCGCCACTGATATGTCATGTACCTCTTGTGAGGCAAGTACCTGAGAAGACTCAACCTCCCAGGTGTTCAATATTTTTCCGCGAAGCGGCATGATCGCCTGAGTTCTGCGGTCACGCGCTTGCTTAGCCGAGCCGCCAGCAGAATCACCCTCAACTAAGAAGAGCTCGGTTAGGTCTATATCTTCGCTCGAGCAGTCCGCTAATTTACCGGGTAAGGCAGGGCCTGAGGTTATCTTTTTTCGGGTTATTTTTTTAGCTGATCGCAAGCGACTTTGGGCATTTTCAATCGCGACCATAGCGATACGCTCACCGACTTCTAAATTCTGATTCAACCAAAGCGCAAATGCATCCTTTACTTTAGTGGCAATGAATTGAGATATTTCCCGTGACGACAAACGTTCTTTAGTCTGGCCCGAGAATTGCGGCTCTTGCATACGCACCGATAGAACATACTGGCACTGAGCCCACACATCGTCAGGCGACAACTTTACCCCTTTAGGTAATAGGTTTCTAAAATCGCAAAACTCTCGTATTGCCTCGGTTAAACCAATTCGCAAGCCATTGACGTGCGTGCCACCCTGTGCGGTTGGAATCAAGTTAACGTAGCTCTCGGTAATTAACTCTGCGGTCTCGGCCGACCATGCCACAATCCAGTCAACATGCTCACCATCGCCGCCTTCACTGCCTTGAAAGCCCTCTTCCGGCAGCCGTTCATTATCACCCAGAGCACCGAGCAAATAGGCTTTGAGGCCATCCTCGTAATACCAGCTGGTATTGTTTTCAGGCTTGGCTTCGTCCTCGAAGTTAATTGTCAGGCCAGGGCAAAGCACCGCCTTAGCCCTCAGCAATCTACATAATTTTCCAGCGTGCACTCGCGGTGCGTCAAAAAACGATTCGTCAGGCCAAAACCGTATTGTAGTACCTGTATTACGCTGCCCAACAGTACCAACCTGCTCTAAGTCATTGGTTTTTAAACCATTCGAGAAGGCCATTTTGTATTCAATGCCACCACGTTTAACCCAAACTTCAACGTGTTTGGATAAGGCATTTACAACTGAAATGCCGACCCCGTGCAATCCACCTGAGAACTGGTAATTTTTATTCGAAAACTTACCGCCTGCATGCAGGCGCGTCATAATAACTTCTACGCCCGGCACGCCTTCTTCTGGGTGAATATCAATCGGCATACCACGGCCATCATCCTTAACTTCTACCGAGCCATCCTTGTAGAGCGTTACATCTATGCGCTTGCAGTAACCGGCGATCGCCTCGTCGACGCTATTATCGACTACTTCTTGCACCAAATGATTAGGGCGCTCAGTAGTAGTATACATTCCTGGTCTTTTACGAACAGGTTCTAGGCCGGTTAAGACCTCAATGGCGGAAGAATCGTAATCTGTAGACATTAATTAAATTCGTAATAACAATAATATTGAACTTGCATGAGTTTAACGCGATTTGCTTATCAATAACGAGTAAAAGTTATCCTTATCGCTTAACTTTGCGATAGTGATGTTAGAATAGATATCCTACGATAATTACTGTACAAATGAGCAAAAAATGTCTGACACTGCCGCTATCGAACTTGACTTTGAGCACGCCTACAAGGAACTTGAAAACATTGTTGAACGCATGGAGCGTGGCGAACAAGATTTAGAAAACTCGCTTAGCGATTTTGAACGTGGCGTGGCGCTAATGAAACATTGCCACGGTGTGCTTAAAGAAGCTGAACAAAAGGTTGAACTCTTGGTTAAAGACAATGATGGCTTATTTCACACTGAGCCATTCGAAGATAATTCGCAGAGCTAAGCACTGTGAGTAAAGTACTGTGAGCAACGTTATGCTCGAATATCAAGAACGCATTCAAGCCTTTTTGGATGCCAGCCTGAATGATATTGATGTGCCCGAACGGCTACAAGCGGCGATGCGCTATTCAACGCTATCGGGTGGCAAGCGTTTCAGAGCGCTATTAGTTTACGCCTCCGGCTTAGCAGTGAACGCGCCATTGGCTCGTTTAGATACGGTTGCGGCCGCATTAGAGTGCATGCATGCCTATTCGCTTATTCACGATGACCTACCGGCAATGGACGATGACGAACTGCGCCGAGGGCTGCCAACAAGTCATATCAAATACGATGAAGCCACTGCCATTTTGGCTGGCGACGCACTGCAAACACTCGCATTTGAGATGGTCGCCAGCGATTCGTCTGGATTAAGCGATGCGCAAGCTCGTAACATTTGTCTAAAACTCGCCATAAGCTCAGGGCAAACAGGCATGGTCGGCGGGCAAATACTCGATATTCAAGCGACCAATAGCCAACTCAGTCGCAGCGCGCTCGAAAACGTACATCGCCGCAAAACAGGTGCATTAATCAACGCGGCGGTAATCTGTGGCGCACTTTGTAGCGACGACATAAGCAAGTCACAACTCAATAGCCTAAGCGATTACGCAGATAACCTCGGTTTGGCATTTCAAGTGGTCGATGATATTTTAGATATTGAGTCTTCGACACAAGAGCTAGGCAAACCAAGCGGTAGCGATGTCGAAAACGGCAAATCCACCTACCCAGCCCTGATTGGCTTACAAAAGTCCAAGAAACTAGCACTAACTCTTTATCAAGAATCCATAGTCAGCATAGCTACTATAAGCGATAATACCTCGCTACTCGAAGACTTGGCCAAACTTGTGGTCGAGCGCACTAAATAGGCATTTTCAGCTAAGTGTTTAACGCATGCTGCCAGCCAGAGTAATTCACGCAAAGCCAGAGTAATAATACCCAGTGACTGACCAACAGACTAAATATCCGCTGCTAATGACGCTAGACCAACCTAGCGACCTCAGACAGTGCTCAGAAGACCAGTTACAGCAAGTCTGTGACGAAACCCGCCAATTTTTAATTGATACGGTTTCAAAAATTGGCGGCCACCTAGCCGCTGGCTTAGGCACCGTTGAGCTTACTACCGCGCTACACTACGTGTTTAATACGCCTAATGACCGAATCGTTTGGGACATCGGCCATCAGGCTTATCCACACAAAATTTTAACCGGTCGTCGCGATCAACTGCACACTATTCGCCAGCCCGGAGGCCTATCAGGCTTTCTTAAGCGCGCCGAAAGTGAATATGATACCTTTGGTGCCGGCCATTCAAGCACCTCAATCAGCGCCGCCTTAGGTATGGCGGTAGCCGCTGCTCAGCAAAAGCTCGACCGTGATGTTGTGGCGATTATTGGTGACGGTGCCATTACCGCTGGCATGGCATTTGAAGCACTTAACAATGCCGGCGACATGGACGCCAACGTACTCGTCATCTTAAACGACAACGATATGTCAATTTCGCCCAATGTTGGCGCGTTTAAAAACTATCTAACTCGCTTAATGACCGGCCCAACCGTTAGCTCGGTTCGCAATGCGACCAAGAAAGCATTAGACGGTATTCCACCAGTACGGGACTATGCTCGCCGTTGGGAAGAACATATCAAAGGCATGATATTACCGAGCACGTTCTTTGAAGAAATGGGTTTCTACTACGCCGGGCCGATTGACGGTCATGATATTGAAACCTTGGTCAGCACGCTGCGCAACTTGAAAGAAATTGATGGCCCTCGCTTTTTGCACATAGTCACCAAAAAGGGTAAGGGCTTTGAGCCCGCCGAAGATTCGCCTATTAAGTACCATGGTGTATCGCCATTTAATCCGACCACCGGTGAAATCGGCAAAAAAGCCAAGATTCGAACCTATACTGACGTATTCAGCGACTGGTTATGCGATATGGCTGCGCAAGACGACAAGCTTATCGGAATCACGCCTGCGATGCGTGAAGGTTCAGGCCTAGTACGCTTCTCAGAAGAGTATCCAGAGCGTTACTTCGACGTCGCGATTGCCGAACAACATGCGCTTACCTTCGCGGCTGGCATGGCCTGCGACGGGCAAAAGCCGGTTGTGGCAATCTATTCAACCTTTTTACAACGCGCTTACGATCAGTTAATTCACGATGTCAGCGTTCAAGATCTTGACGTAATGTTAGCCATCGATCGAGCCGGCTTGGTTGGTGCCGATGGCGCAACTCATGCTGGGGTATTCGATTACAGCTATTTACGCTGCATACCCGGTTGTACAATCTATGCTCCAAGCAACGAAGCGGAATGCCGAGATATGCTTTACAGCGCCTACAAACACGTTGGCCTCACGGCGGTACGCTACCCCCGCGGAGCTGGCACTGGCGCTGTTGAAAATGCACAAATGACAGAAATAGAGTACGCCAAGGGCGTGACCGTTCATAAAGGCGGCAATGTCGCGATTTTATCGTTCGGCACCCTATTACCAGCCGCCATAGAAGCGGCTAAAAATATTGGCGCTACCGTGGTAAACATGCGTTTCGTTAAGCCACTTGATCAACAACTGATCAGCGATTTAGCCCGTGACCATAATTTGTTAGTAACCCTGGAAGAAAATGTCGTTGCTGGCGGTGCAGGCTCGGGTGTCAACGAATATCTATCGTCTGCCGGAATCGCTACACCGACCTTGAATTTGGGTTTGCCAGACCGATATATTGATCATGGTAGCCAAACTGCTTTATTAGCTGAATGCGGCTTAGACGCTGCTGGGATTGAGCAATCGATCGTCGGCTCTCCTTTTTACCAGCCAGCGGCTAACGCGCAGAACTTGTAAACCGTTTTTATTCGACCATCGTTTAAACCTCGACCCAAGTCTGCATAACTAAACACCTACAGTATTATTCTCTATTCCTATGGAAGACGTCCAAGCTAGCCTCGACACACGCCAAATTCCAATTAGCCGCGTCGGCATCAAAGATATTCAACATCCGATCACGGTCATCAGTCGCGACGGTTCACGGTCGCACAGCATTGCCACATTTTCCATGTCGGTGGGCTTGCCGCATGATCAAAAAGGCACGCATATGTCGCGCTTTATACAGATGTTAAACGAAACCGAAACCGAAATTTCAGCTAAGAATTTTCATAAAATGCTAACCGATATGGTTAAGCGTCTCGACGCCGATTCAGGTTATATCGAATTACAGTTTCCCTACTTTATTGAAAAATCCGCTCCGGTTTCGGGTGTTAAAAGCCTGATGGATTATCAAGTTAACTTAATCGGTCAAATTGAAAACGGTCACGTAGCCTCCACGCTGGAAGTAACTATTCCGGTCAAAAGCTTGTGTCCGTGCTCAAAGAAGATTTCCGAATACGGCGCACATAATCAACGCTCGCATCTAACCGTAGGTATTAACTGCTCAAGCAAGCTTTGGTTAAACGAATTAATCAAAAGTGTTGAAGCCCAAGCCAGCGCTGAGTTATTCGCCATATTAAAGCGCCCAGACGAAAAATTTATTACTGAACACGCTTACAACAACCCTAAGTTCGTTGAAGACGTGGTGCGCGACGTTGCCAATGAGTTTGACAACAACGACCGAATTTCTCGCTATTACGTACACGCAGAAAACTTTGAGTCAATCCATAACCACAGCGCATTCGCCGTTGTCGAGCACGACAAAACTATGTAGCTAGTGAACAAGTGGCTGATGTAAGCTTAAATATCAGCCACTTACACTACCGCGCGCAGTATGAAATTCTGCCGATTTTATGCTCAGCATGTGTCAAATCTTAAAAATTATTTTGAGAGCCATGGCTTAAAAACTTATGGCTTTTTTAACACCATAGTCTGACCACTGCGATTCATATTCAAGCGACTCAAAAACGTCATTCCCAATAATGGTATCTCTGGAAAGCCGCCCTCGATCACACCCGATCGTATATCCTTAAGCTCTAACCCGCCTACGCTAATTGAATCAATGTTCAAGGTGTACATAGGTGCTAAGCCAGACGCGGTGGATGCGTAACCCTTCTCGCCAGTGCGATAATCGATACCTAAACGCGTCGCTTGCCTGCTATTAAACACCACTAGGTTGGCGCCAGTATCTACCAGAAACCGAGTCGAACGCCCGTTAACCTGCCCTCCCGATTCAAAAAAACCAACTTCGTTTTCATACAACACAATTGAAGTTGCCGCCCGTTGTGGAGCAACGCCTAACGTCCCACCAATAACAGCAGTGCCATTGAGGCGCAATGTCTTGACCTTACCGCCTATTTCTATCACAGCTTCGCTGGTATTAGAGCTGATGACTTTTACGCCTTTATAGGTCGTTCCGGCACGAATAATTTTTGCCTTCTGACCATCGACAGAAAGCATTGCGCGATCGTTAAAAAGAGCGATGGCGGCAACTGTTTTTGCCTCTGATTTTTGAGACTCGGTTGTTTGAGCCTCGGCAATTCTTCCCTCGAACAGGGAGGTCGCGGTTAGGCTTACTAATAATATTAATCTGATCCAACGCAAACCTTATCACCTATTTGTATATTTAAGCCCCAAGCAAGCACACGCTGTATGGCCATTTAAACTAAAGACAATAACTCAGCGGCAGCATTAGATGCAACTGACTCTTCACGTTATCCTGTCTTGAGTTCGTCTAATTATCTTAAAAGGGGTATATACCGCCAGTGATATTTAACACATGCTTCTGCATAACTTGATTGGAGCCGTCTAGTTTCAGATTTAAAAAATAATTGAATTGTTCATGACTACTAATATCATCTCCAAATACAGCGACAAGACTTAGCTCATGCGCTGTATAGGAGCACCTCTAAAATGAGTTTTGCTGCTGTCCTAATTTCTGTAAAATTGAATATTGAGACTTAATTTGCCAGCACCGCTTTTTAAGTTAAACTTGTCTTACTTGAGTTAAACAATAATTGTTCTATCGTCCCCCGTTATGAAGCAAGGTGCCAAACCCAAACTCTCAGTCGTTGTAGTTTTTTTCAATATGCGCCGAGAGGCTCAAAGGACTCTGTATTCACTGAGTTGTAATTATCAACGTCAAGTTGAGCCAGATGACTATCAGGTTATTGTCATTGATAACAACTCAAGCCTGCCACTTAGCAAAGAAGTTGTTGAAAGCTTTGGCCCAAATTTCGAGTATCATTATTTCGATACAGAATCTGCCTCACCCGCCGAAGCCATCAATTACGGCGCAAGCTTAGCTCTAGGCGACTTGCTAGCATGCATCGTCGATGGAGCGAGAATGTTGTCACCGGGAATAATTAAGAATAGCTTGATCGCCGGTCAGGCGTTTAGCAATCCTCTTATCACTTCACTAGCATGGCACCTTGGCCCAAAGGAACAAAATCTTTCAATGCTGGAAGGGTACGATCAAGCTATAGAGGACCAACTTTTAGAAACGGTTGATTGGAAAAGCGATGGCTATCAATTATTTGACATTTCAACTCAGGCCTCATCATCGCGGTGTGGGTTCTTTGGAGGCCTACCAGAAGAACTGAGCTATTTTACCGTTAGAAAGTCTCGTTTTCTCGAGATGGGAGGGTTCTGTGAAGAGTTCCGATCTCCTGGAGGAGGCTTGGTAAATCACGACTTTTTACAACGAGCAGTGCAAATAAATGAATTAGACATAATCATGCTATTAGGCGAGGGCTCTTTCCACCAATTTCATGGCGGCATCGCTACCAATGCGAAACCCGAAGAACATCCATTCGCAAGCTTTGCTAAGGAATACCAAGAAATTAGAGGCAACAAATTTGAAATGTTAGTTCAGCCAGATCCCGCGTCTTTTAATTACCTAGGCTCAATGCCTAAAGCTGCACTGAAATTTATTCAGACCTGATAAATTGGGCCTACTTACTAGCACTAGTTATCGCGACTCTAGCCACATGCCTCGTACCTAGGCTTAAACCATCTCAATAAGCAATAAAAATGATTGACATTTTAGACGTTCCAGAAAGATTTCACCAAAATGCACCAGCCGTTACCGCCGCTGGTTATGAAAATACGGGGAAAACATTAATCGAACTTGCTACAAACAGCGTAGGGCGAAGCAGCCTTAAAGATGCAGACATATTAGATGTCGGCTGCGGCGTGCGCTTCACCATGAGCATTATTAACAAAAAAATTCCAATTAAATCATATACCGGAATCGACGTTAATCAGGCCATGATTGAGTATCTCAAGAATGAGGTTGAAAGCCACGACGGTCGCTTTAGTTTCGCTCATTGGAATGCTAAAAACGATATGTACAATCCGAGCGGCGAGAGGCTCACGAAAAATAGCGCTTTACCCATTAAGGGCACATTTGATGTGATTTGGCTTTTCTCGGTATTTACTCATCTTGAACCAAGTGATGCAATACTAATTTTAAAATTACTCAGGCAACATATACGACCAAATGGAAAGCTTTTCTTCTCCGCATTTATTGATAACGACTTAGATGGTTTCGAAGACAGGGTCAAAGACAGTCCTCTATTACATGCCTATTTCGGAAGAAAGTACATGGAAAATTTAATAACGTCAGCGGGTTGGCGAATTGAATTATTCCACGAAGCTGATCCAAATAGCTTCATTCAGCACTATATCGTTTGCTCACCGAGCTAACTAACCTCTAACCATAGGATATCGCGACCTTGCAAAACTTCGATAACGATCAACCGGGCATTGAAGATTCATTGGATTTGAAGGTTTCCGATGTGCTTCCATTGATTCAAAACCGTATTATGACCGCGACAAGCTATTGCGGGATAAAGACACTTAAAAATCCAATGGACTTTTGGGTCTATCAAGAAATCATCTACGGTCAAAAGCCGGATATTATAATTGAGATTGGTAACAACTGGGGAGGCAGCACACTAGCGCTAGCACATTATTTAGATAATATCGGCCACGGCCGAATTATCGGAATTGATATTAGCCATAATAAGTTGATCAACAAAGTGCGATCACACCCCCGGATTTCATGGATTGAGGGCGATGCTATATCGGCGTTTGAGCAAGTTCAACAACAGATTAGTAAAGATGAACGTGTGTTAGTGATTGAGGATAGTGCACACACATTCGATAATACGCTAAAGGTGCTTGAGACCTACTCACCGCTTATACCTAACGGTGGTTATTTTATTGTTGAAGACAGTATCTGCCATCATGGGCTCGATGTTGGCCCCAATCCAGGGCCTTACGAAGCAATCACTGAGTTTGTATCAAAGAGAAGTGACTTCATCATAGATAGAAGTAAAGAGTCATTCTTAATCACCTGGAACCCAAAGGGTTTCTTACGTAAATGCTAATCACTGTACGCCAGCTAGAATAACGAGCGTCCTTGGAAACCTATTAGGAGATTTTATGCACGCATCGTCATTGGAAAATATGCACTGGTGTTATGAACGATTTATTTGCGGTGATTATTTAAGTCAGCGCGATAACATAACGGTGCTTGACGTTGGTGGAGCAAACGTTAATGGCTCATATGCGGATATATTTTCGTTAGACAAATTCAACTATGTTGCTGCGGATATTTCAGAGTCCGAAGGTGTTGACCTTGTTTTAAATGACCCATACAAACTCCCTTTCGCGGATCATTCAGTCGACATCATTATTTCGGGGCAAGCGTTCGAGCATATTGAGTATTTCTGGTTATTATTTGAAGAAATGTCTCGAGTACTCTCTCACGATGGTTGGTTATTCCTAATTGCACCATCGGCTGGTCCGATACACCAATATCCCGTCGATTGTTATCGTTTTTATCCAGATGCCTTCTATGCGCTAGCGAGATATGCTGAATTGACTGCGATTGATGTCCACCTTGATGAACGTGGTCCGTGGCGAGATTTAGTCGGCGTATTCGCTCACAACAACAGAGAGATCACGCCAATCTCGAACCAATGGAGGCCGCTGAAAACTACCGAGAAAAATAAATATTCAGCACAAAGAGCCCCTACCAATACCCTGTTTAATAACGAGCCTACGGAAACAAATCAAACAAATGGTGAGCTAGGCTACTTGGAAGTACTAGGAATACTGCACGATAGATTAACCGTATCAAATTATTTGGAAATAGGCGTTAGAAATGGCCACAGCCTTCGTCTAGCAAAAAGTAAAGCAATTGCGATAGATCCTGATCCCAACATTGATGTAAATGATTTCGATCAGCTCGATCTCTACCAAATGCCGAGTGATTACTTTTTTTCTAATCAAACTAATATTGATTTCGAGAAAACACCAATTGACTTCGCTTTTATTGATGGCATGCATCTATTTGAATTCGTACTTCGTGATTTTATAAATATCGAATTCAGATCTTCAAATGAAGCGACTATTGTGATTGACGATATTTTCCCAAATCACCCTGTACAGGCGTCTCGACAACGGCTTTCAAATGTGTGGACAGGTGACGTATGGAAAATCGTTGTCTGCTTAAAACGATATAGACCCGATTTGTCATTAACAATGATCGACAGCTCACCTTCAGGGCTACTGCTTATAACAGGCTTGGACAAAAACAACCGCGTTCTGACCGACCACTACAACCCTATTATAAGAGAATTTAGTTCACTTGATTTAATGGACTATGAAAGCTTAATACTTAAGCGCGCCGAATCCGTTAGCCCCTTAGACTGGCAACACCAATAAATGATGACTTATTGATATCAATTTTACATAAAAAAACCCTCTGTCAATTATGATCAACAGAGGGTCATTTACCTTTCACCTAAAGGTAAAAATAATTTTATTTATTCTTCAAATTTAGTTAGTCAATTTTTCTTCTAATGCAGACAGTCGGCTATGTAATTGTTCGATATAAATATGTGCTTTCTCTAACTCGTGAAGTATACCAGTGGTCTTCTTAGTCAAGTTAATTGGCTCACCTTCAGGCGTCGGCCCAACACCCCACAAATACTTGTTGTCCCACATATAGTTAGCGTGATCCTCAATCGACTCAACTTCGTATACACGTGGATTAAAAGTTCCGTCACAAGGCCCAGGGGCACAGGCGCCGGCGCCAGTAGTAACTAACCCAGCTGCGGTAAACGTTGCGAACGGGTTGCCAATCACGGAGCCCGCGATGACTACCTGCTCGTCGCCAAATTGAATTTGCGACTCAACTACCGTTCCTGCGCCGTTCAATCCAACAAAACGACGATCGCTGCTATCTGTTAGCATTCGATATTGTACGATTCCGCCATCATTGCTTTTTAAATCGGCAAGCTTCACGCCATTACCATCGATCAATAAGCCATTCAAGTCGTTAGAATTGATGTGTAAATCGGCTGTAGGACTATTTGTGCCAAAACCAACGTTACCGTCAGATTTAATAAATATCGAATCCGCGGGAGCACCAGGCTGAGCTCGGAAAAATAGTCTCGAGCCGTTGGTCACATCACGAATAAAGAAGTTCGATTCATTCGCAGCGATATCATAAGTTTGTGGTGTAAAACCACTTGATCCGTCCTGCTCTAAACGCATTGTTGGCGAGTCACCATCTTTTATATGCAACTCAACGACGGGGTTTGCTACGCCAATACCAACATCACCTGCATTGTCTACGCGCAAGGCATCGTTTGGTGCGCCTGCATCTACCCTAAAAGGGGTTCGGCCTGCGGTTGAATCCTCAACGGAAAAATAACTTCCGCCACCATTGCTGGTATCATTAACTACGATTCTCCAATCATTCTTTGGAAAGCTTGCCGACGAGCTCGTATCATCAAAATGTATCCGTAAGTTATTTTCCTTGAGGCGTTGTGTATCAAAGCCAAAATTCTCGCCGTTTACACAATCATTGCCGACACATTGGCTAAACGTAATTATGACGTCGTCGTTATGCACAATGTCTGCACTGGCTGTATTGATTGTCGCCACTGCTGAGGCACCTAGCATCAACATTGACAGTGATTTTATATTTTTCATTTCCGTTACCCGATAATTATGGCTAATTTAAACATCTAGCCTGCTAGACGCATATATGCGCTTCGACCGTACCATGTAGACCATGGACCCATTTATATAGGCTGCTTAGTTTAAAACTTAAGTTTTTAACTAAAATTTAAAACCTAAGATGTAAACTAAGACCTATCTTGAAAAAGCGAGTTGACTAATTAATTCGCCTTTTTATTCTACTTTTTATTCTACTTTTTATTGTACTTTTTATTCTGCTTCGTTCGGTTCTTCAACTGCACGAGGGTTTACAACACCATTCAATACTATAAAACTACCCGACTGCACATTGTCACGCGCCTCTTGCTCGGTTGGTAGACTCCCCTCAGCTCGCAATCTCGCCGCTAATTCACGTTCGGCATTAATATCACCAGACGACCGAACGGCGCGCATTTCATCCCGAACCGAGTCGCTAACCTGCGGGGTAATTACTGATTCCCAGCCATATACTCCGTCAGGCAGATCACCATAAAGTTCAATTGGCTCTCCAGAACCAAAGTCTCGAACTATTGTTTCTCCACCATCGCTAGAAATAGTGATTTTGGCATTCGCGTAAGCAAGGTCCTGAGGCTGCTGCCATCGAATAACACCTTCACTTGGCTCTTCATCAATCGAGAGCGTATGTGATGATTCATCATAGCCGTCGTTGTCATAATCACCATCTTCGGATAACTCTTCGTCATCGAGCCCCTTAGAATAGTCAGCAACCGTGTCAGGCTTAACACCCTGATCACTTACTTCATGCGAATGACTACCAGAACTCGCTGCAGGCACAAGCCCATCTAACGTTCTGTCTTGCTTAATTTCTGATTTCTCAACAGCAACCTCAGCAGCATCGTCAGAGCAAGACGATAAAAGCGTTAGACACAACGCACAGGCAGCCAACCGATAAAACTTTGTGATTCTTCTGTTCATTATTATAAATGCAGCCAAAAATGCTTTAATTTAAAAACCAATACCGGCGAATTTCATCTTCATTAGACATACGTTAACATATTGTCACAAATCTCGCCATAATCCAAAAAGACTATGCTTACTTATTTACGATTTTATGGTATTCATCGACACTAGGATTTTTAATCGTATTTCTCGTCCCATTAGCCCAAGTTACTCGAATTTCATCGATCTCGGTTTGCTCACCTAAGCCAAAATGTAAATTGGCCGAATGTTGAGAAGAAAATGAATCTCCGGTAACGATACGGCTAAACTGCTTGCCTGTTTTGGTGACAACTTCAATATTCGCCCCGATCGTCGAACGCCCTTCGCTGTCGCTTAGTTCGACGCCAACCCAATGTCCCGCGTTGCTTAAGGCATTGCGATAGATATGAAGGGCATAGCTTGTTTTATTTAAGCCCTCTGCAACGTGCTCAACAACCAGCAGATCGGGGCGACCATCTTTGTCAATATCCTCAGTAACAACCGAACGAGCGTCGTATTCAAATGCAACGCCCATTAAGTAGGCAATATTGATGTACTCGTCTTTATGCTTTAGGTACAAAACTTTATGTTCATACCCGTTCCAAGAAATATTTGCTTCGCGTAAGTCAGTTGATTCGGTTTGAAATAACATATCTCGAGCAATATTTTCACCCCCGCTTTCATAAATATCATGTCGCCAGAATGTAGTGCAGTAATCCTGAGTGCTCTCACCGCTGTAATGCCCATTAGCGATAAAAATATCTTTGTCGCCATCATTATCGAAATCAAACGTGCTGGTACCCCAAGACCAACCCGTTCTAGCAACCTGATCGTTAAACGGTGCTTTTACAAAGCCATTTTCCCGTTTTAAAAACATACGATTACCGTAGCCCATAGCTTCACGCATCTCGGTATGTTTTTGCAAATCTTGACGTCCAACACCGAGGTCAGCGAGCCTTCGAGCCGTGGTAGAGCTCATGCCGATGACGTAAAAATCTAACTTGCCATCACCATCAAAATCATCAAATGTATGCCCCATACCAAAGAAGTGCCTATCAAGACCAAAATCATCGGTGATATCAGTGAATTTACCTTTACCATCATTTAGATAAACATCGAAGCCTGCATAATCGCTCACAACAATCAGATCCATATCTTGATCATCATCAAAATCGACAAACGAACTACTATACGAACGCCTGTTTCTTTTCGCTCCCAAGCCTGACGAGTCAGTTATATCGGTGAACTTGCCCTCGCCATCGTTTCTCAATAGTACCGCTGGGTAACCATCATTGGCATCGTAATAGGGGCTGGGCATTTGCCCTTGCCGATAAGCGTATTTGTAGTTGCCTATATGTATATCGAGATCGCCATCACCATCAATATCACCCGCCGTAAACGTTTTGGGTAGACCTAAGTGTGTATTGGCCATTTTAATCGACTGGTTGGAAAATGAACCATCTTTATTACCTTTAAACAGCAATGGATAATTATTATTGTCGACACCCACAAAGTCGACTTGCGCATCACCATCAAAATCGGCAATGATCGCACCATCATAAAGAGGCCTTGCTTTATCAAATAATTTCTCAGCCACCAAGGTGCCCTTACCTTGGTTTCTCAATAGCAGGTTTTGTCCGCCGACAACTATTTCGGAAAGACCGTCTTTATCTAAGTCATAGACCAGCAGCGGGTTAATTAAAGGCGCTTTTTCATTACCACGTACGGTGAATACCTCCTCAAATGCGGGAGGAAGCTGACGTTCCATTATGGTCAACTTCTTTACGACAATATTATTTGGTTCAATTTCAGCTGTCGCACCCAAGCTGACTTTCCAAGACACATCCAACAAACCTTTAAAAACAACTCGGTGAGCCGGTTCAGCTCTCGCAACATGAAGCTCAAAGCTGACTTCTGATTGGGCACCCTTATTCGCTTGTGGTGGAGTAAACCCGCTGTGATGCCATTCCGATTGCTCCAGTACATATTTATTAGCAACGGCCTTTGCGATAAATGCCTTCCATTGCACCAAACTCCAAGACTCGCCATCGCCTGAGAACGTATAACGCGCTATTTGATGTTGAAGTCCCTCACTGCTTTGATGCGCAGCAAGCTGCAATGAATTAAAGTCTAAATCGGCAAGCACCTTGAACTTGTCCTGCGCCTTTAATAAATCATCCCATAACTTAACAATACGAGTCTCGTATTGCTGGGCTAATACTTCAGGCCCCCAAATTAGCTGATCTAGCTTGCGACGCGTATCGGCTAGATTAATCGCTTCACCACGATTATCCAGTTGCTGTTGTTGAGTAGGGCCGGGGACTTGGGCAAATATCGGGGCCGACCAACAAAGAATCAATGTAATAATTATTTTATTCACTTAATGCACTCATTTATAGACAACAATAGCGGGGTATTAAAAACCATCAACCAAACAATGGCAATAATACAAACTGATTAGATTAATATGAATTACAGGTTACTATAATGACTCGTAATTTTCATTGTTAACGCAAGAGACTTCTATGCAAGCTGTCTACATAAGCAATAGGCCGACGATTTTTGCTGAAACCCTACATCATGTCGCTTTGTTCATGCCTTTTATAAAGGAAATAGTCGTATGTGTCCCAGACAAACAGAAACAAATCTTTCAAGCAATGGCTTCGAGTATCCCAATTCAAGTTGTTGCTGAGGGAGCCGTACTGAGTGACGATGAAGCATCCGGTTTTAGTAACTTAGATCATCAACGCAGAAACTATTTATTAAGGAGTAGGTTAATTCGGTCTGACAAAGTAGATGCTCAATTTATTATGTCAGATGACGATGCTAGGCCCCTGAAGCCCATCGCACTCGATACGTTTATCAAAGATGGGCGATATCGACGCTACTTTTTTTATGATCTTGCTTTATGGAACAACAATCAAACGGAATTTGATGCGGGGCAAATAGCCACCTGCGCAGTACTAGATTACGAAAACCTCGAACACTTATCATATGCGAGTCATATGCCTCAGGTTATCGATAAGGCGTTATTTATTGAGACGCAGAGTTTTTTTTCAAGGCATGCAGAGAACCACCCTCTTTGCGAATGGAGCACATATTTTAATTACGCACCTAGTATATCGCCTGAAAAATTTCATCAACCAGAGGCGTTTAAAACAATGTGCTGGCCGGAGCACCCACTTGCTTGGAAATTGTTCGTTGAACCCCAATCTGCGGTATTCGAAAATTTCACGCCGGCACTTTATGGGCCCGCACGAGCCTTTGCTAACTGCACATCGAGCAATCAAGATGCGGATGGCCTCGCACACGTGAATATCAACAAAGTGATCGCCTGGAGAAAGTATCAATTAGCGCTCAGGTATCCAGAACAATCATCTGGATTATTGAAATTTTTAAAATTAAGAACATGGATAAATAAGGCTTTTTACCGATGACCGACGTGTATTATGATGTTGAAAATACCCTTGAACTACCATTTATTACCGGCATACAAAGGGTCGTTCGAGAGTTTTCAAAACAAGTGTTACTGGCGAATGACTCAGCATTTACGCATACCTATACGCCGATTGTTTATGACCATAAAAAACAATGTTGGAGAAAGCTTAGTGGCAATGAAAAAAGTAACTTACTGAGCGCTAAGCCAAGGTCAACTAACCTAGTTAAACGGGTTCTTCGCAAAATTGGCTCGTATATCCCAAAATCAAAAGCTCTATACATTACAAATTTTACCGAAGGGTCGATTTTTTTAGATATTGAGAGCTCGTGGCACTCCAAGCTTAAACGTGAGGATTTATTGCCGTCCTTAAAGCAAGCGGATGTTCGATTGGCAAAACTTCATTACGACATTATTCCTTTATTATTTCCAGACACCTCTCACCCAAATACGATCAATGTGTTTAATGATCATTTCCTTAGCCATCTACGTTATTCAGAGCTTTTTATTTGCATAAGTAAGCGTACCAAATTCGATGTGAGTGCTTATTGTCAGCAAAATTCTGTGCCCGAACCAATACTCGAGAGCATTGTTCTCGGCAGTGATATACGCTCTTCTTCTAGGCTGGTAAAGCGAAAGGAAAAGCTTAAGTCTGAATACGGTCGCTATCTTTTGTCGGTCGGAACGCTAGAGCCTCGAAAGAACTATTTAATGCTAATTAAGGCATTTGATACCATAAGCCTGAACACTGACCTAAGTTTAGTCATTGTTGGCAAGTTAGGGTGGCTATCTGAGAACATACTTAATGTAATTGAACAGCACCCACAAAATGGCAAGCGTTTATTCCATTTATCCAATGTATCTGATAATCAACTCGATCATTTATATCGTAGTGCTTGGTTAACGATAGTGCCTTCTTTGTATGAGGGATTTGGACTTCCCGTTGTAGAGTCTCTAGCCAGGCGATGCCCTACAATTTGCTCCCGTGCAGGCTCGCTGCCAGAAGTAGGTGGTGATGATGTATTATTGTTTTCTGAAGACTCGCCAGATGAACTCTTTGAAATGATAAATGTCTTAAATAATAACGATGACAAATATCAGAGTCTGCGGCAAAAGGCACAGCAGTACAAACCCGTTAATTGGCAAACGACGGCACTCCAAATAGATCAAATTCTTACTGATAATATCTTATGATTGGCCAACAAAAAAAGATTAATAACTCTATCGACGCCGAGCTTATTCCTCGATGTGTTTTTACGATAGTAGCAAATAATTACTTGCCATATGCGCGTGCGCTAATGAAAAGCGTTGAAGCCTTTACACCAAATGTTAGACGCGTAGTTTTCTTGTGTGACAGAGTGCAACAGGACGATAAGTTTGATGACAACGATTTTGAACTAATTTGCGTTGAAGAGTTGGATATACCAAGTTTGCCTAACATGGCCTTCAATTATTCTATCGTCGAGTTATGCACGGCAGTAAAGCCAATTTGTTTTCAGTACCTATTCAATCAACAGATACAGCAAGCTGTCTATCTCGATCCTGATATCAACACCTACGGGCCGCTGAATTCGATCTTTGACTTGCTCAATAATTGCAATATTCTTTTAACCCCGCATTTAACAAGCCTAGTAAGCGATTCCAAGCGGCCCAACGAGGTAGACATTCTCAGAGCCGGTGCCTACAACTTGGGGTTTATCGGTGTCAGCAAGAATGAAGAATCATCTCGCTTTCTTTCATGGTGGTCAGAACGACTAAAGACCCAGTGCATTGCGTCCCCTGATAAAGGCTTGTTTGTAGATCAAAAGTGGATTGATTTAGTTCCCGGGCTTTTTGATGGTGTCAATATTAGCCGTAATCCTGGATTTAATATTGCCTATTGGAATTTGGCACAGCGCTTGATTATTCGAAGCCACGATGACACTTTGTCGGTCGACAATGAGCCCGTCATCTTTATACATTACTCGGGTGTTAACCCAAAAAAGAAAGAATTTAGCCGTCATCAAAACCGGTTTAATTTCGATAATTTACCTCATGTTATCAAAGATTTAGCCACTCAATACATCCAACAATTACTAGGTTTTGGCGCTCTTAAAACAAAAGAAAATTATCAATATGGTCAGTTCCATAACGGCCACCTTATTGATGATTCAATGCGACTAGTTTTTCGGGAGTCTGAGGATGCTTTTGAGATTAAAAAATTTGCATTAGACGACCCTGAATTTCGTCACCAGTTGATTGAAATTCTCAATCGACCAGTCCAGGCGACCGAGCAGAGTAAGCGGAATTTGATGATAACTCGACTCATGTACCAGCGCTACCGATCTCGAGATGATCTGCGTACGCGCTACCCAGATGTGTTCGGTGCGGATGCCTATGCGTTTGCCAATTGGTTTGTTTTGTCGAGTGAGTCAGATGCAAACGTGCCCCACGAGTGCCGACTGTATGTGCAACAACAATTAGACCTGGGACCCTCTAAGCTTAAAAATACTAAATTTCACTTGCTCAATATCTATCATAAGTCGCCAATGATTAGACACTTAATTTTGCGCTTCACTAGCCAAAAGAGTAGAGATAAATTGCTGCAAATATATAAAAA